>Ga0209702_10000788_pt1 | contig 65415 bp, 65 predicted proteins | sample FRY01_FD_187210 | JGI IMG/M metagenome (GOLD analysis project Ga0209702, IMG submission 187210) | Freshwater microbial communities from Lake Fryxell liftoff mats and glacier meltwater in Antarctica - FRY-01 (SPAdes) (version 2) | ecosystem: Environmental > Aquatic > Freshwater > Ice > Glacier... | reverse complement strand
TCATCCCATCATTATACCCACCCCGAAAGCTATATTTCAATCGATGAATTTTCAAAACAACAGGTCACTTCCCCTCTGCCTCTTGCACTGCTTTCTGGAGGTACGCCCAGATTATCGCAAGAGCAAGGAGCCCCATGAATGTCGGCAGATTCTTCTTCAAGACTTCTGGACGGGCAGCCTTGTGCATGCGGAGGATCGCCTCTCCTGCGGACTCATTTTCATAGTCTCGAACAATCCGTCCTTTGGCGTCACGACCCGTCACCCTAGCAACTGTCTTTTCAATCCAACTTGGCGGAATCTCTTTATACAGCTTCTTTTTCTCATCTGAATATCCAGGAAGAATATTCTTGGCAGTATACAGCCCGACGTACTCTGCGATATCATGATCTCTGAAATCATACGCGACGCCGCCTGCATCCACTTTCGTTGAAGCGAGTGACGTCCGCTTGCGACCAAGCCGCGCATCCAATTCGCCGCTAAATCCAACATATCTTCTGTCTCTACGAAGTGCAAGAATTTGCCAATTCACAAGCTGTCTGACGAGTCCCTTTGCGCGTTCGACATCCTCTGACTTTGCAGCAGTATACACTTCAGATACTCCTTTATAGAGATCTTCCCACCCCTCTTTTCCTTTGCGAACAGCAGATGAAATCCCCTCGAGCATTCCCCCTCCTGCCATAAAGTTCTTGGTTGATTCGGAGATGACAAAACATGCATCTGCCGTGCGGGAGACAAGCTCGTCTCCAGTGGCAGAGCGATTGAGAAACTGTCCTGCCTCAGAGGTCGTGAACTGCATTCCAAAGTCATTGTTTTTCCAGGTGTTGGCAAACCAGCGAGATCGAGTGGTGATGTGTTCATTGCGCACTTTTTGGTACTTTGAACGATCTTCTGTATACCACTTCTTTTCAAGCTCGCCTTCTTCAGGCTTCTCTTGCATGCGTCGAAAGATACTGAGATACAGATCTTTTGCGCGGCTCACTTTGCCCTCCACATCAGGGTCTGGCGGATCTCTCTCATATTTTCTTCTCAATTGTTCCTCAATAAACTCCGGAGTGACTGCATACTTGACCTCCTCACTTCTATCTTTACTCAGGTCTCCGTAGAGTGCCCCGAGTTTTGAAGAGTTCCTTTCGCGCGCTTGGATCTCCTTCATCTTTTCAATAGAGGACATGCGCGCGCGCTGTTGGACATAGATGAGGTCGTCATTGGCGACGTCCCATTTGCGGGTAAGAGCATCACTGAAGCCATCTTCTGAGTTCACATCTTGAGTCCATTTTCCCTTATTTTGTTGAGTTCCAATAAACTCCTCCTGCAACTCTGACTGGAGCGTCACACCGTTTTGAGATGCGCGTCGCCGCTCCATATATACAAACTCCGTCGGCATCCGCTCAAAAAGCGCCACGGTGAGCGCGTCATAGACGTATTTTTTGACGACTTCTTTCTGATTTGCTCCACCTGTTGCACCATTTGCGGTCATCTCACGTTTTACTTTGTTCCAAAATGCGGTACTGTCTGTGATTTCTCCGACAAGAGATTTTCCGACACCATCTTTGAAGTATCTCGTGTGCAAAAACTTGAAAAACTGCTCAAACTGGGCTTCGTTATCACTGTAATACCCTGGCTTAATTCCATCTTCATAAAGGAAGCTATCAGCGTAGTTTTTAAGAACATTGGTCCCGATATTCTCAAGAGACTTCCAACCATTGACAAGTGCGTCAGGAGTATTCATCTTCAAATTACCGGTCTTCTGGTCAACCATATCATGAAGCCAGTGCATGTACGTACTCTTCACTCGCCAGCCACCGTACGTATCTACTCCTCCCATCTTGGTCATGTTGGTGATTGAGATAATAGGCTTGCTGTTGCGGAAAATATCACTGTCATAGTATGCAAGTTCTCCATGTTCAAAGGACTTACCCCACCGTTCTTGCCCATCTTTTGCAATCTCGAGAGGGTTAAAATCTTTATCATTAAGCATGATGTTTTGTGGCATATAGGGGAGATTAACGATGATAGGATCTCCTGATCCCCACTGCTTGGCAGCTGCCATGATGTCAAAGACAGCATTGTTTGCGAGCGCTCCTTCTCCGATATACGTTTGATCTCCCGAGTCTTTCAGATACGGATCTGCATAGCTTGCAAGCGCCTGAAAAGAGAACTCTTTTCCAAATGAGAGGAGGCGCGCATGATTGAGCGCGCGCCGGATCTCCCATGGCTTTTTCTCTCCTTTAAAATATGCAAGAAGTTGATCTTCAGCCTTTTTTTCTGCAGGACGCAACTTCTCCAGAAACTGAGTCTGCATCGCAGGGTCTTTGCGCCAGTCATACTGTGCAAAAAGCTTCTTGTACATGGGCTCCAAGCTCATGACGGCAGCTTGGATGAGGTCATTTCCCGGGAAGATATAGAGGTTATCGATCGTTTCGGTACGAAGATTCTTTTTTGCATACTCTTTGATCGAACCAAACACACCACCTTTATCCGCGCCTTGTGGATTCTCAAAAAGATACCGAAGGTTAAACTGGTATGCGAGTGCGCCTTTTTCATTCTCTGCCATCTCACGGAGCGAGTCAATAAACTTTGTAAGAGACGTCTTTGTCAGCTCCGCGACAGGGACGGTGGTCGTCTCAATTTTTCGACGTTCAGGGTTATATGATTGCTGTGAACGACGATCATGAACATAAAAATCAGGACCAGCAGACATATCTCCCTTACTTTGTGCACTATCCATCAGGCGATTGAGCGCTCCAGTCACGGTCTCAGTAAAGACATTGTCAGCATTCACGTACCCTACCTGATCTGCTCGGACAAGATTCTCAAAAGGCTCTTTCGGCGCTTTGCTGAGCGTTGTTGAGTAAATAGTATTGACTGTGTAGAGAACTATTTTATGAATATCCGCAGTCACGAGCTTTGCGGCCTCACTTTCAGGAATATTCTTCTCCAGCTTTTTCTGGTCCACCTTATCTTGAAAGTACTTTGCAATCTCATCTGGATTTGATGATTTAATAGCTTCATGGAAGGCATAGGCTTCTTTTTTGTCAGGATCACCGCTACTATCTAGGAACAGTCTTTCAAACTCAACTTGAGCCATACCATTTTGCTTCCGTTCTCTCTGTCTTTCGACTTCTGCTCGCACAGTTGAATCTTGAATTTGCATTCTCTGGACAACTTGCTCACTCGTGAGCACATCACCTGCCGTATCTAGAAGCTGCCGTGCATCGGCAAGCTCTATCAATGTTGAAATGACATGTTGGAGTGCTTCTGGGTTGTTTTTGAGCTTCGCAAGATCTGTCTCAAGTGGTGTCGGCTGTCCAGGTGTTGCAGAGAGGCGGAGATAATCGGCTGCGCCGACTGACTTTGAAAGAACCTCACCCAAGGCAAAGAGTTCATTTGAGCGACCAGCTTTCTTGGCGATAGTTTGGAGGAATATACGTTGACTTTGTGAGATAGACTCCTCGGTGAGCGCTTTTAGGACAGCATCAGCAATCTCTTGATTTCCTGCAGACTTCTCAAACGCCTCAATCATCTGGATAATCGGCTTTTCTACCTCTTCGATATCTTCTTTGCGTTTTCTCTTCTCTTCATCATCATCTCCATCTTTCCCCATGATAAGCCGCGCGGCCTTTTGCCCCAGGCTTTTGAGCTTCTTGAGTATCAAGACAAGGATATTTTTCTTTGCATCCACAGAAGATGCTTCACGCAACTCCTGCGAAATCTCGCTTCTGACCTGTTCTCGAAATGGTGCTGAAGAACCTCGACCTTGTTCCATGTGATCATTATAGCAACTTCTTATACACAACGTCTTTCATCACCACCCATGCACTCGAAAGAACGTGAAATGACATCGAGGAGGTACGAATATACTGAGAGAGATCACACTGGAGACAAGTTACCTGAGTGCCTCCTCCAAAAAATATGACTAGGTCAAAAAGAAAGATGGCAGGGAGAAATACCAATCCGACGACATGAAGAAATTGTTTCATGAATAAAGTATACCCCTTTATAGTTCGATATCGATATCTTCATCTCGGACCTCTGACTGCTCAGATCGTGCAACATCTATGACAAGTCTTCGATCTCGTCCTTCGCCGATGCTGTAGCTTGTGAGATCTGGGTGGGATTTTGCGACATGCTCATGCATGACGCGCCGTTCATACGAAGAAAATCCACGAAGATATGTGGCAGACTGTCGATCTTTGACCTTGTCTGCAGCCTGATCTGCGATATATTCAAGACGTTCGATCTGTTTTTCTCGGTAATCATTCACGTTAATGAGAAGATCAGCTTTTTCACCGGTCTCTTTGAATACTATGACTTCAAGAATCTTTTGAAGCGCACGAATGGTCTCTCCGTGACGTCCAATCACGGTTGGGGCATCTTCTTCTGTCTTGATGTTGACATGCACCATTCCATCTTCATCTGATACATCTACGACGGCATTCTCGACCATCTTGTCAAGAAGCTCTTGTGTGTTTTTTTTGATGATTTCTGCTTTATCCATATAGTATTAATAATGAAATAATAATCAAAGTGGCTTTTTCTCACGACGTTCTTGAATGTAATGTTGGACTATGCTAAAGATTGAGAACGTATTCCAGTACAGCGAAAGCCCCATCGGAAGGGTGTATGAAAAGTATCCGATCATAAAGGGAAAGATGTACTTCATTTGAGTACTCATCGCTTTTTGGAAATCCTCAGATGTACTAGATTTCTCCTTTTCATCCGTCTTTTTCAGGGAATCTTTCTTCATCTTTGAGTCTTCTTTTTTTGGCGAGGAACTCATGTCTGGCATCGTGACTTTTGTCTGGAAATACTGCAGAATTGCTGTCACAACAGGAATGAGGTAGTAAAACCACTGACCAGACTGAGCAGGAGTCATCTCAAGACTGAATATAAAGAAATGAGGGTCTATCGACTGAATCATAAGTGACGGATGATAGAGCTTCTCATTGATTTCTTTGACTATTTTTCCGTCAGCATCATGCGTCAAAAAGAGTTGGAGCGTATGATACAGCCCGTAAATGAGGGGAATCTGAATGATCGCAAAAACACAGCCTCCTGCAGGGTTGATTCCATGGTCTTTGTATAGTTTGAGCTGCTCTTTTTGCAATGTCTGAGGATCTTTTTTGTGTTTTTTATTGAGTGCATCAAGGTGAGGTTTTATCTCCTTCATCTTTTTTGCCGTGTGAAGTTGCTGATTGAAGAAAGGATACATGAGTCCACGGATAAGAAGCGTAATCGCAATAATGGCAAAACCAAATGCCCCTGGAAGTCCCATTGAAACAAAGATATCGTAGAAAAAGACGAGCGCGTTTGTGACAGGCTCGATGAATACAAGGTTAAAAAAATCAATAAAAAATTGTGGCACAAAAGGTTTTCAACTAGTAATTGCGAAACGATCTCGTTGTATCTTTAGAGCGCAAGAACATGGCGACCTTTCCGGCGTCTTCTGTTGATGATCTCTCGTCCCTTCTTTGTACTCATGCGACTAAGAAAGCCATGAGTTGAAGTTCGTTTTTTCTTTTTAGGCTGGAATGTCTGTTTTCCCATATATGTAAAAATTATTAATCGTTATGAATCAAGGATTGAGTGCGTGTTGCCATGATACTGCTGCCACACTGCGTCAGTGACAAACGGCATGTACGGATGGAGCATTTTGAGTGCACCATCAAGTACTTTTTCCATCGTTTGACGAACTTCAATGTTACCATGTTGCATAGGTTCTTTCAACTGCTCTATATAATAGTCCGCAAAGCGATGCCACATGAACTCATACGAGAGATCGAATGCTTTTGCAAACTCAAACTTCTTGAAGTGTGCATGGTACTTTTTCTGAACTACTTCGAACTCTTTTTTTAAAGCTTGAAATGTTTCTAAGTCCTTTTCGTGCAACTCGTAACTCGTAACTCGTAACTCCTCGTTCTTATTTATGTAAATAAACCGTCCAATATTCCAGATTTTATTGGCAAAGTTGCGCATCGCGCGGATTTTGTCCTCTGAAAGGACGACATCGCCACCTTCTTTCGTCCCAAAGACAAGCGCTGCACGCAGTGCGTCAGCACCATACTGATCAACCATATCGAGTGGATTGATCACATTTCCTTTACTCTTGCTCATTTTTTGCCCCTTTCCGTCTCTCACCATGCCATGAAGAAATACATGTTGAAAAGGGATATCTTGTGTCTCAAAAAGCCCAAGCATGATCATCCGAGAGACCCACGCACGCAAAATATCATACCCTGTCTCCATCACCGTTGTTGGATAGAAATACTCTAAATACTCTTTGCCGAGTGTTTGCACCGTTGCAAAAGGCCACTGACCCGAGGAGAACCACGTGTCAAACGTGTCTAGATCTTGAATAAAAGAGCACTCCCCACAGATCTGACATTTTTTTGGTTTTTCTACAGACACAAACCATGGGCTGTCGTAACTCGTAACTCGTAACTCGTTTACACACTGATATGCCGGAATCTGAATACCCCAGACTATTTGACGTGAGATATTCCAGTCGATGAAGTTTTCAAGGATCTGGATGAGCTGCTTTTTGAAGCGTTTCGGATGAATCTTTATGGTGTCATTTTTGACAAGTTTGATTGCTTGTTTTTTTAACGGCTCAACATTGATAAACCACTGTTCTTTCGGGAGTGGCTGGAGCACTGTGCCACATCGGTAACATGCCCCAACAACCATGTGATGAGGCTCTGTTTTTTCCAAGAACCCCTGCTCTTCCAACTGTGATAGGACTATTCTACGCGCTTTTGTAAAGTACACCCCATCAACAAGAACTGTTCCTTGCATCTTACCCCCAAAATCAATGACAACTGGTTGTTCAAGGTTGTGTCGTTTTCCAACCTCAAAGTCATTGAGGTCATGAGCAGGAGTCACTTTGACTGCACCTGTACCAAATTTTTTGTCAACATACTCATCTGCAATGATAGGAATCGTTCGATCAGTGAGCGGGAGCTTGACCGAAGAGCCAACAAGTGAAGCGTACCGCCTGTCTGAAGGATGAACCATGACGGCAACATCTCCAAACATGGTCTCTGGGCGAGTTGTCGCAACGGTAATTGATCCTTCTTTTCCCACAAGAGGATAGGTAATGTAATACAACGCACCTTCGATTTCTTTGTCTTCAACCTCATAGTCAGAAAACGAAGTGCCGCATGATGTACAGTAGTTCACGAGCTTATGTGCCCTATAGACTAATCCTTTTTCATGAAGATGTTTAAAAGTATTCTTGACAACAGCCACAACATCCTCATCCATCGTAAACTTCTTTTTTGACCAATCAAGCGCAAAGCCGAGCCTTCGGAGCTGATGTTCCATGGTCGAACGATTCTTCATCACAAACTCCCAGATGTCTTTGAATAATGTCTCACGATCAAAATCAAACCGACTCTTCCCTTGCTTCTTGAGATGCTTTTCGTAGACAAACTGTGTTTCAATGCCAGCATGGTCTGCTCCAGCAAGCCACATGACTTCATGACCGAGAAGCGTGTGATAACGTATCATCACGTCTTCATACACATACATTGCATGCCCTACGTGGAGATCGGCGTTTGCATTTGGTGGAGGAAGGATGATAGAGAATGGTTTTTGTGAGGGATTGACTCGCCCTTGAAAGTACTTTTTCTCTTCCCAGAAAGCTGAAAGAGCCTCTTCGTGTTGTTTAAAGTCGTATTTTTTATCCATCTTTGTATGCTTCAATGTCGTAGTGGTAACCTATGGTACTGTATCAAAATTAGGTTGAAATTGCAATTCAAATCAAGTATCTTTGACAGCATATGGATTGGTTTTCACACATAATTGTCTGGTATCTCTACCTATTTGCACTTGGGCTTCTCTTTTTCCCCGTTGCAGTAAAGGTCTTTGGCTCATTTTTTGATCGAGGATACGCATTTTCAAAAACTATTGCGATAGGTGTTTTGAGCTATGCAGTCTTTGTCCTTGGTGTCCTTCATGTGCTTCCTTTTACCAAAGAGGGCCTCTTTCTCGTACTCTTGGTTTCTGGATTCCTCATCCATAGGTGGTGTAAACCTGAAATCAAAAAAATTCGAGAATTGAAGAGACAAGAACTCCTGCGTATTGTGGGTATCGAACTCCTGTTCTTTCTCGGACTGCTGTTTCTCGCTGTTGTCAGAGGTCATGAACCATCAATTCATGGGCTCGAAAAGTTTATGGACTTTGGCTTTATGCAGTCAATTGGGAAATCTACGTACTTCCCCCCAACAGATATGTGGCTTTCGGCAGACGAACTCAACCCAAACGGATACGCGATTAATTATTACTACTTTGGACATCTCACAGGTGCTCTTCTCATTAAGCTCACAGGCACAAACCCGTTTATCGGATACAACCTCATCTTGGCAACGATACTTGCACAAGGGCTTACCACCGTGTTCTCGCTGACTGCTTCAATCGTGATGTCCCTCCAAAAGAAATTGAAGCAACATGCCTCGGCACTTGCACCAACCGTGATCGGTGCGCTTGGTGCCTTTATTGTCAACTTCGGCGGAAACTTGCACACAATATATATACTTACTACTGGCTATCCAAACGAAGAACCCACTCCATTTTGGGGCATTATGCAAACACCCTCGAAAGTATATGAGACCATGACAACAACCGGGAAAAATGTATTTGACAGCCTTGTTGCAAATGCATCCTACTGGTACCCAAACGCAACACGCTTTATTCCCTTCACAATTCATGAGTTCCCTTCCTACTCATACGTAGTTGCAGACCTTCATGGACACGTGTTTGACATCCCATTTGTCATCCTCACACTCGCACTCGTCTGGGTGATGTATGAGCATGTCTGTGAAATCAATCATACAACGCGGTTCAGCCTTGCTCGACTGTTTAGAGAGATTCAAGAGATGAAGTATGAGATTTTCAGGCATATGCATCGAGGCATAAGGAGACTTCACCTCACTCGGAAAGAGATGAGTTATAGCATACTCATTGGATCCTTGATTGCGATCAACTACATGACCAACGCATTTGATGGACCGATATACCTCCTCTTTCTTATTGGTCTATTCTTCTTCATGTATCGCTGGACTGTGGAGTACTTTATACAACTATTCATCGTTTTTACAACCTTTGTTGTCGTATCTCTTCCTTTCTCATTCTTTTTTGATCCGTTTGCAAAACTTATCGGCGTCAACTGCAGTCCGGCATTTCTCGTCGCGCAAAAGGCAATCGGACCGTTTCTCTTCGAAAAGGGCAACTGCCAAATCTCAGCACCGTACATGGTTTTTATCCTCTGGGGATTTTTCTGGATTGCAGCAATTCTGTTTGTTCTTTCACTTATAAAATCTCATGCGTTCAAAACAAAGAAAGTTACAAGCACTGACTGGTTTCTCCTGATGATCTTTGGATTTAGTACATTCCTCATCATCATCCCTGAGTTTTTCTATATCAAAGATATTTATCCTGGTCACTTCCGCGCAAACACCATGTTTAAACTTGGATATCAGGCGTTTATGATGATGGGGGTCGCATCAGCCATTGTCTTTTACCGAATAGGTCTCTGGAAATCCAAAAAAAAATACATCCTCCAAGGCATTTATATTTTCTTTTTTATGTTTGTGTTTATCTATCCGTTTCTTGCATTTCCATCCTTTTATCCAGATCTGACGGCAGGAAAGTTTTTTACCACAGTACCACAGCTTGATGGATCAATCTGGATGAAGACGATGTACCCACAAGACAAGGAACTTATCGATTACATCAACGCGCGCATTTCAGGGCAACCCGTCATACTCGAAGCACAAGGCGACTCATACACGGACTACGATCGGATCTCCGCTTACACGGGCAATCCAACAGTCGCAGGCTGGTGGGTCCATCAATGGCTATGGAGAGGTTCATCTGACGTTGTTGGAGAGCGAATTCCAGACGTTGAGGCTCTGTATCAATCCAAGGACGTGGATCTTACGAAGCAGCTGATTCGAAAGTACCGCATCGAGTATGTGGTGGTCTCAACACTTGAGCGCGATCGCTACAAAGAGATCAATGAAGATAAATTTACGAAAATAGGAACAAAAATATTTGAGTCATCCAATGGGTCTGGGGCTCTGTATAAGGTCTACTAATGCAAGTGCTTGACAAGAATTTTAATCTATGCTATCTTTATATCAAGTTGTTTTTGAATCTCATTCAAGAACAAAAAAAGAGCATTACTACACGTCGTCCCCTTTATACGAGCGGTAGTGATGCTCTTTCTTTTTAAAGCTGAATAATACCAAAAGGCATATCCAGATTCATTGTCGCTATTTTATTCAGCTGCGTTTTACCAAACCTCTTTAGGTCTTGAGTAAGAACTCGAACATACTTCGTGGATTCTTCTCGCCGCTTCAAATTCGACAGTAGTATCTTCATGACTTAATGCTAAAGTACATATTCTAATCCGTCAAGTCTTATAGTAATTTTCACTCAATAATAAAGATATCCTATAGTTTTATAGCTCGTTTAAATACCGTCCTAACAGCATAAATGATCATATGCACAAAATGTGGATACATTGAGAAGTATACTTTGTCTGCTACTCTGTATAATCAATTCATGAGCATATCCTCGAAGAATCGAGCAATCGACATCCATGGTATTTCTATACAGTATCGGGTAAGTACTGTCGATGATGCTGTTGGAACAATCTTCTTTATTCATGGATTGGGAGGAGATCTGTCAGTGTGGGATGAGCAAGTTCATTTTTTTACAAAAAAAGGGTATACGTGCTTACGAGTGGACTTGAGAGGACATGGAAAATCAGATCATCCTCAAAGTGAAGCTGATTATGATCTGAATGAATTTGTAGATGATATATGTGAAATCCTCCGAGCAGAAAAAATTAACTCGACTTTTTTAATAGGGCATTGCTTGGGTGGAATGATAAGCCTTTTGTTTGCTTTGAAGTATCAGCACTTACTGAAAGGGCTGGTACTTATTGATACGAGCTATAAAGCTCCGGACTATATATCTATGCTGAGCACCCGTCCAAGGCTATACCAATATGTCAAAAAGATTATCAGATATACTCCATCATTCTATCAACGTGGCTATACTGACTTTCCATCATTTCAAGGTACAGAAGATATAAATATTCGTCGTATTTTGAGTGATCTCATGCATGTTTCTGTAAAGAATTTTTTTTCAATTTGTGAAAACATTGCAAACTTCTCCATTTTTGAACAGCTTGACAAGATTCATATCCCCACGCTTATTGTCCATGGTCTTCGAGACAGTATTATCAAGAGTCAGATTGCACAGAGTATGCACGAACGGATCACATCATCACTCTTGTCTTTTATCCCTGACGGAAATCATATCATTGTTGTCAATAATCCTGAGATTATCACCTCAGAAATTGATACTTTTATAAAAACAGTTACAATACAGACATGAAGCTTTCCGTCGTGATTCCAGCATATAACGAAGAGAAGTATATTCCGTCTTGCCTTGAGGCTCTCATGAGTCAAGAAGTTCCGGCAGATGAGATCATAATTGTTGATAACAACTCAACGGATAAAACGGTGGAAATTGCTTCAAAATATCCAGTTCGCATCATTGTTGAGAAAAAACAAGGGATGATTCCGGCTCGAAATCGAGGATTCGATGAAGCAAAATTTGAAATCATTGCACGAACTGATGCAGATTCAAAGCCAAATACAGATTGGATTAAGCATATCAAGCACCATTTTGAGTTAGATAAAAACTGCGATGCGCTGAGTGGCTCGGCCTTTTATGACAATTTATCTGAGTATATTAATACTTCAATTAACTACAGATATATAAAGGCGATGCACTTTATTCTGGGCTACTACCCACTTATAGGACCGAATTTTGCACTAAAAAAAACCCTGTGGAACGAAGTTCGAGATGCAGTATGCACTGATGAAGCAAGAGTTCATGAAGACATTGATCTGGCAATCCATATTCATAAATATGGTGGAGAGATACACAATATCCCTCATGCTGTAGTGTACTCCTCTACTCGAAGGCTCATCCAAAAGCCCCACTCATTTTTTCTTGAGTATCCACAACGACTGATCACGATGCTTAGAGATCACAATATAGAAGCAGCTCACGTAAAAATGCTCAAAATCCCAAAAATTGAAGTATCCAATTTGATCGCAAAAATCCAGAAGAAAAGGACATAGAAATCACGTTATAGTAGCTTTAAGTATTCGTTCAGGAGTGGTTTTGGCCGGAGATCAAAATCCAAAAACCCAAAATTGCGTTCAGGGTTGAAGGATGAATAGAATTTGCCATGTTGATCTGAAAGTGTGTAAATACAGAGTGGGATATTGGAGGTATTGCTGTAGTGAATGAGCTTTTGATATACCTCAGCAATTTCTTGAGCTTTTACACGAAGATTCAGCAGCGGACTAACGCCAATCTCTGAGACGATGAGCGGCAGCTTTGGATACTGCGCGATCGTTTCTTCAATCCGCTGTATTATTGAGGTATATATCTCTTTTCCTGTTCGTACTGAAATATGACAGTCTCGAACATATGGATGAAATGCAACATACTCAACAAGGTTCATCGCTCCTGCAGAAATAGCTCGCTGAATATACTGTTTTGAAATGAGTATTTTTTCATAATTAAAGGAAAACGTAGGAGTTATGTCATTTCCAAAAATTCCTCCAAAGATAATCGTCGCATTTTTCTGCTTTGATTTGATAAGCTTTGTTACTCGTCTCAATAGGACCATGTACTCCTCTGGTGAAGGCTCCTGAATCCAGAATCGTTTTGAGTTCTGTTCATTCCAGATTTCCCAGTGATCAATGTGGGGAGTTGCGTGCACAAGAATTTTTTTAACAAACTCTTCATACTCACTCAATCGGCTCATAATAGGTCGGTGCTCAATCTCAGGGAAAAATAAATTTTTGAAGGTGAGTGGTACAAAGTCAGAAAACAACCCCACGATAGGAATTTTCAATTCTTGACATTTTTTTGCAAAAAGGATAAGTCCAGATATCTGCTCTGGATGAGCATACTTTCGGCTGCAGATTTCAAGTCGCACCCACTGTGCTCTTATGGCTTGTATCGTGTCTGTCATCACGCCAATTGAGTACTGATCAAAATGATTGAGGTCTACATTTATGCCAAAGCCTTGAAGAGTTGTTTTCATATATTACTGCGCAGACGATTGCAATTCAAACATGTCTGAAACCTCATGAACCGTCGTGATTTCTGAAGGGGACTTGTCTGTACGAAACCGAACAAGTCGGGGAAATCGAAGGGCATATCCAGACTTAAACGGTTCTATCTCGCGCCCTGCAGTATGTACAGCAGATCGCGTGATCTCATCTGCCTTTATCTCAACAACTGTCTGTGGAGAAACCCAGACATCACAACTCATCATCTTGTCTACAGTGTAAAGCGTGGGTTTCTTATCACTGCGTACTGCATCACTCATCATGCGTAACTTCTTCCATTCATCATCAGTGAGCCCAGTCCCAACTTTGGCAACTGTCACATACTGATCGTTTTGCTCGTCATATACTCCGATGAGAAATGCTCCGATCCCAAAGGCAGTTCGCTTGCCTTTGCCAAAGTCATATCCGAGGACGAGACAATCAATTGTGTCATCAATTTTAGAAGAGTAACTCCGTTTGAACTTTATCCAGTTCCACCCGCGCGCGCCTGGTTGGTACGTGCCGTCAAGTCTCTTGGCGACAATTCCCTCAAGACCATTCGTGATTGCATCATCAAACATAAGCTCAATTGTTGCGGGGTCGGAGACAATTTTATCGTCTGCAACAATCACTGTGTCTTGAACCCGATCACCCGTGTTTGAGACAATCTCGGTGAGCTTTTTCCGGCGTGTTGTAAAAGGTTCGTCAACAAAGCTTCTGCCATCTAGATACAAGAGCTCAAACGCAAAGAGTTTCAAAGGAATCTCCTCAGCTTTTTCTTCTATGCCGTACTTTCTTTTTCGCTGTGAGGTTTGCTGAAACGGCAAAAATGAGTTGGCTTGTGGATCATAGCCGATTGCTTCTCCTTCGATGATTGCAGCATCGGCAGTTACTTCTCGGCGCACGCCGTCGACGACATCTGGATACATAAACGTCGCGTCTTCAAGTCCCCTTGTATAGAGCTTTACCTCGGTGCCTTTTTTATGAATCTGCAGACGGAAGCCATCAAACTTGGGCTCAATCGAACACTCTCCAATCTGTGCGACAATCTCCGCGCCAGACGATAATCTTTCGGCACGCATCATGATGATTGGAGTAAATACTTCTGGCTTGATATCTTTGATTGCTTGGATGCCTCCTTCTTTCACAAGTCGCCCGATATGTCCTAAGTCTGGATACACATGATACGCACTTTGAAGAACTGGACGAAGTTTCTTATCTCCACTCACCATCCAAGAAAGCGCATCGAGAATCGTCATGTCTGAGAATCCCAATCTGAGTGCGCCTATCGGAATGCGGACGATGTACCGTGTTGAGATGGCATCAAGTTGTCTTATAAGTGATCCAAGAAGTCTGGTTTTTTCATCTTGAGATCCTGGACCACTTACATGAGCAAGCGAGGTCAGCACATCAAAAACAGTTTTTATAGATAAATCTTGCTGCTCAAATGAAGGATTTTCTTCCTTCAGTTTTTCTGCGACAGTCCCTATATCTCCTACACTTTTGACTTCCTTGTGAAAGTACGTCGAATCAACCTGCAACGCTTGAATAACTGCCTTTGCAACCATTTTTTCAGCCATGCCAAAGTTCACGATTGCATATTTTGGGGAGATCTGTCCTTGGAGTAAGTATGCAGCATGTTGATACTCAGCTGGACTCAATTTTTGGAATAGATCTGCGAGGATTTTTGTCATCTCCACTCGTGATGAAGTGTGCTCGATCGATGAAATATATACTGAAAGTTCTTGAAAAGTCATATTTTTATCCTGTGAGGACGTAACGTGCGGCTTTTGTTTTACCTATTTTTTTAACGAGTCCTTTTGTAATCAAGTCTTTGATATCTCGGAGGATAGAATCTTCCGAGATCGCAGGAAAAATGGAACCAAATCCTTTATTCTGAATATACCCAATGTCTTGCATGTACTCAATAAGCTTGACCTGCCGTTCAGTCAAAAATATTTGTTTTCCTCCGAACTTCTCTTTCATCTTTGCGTCTTTTGAAAGCCTGAGGATTTTATTCTTAATTTTCTCAAACTCAACCGCGGCTCCGTACGTAAAGTACTCAAGCCATGAACTCATGTCGCCGTTTGTCGCTTTCTGAAGACTTTCATAGTACATGATCGCATCTTTGTCATAATACTCCTCAAGTGAGAAAAAGCGCCTGATGTCATATCCGCCTTGTTGTAAAATAAGCGTCGCAAGACTTCGTGCGACGCGTCCATTTCCATCAATGTATGGATGAATCCGCACAAACTCATGATGCCCAATTCCCGCTTTTAATATCGGATGTATATCCTCTTGAGTCGTACTATTGAGCCACGTCACAAACTCTTTCATGAGGTACGGAACCTCAATCGGTGCGGGAGGGGTAAAGGTCACCTCGCCGGTTTGAGAGTTTTTGATGACAACACGTTTGGTACGATACATTCCGGCTTGATCTGTCTCAAGTATTTTGGCAACGACGATCCCATGAATCCGATGAATGATCTGCTCGCTCAGCTCATGATCATTGCGCTTTCCCTGTTCGTCAATAAACTCAATGACTTTCCGGTAGTTCATCACCTCTTGGACATCCCGCGCACGCGCCATGACTTCTTTGCCGAGAAGCACATCTTTTGCTTCATCTTTTTGAAGCATGTTTCCTTCGATGTGCGTTCCATGATGCACTGATCGTATGATCGCATCCTCGCGAAACTCCTTTTCCCAAAGTGGCAAAATGGGTGCGTGTTTGATCACTTCCTCAACAGCTTCAATTTTTGAGATGTGTTTGAGAATTTTGTTCGTGATTTGAAATTGAGGCGAGAACATACGATATCATTATAGCGAAAGAATGAAAGAATTCTGCGGTAGTTATCACAGTATTTTTTTATATACGAATTATGGTCATATCCTCGATACCATCTAATACATCACGGAGAACAGAATGGAGCGAAACGTCTTGCATCTTTTGTAAATCTGATCGGATGAGTCGAGATTGTTGAAGAATCGAATTGCTGATTTTTTGCGGTACATCTTTACTTCTCAACAAATCTTTTAGTACGTCAAGTTCGCTGCTCAATAAAGTTTCTTTACCGAAATATGTTTGAAATATTTGCATTTCAGATTCAGATGCAGTCTTGGTAAAATACTTTATGAGCTGTGTGTATTTGCCCACGGCTAAATCGGAGCTTGCTGATTTACCGATTGTTTCCTCATTTCCATAAACACCCATCAAGTCATCTTTGAGTTGAAAAACCATTCCAGTAGCGTGAAGTATTGTTTGCCAATTTTCTATAATCTTCCCATCACAGTTTGCCATTCGAAGACCTAGCTCAACTGGTCGTACAAAAGAATATCGCGCTGTTTTCAAATCCATTACTTTTTCCGTGTTATGACTTCCTTTTGAATCTAAATACTCCCCCATTAAAACCTCTTGTTTAAAAGTATTGTATGTTTTCACCACGGCATCAGCAGACGGGAACGAGTAAAATAATTCATCTGCAATCATGAGAGCCATATCTCCAGAGAGAATTGCTGTCGGGAGATCATGCTGCTTGTGGACCGTTGGTTTTCCCCTTCTCAGATCTGATTGGTCGATGATATCATCGTGAATCAAACAGAATGTTTGGAAAAACTCAAATACCATCGACTGCATAAGTGCATCTTTTTTATTTCCCCCATAACTAGTGGATGCATAATAAAATAACGCAGGACGTATCCGTTTACCACCATTTTTTATAAACTCAGCTATGATTTGAACAAGGATAGCTGCTTCGGAATCGATTATTGATAGTTCTTGTTCTTTTGTTGATATGTATCGCAAAATATTTACATCAAACAACTCTTTGAATTCTCGCATATGTTTCATTTTCCGAACCTCCTCTGTCTGCTATAGAAATCTAAAACGCATTTTTTTAGATCTTCTGGGGTAAAGTCCGGAAAAAACTTATCCAAAAATGCATACTCTGCATATTCAGATTGCCATAGCATAAACCCCGAAGTTCTTTTTTCTCCTCCTGTACGAATAATGAGGTCAGGATTGGGAATATTCACCGTATCTAAATACTTCTCAAACTCAGTGACAGTGAGGCTTTTCTCGTCTTGTTTTTGTTTGTGCACTTTTCTCATCGCTCGCACTATTTCATCGCGTCCTCCATAATTGAGGGCAAACGTGAGAGTTAATTTCGTATTTTTCTCTGTTTTGCTCAGTGCAAATGCCAAATCCGCTTGAATTTTCTCTGGAAATTTTGCTGTATCACCGATAATTTTCACTCGAATACCTTTTTCATTCATTTCATCAATACGTTTATAGATGAAACTATGCAGTAAATTAAGAAGATTATGGACCTCAAGTGTGCTTCTCTTTGAGTAATTTTCCGGTGAAAGCGCCCAGATTGTACAATAGGATACCCCTAACTCCATAACTGTATTGTAGAGCAAGGGAATGGTATGATCTGCAGCAAATCTATGCCCTTCAAACAAGGGTTTGCCTTTTTGTTTTGCCCACCGACGATTCCCGTCTGGGATGATTGCTATGTGTTGAAGTATGTGTGTCATACCAAACTATTATAGCACTGTACTGCATGGATGATCATATTGCTTTTGGAGAAAAAATGCTATAGACTGGAACAGTATATGATTGAACGTGTCTTCCGATCTTTTCTGCAGCTTGATCTCAGCAACCCGTCAGTGAACCCAACAGCAAAAGTAAATGATATTAACTCGTTGCTGAGCGTCGTTGTGGGGACAGCTACGGTTATTGCCGCACTTGTTTTTGGTGCAATGCTTATCATGGCAGGATTTCAAATTGTGACATCTGCAGGTGATCCAGAAAAAATGCAAAAAGCTCAACAGACAGGGACATACGCAGTCATTGGTATTTTGATCATAATTTGTGCGTACCTTATCGTACGTGTGTTGGCATTTGTCTTTGGTCTTGAGTTGCCGTTCTAAATCAATCTATGAATACTATCCTCAACCATGCATTTCTTTCCCTACTTCAAATACCGACAACCGTCTTTGGAGCGCCTATAAGACCCGTCGCCGGGCCAGTGTTTGAGAATCCCGTTGACGGAATTTCACGGGTTGCAATATTTGGCATTCGGACAATCCTCATTGTTGGCATGGTTCTTGTCCTCATCTACCTTTTGTGGGGAGCACTTGACTGGGTAACAGGTGGTGGAGATGAAGAAAAACTGACAAAAGCTCGGCAGAAAATCACGAATGCCGTACTTGGTATCTTGATCATGGTGGGCGCGCTCGGACTTTTCATGGTAGTTTCTGGAGATATCCTAGGCATCATCCATCGGGACTCAGGTGGGAACTGGTCTTTCAATCTCCCGACGATCGGCACATGTATTGAATCTGGAAAGATCTGTGATACCGTCTCAAATAATAGGTGTTGTGGGGGATTGACATGTTCGCCTTCTGCACCTTTTGGATCAGAAGTATGTAGGTAAATAATCAAACCTTGCACACACCCTCAAACTGCTGCGCAAATGGAATACAAGTGAGATGAAGTTTTTGAGTCAATGCCTCAAAAGTTTTTTTGTTCTCGATGAAAAAGAGAATAAGTCCCGACCCTTCGGCGTGCCCGCCAGCACCAGTCACTTTTCCAGTCCCTGCTTCGGCAAGCTTGGTGAGAAGTTCTTGAGTTGAAGTTGAGACAATCCCAAAATCAACAAGATGTCGTTGATTCTCATGAATGCATTCAGTAAACATTTTGAGATCTTCTTTTACTATAGAAACGACCATTTTTTTTGTCACTTTTTCAATACCAATAAGCGTTTGCTCCATCTGAACCGTATCTGTGTTATATTTTTTGCCAACGCGTGCGACCATCTCGCGTGTTGACTCATCTGGCTTTCCTGAGTCAATGAGAATGAGGTGATCTTGAATGGTTTTGGGGATTTTGAAGTTGAGTGCAGAAATATACTTCAAAAACTCAAACTCTTTGCGATAATAGACAAGTCCTCCGAAGCACGAAGCACTCACATCAACTCCAGATGGCATCCCATGAAAGTACTTTTCGCACGCATATGCAAGCGAATTTATGGTATCTTTTTCATGAGCGTGACCAGTATAAAAATGGAGAAGCGCCGCAACAGCTGCAACACAAAACGCGGCAGATGAGCCCATTCCCCGACCTTCTGGGATGTCCGAGGTAATCATATATATAAAATTTCGTTCATCATATGAAAGCTTCTTTTTTTTAAGATGCTGGAGGACAACATTGCTGCAGTACTTCATTGACTTATCAGTAAGTGGATCTGAATTATCAATATTCCCATCTTCAATCGTGATTACAAGTAAGAGGTCAACTGCTGTGACAAGTGCCGGCTTGGTATAGACAACAGAGTGCTCTCCTGAGAGGATAATTTTACCTGGTGCAGTATATGAGACCTTCATCGTGATGATTTTGAACTTTTGTATGGCTTAAACTTAATTCCATACTCAATAACATCTGTTGCGCCAACGTCACCCATTCGTCGAAACACGCTGATGACGTGAGCTCCAATTTCTCGGTCTTTTTCAACAAAATCTACAAGCTGTCCGTACATCCTATTCCCAGTTGCTAACTCAACTAAAATGATTGTGTAAGGAAGCTGGGACTCAAATCGAGGTGGTGCAACCGCAATCTCGGTCCATGAGAGGATGACGCCCTCTTGACTGAGTCGAGTTTTGTCAATCTGTTGTTTTCTCCATACCTGAACTGCGCTTTGCATATATGTTTTTTTGTAAATTACACTCCTAAAATACTGACTACCGCAACTCCTCCGCTGCCTCCGACGTTGTGTGCGAGACCAACTGATGCAGTCTTGACTTGTCTCTCTCCAGCCTGGCCAGTGAGCTGAAGATACAACTCTCCAATCTGTTTTATACCAGTTCCACCAACCGGATGACCTGCTGCTTTGAGACCTCCTGATGTATTGACAATGAGGCTGCTCCCCGAGTCTCGTGACGTTGACATCTCACGCGCACGTGCGCCGCCCTGTCCTTTTTTCCAAAATCCCAGATCTTCAAGCGCAAGTATCTCGGCGATTGAAAAGCAATCATGAACCTCCATAAGCTGCACGTCTTTCCTCTCAACATGTGCAGTATCAAATGCTTTCTCGGCAGCAATACGTGTCGCTTCAAGTGAGTTGAGGTTCTTTCTTTTTGCAATCGAGATTGTATCGGTCGCTATCTCAGAAGCAAGAATCATTGCCGATGCATGGGTTTTGACAAGAGTATTTTTATTCGTGAGGATAAGTGCTGCTGCTCCGTCTGAGATTGGTGAGCTATCAAGAACTTTCAATGGGTATGCGACATACGGGCTCTCAAGGACGTTGTCAATCGTAACATATCGTCTAAAATGCGCTTTCTCGTTGAGAACACCATGGGCATGATTTTTGACTGAGATGCTTGCAAGATGCTCTTCAGTGTATCCATATTTATGAAGGTATATCTGCGCAAGAAGTCCGTACACTCCAGGGAATGTGAGACCTACAGACTGCTCATCTGCTGAAGCTGCAGCTGCAAGTGCTTGTGTTATCTCACGGGCACCAACATCTGTCATCTTCTCAGCACCGAGAACGAGAACTGTGCTTTCTGGGTGACTCGCCAAATACTCATCTGCCGATTGAAATGCAAGTCCGCCTGACGCACATGCTGCCTCAATGCGGTATATCGGAATATGGAGCCCAGTCAGCTCCGCGACATGTGCAGAAAGAAGGAGAAGATCATCAACCACTCCACCGAGCATGTTTCCTAAAAATACGGCATCAATATCTTCTTTTTCGAGCGCTGTTACTTTGAGAACCCCTTCAAACGCCTCAAGTATAAGATCATCAAGTGATTTATTCCACAACTCGCCAAATGGTGTTGAGTAGTAGCCAATGATTGAGTGTGTATTGTTCATATTAAATAATGTTCATGTACTTCATGTACTCGCCGTATGTAATATATACTTTATCTGCAATTACTTTTTCAAATGACTTACGTCGCTCCTCAAGCTTGTCCGTTACTCGAAACAGCATGGCGTCTGATCCTGCTCCTGATCCGTATGATGCAAAAAAGATAAGCTCATCCTTTTTTGCATACTCAAGTGTTGCAACAAGCCCCATGAGTGCGGATGCCGAGTATGAGTTCCCCAGTTGTGGAACAACATATGAGTGCCCGACCTGTTCACGCGTAAAGCCAAGTTTATGTGCCACTTTTAGTGGAAATGTGCCGTTTGGCATATGAAACACTGCGTGCTGTACATCAAGTGCCGTAATCTGCTGCTTCTTCATAAGAGCAGTGGCTGCCTCCATAATATGTTTAAAGTATGCAGGAGAACCTGTAAAACGCCCTGCATGTGAAGGATACTCTGCCTTTGAACGTCGCCAAAAGTCTGGCGTATCTGAAGAGTATGAATGCCAACCCAGAAGCTCAAGGATCACATTGTCCGTGCCAAGAAGCCATGCATTTGCACCTGATCCTGCTGAGTACTCGAGCGTATCTTTGGGCTTCGCATTCGCTTTGTCTGAAGCACAGACCAACGCATGTGAGACATCTCCCGACGCGACAAGAGCTGACGCTGAGATGAGAGCTCCTGTTCCTGCCTTACATGCAAACTGGGTGTCATAAGCGAGGTAATCATGTCCGAGGTCAAGCCACTCTGCAACGGATGTTGAGATAGGCTTGACAGCATACGGAAACGTCTCTGAACCAATGAAAACTGCGCCAATTTCTTTTCGAATTTTGGATTGAGATTTCAACGCCATGACACTTGCTTCATACGCCATTGTCATCATATCCTCATCACGACCTGCCACGGCTTTTTCTTCCATACGAAGTGATCGTTCGATTTTGTCAGCGCATTTTTCCCATTGATTTGCAATTTCTGCAATCTTTATGCGATATTTTGGAATATAAAATCCGTAATCAACTATGCCGACCATAGAGTAAAAATTGAACTATCAATACTTCTACCTTCCCAGCTTGTTATGCACATTTCCCAATGTCTTCTCCGTAATTGACGCAAGAAGTGACAACTCGCCTGCTAGCACTGCTGCAATGAGCACCTCAGCAAGTTCTTTAGAATTTTTTGTTCCCGTCAGAGCTCGTGCCTCGCTTTGAGTCTTCAGTTGCGTTCCTCCGCCAACGGTGCCAAGCATGATATCTGGCGCATATACTGATATGTATAGATCTCCGTTTTGAAGTAACTCTGCGGAAGTAATTCCAATACTTCCTTCTGCAACATGGGCAAGGTCCTGACCAGTTGCTGCGAAAAATGCGGCAACAGTATTTGCAAAATGAGCATTGTACCCCATTGACCCTGACATAATTGAACCTCCAGAACATTTGACGCGTACTGTTTTTATTATTTCCTCTGCGGTGACATGCAGTTTGGACGCGACCACTTCTGCCGGAAGAACAACCTCTGCGGTACATACCTTCCCTCGTCCTTCAATGAAGTTGAGCCACGAAGGCTTTTTATCAACATCATAATTGCCTGCAACTGCGACACATGCGGTCGCTGTCTCAGATTCAATATGCTTGACGACAGCATCCGATGCAATGGTTACCATATTCATGCCCATTGCTTCATCAGTGTTAAAAATAAATCTGACATAAAGATACTTCCCGTTGGACTGAGATGAAAAACGGAGAAGGTTGAGATGACGTGAAGTACGTGCAGCAACATCTGCAATATCTTCAAAATGTGTCTCAATCCACTGTTCGAGTTTTCGACTTTCTAAAATTCCAGCGGTTTCAAATACTGGTCCTCGGGTTGGACCACATTCTTTGACATCTACCGTTGCGCCACCGACTTGAGAAATTACCTTTGCGCCGCGACTAACTGAGGCAACAAGAGCACCTTCTGTTGTTGCAAGCGGGATAAAGTGCGATGACACGATCGTATCACGAAGAATTGAGATCGGACCTGCGACTCCAAGGGGAAGTGAAATAGCACCAATGAGATTCTCACAGTGGATCTTGTCAGGCTCATCAACAAGCGTAGCGGCCACAGTATCGAGCCCAACTCCAAGCTCTTGAGCAATAAGCGTGCGTCGTTTTGATGGTGTTTCTGCAGATCTGAGGTTCATAAGATTGTAGTCGTATAAAAGTTACGAATCATTCTGTTATAAGAACGGGATGCGAAATATACCAAGGGAGTACAAAAGCAATGCATACGGAATCACAGCGGCAAGGTACAGCATCATACTGTACGTTATCCGGAAAAACTGCATACCTGTTGCGAAACGAATTGCAAGGTACGTCACAATGAGTTTCCAACAGAGCATGCCAATGGAAAAGCTGACATACAACAGACTGAAACTTTTCCCAAGAAGGGAAGGAGTCCGCGGTGGAGGGATCAATGTGTAGAGAAGAGAGTTTGTCGCAAACCAGATAAGTGTCGGAATGAGTGCATATGCAAAAAGAAGTACAAATGGAGTTATTTCTACTCGTTTCTCTTTCTTTGCAATGAGAGCAAAGATGGCAAAGAATGTGACAGTGAGGACGTAATGAATAACAGTCAACCAAAAGAGGAGTCCTGATGAAAAATCATTGCCCCGAATAGCTCCTGCTGTATAAAAATAAAGTCCAACTGTTAAAAAAATAAATCCTACCTGCGTCATATCTGTGTCCTTTGCGATGTCACGCATCGTTTTATACGGTGAAATAATGAGCAAAAGGACTCGCCGAAGGTAAAAGATAAAGGAAGTTGCGGTATGGGCAACCACTCGATTAAAAACCATACTGGAGAAGTGTTACGAGGTTTATAAGCATTTTTCCTGTCACAAGATACATGAGAAATGCCACTCCAAGGGATAACGGGACGATGTATGCAAACGGCATCTTCTTGAGAGGGGCGGTAAAAAACTTGTACAGAGATGTCAACATCCTACTATGAAGATCATTTGGAGGAAGTGCTGAGATCTGATCAAACTGACGAAGCAGTCGGTCAGGGATCGTTGGATTTGTGGTCATAGCTTACGACAATTCATGATAGACGCCGATAAATGCTTTTCGGGCGCGAAACAACAGACTTTCTGTCGACTTGAACGTGCGAACAAGCTGAGACGCAATCTGTCGTACCGATTTGTCTTCTATATACTTTAGTCGTAAGACCAACTCATAATCATGCGGTAACTGTGAAAATACCTGCTCGAGCTTCTCTTGTAAGGCAGTCCTATCAAGATCTTCGTCAAGCACAACTGTCACCAAAGAATCAACGACAAACGCTGGCATGTGGGAAAAAAAGATCTGCTTCACTTTTTTCTTTCGGATATAATCAATGACTTTATTTCGAGCGATGGCAAATAGGAATGTCTTGATAGAGGATTGAAATCTAAAATCACGTGCACTTTCAAGAAAATGGATAAATATATCCTGTGTGAGCTCTTCTGCAATATGCTTCTGGGGAATACGACCATAAACAAAGTTGTAAAGCTTTGCGCGGTTGTCATGATAAAACGAATGGAGTTCTTGTTCATCACCTGCAAGAAGGTTGCGAATAAGAAGTCGTTCGGATTCAGTACTCATGAGCTCATTATACACGGTTACTTGACAGACACACTGTATATTTTGCTTCCCACAAGAACAAGAACGGATGAATCAAACGAGAGGATCCCTTGGGCTTTCCCAAAAATACTTGACTGGAGCTGGCGCACATACTCTCCTTCTTTCGTGAGAATATATACCGAAGCATGGGTTGAGTCTAACACATAGACCATCTCTTCATCTTTAGGAGCAAAGACTGCATCAAACTCTGTTTCAGCTGTAGGAAGCTGTGGTTTGAACGGTTCAGCTGCACCAGAACTATATTTTTTGAGTGAATCTTTTTTTGCTATATAAATAGCAGAATCAATACTCATACTGCGGGCACTTGACAAGTCTTGTGAAGAACTGAGATACGACCGCTTATCAGAAAATCCTCCCTCTGTGACTAGATATTTATAAATCTCATCATTTTTCTCGTCAAGAAGATATATATTCCCATTGTAAAGCTCCATGTCAACAATATTCCCCCACTCTGAGTCAGGTTCAACAAGTGTATTGAGTTTTGACTGCGACGTGAACTTCTGGACTCCTTTTGTTACGGAAAAGATGTATACCGCATCATTGTAAAGTGCAATGATAGATGCATCTTTTATATCCGAATTAATGTATTCTTTGAGAGATTTATTCTCAAGGTCAAGAACATACGCTTTTTTTGCAGATCTATCTAGCAGGGCGACAGACTGTTTTTCGACACCAAGTGCGTCAGCTACAGCTGCTTTTGCCCCAAGTGCCAGGTCATAAAACTCAGTTGAAGGGATCTCATCACGCTTCATTATGGCAGCCTCAGCATCTGCAATCTGTTTTCCTATTGCGGCGATTTTATCTTGATGAGAAGTTCCTGCCTCTGACTTTAGTGTCTCAAGGGCAGTTTTTGCATCTGCGATGAGGGCAATTGAAGCATCAAGGTTTACGAGCGCTCCATCTTCTGCATCAACAAGTATTTTCTGAATTTCAGTCGAAGTTGCCTCAATACGGGAATTCAATGCAGCAGCTTGTCTGCGTTGATATCCAAAAAAGACACTCCAGGAAAGGAGACCAAATAAGAGAACAATGACGCCAATGATAACAATCTTATTCTGAAATGCTGATCGAATTCGCGAAATAAAAGATACCTGAGTTGTAGGGGTAAATGAAGGAACAATCACCTGATCAACGCTATCGGCAATTGGGTCATTGATTTTTGGCTCCATCGCATCAAGAATTGATGGCTGTTTGACAAGACCTTTGGAGTTGTACTCAGCAAAAAGCGCTACAAAACCTTGTTCTTCGTCGCCATACTCTTCAGTATGAATCTTTTCAATAATCTCTTGTGGAGACATAAGCTCGACGAATGCAAGAGTATCTGCTGCTTCACCTATGACATCTTCGATTTTTGAAGTAGTAAATATCGGCATATCAAACTCAGTGAGGTATCCTGACGCAGATGAGTTTCCCGAAACAAGAAGGCTGAGCTTTTTCCCTCGTCGATAGTAAATCTGACCGCTTCCGACAGTCTTCAAATAGAGGATTTGATCTTGTTGCATACCAAGTGCAAATCCGACATGCACGGGAAAGTTCAAGCTCAAAATGAGCGAGCTGACTGTTGTTTCAAACCCAGCAAGGTCATGGATGTCAGCTGCGATAAGCCCTTGTTTAAATGACTCAAGAAGTTTTTTTCCTTCATCTTGAGAGAGACCATCCTCAATCGAGACGACACCAAGGTATGACCCTGCAATGATGTAGCTTGTAAAACCCTCTGCGTATTGTTTGCCGACATATCCTTCAGGTCGTGCGCTCAACATAATGTGTTAAATAAGTACCAAAGACACTAACAATAATAGTAATCCAAAAATGATCTGAAAAAAAGAGATTCCATACAAAAGCCCTGCATTCTTTGTTGTGAATGTCTCGTTCATCTTGTTTGTTTGACGCGTAATGACAAACGCATAAACAAGATATGACACGGCAAAAAGGAGTGCAAATGCTTTGAAAAAAAGATAGACAAATCCTTGTCCCGTTGGATCTGTAAAAATTGTTGTGATGTCAGTAAGTTGCATATTAGATGCCTCCATGCGCTCGTTTTGGCATGAGCTCATTGATAATTTTGACTACATCTTCTGGTTGTGGGATATCGTCAAACATAATATTTTGTTCAAACCCTTCTGTCTTGACAAAAACGTCGCCGAAATTGAACACTGATCCGAAAAATCCTCCAACTTTTGTGGTGATGTCACTGACTTGAGCAATTGTTGTGGCGCTAAACTCTTTATACAGTAAGTTGTAAAAATCAAGATCGACAATTCGTATTTTTGTGACCACGCCCACAGTGAAGTACCAGAGCAAGAAGTTTACCCACACATAGCTGACGATAAAGCTTACTGCAAAAAAGTTAAATACAATGATGTGATTTGCATCAAGAAACTGAGGAATAAACAGATTTATAAGAATGACAATAAGAGTAAAAAGGAAAGTATTTACAATCCAAAACAACTGAGTCAGGGGATGCTTGCGAACAACGAGGAGGACGTCCTCGCCAGACTCCTGGGTGGTAAATGTAATGGTTGGGTTGACAACGAAGGAGTGAGATAAATTGTGTCTTGATTGTTGTGGTACTGCCATGTGAGTTTATTATATCAAATCAGAAACACTTGCATCTCATGAGGATCTGAACTATAATAATCGCTCTGGTTACTTGAGCGACCTGGAACCAACTCTTCCCATCCCGAACAGAGTCTTGAAACAGGTTAGCGCCGATGATACTCGCTTCAAATCGAAGTACGGGGAAAGTAGGTCGTAGCCAGTTTTTTTTTGCCTATTTTTGCATATACTCCTCAGGTACCTTCATCTGCTTCAAGTCTGTTTCTGTAAAAGTTACTGCTTTGGGAACCGTAAAAACCTCCTCATTGACATTTTTTTTAATACACGACTCTTTGAGTCCAGCCGTTGTCTCGCTTGAGATCTTTGTGCCATCGACCTGAGGAATCAATGAAAAGAGCATATCCGGAGACATAAACATAGAAAAGGTGTCAAACAGTGAGAGATACTGACCTACCTCTGGAATCTTCTGTCCTTCATAACTCCCATGCGTCCATGTATACAGAACCCCGTCCTTAACAAGGATGTATGACGCAGGAGTTTCTTCTTTTTCATACTTCATGTAAATATTTTTTGAAAGAATGCGTGCCGTAATCTTTGCTTGATCTCCTACATAATCACACACGAGTGGACCATCGAGATCAAATACTGGAGAAGATTTATCTGTACCACTGAAAGGTGATGAGGCTGGTGCTGAAGGGGAAGGTCGAGAAGTGCTTTGGGATATACGTCGCGATAAACCAGAGTAGTTTATATATATTCCAAGTATGAGAATAACAACCGCCAGCATCGTAATGAATTTTCCAACATTATGCATGCTTTTCATTATACATTTTTCTTCTCGACAAGCTCAGGAAGTGATTTTCCTACAATACTTTGAAGCTCTCCTTGCATCCCAAATGTCGTATCAAAAACTTTCCGGAGATTTTTCTCTTCTCGTGCCCACTTGAGAGCAAACCACCTGCGTTCTTTCTCAATCTCATCCTGCATGGCGGTAAATCCTTCGAGAATTGCTTCTACACGATGTTTAAACTCTATACTTGTGACATATTCATATAGTGATTCCATCTTGCCTTCTTGTCCTTTATGCGCAGCTTTGACTGTTGCAACTTCGAGAAGCTGCGCGCGAAGCGCGAATGCGATACCTGCAATAAACTCAAAATGACAAACCCAGACGCCCTCATGCTTCCCAAAATGAACAATGCTTCCTGGCGTGACTTCGGAGACCAAAATGGCAAGGTCTGCTTTGACTTGTCGTTGATCATCTTTGAGTTTGGGAATCCATTGGTTGCTCCAATTTTTTGTCCGCTTCATCTCCCATATGATTGTCCCACATGCCCGCCCCATCCTGTTTTTGACAACTTGAATGATGTCTGCACCATTCACACCTTTAGGAACTTCTTGGATCTCATCGTACGGAAACTCTTTTGCAAGAAGCTCTTCGATCGCAAGTTCATACACCTCACCTTGCATCTGTTGGGAGCCTTGCTCAAGCTTGCGGCGCAACTCTTCATTTGCTTTTATTGCATCCTGGAGCTTTTTGTCCTGCTCAAGCATCTTCATTCTGTACTGCTCATCAATACGTTTTTGTTCTGCCTCACGAACCTTCTCCTTATCAGCACGAAACTTTTTCTCCATCTCAATCTCTTTTTCCTTGTTTGAGTCCTCAAGATGACGAAGTGATTTATTCATTTCAAGGAGTTGGTCTTGCAGTTTTTTTTTCTGGTTTTTGAGTTCTTCAGACTCATTTTTGGTATTTTTTATATCAAGTTCGAGCTTTGCTTGTATCTTGGTGGTGAGCTCTACTTCAGATTCTTTGACTGCTTTTTCCCGTTCCTCTTGGATACGCTTCTTTGAAAGATCAATAAGCTTTTGTCTCTCAGTTTCACTTTTCAGTGTAATATCAGCAATCTGCTGTTTATACTTTTCATCTATCTGATGCGATATTGCGTCAGTGAGCGGGATAGCTTTATGGCAGTTGGGACACGTGATCGTATCGTTCATTTCGCGAAAGCGCCAAGAATTGAGGAGATCACAGAAAGGACGATGCTAAAGATGATCGCCCAGAGAAAGCCTACAACGGTAAATCCGTCTATTACATTGCTTGCCAAAAGGATAAACAATCCATTGATGATAAATGTGAGTAACCCAAGAGTCAGAATGTTGATGGGAAGCGTGAGAAGCTGGATAACAGGCTTGATAAAGGTATTAATGATCCCGAGAACTGCCGCAACTAAAATGGCAGTCAAAAAACCGTCAATCTGTACATTGGGAAGAAGATATGCGGTGATCGCGACTGCGACTGCATTGATGAGTATCCGTACAATGATTTTCATATCTAAAGATTATCACAAGGGCATCTTTGTGTCAATAAATAATTTAAAACTCTTGCTGATAAAGTTAGAAAAAGCCTAGATGAAGAAGCTAAATATCTTTATGATAGAAAAATCACAGGTCACACTTGCGATTATTGATATAGTAGCGTTTGAATTCTATAAGGGTTTTCAGGATGAGTATAGATATCAGGCAAAAGCCTCTATAATAAGTGAAATTGACGATATATTTATTCCTATTCGTAAAATCAATCCTTCTTCTTCACAAGCCTTACCGTTGCGACAATCTCTCGCACTTCGCCATCCGCGCCCGTTATTTCGGTCAGTCCACTCTCACGATAGTACTGTTGGAGGTAGTCAGACAATGCTTGTCGCACATCTTTTACTTCAGATTTGAGGTCGGTAACTTTTGCATCTAACAGTGCAACAGAAGGGTCTTGGCACAGCTTATCTTTAATCTCTGCTTTTAACTTTTGTACATCGCGAACTTTTTCTGAAGCTGCTGCAAAATCTGCGTCATTTTCAAATGTATCTTTGAGCATTGCAGACTGTTCTTTGAAATCTTTTTGGAGTTTATCAAGATCAAGGATATATCCATTGATCATATTCTCAAGACTCATGATGCGTTCGAGCTTGTTGTCTGAGTTGGTATTTGGTTCTTGTGTGTTATCCATCTAGATACTATAGCCAATGAAGCATAGAGAAGTCAAGTATGAATAGTTGAACAAAAAATGTTATAGTGAGGAACGATATGAATAATACTATTATCTTTTTTGAGGCAGAAGACTGGGAGCGTGAAATCATTGGAGATACCCTTGGAGATGCACTGCTTGTCAAAGAGAAGCTCACCGTAGAGAATGTTTCAAAGTTTTCAGAGGTTGAGATCGTCTCGTGCTTTATCTACTCTACGCTCAACCGTGAAGTCCTTGAAAAGATGCCAAAACTCCGTTGTATCGCGACACGCTCTACTGGATTTGATCATATAGATATCGAGTACTGTAAAGCGCAGAATATCACGGTATGCAATGTCCCAGAGTATGGAAGTAATACCGTCGCAGAGCATACGATCGCCCTCATTCTCAGCCTCACAAGAGCAATCTACCAATCAGTAAATCAGGCAAAACAGCTGAACTTTGATCATCAACAAATACGCGGAGTGGACCTTTTTGGAAAAACAATCGGCATTATTGGGCTTGGGAAAATTGGTATCAATGTCTTGCGGATTGCACATGGATTCAAGATGAAACCAGTTGTGCACACGCGAACTCAAGACCCAGAGCTTCGACAAAAGTATGGTGTTGAGTATGTTGATCTTGACACACTCCTCGCTCGATCAGATGTCATCTCTCTCCACCTTCCTCTCAACGAACATACAACGCATATTATTAACAAGGAAAATGTCAAAAAAATTAAGCACGGATCGTATCTCGTCAACACAGCTCGTGGTGGTCTTGTTGAGACTGAAGCAATCATCCTGGGACTGAATGAAGGAATCTTTGCAGGCGTTGCACTTGATGTTCTCGAGGAAGAAAAAGAGCTTTCAGAAGAAGCTGCCATCTTGTCACCACAGTTTCAAAAAGACGCTGACCTGAGAACACTTATCATGGATCACTACCTCATGACGCATCCAAAGGTACTTATCACTCCACACAATGCGTTCAATAGTACCGAAGCTCTCAACCGGATTGAGCATACGACGATCGACAATATACAAGCGTATCTCGATAACAAACCGATAAATACTGTCTAGTAATAAACTTTTTCTTTAGAACGAGAAGCTCTTTTTTTCAACTTGATCAACCGTAAATCTAAACTCAGATCGATACTTTACTCGTAGTATCAGCTTTAAATTTTCAATCTCAGACTCCTCAACGCTCAACTTGGAAGGTGTTGTAATAAGCATTCGGACATCATACATGCCACTAGATAGTTCCTTTATTGTAGCAAGTTCAACAATGTTGACCCCTGGATATCGTTGATCAAAGTACTGTCGAATATCTGTCTTAATTCCGTCAACCTCAATATCTGGCTGAGATTGGAGATGAATTCGTGAAATAATCTCAAGATCAAGCTGAATCGGCGTACCCGCAGCAGTAACCATCTCTTTTTGAATGAGGCTTCGTTGTCTTTCAGTAAACCGTACAGAAGGGTCTCCTCGAAGGACCGCATCTACAACCCAGACGCCATTCTCATCTTGCACGATTGTTACTCCATCAATTGTAAGTGAGTGATCTACTTCTGAGATCTGTTTTTGCAGTGATGCAGTGAGCACTGATCGAATCGTTTTGAGTGCAATATCAGACTCTGTTTGAAGATTGATTGAGCGCTGCACACGAAGATTCAAAATCACATCTTTGTTAAGCTCTATCTCAAGAGTACGAATAATTTCCTCTTTCTTTTCATAATCAAGTGCGACATCTTCTGGGATGAGAACATCCGCTTCTACACGTATCACTTCACGCCCATCTTCGGGTAATCGTTCAAGATGAGTTTTGACATTTTCAAGATATATCGAAGCGGATAACTCTTGAAAAATTGAGGTGAGAAGTTTCTCAGTTTTTTGGTATGCCATTGCTTCAAACGAATAATTTTTGAGAAAAAGAAAAAGGGGTATTGCAGTGAGGAGCAACATCACTGTTACAAAGATAATTCCTCGCTTTTGGAGCGGAGCTTCTGAATGATTTGCTATACCGACAATGCGAAACACAAAAATCGCAACAAAAATGATTGAGACCACATTGGCAACAAAAAGGAGAAGCCCACCCATTGCAGTCTGTGGATGAAGGAGTGCAAGTCCAATCCCACCGACACAGAGAGGTGGCATGAGGGATGTTGCTATCGCAACACCTGCCAAACTTGAAGATATTTTTTTTTGTACGATAGCAAGCGCGGCGACGGTTCCTGTCGAAAGTGCGACAATGATATCCAGGAAGGTTGGCTGAGTCCGTGAAAGGATCTCTGAATTCAGAACTTTAAGAGGGGAAATCAGGGTGATCAAATACGAGCTTGCCAAACTTACCACAACAGAGATCGCAAGAAGCACAAGGGCTTGAGTAATATATGATTTTTTTGCAAGAGAAATCCCAGCTGAAATCTTCATCAACGGCCACATGAGTGGAGATATGATCATTCCGCCAATCACTATAGCAGGTGAGTCCAAGAGCAGTCCAAGGGTACATACAATTGTTGAGATCGAAAGAAGAATGAGGTAACTGACTGAAAGCATAGTGTTGTCATGTAGGTGAGAAAGAGTATCACTTCGGTCGACAGAGTGAATATCGTCTACAATAGTAAACTCTTTTTGTGACATATCATTTCATCATATCATGCATGACACACTATGAGAAAATGTAAATTACTATGCATATAATCATCTCTACAAAAAATCTTTTTGTACAATCCGTCCGTGCGACATTTGAAGACAATGTTCCTCAGATGGCAGCAGCACTTTCATACTACGCACTGTTTGCACTCCCTGCAATCCTCATGCTCACAGTTCAATTGCTAAACATGTTCCTCTCAACAAATACCGCTCAAAATGAGCTTGTCGCGGCACTTACGCATCAGTTTGGAGATGATGTCAAAATCCCGATAACTCAGATCCTCAATCAAGTTACACACCCATCGTCTAGAAATATAGGGGCACAACTTCTTGGATTTGCTGCGCTTCTCATTGCCTCAACTGGCGTCTTAGGGCATATTCAGAGGTCTCTCAACGTGATCTGGAAACTCAATCACTCAAGACGGGCAGTACGTAGAATCTTTGAACAGCGCATGTGGGGGATCATCTTCATAGTCTCATCGGGTTTTTTGATTTTTGTTTCGATGATTATTTCTGCAATAGTTCGAATTTTATACCCGTACCTCACATATACCACAGCGATAAACGTTGATGTTGTCAAGGTGCTCTATGGGATGCTCTCTTGGGCACTTTTTACAGTGATAATCGCCGTAATATTTCGATACATTCCATCAGGAAAAGTGGCATGGCGAGATATCTGGGTTGGAGCACTTGTCACCTCAACTCTCTTTAGTCTTGGGAAGTATTTGGTCACAACTTACTTGACCTATATCGCAATTGGCTCTGCGTATGGCACGGCTGGGTCTATTATTTTGCTTATGTTTTGGATATACTATTCTGCACTGATATTTTTCTTTGGTGCTGAGTTTACTCACGTGTATGCTCACACACATGGAAAAGGAATTCAAACACACACTCATGCCTCGTAAAATAAAACCAATACTGATCGTCCTCTCCGGAGGTCTTACCGAAAAAGGCCGCCTTCCTTTTTTTGTGAAAAACAGATTGGATCATGCATATAAATGCTTCATGCACGGTTTAGGAGATACTATCGTCGTGTCAGGAAAGTGGAGCTATCTTTATGAGGATATCCCTGAAAAGACTGAAGCAGCCGTCATGATCCAGCATCTTAAAGCGCTCGGAATGCAAGATAAAGATATTTTGTCTGAGCATACGTCACAAGATCTCATAAGTAGTGCATACTACATAAAAACACATGTAATTATCCCTCACAAGTATCAACATGTGCGCATTATTACATCTGATTTTCAGGAAGAGAGAGCTCGTTTTGTGTTCAAGAAAATATTTGGAGAAAACTATAATATCACAGTTGATTGCACACCTGCCAATCTGTCTGCAAAATCAATGTGGAGTTTCTTTACGTACGAAAGTGAAGCTCTTGTAAATACAAAAAAATTTCTACGACTCATGAAAACAGGGGATCATGAGTATTTGAAAAATAAGTTCTACTCATCAGCTTTTTATAAATTGCAGCGAGTTGGACATACGCGAAAGCTTGCACGAGAAGGAGAGATTACACGTCGAAAAAATGTAAATATTCATTATTCTCTTCGCCAGATTTACAAAACACGTGAGATGATTTTTGAATCCCACAGTATTGCTGAGATGCAAAAAAAAACATTGAAGGCTGACTTTTGGTCGGGAGTGTTTCTGAACTTTCTAGGGAAAAATTCGACCAATGACCTTTACTGCCTCAAGTTTGTTCTATATGTTAAAGATCGTAAAGCCTTTTTAAATGAGATCAAGATCACAGAGTATATTACAAAACAGGCATTTTCCTTTGTACCAAAGGCGATCGCAAGCCAGACTAATAAAGCACCTTATTGGTACATGTATAAAGTTGTGAAGGGCTCAATGTCAGGAAATTTTTCGCTTGATTTTTCATATCGAGATACATTCTTCAAGGAAAAATATCCGTCCATTTTAGCAAAACAACTCATGAACATACGACATCTTGATATTAGTCATCTTGACCCCATCATCTGTAATTCATCTTGGTATCATAAAAATAATCGTGGTCGTATTGGAGTAATTCAACAAGATAAAACACTTTTAGAAAAACATCCTATTGTCTTTGATACACACAGTATTCTCGAACGTGCTGTCACGAAGATCACAAAATATGCAAAGCATCCGGCACATAATGACCTTCATCCAGCAAATATGATTTATTCTGGTGAAAATAGAGTCTATTTTATTGACTTTGAACGCATGGGTTATAACACTATCGCAACTGACTTTGCTCGTATATATTCACTGTCATGGCCAAATCCATTTTTCCAACGTGAGTTCTATAAAGAGTTCATAAATACCCTCACAAAAGATGAAAAGTACGAATTTGACGAAATATTTAGCTATGCATATATCTATATGTTGCTGCTTCTTTTAAAATATACTGTTCAGTGGAAATACCTTTCTGATAAAACTCGAAGAAAAGAAGTCCGTAAATACATATACGCAGAACTGGAAAAAGCTAAAAAAAGTATTAGTGAGAGCCGACCATTTTTCTCTTAATTCCATCAGTTCTCTTTACAAAGTACTCAACTCCATCCGTTTCCAGAACAAAGTAAGCAGTGTTTGTGATCGCTCCCCATGAAAGCTCCTGTTGTGTCCCCCATCCCAGATACACCAGAAGGTTCTTCATCAGATCTCCGTGACAGACAGAAAGGATTGTCTTTCCCGGATGACCGATCGCAATCTCTCTAAGGAATGCAAGCGTTCGCTCGACAATCTCCTCACCTGACTCAAATCCATCGTCAAGTTTGTGTGCCATCCATTCTTTTTTAGCCATCTGATGCCATCTGTCAAATATCTGATTTGTTTCTTCGGTAAACGTATCTGCGCGAAGCCCTTCAAATGATCCATAATGTCGTTCTCGAAGTGCACGCGTCGCAGAAACAGTTAGCTGGTGTTCAAGTGCTATAATCTCGGCTGTCCGATGCGCACGAAGGAGATCTGACGCAAATGCAAGATCAAATCTCACGTGTTTGAGCTCTTGTGCGCGTCTCTGTGCCTGTTTCTCACCCTCTTTTGACAAGGGAAAATCCATGTGTCCTTGCAAGATTTTCTGCACATTGCCTTCTGACTGACCATGACGGACGATATAAAATGTGGTGAGATGATTGTTTAACATAATTTAAACTAAAGAATAACGCTCTCATCCTCAGCAGATACTGTTTTTGGTGGCATGATATACACGTCAGTTTTATACGTATCAACAAACACAAACTCACCCATGCCTTGCACCAACTCTTCGTACGGAGTGCACGCATGGCATCCGCCAGTTGGACAGTTGAAAACTTTGAGCTGGCGTGCGGCTTTCATCTGTCGCGCGACATCAATAACCCGATCGTATGATTCTTTCTCATCAGGAAGCTCTTTTGAAGTGAGGTCATCATTGCGCTCAAGATACCAGTAACTCGCTTGTGCAACAGTTCTTTTTTGCGTGTTCGTGACAAGAAGATAATAAATCGGCAGCTGGAGAGATTTTTCATCTTCATCGTATTTACTCGTTTTAAAATCGATGATGTGAACACTATCTGTTTCCGGAAGATACTCAAGCCAATCAATTTTGCCACAGAGAATGATGTTATCTTGCTCTGAAAGCCAGTAGTGAGGAAGCTCTTCTGTTATCTTAACTGCTTTTCGTGCCAGAGGACCTCGATTTTTATTCACACGCGCAATCATCTCGCGACCTTTGCGCTTGTATGTATCTTCTGCTTCTGGACTGAAGAATCCGCCTCGTTTTCCAGTGACATTGTTCCACGCTTCGTCGTATCGATCCATCAGAAGTTTTTGAAAACGCTGTTCAACGGGCAGTGTTGAGAGAGATTCAATGACTTCATGAACAATCTGACCCAACGCAAGCGGCGGCGACATGATTTTTATTTTATGACCAGTCTTTGGATCACGGTAGATGTGCTTGAGGTAATAGGCTCGAGGACATGCCAAAAAATCACTTATTGAAGTGTGCGAAACCCAAACTGCTGAGTATTTATCTGGTGCCATAGGTATCATTATACAACAATAATACATAGCTCTTTCAGCTTCTTTTCAGGAATTAGAGGATATAATAAAATCATGAGAATCCTAATAATTGAGGATGACCACCGAATTGCAAATACAGTGAAAAAAGGGCTCGAGCAAGAGCATTTTGCAGTTGATGTAGTATATGACGGACAGGACGGCTTTGATCAAGCATCTGTCGAGTCATATGACATTATCATTCTTGATCGTATGCTTCCTGGGATTGATGGAATGAAAGTCTGTAAAAATCTTCGGAAAGAGAATATTCATACACCAATCTTAATGCTCACAGCAAAGAGTCAAATTAACGATCGCGTTGAGGGACTTGATTCGGGCGCCGATGATTACCTAACGAAACCATTTTCTTTTTCTGAACTTGTGGCAAGAGTACGTGCGCTTTGCAGAAGACCAAAAAAAACAATTGGTGCAATTTTTAAAGTTCAGGAATTAATGTTTGATCCCATGATGTTTCATGTCGAGAGATTTGGTGAGAAAATTAACCTATCAAGTCGTGAGTTCTCACTTCTTGAATATCTTCTGAGAAATGTGAACAACGTAGTTTCGAAGGATCAGATCATCGCTCATGTCTGGAATTATGATGCAGATGTTCTACCAAATACTGTTGAAGTGACAGTTCGAAATATTAGACAAAAGATCGAATCTCCCTTTCCAAATAAACCACAAGTTATTGAGACAGTCCGCGGATTTGGCTATAAAATTACTGAATAAAATATGTTTCACTCTGCAAAGCTAAAATTAACACTTTGGTACGTGCTATTCATAATGCTTGTGAGCGCTTTGTTCAGTGGAATTATTTATCAGGTGATGACGATGGAGATAAATCGATTTGAGAAGACGCGAAGGTTGAAGATTATAGATCAGCTCGAGCATAACTTCGTTCCACAAGGTCCAAAAAGATTCCAAGCCTTACTTGAAGATCCTGACCTTATAAATGAAACGAAGACTAGAATTCTTTTTTCTCTTCTCGTTCTCAATAGTGGAATAATTGTAATTGGTGGTTTTGCCGGATATTTTTTGGCAGGACGAACATTAAAGCCGATTCAAAAAATGACCGATGAACAAAATAGATTTATTAGTGACGCTTCGCATGAAATAAAAACACCACTAACATCTTTGAAAACTGCGTTTGAAGTTTTTTTAAGAAGTGATAAAAAACCGATAAGTGAAGCGATAGAAATTATTGCAGACAGTATTCATGAGGTTGATAAATTACAAATCCTTTCAGAAAGCCTTTTGCAGCTTGCCCAGTTTGAAAATGTTTCAAGTAAAGGCCAGCAAAAAAAATTAAAGATTAATTCACTTATTAAAACTGCGCTAAAAAAGGTTCAGTATCTGGCAAAAGCTAAAGGAATAAAAATCAAAAAAAATATAGAAGATTTTTCGTTGAAGATTGATGAAACAAGTGTGGTCGATCTCTTGGTCATAATTCTTGATAATTCGATAAAATATTCTCCTAAAAATTCTGAAATTGAAATTAAGTCAACTTCAAATGGGGCAATTACAATTAAAGATAATGGAGTTGGAATTGCGCCAACTGACTTACCTCATATTTTCGATCGTTTTTACAGAGCTGACAAATCAAGAAGTAGTGACTCTAAAAATGGATACGGACTTGGTCTATCAATCGCACAAAAAATAGCAAACTCTCAAAATATTGGAGTCTCGGTAGAGAGTAAAATTGATAAAGGAACGACTTTCAAACTCACCTTCCATACACTTAAAGGCTAACTCTTCAGCTCTTTTTCAGAACTACAAAGTAAATTAAGAATATGAAAGGAGGTGTAAAAAACATGAAAAAAACTATAATTATTCCAGCATTTGTGCTACTTATTGCAGGAGCCGCAATCTTAGGTTCTGCAACCAATGCACAAGCTGCGCAAAAAGATAGACAAAGCATGGCTCAACAACTTGCTTCAAAACTTGGAATTAACGAATCAAAAGTTCAAACTGCTTTTGATACAATCCATGAAGATCGCCAAAAAAAAATGGAGTCTGCTTTTGAAAAGAGAGTACAAGACTCTGCAACTTCTGGCAAAATCACTGAAGCTCAGCAAAAACTGATTCTCGCAAAGCATGAAGAAATTCAATCTGAACGAGAGAGCGAAAGAGATTCTGTGAGATCTATGACTCCAGAAGACCGCCGCGCGCATATGCAATCTGAAAGGACAGCATTTGAGTCGTGGGCTGATGCAAACGGCATCGACATGAGCTCATTCTTTTCTGGACCACAAGGTTCACGAGGAGGACGTGGACATAGCATGATGAAGTAAGGGGACGACATGTAGGGAAAATAACTCCTGAGGACGCTCAGGAGTTATTTGAGTATGCTAAAGGTTCAAGATACTTTTTCCCTGCACTTCGTTTTAAATATGACAGGAGCTTTTGAATACTGATCGTTGCACCACAAACTACTTCGTCTGCTCCACCATAATAAAGAATAATCGTATCACCTTTGACAACTTGACCACAAGGAAACACAACGTTATTGACAATGCCGCGACGCTCAAATATCTCTTCCGGCTCAAGCACAGGATACACCGTACGGCCCAGGACTTTCGTCACATCATGAAGATCAAGGAGAAGTGCTCCCAATCGATAATGCCGATCGATACTGCTTATCCCGTGATAAAACACAATCCACCCTTCGTGAGTTTTTATGGGTGGTCCATTTACACCAATCTTGACCGAGTCCCATGAGCCACTTTGAGGTTCAATAATACCAACGGTGCCCAAGTGAGCTCCGTCTTTGAACAAAAGGTCGTTAACTCGATCGATGATGATATTTGGCTCAATCCGGTGTAAAAATACATACTTCCCATCGATTTTTTCTGGGAATAAAATCCCATCTTTATCCGCGACTCCTGGTGGAGAGATGATGATCGGAAGCGTCCACGCACCATAGGTTCGATTTACAAAGTCTGAGACTCCGATAGAAGACATGGCAAGGCGTGGTAGAACACCATCATACGCGGTATACAGCATATACAGAGTGTCGCCAATCCTTGTGACTCGTGGATCTTCAGCGCCTGCTGTCATACCACTTTTCTGTGGAAGCTCATAGAGAGAACGCAGTGGATAAATGGGATTGGGCAATCGCTCGTCAATATGAAGTCCGTCCGTACTCACCGCAAGACCAATATAAGACTGATTGTCCGCAGATGTCGTCCGATAAAAAATATATACAGTATCATCAATCTCGATTGCTGCCGGATTGAATACTGCTTTCGCTTCCCATGCATGCTCTGGAAGTGCCCTCAGTATTGGATTGTAACTAAATTTTTTGCATTTGAGTGTGCGTGGTGTATTGATCTCAAACTGACTCATGCACTCAGCAAGGTCTGCAGTTGCGACAGCGCAGACACTATCTGCTCCTCCATAATAGATGTGAATCTTGTTGTTCTCAATAAGTGCTCCGGACGGAAACACAATATCTTTGATTTGACCTTCAAGCTCATATGGCGCCTCTGGCGTAAGGACCGGCTTCTCAATACGACCAATAATCTTCCTCGGATCTTTTGTATCAAGAAGCACCATCTCAATACGAAACTTCTTGGCAAGGTTATCACTCAAATAATGCTTGATGTATGAGTACGCAAGAACCCATCCTTGATCGGTTTTGACAGGAGGTGCGCCAAGCTCTACTTGATCACTGTTTATCCGACGAAGATTGATAGTATATTTTTTAAGATTTCGATACCAATCCTGCCAAAATGACTCGTCCCACAGCGTCTCGATCTGTTCAAACTGTGCAATCGCAATATGTGATGGCGGAGTATCAGTATCTGTAGTCAGAAGAAGGGTATACTTTCCATCAATTTTTTCTGGAAACATCATCATGGCTTTTGCATTGAAGGGAGTCACAAGATGCCGAGCACGCACTGTCACAAGATCATCTGAGATTGCGACAGCACACCGGATCCCAGGTGCAGTCGGCGGCCAGTTGCCAACTGCAGTATAGAAAATATAGTATAACCCATCAATGAGTGTCACCCGAGGATCTTCACAGCCATACATTTCCCACTGCATCTCTGGCTTGATAAACTGTGTGCGATCTCCAAACGAAACGCCATCTGTGCTTGTCGCACGACCTATCGTTGATAGTCTTAATTTTTTTCCCTTGTGCATGATTTCCTCCCCCATCGCACGGTAAAGCATCACATATTCATCAGCTTTTTTTATTACAGTTCCATTGAATGCAGCGTAACTCTCCCATTCATGCTGAGGATGGGGGCGCAGAATGGGGTTATGTGGATTGCGATTAAACAGCATTATTGATAGGTAACTTCACGTACTTCGATAGGGTGAAGATACGGTGTTTCATTATGTTTTAGTTTATCAAGAAACTCATCAATCTGGGCTTGAGCAACACACACATAAGAATCTGCTGCTCCATAGTACACGAGAAGCTGATCTTTGACAATTACGGCTCCACATGGATACACAATCCCTGGCTTAAACCCATTGTTTTCATACTGTTCAATCGGTTCAATAATCGGATTGTCTGTGCGATAAAGAACTTTCGTCGGATCATTGAGATCAAGAAGCATTGCGCCCACAAGGTACTTGCTGTCATCACGGTCATCAACTCCGTAGTAGATAAGGAGCCACCCATCCTTTGTTTTCAAAGGCGGTGCGCCTGCGCCAATTTTTCGGCTGTCCCACTTGTCTGGTCGGACCTTAATCTCATGTTCTCCTTTGAGAAAATTTGTTTTGCCATCAAAGTTCAAGCTATCTACAAAGTCAATCTGGATATTCGGGAAGACACGGTGAAAGATGACATACTTTCCATGTATTTTTTCTGGCAACAGACACCCGCTTTTATCAACTACTCCCGGTCGTGAGATGAGCACGGGCTTTTCCCAGTTCCAACGCTTGGCAAGAAAGTCATCTATACGAATTGATGTCATCGCAAGACGTGGTGGTGACCAACCATCAAATGCAACATACGTCATATATACGCGATCCTCTATCTGAGTGACACGCGGATCTTCACAGCCACCGTAACTTCCCCCTGACATAAAGTCATGGTTTGCTGCAGCTGTGTCATTCGACTCAAACTCTTCATGAGGCGCATATACAGGGATGTCTGAGCGGTGATCGATCGTGATGCCGTCACGAGATGTAGCGTATCCTACAGCAGAAATATAGTCATACCCTTGGGCACGATACAGAATATGAACCTTTCCACCAGCGTACAGTGCAGCAGGGTTGAGTGTTGTGAAGGACTCCCAATCATTTTCATCTTGTGGAGCAATGATCGGATTGGAAATATGTTTTGCAAGATAATTTTTTTTAATCTTGTTTGGATCGTAGAAAAACCCTCCATAAGAAACGCCATATATTATTTTTTTATCAACAAACCAGTAACTCACAATAGTATCGTTCAAGACTACTGACCCAAGTGGTACGACCGACTGTGTGGACCAGTGATCTTTTTGTTTCCATATCGGCTCCTCCATCTGCCACAACACATTTCGTGGATTATCTGCATCAAGGAGAGCGAGATATGCTGAATACTGAATCACTCCCTGAGAAACTTGAGTACTAAAGTACAGGAGGAGATTCCCATCATTTCGTGCAAAAACAGCAGCGGGCTGCAGAGGAAAGGCAGCAGAGATGATATCGTGCGGATCTTCTTCCCATGTTCCATCTGCACTTTTCTCAGCAAGACGTATACTTCGCGTTCCATAGTACACACGCTCCGTGCTCCCTGGGATCTTTCGCGCACTTGGAAGTGTGCAGTCAGTATCTTCAGATTTTTCATTGTCTGTCTGGAGCGTAAACTCTGAACCCGTTTCTGATTTTGCAGTCCATACTGCACCAGTATTTCTATTTTTATATTGATAAAAAATTCCGTTCATTGTCTGAAAAATCCGCATCGGGACGACGTCAGGAGAGACAAATGAAGAAATGAAGAATGATCGAAGTCTCTGTTTTATTTCATCAAGGGAATTCATGATAAGAACGTAAAACTACTGGTACATATTTATGTTATAGGAACTTGGAGCAAATTACAATCATTTCTGCCGAGGCGTACAATAGTGCGAAGCACAACAAAATGTAAACACATAGTTTATAGTTTTATGGTGCTATCTTTCATATAGCTCAGTAAAGATCCCATTGTAGTCTATGAAAAAGATATATCTTCCTCCAAAGCATGTGGTGTCGATTTCTGTGATAAACACAACGCCTTTTTTTGAGTTTCTGTACTGAGTCTGCTAGATTCTCAACTTCTATGCAAAGGTGCTTGGTTCCAATCACATGAAGGTTGCCCATCAAGTTTTTCTTTGTACCACTCAAGAGATTCTGACATATTGGAGACTGTAGTGCGACATGATGAAGTTTCATTTTATATAGAAAGATCAAACTCGTAGACTTCATCATCCCCGTAGAGCTCGTCATTCCAGAACTTATAAAGACTGGCTTGATAACCCATGCGTTTGATTTATTGTCTTCAGAAAGAATATACTCCACCGTTAATCTATCTTTAAACTGTGGGAAGTTTTCATTGTGCAATGCTATTCCCTTGACAACGTCGTCCCCTTTGGCAATACGACAGTCGCCTCTCCCTTGAATCGCTTTGCGAGTTGTGACCGCAGGTCGAGGATTTTGAATAATATGCTGACTGTGTTTGGCTTCTGCTCCGCCTACAAAGTAGATAGTAAGTTCAGAGTCGATACGAAAATACACATTATTAATCCACGGCTCACAGTCGTGTGTGTAGGTGGTGAAAAGTTTTTAAGTATTCCGACACAATTCTTTCTCTTCATATTATGTTTATCTTTAAAAAAACACAGTCATAAAAAATACCCACAAAATGACTTGTGTGTTTAAATTATTTCAATAGGATAATACGCAATTATTGGCGATTCATATGAATGTGTATCTTTTATCGTTTAAAACGTTCTCTAAATCTTCTTTTTTACAAAATACTTCAATCTTTTCTTCTGGAGCTTCTTCGAGCTGTCCCATCGTGCCAGCTTTCGGATGTGCTCCATCAAGTGCAATTCCACGTCCAACACTTTTTGTCGAAAATGATCCATGGCTATACTTTCCCATTGATCCCGCGCCAGCATCGCCGATCGCTTTTCGCAAACGATCTGCATCAGACTCAGGGACAGTGACGGATATGTTGTAATATTGAGTTGTCATATTACTTAGAAAAGATATTTTGATATGTGTGCATAGGGGAGAATTATACAAATAATTTTATTCTAAACGCGATCTTCTCTCAAAAGTCCCAACCTCACGCAATCAATAAACTCATGATTGAAAAATGTTTCTGATCTGAGGAGACCTTCTTTTTTAAATCCAGCTTTTTCAAATGCCTTGACAGATCCTATATTAAAAGCTCGAACTTCTACCCAGATTTTATTAAGCTTGAACTCTGTAAAAAGAAATGTATAAAGTGCTTTTATAGCATCCGGCCCGTACCCTTTACCATGATTTTCTTGATCTGCAATGAGAATATCTATCTCACATTTTTTATCATCCGTATCAATTTTGTTATAATTGATGGCGCCGATCCTTGTTTCATCAGCAAGAATCCAAAAGCATTGGCCCTCAAGAGGTTTATTTTCATCAAAAATACCATCGTTCCAGTGTGTGAAAAACTCTTCCTCTGTACGCTTGTCCCCTTCATCCCCGTACCAAAACTTTGAAGCGTACGATTGAGTCACCATTGTATGGAAATCTTTTTTCTCATCAGATCGTATTTTTCTAAGAGCAACCAACTTTCCATGATTATCCATGATCAAAGTATAACAATCTATCTAGATAAGTTTGAGAAGATTTAAATCGACTGGAAATTGGCGAACATAAACTCGGAGTAAGGGCGTTCGAACCAAATCAAAATGCGCGGAATTTATACAAAAAATGGGTTTATTGAGCGAGAGGTTGGGATCTTGAAGAGGATATAAATTAAGTCTTTATAAGCACTCCCGCAATAACTGCCAAAATTCCGGCTATTATTTTCTTCTTCATGTTATCTCGTTCTCCTAAAAAAAGGATACCAAATATTACAGATAGAATGACCTGAGTCGTCAGGAGGATGCTGATGCTAATTCTAATTCAATTTCAGAAGCGAGTTGTGATAAAAAAAGTTAAGGCTTAAGGTAAATTTCATTAAAAATAGCGATTTGAAGTATTAAAAGTTAGTACTGTCACCTTCAAAATGGCCTACAATTACTCCGATCGTAAGCGCTATCCAATTCATATGGAGAAGTATATCAAATTTGACCATTATGAGCTGAATTGCGCCACCTGCCTCGACGGCAGGCAGGTAAATGTCGCCACTACAAAATTAGTTGTATGCCGCGTATCGTATAGCATTACTACAAATAATTGAAGAATTACTCACACAACACAACTCCCTCATCTGCGCGAAGAGTAATTTTTCCTGATACATTTTTATCTTTCAAATCAAGATAGGTAGAAAGAAGTACTTTCCACTTTCCATCTGGAAGATCAACTTCTTGAGCCTCTTTTGAAAAGTTTGCGGTAATCAATGTTTCATCGTCATCTCCTCGACGGATATACTGAAAAACGTCTGGATTTTTGCATTCGATGGGGAAGTATTTGCCTTTTGAAAGACTCATCCTTTCCTTTCGAAGTTGAAGAATTGATTTATAAAGATTCAAAAAAGAGGTATCATCTTTTCCTTCTGACTCAACATTTCGCAGTTTATACCCTTCCTCCAGAGGAAGCCATGGGTCATTTTCAGAAAAACCGCCATAGCGAGTATCATCCCATTGCATCGGCGTTCGTACTGGGTCGCGCCCAAAATGAAAACCTTTCATGTTCAGCGTCATTGGATCTTTTGCTTTTTCTTCAGGAATATTTCCATCGCTCATCCCCAGCTCCTCGCCGTAATAGATGAATGGAATACCTCGAAGCGTCAGTTGCAAAAGCGCTGCAACGCGTGCTGCTTCTGCGCCAATCTTTGACACAATTCTCGGACTATCGTGATTACCCAAAACATAAGTTGGGAAAAACTCTTCCCCGATCATCTCGTCAAACTCATCAATAAATTTCTTCTGAATTTGTGCATTCCACTTCAGAGAAAGAAATGAAAAGTTGAAAGGGGCAAAGTTTTGATGATCTACGATCTTGTAAAGATTTACTATTTCCTGAGGGAATGTATAGATTTCGCAGATCATAAACGAATCTTTCACTTCATTTATGACACTATGAAGTTTTTTCAACATAGCTATTGTTTCTGGGAGTGCAACCGTATAAATATGGTGGAGACTGTTGTACTCTCTCTTACTCTCAATATTATATGTTGGATTATATGGCTCATCGCGGAAGAATGGATCTTTGAAAAGATGATATGCGACGTCAACCCGAAAACCATCGACTCCTTTTCTAAGCCAGAATCGCAACACGTCTGTCATTCTAGCTACGACTTTTGGATTTCTCCAGTTCAAATCTGGTTGAGATTTATCAAAAGTATGAAGATAATATTCCTTAGTCGCTTCGTCAAATTTCCACGCAGATCCCCCAAACTGAGAAAGCCAGTTGTTTGGTGCTTCACCATTCCTTTTTGGCTTCTTCCAGATATACCAATCTCTTTTGGAGTTATCGAGAGATGAACGGGATTCCTGAAACCATGGATGCTCAATTGAAGTGTGGTTTGGTACAAAGTCCATCAGCACTTTTATGTCTTTTGCGTGTGCTTTTGCGATGAGGTTTTCAAAATCTTTTAGAGTCCCAAACAATGGATCAATATCTTTGTAGTTTGAGATATCATACCCAAAATCTTTCATGGGCGAACAGTTTATTGGAGACAGCCACAGAGCGCCAATTCCTAGATCCTTCAGGTAATCGAGCTTTTCGATGATGCCATTTAAATCTCCGACACCAGTTCCAGTCGTGTCTTTGAAACTTCGTGGATATATTTGGTATACGACTCTATTCCCCCAAGTGTTTTTGCTCATAAATTTTTTTTATATTCCACAACCACAGTCTTGAGTAAATCGTGAAAGTCTGAAAACTGTTTTTTTGCAGTAAATTTATCCTCAACCGTTTCATGTCCGTTTTTAATAAATTTATCTCGAATTATTTTGTCTGTAAGAATTTTTTCTATTTTCTGAGCTAGTACAATCGGGTCGTTTGGAAGGACAAGATATCCACTATGATTATCTCTTATGATCTCTGGAATACCTCCAGTTTTAGCGCCTATCACAGGCAAACCGCAAGCCATTGCTTCTATAAATATTTGGCCAAGTGTTTCATTTCTTTCGGCAGTCAAAATCAATACGTCAGATCCTCGGTAAACACGTGGCATCTCATCAAGCTCAAACATTTTTACTATAGTTTTGTCTGTGACATGGTTAATTTTAATGTAGCCCTCAAGCATTTCGTATGCATTATCAAAATATTCCTTTAAGTTGTCTTTGGCTCTGGCGACACCAATCACAAGTCGCATATCAGGAAACTGCGGAGAGATTCGAGAAAACGCTTCGATAAGGTTGATCATACCTTTTTCCTTGAGCATATTTTTTGGCCCAGTAATTATTCTTCCTGCAGTAAGAATAATTTTTGTTTTTTCAGAAAGCCCCAAATCTTTTTTTAATGTATTATTGTCTTTGGCATCTGGTTTGAAATCGAGTGTATTTACTCCTAAATAATCCGTGGACAGTTTTTTAATATCCGTTCCTTTTTGAAAGCAATCTCCCGCAACACTTCTGCTGACACAACTTATATGATCCCACATGAGCTCTTTGACCATCGCAATTTGAAGTGGCGTTTGGGGATAAACGTGGAGTCTCAATAAGAGAGGTATCTTGTAAAGCGTTGCAAGCATATTGAGTCGAAAACTAAATCCAGCTCTCGTACCAAACAAAATATTTTCAGCACAAATCACATCAATCCCCTCGTTTTTGATAATGCTTTCAACTAAATCCGAAAATCCTTGTTCGTTCTTGTGTTTTATTACTGCAGATTCTTTTGTTCTCGGAATAAAGAAATTTTTGTCATAATAGATAGTCATATTGCCATCTTTTACTTTATGACTCTCTTCTATCGTTGGGAGAATGAGAAATGTTTTTATGTCTTTTTGAACTTTGAAAAAATTGATGAGGTTTAGAACATAGCGCTCTACTCCACCTATGCTTTGAAATGGAGAATCTGGGCTGATAAATAATACTTTCATAATAAGAAAAAATGTTGGAGGAGAAAGATAAGGAAGTTTAGGACCTTAAAAATAACGAAGGATGTTCTTCACCAATTGATTTATCTTATCATATTTTGAGGTATAAAGCAAAAGTGGGGGTGGTAATCGTAGAAGTTTGAAGATTTTTACTTATTCATTTTTCAAAATATAATAAGTTGCTTTGCCTTTACTTTTTCGTTCAATCATCTTGAGTTGAATGAGCTTCTTAAAATCAAGTGTACGAGTTGCTTTTGCACGATCAGTCAATTTTGCATAATCTCGATCAGCTGTATAACCATTTTTTTGAATCAACTCAAGAATTATGTGATGATACGGCTGTATTTCTGTTGTAGGATTAGTTGCTGCCTTGGGAAGCGAGCTTTGAACTCTGAGAAGTTCATCTATAATCCCTTCAGTAAAATATTCTAGCCAAGATGTAAAATCTATGTTGTTTTGGAGTTCATAATAATCCCCATACTCTCCAACCATTCGAAAGTATTTTGTCACATTTTTATTATAATAATTCTCAAAACTAAAAATATCAAAAGTATTCAGCCCCATCTCTGCCAACAAAACTTTCGTAGATAAACGCGTCGACCTGCCATTTCCGTCAATAAACGGATGAATAATAACCATCTGTTTATGAAATACGCCTGCAAGTATTAGCGGATCAATGATATGGTGGTTATTGTCAATAAATCCTACAAGATCATTCATCATCGAGAGAACGTCTTGTACATCAGGTGGCAAATATACAGTCTTACCCGTGCTCGGATCATTCACCACAACTGGTTTCTGTCGCAGTTTACCTGAATCTGATTCTGAAAAGAGCCTCTGGGTAACCTTTTTTTGAATTAAAAGTATTAACTCAAGAGATACCCTCAGAGATCCTTTGCTTATTTTTTCATTAAGTTCCTCTAGAGCTTCATTGTAATTTAATACTTCTTTCTCACTATCGCGAATATGCACAGGTTTGGATTTAAGAATTTTTTTCACTTCGGTTAAAGGAAGTGGATTCCCCTCGATACTTGTCGATGCGTGAGAGGATATTGCGAGCGCTGTTTTCTCAAACTCCATTCGCACAACATAGGGGAAACGCTTGCTATTAAGTTCAGTAATAAGAATACTGATGCGCTTAATATTGGCTAAAAGTTTATCTGTAATAGTGTATTTTGGAGCAAACATGTTATCTTGAGAAATTGCGAAGGATTAGCCTAATAATAGTCGATTATTAGCCGATTGTCAAAGTTGACAAAAATACAATAACGAAAGTATCAATAATTTAAACCATCGTGAAGTTCTCAATCTTTCCTGCAAAGTGAAGACTTCTCATCCTAGTCACAAAAAAACCGAGCACTGTGGCTCGGTTTTTTTCATTGGCTGGAGCACGTGCTGAAGTTTGAACCTATTTTGCTATTATATAAAAATAGAATGACCAGAATACAATTACAAATAATGGGGCTGTTATTAATCCAGGGACATATTTTTTCTTTATTCCCCACCATACAATGTGCCACAGCCCGTTTATGAACATCAAAAGAATAAAAAATGCTATCAGAGTAAATCGATTAGGAATATCTTTGAGCATAAAGATAGTTATCCAAAACAGAAGGAATAATATCTCAAACAATAGAAAAAATTTGAAAGACATTTTGAGAAGTGGAAATTTCTCATGAAAATTTTGCGTTAATTCCTCAATAGAGTGAAATACCTGAATACCAAGCATAATGAGGAAATATGTTTCAATAGTGCTCATTTGTCATTTTTTAATAATTTGTTGTATACGACAGCTACTATATAGCCAAACGACCAGAATATTACCACCTCAAGAATCCAGGAAACGAAAAAAGATGGAGAGAAAGATTCTTGGACATTGAGAGTAAGTCCTATGACAAACTGACTCATAAGTTTTTCGTACGAAGATGGAAAGATCCATCCCCATATATGAAATAGTGGATGAAGTACAAGGTCAATAAGAGCGAATGTGTTTGCAAGAGCATAGGAATTTAGCCTCATAAATAAAGTATACCATCAGGTAAGACTGTTTTAGTTTAATGCACCTGTTGGAGTAGCGGCTGAAGTTGAAATCTATTTTGCGTCTATTTTAGGCACTTTGTCTTGCTTTGGCAGGCACTTTGAATCAGTATAGGAAACAGTGTTGGGGGTTTGAGAATATTTGCTGGGGGACCAGGATTCGAACCTAGATAAACAGCTTCAAAGGCTGTTGTCCTACCATTAGACGATCCCCCATGGCAAACATTTCTCGATCCCGTTATTCTACCAAATTATGACCTAAAATACAGCCATACATCGATTCAAGAACTCATACAGATATCTTATCTAAAAGAACAGTTGACAAACAAGAAGTTGTTATAGAATATCGTTATATAACTTAGTTATATTTATATGAACACGCAACTATCTATTCACAAATCAGGGATTTTACAAGGAAAAGCATACCGCATTCTGCAAAACAATCTTGCAGAGGCACTCACCCCGTTTGAGTTAACGATACTCGAATGGAAAACCCTTGCACTCATCACCGAATATAAAAAACTGACCACAGTACATCTTGCCCGACTTCTTGATGTTGAAACTCCTCTTATAACGCGCCTTTGTAAAAGTCTGAACGCCAAAAAACGCATACAAAAAGTCACTTCTGAAAAAGATAAACGAATACATTATATTTACCCAACAGAAAAAACGATGACCGAAATTTTTATGATTGAAAAATCCGTGCAACAAGCAATGGGAGTACTTCTGCAAGGGGTTACCCTTGACGAGCTAAAGATATATAAAAAAGTTCTTCTAGCAATCTCACACAATGGAGTTTCGAAGCCTGTCAAAAAGTGTTATACAATAGAGTAAGCAGTCAGAAATTTTAAAAATATGAACAGTAAAAAAACAGTTCTCTACGCGGTTGTCACCTTCATTCTCATCTTTGGAAGTTGGCTGTTCTTTTTTGACAAAAAACCACAGATAAATGGATCTGCATCAGGTGAAGATATACTTACACAGGAGTCAGTTGATACAATCATCGCCTCAGATCAGAAAACAATTGAGTTTTCCGAAGAGACCTGGAAAAATATTCTAACTCCTCTCGAGTACGAAGTCATCAGAAATGAAGCGACAGAGAGACCGTTTACAGGAGATCTGTTAGAAAATAAAGCAAAAGGATTGTATGTCACTGCAGGCTGCAAAGTCCCTATGTTCACCTCTGAAACGAAGTTCGACTCCGGCACAGGATGGCCGAGTTTTTATGACATACTCACACAAAATGTAACTATACGCGAAGATGACAATCTTCTCTCACAGATAGGATTTGTCAAAAAAAAGCTTTATAGTACGCGGTGCAATGAGTATATGGGAGAAGTATTTGCAGATGGACCTGAGCCAACTGGTCTTCGTTACTGCATGGACTCCGCCGCACTTGATTTTATCCCGTACGAAAACCTTTCTCAAGAAGAAAGAAGTATGTACTTCCCGCAAGGATAACGTACAGAAGCTTGTTATAAAAGGTGCGATATATTAGGGTTATGCAAAAACAAACATCACATCTTGTTATTGGGGCTGGTTCCGGTGGACTCACCGTTGCTTTCGGTCTCCACAAAGCAGGGAAAGACGTCATCCTTGTGTCCGAAACTATCGGCGGTGACTGTACACAGTTTGGCTGTGTTCCCTCAAAAACCCTACTACATCTTGCAGATCTCTATGTAAAAAGCTCAACTGATGAAAAGAAACGACTCCACATGAATATTCTTTCAGCCGTACAAAAGAAAATAAAACACTTTGAAGATGAGGATCTTGCTCTGATGAAAGATATTTCATTTATTCAAGGTAGGGCAACATTTCTTGATGCAAATACGGTAACTGTGAAAGATACAAAAGGAAAAACCCAAACAATCACCTTCAAAAAAGCAGTGATCTCAACAGGAAGTCGACCACGGATGATCGAATTTCCAAAAAAGTTTGAAAAAAAGATCATCACAAATGAAGATTTCTTTTATCTTAAAAGGCTTCCCACAAGTATCACGATCATTGGTGGTGGTCCGATCGGCTGCGAGCTTGCGACAGCATGTGCAAAACTAGATATCCCGACCACCATGGTGGTACGAAGTAAAATCTTGAAAGAGTACCCGAGTGACATGACCAAGATAATACGAAACTCGCTTGAATCTCTGGATGTCAACCTGTATGAAAATACTGATATTTCGGATGCCTCACTCCCACAAACCGAGTATTATCTTCTGGCATCTGGACGTGTTCCCAATACTGAGCTTGGGCTTGAGAATGCGGGAGTTGAGTACTCACCAAGAGGTATTGCAGTAAACTCACAACTTCAGACCTCAAAACGCCACATATATGCATTAGGCGATTGCACGGGTGGAGCACAGTTTACCCATCTGGCAAACAATGAAGGACGCGCCGTCACAGCACGACTTCTTGTTCCATTCTTGAGAAGAAAGATTCCTGCACTTCCGAATGTCACGTTTACGGATCCTCCAATTGCCGCGGTTGGAAGAACCACCGAAGATGAGTTCATTCAGGAATTTCCTCTTTCTATCAAGAAAAGCGATCGAGCTGTTATCACAGAAACGACTGAAATCGCAGCGACGGTGTACGCACATGCACTCACTGGACAGATTGTCGGAGCGGTACTCGTCGGCGATTTTGCCGAGCATGCAATCAATTTCTTCACGCTTGCCGTAGATAAAAAGGTTAAACTCTTTGAACTATCGAATGTCATTGTGCCCTACCCGACATACCTCTCCTCTCTCAACACACTCTCATTTGCTTATCTCATGAATCTCAAAGAAAACTGGAAACCACTTGTAATAAACCTTTTGAAGAAATACTCTCAGAAGCTTATTGCTATCTTCTTTTGGGTAGTAACCGTGGTTTTTTTCCTCAAAAAATTTGCCGATGGATCATTTCGATTTGATATATTGATAACAGATCTTGCAACTCTCTTGCAAGGAGAACATGCGTACCTCCTCTTTATCTTCATATACGCACTACGCCCTCTCATATTTTTTTCGGCAACGGCACTCAGCTTTCTTGCAGGAGCAACATTTGGATTTACTGAGGGACTGATTCTGACAGTCATCGCAAGCAATCTTTCAAGTGCGGTCGCATATGGATTGGGGAGGACGATCCTCCACGATGTTATCAAAAACTCTGGTAAGAAGATTCAGAAAAATATCAAGAAAAATACCTTCGAAACAGTGCTCCTCGCACGACTTGTCTTTGTCCCGTATGATCTCGTCAGCTACATCGCAGGCGCGGTCAATGCAGCATTCTGGCCGTTCATTTCAGCAACAGCAATTGGAAGTATTGCAGGTTCAATTGCTGTTGTGAGCTTTGGTGCTTCGGTGCAGGATATTTCGAAACTGAGCTCATTTTCGCTTGACAAAAACATGCTTTTTCTTGGAGTTGGACTAACCCTTGTATCGCTTCTCCTCAGTCGCCTTCTCAAGAAGAAAGAAAAGGTAGTTGGGGTGGTATAATACGATATATGAAAGAAGGTATTGTCCTCCTCCTTGGGAGACCGAACGTCGGAAAATCAACATTTGTCAATAACGTCATTGGGCAGAAGGTTTCAATCACCTCGCCCAAACCTCAAACGACGCGTATGCCGATCCAAGGGTTGTATGAAGATGATCGAGGAAAAATCATTTTCACAGATACCGCAGGTATTTTTGACAAAGCTAAAGACTCGATGGCTAAAATAATGAACAATCAGACGCTGAATGAAGTAAATAAAGAAGCGGATGTAGTACTCTATTTTATAGATCCCACGCGCCGCCGTGACTTTGAAGAAGCTCGCGTCCTCGGGATAGCACGCAAAATGAAATCTCCCATGATTCTTGTGATCAACAAATCTGATCTCAGACAAAAGTACTGGCCACAGTACAAGTTCTTTGAGGATGAATTTCCCGATAGATTTCATATCTCAGCTCTCAAAAGCCATAACTTCAACTTTCTTCTCGAGCGTATTTTTGAGATGCTTCCTGAGGCAGGAAGTGAGTCATTTGTCGAAGCAGAGAGAGTTTACCCGCTCATGAATATGGATAGTAAAGCATTTATTGGAGAGCTGATTCGTGAGAAAGTGTTTTTAATGATGGGTGAAGAAGTGCCGTACTCGACGACCGCGGTGGTTGATGAGATAAAAGAACGCGACAACGGCATCCTCTTTATCAAAGCAAGAATTTTGACAACAAACGACCGACATAAAGCCATGCTTATCGGGAAAGAGGGTCGAAAGATCAAAGACTTGGGAAGCTACGCTCGAAAAGAGATTTCACTTGCAACTTCGAAGAAAGTATTTCTTGACCTCACCGTTGAAACAGATCCTCATTGGCAAGAAGTGCTGTACTCTTAACATGCACAATACACAGTGTGTATAATTTCTCCTTATGGTACGAGCACAAATTATCCCTCACCGACTGCATAAATATGGCAGTCGCGAAGAATGAACATATCTCACATATACTCTCATTTAATAAAATCTACGAGAAAAATGGGTTTACGCTGTTCAAGTAAGAAATACGTGGCTTAATTTGCTATAATAACCTGCAATGACATTGGTGGCCGTAGCTCAGCTGGTAGAGCCCCTGCTTGTGGAGCAGGTTGTCGCGGGTTCGAATCCCGTCGGTCACCCACTTTAAAAACTCACACTTCATTCATCGTTATAGCAATCGGAGACCATCCCAAAAGATACTTTAACTTCCCTACAAAATCGTTCATACGATCCTCTGCTAACGTTCTCGCTTTTCCATTCCACGGATCTGTGATACGGTATCCTCCGTCGGCTTTATCAAATACATAAATAAAGTGAGGAGCATGTATCTCTCCATATAAAGAATGCGCATTTCCATACAAAATAACTGGATTATTGCCTATCTGCTCACTCATCCATGCTGTGTCAATTCTCTGTGCGCAAATCATAATGCGATCTTTTTCCTTACTTATAGTATCTAGGAAGCTTGAAAATTTCATATCGTCAATATGCAAGGTAATCTGAAATCCAGGAAATTTTCTCGTAAATGCTGCGGTATGAGCCAGTGCATAGCAATCACGATACAATCCGAAGGCATCTTTATTCAATTCTTTCTCCAGTGTAAAGAAATCCAAGTATTCCTTTGGGCGCAATGCTGAATGATACATCAAAAGACAGCACGATAAACACGTTTGATTATCTGATTGTTTTAAGAGCTCTGTAGGAGCAAATTGGCGTACTTTCATAGAGTATGGGTGTAGTATATACCCTTAATATTTACATATTTTTATATTAATCTTTGGGCTTTTGCAACAACCTCATTTACGCTTGACATATGACATATACATGCTCTGGAATCATTCCTCTTTTCATCCTGTATAATAGATATATATATCTCTTTCGCACACTTACAAGCATTACTTCCTGATTCTGTCTGATCTATGACTTTGAAAAAAACACCAACTCAATACACTTGCCCCTTCTGCCACACGGCGGTACGACCTGCTCACCGGACAGAGATATATTACCGCAATACGTGGATCAAAGGTTGTCATGCATGCTTCAACACCTCAATCTCAAAAGATACGATTGAAGAGTTTCAGGCAAAAGAACTTCAACGGGAGAACGTTATTTAATAACAATTGAATCAAATATCAGCGGTCTGTCTTGAATATACTCTTGCTGCAACTTCATTGCGATCTCCGCTTTGGTAAGCTCTATTGAAAGGTCAACCATATGCTCTTGCCTTGACAAGAGTCCGAGTCGTGCAAAGTGAAGACTCACTTCACGAGCAGATAATCCGAGGTATTTATGCAGCTCTTCTCCGTCGTTGTTGAGAAGCGACGCCTGTATCTTTTTCCCGACTGTCTCAATCCTCATAATACCCCGTGGATCAATGTCATCATTCTCATCAAAATACAGCTTCAATTTGCCCCACATCCCACATTTCAACAGATCGCGTGCATCTTTGAAATCATCTTCGTAAACGTGGGCGGAAGTCGAGTGAATCGTGAGTGAGCCTTCGGGAATGCTTGTTTTTTCTGAAATATACTTCATCACATGGAGGAGTCCATATGCATTGGGAAGTGCTGCTTTAAACATGTCATGAGACCTGAATGATGCAATCATGTGGAGTTTCTCATCATCTGCAATAAGTGCTTGAACGCTCATGAGACAAGGAGGCGAAGGATTGTCATGGTCAACAAGCGGATCAAACGTCGTCGCGTATGCGCGGCGGGTAATCTTTGAGTCTTTGAGCTTCGTGATAATCTCTTCAATCTGATCGAGTTTTCCCCGATAATTTCTCAGCCTATTTCCATACGTATATGCCACGTCCTCAGGCTTCACGGGGTCAAGAAAGACCGTGGCATACTGATCAAGCACTGACTTTTCGATACCAACTCGTGACTTGAGACGCTCTGGCAACTCAATCTCTTCAATATGCGTGATGTCTGTATTTTCTATCGTCCATGAAAGTGCGACGACCTCCTTCTGTCTGATCCCCACCTCCGTTTCTTTGAGGTATCCATACCTGATAACACGGTCAAGCGCACGCATCCACGTTTCAGTGAGTGTTCTTCCTCGGACAGAAAAATTTGCCCGCTCTGAGGGCATAGGAGCATCTTCTTCAATCACGGGATCGGGGAATGACGTGGGCTCCATATACGGCTCTCCTCCTTTCTTATGTTCTTTAGCCGTCTGTATTACCTCGTCAAGGGACTTATTTGAAAGCTCGACGAACGAAATATGCTTGAACATGTGAGACAGAACATTCACGTCAATCTCACGCTGAATTTCTGAAAGTATGTCCTTTTGAAGTGCTTTTCCATGATTCCAGAGGGTGAGAATGATGTTTTTACCTTTCGTCCCGACTGCAGTTTGAGATAGTTTTCCATTTCCCCAGAGATACACCGTGGTAATTTCTGGATGAAGAGCAAGATTGCGAAGCATGATCGAGACTCCTTCGCGACTATAAAGAGATCCTGTTATTGCAAATGTGTTGCGAATATCAGGTTCGCGATCAGCGAGTGTAAACGGATCTGTCCAGATTGTGCATAAGCCCACACTGCTCTCTGCACCTGTAACGACTTTGTATTTTTCGGCTTTATAAAGCACAACGGAACACATCGTATGAATGAACTCATAATACCAAAAAGCCTACTCTGCTTTTCGTTTCTTGATTAGCTTTTTGACAGCTCCTGGCGTCTTTCGCTTTCTCTGTGAGTTTGATTTTCTTTTCTGAAGGGTTCGTTTAGTCATGAGGAAAAAATATGGTAAGTAATGACTAACATTACCAGACATGAGACATAATCTCAACTGCAGTTTCGGTATAATAGGCTGTATGACATACATTGTGTATATGGTTGAATGTGCTGATGGGAGTTACTACGTCGGGATCACAACCGATGTAACGAGAAGAGTAAGCGAACATAATGGTGAGCGGGCAGGTGGTGCAAAGTATACGAGAGGGAGACGGCCGGTCATACTGAGATATACCGAAGAATATACGTCAAGAAGCCTGGCACAAATAAGAGAAGCTGAGCTGAAGAAACTTTCTCATGCAGAAAAACTGAAGGTATGGAAAGAAGTAATCACTGCATAGCAGCCTGGAAGCGAGAGATACATTCATCTTTTCCTAAAAGCTCCATCGATTCATTGAGTGGTGGTGTGATTTTTTTCCCAGAAAGGATGATCCGAAGCATCATAAAAAACTTTCCAAACGGAACTTCTTCTTGCGTTGCAAGGTCTTGCATCACCTCACCGATCCGCTCTGCTTTCCATTCAGAGATTGATTCAACTGCTGCAATGACTTTATCAATAAGTGGCGCTGAGTCCGTATAACTTTGCTCGTATTCGAGGGGCTTTTCATAAAGAAAGGCTGCAATTTCCCAGTAATCTTTCAGTGTCTTCATCCGCTCTCTGACAAGAGGAATTGATTTCTCAAGGATTTCAATATTGAGATTTTTTTCTTTGCAGAATGCTAAAATCTTGTCCCGTAACTCGTCACTCGTCATTTTCATGATATACTGACCATTCATCCACTCAAGTTTCTTTACGTCAAAAACGGGTCCGACAGGCTGAACTCGCTCAAGGGTAAACACGTTCATAAACTCTTCTTGTGAAAAGATCTCCTTCTCCTCAGGGTGTGACCATCCCATCAAGGAGAGATAATTCAAGACTGCTTCCGGCAGAAAGCCTTCTGAGAGATACCATGAAGCCCAAACAGGATTTTTACGTTTTGAGAGTTTTGACTTGTCCGGATTGCGGAGAATCGGAAGATGTGCAAAAATCGGAAGTTCCCATCCGAATGCTTGATACAGTAAAATATGTTTTGGGGTTGATGAGATCCACTCTTCAGCACGCATCACGTGTGAGATCTCCATGAGATAGTCATCTACGACAACCGCCAGGTGGTATGTGGGGAAACCGTCCGACTTCATGAGAACCTGATCGTCAATATTATTTGTGTTTATTCTGACTTCTCCACGAATTACATCTTGAAACACAACATCTGTATCCGGTGGCACATCAAGTCTGATAACATACTCAGAGCCCGATGCAATTTCTTTCTTCACATCTTCTTGACGTTTGAGGCAGTATTTATCATATCGTGGAATTTGTTTTTGCGCCTGCATTTCTTTCCGGACTGTATCAAGCCGCTCACGCGAACAGATACAGTAATATGCATGCTTTGAATCAATCAGTTGAAGTGCGTATTTTTTATATATTTCAAGTCTTTCTGATTGTCTGTATGGTCCAAATCGTCCACCTTTCTGTACGTCCTCATCAGTCACAATACCGTACGCCGCAACTGATGCGAGAATTTGTTCTTCAGATCCTTCAATTCGCCTTGCACGATCAGTATCTTCAATACGGATAATGAATGCACCACCATGCTTTTTGGCAAAAATAAAGTTGAGGTATGCGGTATACAGATTGCCGATATGAATATCTTTTCCTGTTGGCGATGGGGCGATGCGTGTCCGTATCATGATGAAATTATACTATAATTATCTCCTCTTCATGAGTCGGTAGGCTCCGTACGCCGCAAAGATGAGTGGGAGTCCGAGAATATTTGCATATTTATAAAACTCCTGCATACTTTGCTGCAAGTTTGGCAGTGGATACAAACTCACGATTCGACGACCTATCCCACTAAGCTTCCCATCTGAAGCATAATCAGAAAGAACATTCATAAGAAACTCCATGTTTTGAGATTCTCTCGATAAAAACTGTGACTGAAGGAAGCGGGATGAGCCGATGACAAGCATCTTGTTTCCTGCATCGGCGGTAGATTCGGCGGCAAGGGTAAATTCCCCCAGTTCTTCGCCTCGTGGCTGCGGAATCTGTTGAGGATCCAATGCAAAGATATCTGACTGAGTCCATGCTTCGCCTGAAGTCTGAACAATTGGTCGTACGGTATAGCCATTCTTTTTGATAACTTCAAGAGATGAAGCCCATGGAAACGTCAGTCTTCCGATCCCTGAAAAGTAACTCGCTTCAGTATTGAAGTTTCCTGAAACAACCCAGAGAGGATACGGAACAAGAAGGGAGAATCCACCACCACCAAGATTTACCATTTCAGACTGTGTAGAAAGGACAAGGTCACGGTTTAGAACAATGCCGCGGGTTGAGATAAATTCATGAAACTTTGCCTCGCCGGACGCTGTCTGAAGAGTACTCCCATCAACAGTCTCTCCATCAGTCATAATAATGGTATTTCCTTTTTTTGAGTACTCAGCGATCGTAGCAAGCTCGTCATCTGTTATATCTGTCTCAACTTGATCAAGCACAAGAAGCGTTTTGGCTTGAGTATCAACAGCCATAGGTTGAATAGAAAATAGATTTCCTGCTACTTGTTTGAATATACTCAGCGGATCACCTCCAATAACTGCAACCTGTGGAAGAGATGAGCTACTCATCCGAAAGAGCGCTGAGGTTAGATTGTATTCTAAATTCTCGACATCAAGTGCTTGAGCGACCACTTCCTGCTTTTTGTCATAGCTGACAATTATGCCAAAATATATTTCAGTCACTGAAACTTCACTCTGCTGTTGTTCGCGAATAGGAAATCCTGATATCCCTGCTTGCTGGACCTTCTCAAGAGTTTTTACGTCGTCAACGGGATTAAACTCTACAATTGAGACTGTCACATTGCCACTTGTCCTCTCATACTCGCGAAGTAAATCAATAACTTCACGCTGTATGGGTTGGAGACGCGCAGGAATATTATTTGAAGCGTAGAGCATAATTGTTGCTTTTTGAGAAAGCTCTTTGACCATATTTTTTGTCGAGCGCGAAAGCGTGTATGCCTGCCCCTTTGAAAGATCAGCTCTGATCGAAATATATGAAAAAAGAAGATTTAACGAAAGAAAAACTGCAATTGAAGCGATGATAATACTGCTCTTTTTAAAGCGCTCAAGTCGGAGTTTTTGCATAAAATTAAACGAACCGATACGAAGGAGTGGTCGAAGCGCTTGTTTGATCTTGTTAAGCTGTTTCATATCATTTAGGATCTCTTTTCAAGATCAGTAACTGTCAAAAAAAGAAAAAGTGCGGTTAAGCTGAGGAAGTAGAACACTGCTCTCAGATCAAGAACTCCTTTGACAAATCCAGAAAGTTGTGTCACAGGACTCAAGTAATTGAGGACACTTTGAACAAACGGAGGAAGGACTCCTGCTGCAAAGTCAGTCGAAAAAATAATAAGAAAAAAGATTGTGAGGACAGAGCCTAAAAAGGCTATTATTTGGTTTTTTGTGAGCGAAGAGAAAAAGAGTGAAATCGCAGTGAATGCTGCAGCAACAAGCAAAACTCCTCCATATGCCACTATAATCTCAGGAAGGTAGATGTGCCCTCCCACAGAAGCAGTCAAGATATTCATTGAGAGAGGTAATCCCATGGTCAAGATGAGACCTATGCCAGTTAAAACCATCACCGAACAGAACTTGGCAAGAATGATCTGAGACTCCGAGATAGGCAAACTCAAAAGAAGCTCCAATGTATTGGTTCTTCGTTCTTCAGAAATCATACGCATAGTGAGTGCTGGGATAAAGATCATAAGGAGCCATGGAAGGATGTCAAAAAAAGGGCGGAGCGAAGCGGAGCCTGAAATAAAAATGTCTTTTACAAACATGAAGTTTGCAAACACAGCAAACAAACCAATCACAATATATCCGATTGGATTGTTGAGGTAAAAGCCGAGTTCCTTTTTGAGTAATGCTTTCATGTTAACGAACTAATTTTTTAAATAATGTCTCGACGCCACCTTTGCGCTTTGGCTTATCTCCATCATAAACGATAACTCCACGGGAGATAATGATGAGACGAGTTGCAATGTCTTCGACTTCCGAGAGGACATGAGTTGAGAAGATGATGATTTTTTCTTTTGCAGACTTTTTTATTAAATCCTTTATCTTCTCTTGCTCAATAGGATCGAGTCCAGAAGTTGGTTCGTCAAGGATGAGAATTGATGGATTTCCAATGAGAGCAGCGGCAAGACCAACTCGTTGTCTGTATCCGCGAGAAAGCTCCTCTATTTTTGCTGTGGTCTTTTCTGAGATATCAACCTGACGAATAATGCGCTCAACAGAAGTGGCATCCGTCACTCCTTTGGCTGCGGCAATGAAGTGGAGGTATTCCAAGACCTTCATCTCTCCGTACTGAGGGTTATTTTCGGGAAGGTATCCGATCGAAGGAAGAATCTGCATACGTTCGACAAGCGGATCATGTTTGTTTACCTGAACAGTCCCTTTTGATGCTTTGAGGAATCCCAAAATAAGCCTCATTGTGGTTGTCTTCCCTGCACCATTTGGACCAAGAAAGCCGATAATCTCTCCCTTTTGAGCAACAAGAGATATATCGTTTACTGCCACAGTCTCTCCGAATGTTTTTGTTACGTTTTTAAGACTGATCATAAAAAAATTATTTTACCAACTCTTTCAAGCACAAATATAGCAAAAATTATACTCGAATGTCAAGAAGGTCCGAGCGCTTTTCTTTTGTCACACGGTATGCTTCTCTGATCCGCCACTTTCTAATCTCCTCATGATTTCCACCTTGGAGCACGGCTGGTGCTTCGGTTCCTTCGAAAATTGGAGGTCTTGTATAGTGCGGGTACTCGAGAAGTTGCACCACGTGAATGTTGTGTTTTTCTAGGAGACCAAGTGTTGCATCTTCTCCACATATTTCGATAAGATCATCAACTGCCATCTCGAAGAATGATTCTTCTTGAGTGGCTTCAGATTTTTTGAGAACTCCAGGAAGTAAACGAACGACAGAATCAACGATTGCGGCAGCAGGGATCTCTCCCCCTGTCATCACATACTCTCCCATCGATATCTCTTCGTCAATATGTGGCATGATGCGCTCATCAAACCCTTCGTAGTGACCGGCAAGAATGATGATATGGTCAAGTTTTGAAAGCTCAGTTGCCTTCTTTTGATTGTACGACTTCCCTTTTGCTGAGGTGAGAATAACCGTTCTCTTTTTATCTCGTAATTCGTAACTCGTAACTCGTTCTATTGCTTTCACAACTACATCTGCTCTGATCACCATGCCAGCTCCTCCGCCATACGGTCTGTCATCAACCGTCCCATGATCATCAATCGCAAACTCACGAAGATCAACAATCTCAATCTCCACCTTTCCTTTTTCCTGTGCTTTTTTGATGATGCTGTCGTCAAAAAAACCTTTGATCATGTCTGGAAAAAGTGTGATGATGGAGATTTTCATGAGATCATTGTACTATATGGATTCGTATAATGAGTAACGTGTAACGTAATTTGTAATTCCTTGATATGATTGATTATGCTACAAAAAGGGACTCTCGCGTTACTTCAGCTCTATAAATCAACTTCCTTTTTCCATAATCATATTTTTAAAACAATCACTGGTTCCCAATCTGTCTGCCGTTTTACCCCGACCTGTTCTGAGTATATGTATGACGCTGTCAAGAAGCATGGAGCTGCGAAGGGAGTAGTTCTGGGAATCAAGAGACTTGCACGATGCACTCCACTGAGCCAAGGTGGATATGATCCAGTAAAATAACTTATGTCTAAACTTCAAAAATCACTAAATGAATGGAAAAAAGAGCTTGATCCTGAAGTCTTCAGAGTAACTCGAGAAAAGGGTACTGAACATCCATATACTGGCAAATTACTACACAACACTAAAACTGGAATTTATACGTGTTCAAACTGCGATCATGAACTTTTCTTGTCAGATGCAAAATACGATTCTGGTTGCGGCTGGCCTGCCTTTTATGATCCCGTCACAGAAGATTCACTCAAATATCACGACGACTCAACCTTTGGCATGAAGCGTACGGAAGTGACCTGTGGAACCTGCGGAGCACATCTTGGACATGTCTTTCCTGATGGACCACAAGATAAAACAGGTCAGCGATACTGCATAAACTCTGTGGCGTTGAAGTTTAAAAAGAAGTAATATGAAAACTCAAAAAATTACACTCGGTATGGGATGCTTCTGGTGCACAGAGGCAGTTTTTCAGCAACTCAAAGGTGTCACAAAGGTCACGTCTGGATATGCCGGTGGCACAATGAAAAATCCAACTTATGAAGATGTTTGCAGCGGTAATACTGGGCATGCCGAAGTAACGCAGATTGAATACGATCCTGACAAAATAAAATTAGAGGATATTCTGTATATATTTTTTCGGATGCATGATCCGACTACTCCAAATCGTCAGGGTGCCGATATCGGCACTCAGTATCGTTCGGTCATTCTCTACACGACCCTTGAACAAAAGGAGGTTGCCGAAAAATCTTTAATGGAATCAATGTCTCTTTATCAAAATCCTATAGTAACTGAGCTTGAAGAAATGAAGGAATTTTATCCTGCCGAAGATCATCATCGTGATTTTTATAAAGAAAACAAAGGTTCTTTTTACTGTCGTTACGTCATCGATCCAAAGATTGAGAAGTTAAAGAAAATAATTTAAACACGAATATGCGAAAAATCATGTTCATTCTTGTCTTTTTGGGAATTATGGGAATGAACATAATTCCTGTCAAAGACCCCGATTTTGGGTGGCATTACCGATGTGGAGTCGAACTTTTACAAGGCGCTCCCTGCCTTTCAAATACTTTTTCTTACTTCTTGCCAGACTACCACGCATACTATCCAAGTTTTATTTACGATGGAATAATAGCTCTTATTTTCAACAGTTTTGGCTTTCTTGGACTCAGTCTTCTCCATACAGGTATCATGACGTTTGGATTCTATATCTTCTATAAACTTTCTCACCAAGATATTGTCATTTCAGGACTTGCATATGCACTCATGATATATCTTTCTGGTGGGACGATTGGTCTTGGATTGAGACCTCAAATACTCACGCTTGCGTTTATTCTCCTTTCCTATTTTTTACTGACAAAAAAAAGTACAAAACTACTCCTCCTCTATCCCCTCCTTATGCTCTTATGGGTAAATACGCATATCGGATTTTTTACAGGACTTGTCGTGTATGGGATCTACTGGTTTGGCGAAGTACTCCGTTTTATTCAAAGGAAAAGAGAGGTTTCATTAGTATTTTTTGCTACAGGAATCGGAGTAGTATCTTTTCTTACAACGTTTATAAACCCTTTTGGTCCAAAGGTATATATAGAGCTGTATCGTCACGTTGAGTCTCCTCTCAATACCATGATCGCCGAATGGGTCGCGCCAAATTTTCCAATCATTCTCCTCATAAGTATCTCTCTCGTACTCATTCTCGTACTTCAAGGAGTCCGACGCCAACTTTCCTCCTTTGAGACCATCCTTTTGATTTTTTTTGGAATCATGGCAATCACTGCACGACGCAATACACCACTCTACTTCGTGTTTGCGTTTCACATGATTCTTACACTGCTCCCAAAAAAAACTCTCTCAAAATATTATGAATTTTTATTACCTATTGTCGGCGCAGTGACCATATTTTTAATAGTGATCAATGTCAGCCAGACCAAAAAATTTCACGAGAACTGGAAGAATTACTGCTCCAAGGGTTCGGCAAATTATCCCTGCGAATTACTCGATAAATATCCGCATATTTCCGGAAATGTTTTTGCTGTATACGAATGGGGTGGATTTATCATCTGGAAGCGCCCTACAATTAACGTCTTTGTTGATGGAAGAATGCCTGCGTGGAAAGATGAAAATGGCGAAAGTCCATACAGCGTTTATCTCAAAATTTTGCAAGCTCAACCTGGATGGAATGAGAAGTTAAGAGAATCCAACACCGATTATCTCCTTTTGGCACAGGGTACATTCCTCGATCTTCTCCTTGATGATGAGGCAGAAAAATATGGCTGGGAAAAGATGTATGAAGA
>Ga0209702_10000786_pt1 | contig 65446 bp, 65 predicted proteins | sample FRY01_FD_187210 | JGI IMG/M metagenome (GOLD analysis project Ga0209702, IMG submission 187210) | Freshwater microbial communities from Lake Fryxell liftoff mats and glacier meltwater in Antarctica - FRY-01 (SPAdes) (version 2) | ecosystem: Environmental > Aquatic > Freshwater > Ice > Glacier... | reverse complement strand
CCACGGCTCTCGCCGCTCAGAAGAACAATCCGCGCCCGCCAGACGTGCTTCTGCGAACTCATGGGATTAGCGATGATCGCCCGCAATCGATGACGATCGCTGGCAGACAGGGTGAATGATATACCGGTACGCATGCGCGCAGAATCGCACATCACAGCAAAACAGGGAATCCCCAATCGGACTCATATGATCCGATCAATCCACTAGTGTTCGACATCTTAATGGCTGGGGCGACAGATTGGGCTGCAACTATGAATGGAAGGAACCGGAAGCTGACTATGACGACGAACAGGGGATAGCATCCGTATAAAGCCGAGACTTTGGGAAAATAGCACAGGTCAGCTAAATGACCACTAAGCGCTAGTAAGCATACTCACCCGTGCTTCCGGCTCAATTCGCGCATTGCTTCGTCCAGACCATCCAGTGTCAGCGGATACATCCGGTCATTGACCAATTGCTTGAGCATCTTGGTCGATTGCGAGTAATTCCACTGGTTTTCCGGCACGGGGTTTAACCACACTGTGGCCGGATAGGTGTTGGTTACGCGGGTCATCCACGTTGAGCCGGCTTCTTCATTCATATGCTCGACACTGCCGCCCTGATGAGTGATTTCATAGGGGCTCATCGCCGCATCGCCGACAAACACGATCTTGTAATCGTGGCCGTATTTGTGGAGGATATCCCAAGTGTTGGTCCGCTCTGCCCAGCGGCGGCGATTGTCCTTCCACACGCCTTCATACAGGCAGTTATGAAAATAGAAAAATTCGAGGTTTTTGAACTCGCTATTGGCCGCACTGAACAACTCTTCGACAACTTTGATGAATGGGTCCATCGATCCGCCGACATCAAGAAAAAGCAGCAGTTTTACCGCATTATGCCGCTCGGGCCGCATGTGAATGTCGAGCCAGCCCTGTTTCGCAGTGCCTTCAATGGTTGCGTCCAGATCAAGCTCGTCTGCCGAACCCTCACGTGCAAAACGGCGTAGGCGGCGTAGCGCCATCTTGATATTGCGGGTGCCCAGCTCACGCGTGTTGTCGAGGTTCTGGAATTCGCGCTTTTCCCACACTTTGATCGCGCGCTTATGCTTGCTCTCACCGCCAATCCGTACGCCCTCTGGGTTGAAACCAGAATTACCGAACGGCGATGTTCCGCCCGTACCAACCCATTTATTGCCGCCCTGATGGCGTTTTTCCTGTTCTTCGAGCCGCTTCTTGAGCGTCTCCATAATCTCGTCCCAATCGCCAAGCGCTTTGATCGCTTCCATTTCTTCAGGCGACAAAAATTTCTCGGCAACCGCCTTCAGCCAGTCTTCAGGCACGTCGACCGCTTGCTGGCCGTAATCAGTCAGGATGCCCTTGAAGACTTTGTTGAACACCTGATCGAACCGGTCGAGCAAACCTTCGTCCTTCACGAAGGTGGCGCGGCTGAGGTAATAGAATGCCTCGGGCGTCTGCTCGATCACATCCTTGTCCAGCGCTTCGAGCAAGGTCAGATGCTCCTTGAAAGAAGCCTTGATCCCGGCGGCGCGCAATTCATCTATGAAATCAAAAAACATACGGGTCCTCTAACCTGCCTCCGGCTGCTGCGCCAGAGCCGTGTTGGCGGCGGGTTTATGCACCGCTGCCAACAGCACAAAGGAGATATACATTAGCAAATACCACGCCCCCAACTTGCCAAAAGACACCATAGTCCAGACCTCAGCTTGTCCGGGATAGGTCCATGCCCTGGCAAAGGTCGCAATATTTTCCGCAAACCAGATAAAGATCGTAACCAGAAACCAGCCAAGCAGTAACGGCATCCAGCGGTCATTTCGCCAAACCCGGAAATATATCCGAGTCCGCAAATGCACCGCACCGAGCAGGACGAAAAACCCGAGACGAAGATCGACGAAGAAGTGATGCGCGAAGAAGTTGACATAGATCGCCGCCGCCAACGCATAAGTCGTCCACGCCGGCGGATAATGCGTGTAACGAAAATCGAAAATCCGCCAGACCCGCGCGATATAGCTGCCGACGGCGGCGTACATGAAGCCGGAGAACAAGGGCACATCACCGATTCGCAAATAGCTTGGTTCGGGATAGACCCATGATCCGGCATAGGTTTTGAACAATTCCATGATTGTCCCGACCACATGAAACGCCAGAATGACCTTGGCCTCGTTCCATGTTTCAAGCCGGAATCCCAGCATCGCCAATTGGATCGCCAAGGCCGCCAGCGTGAGAAAATCGTAACGGGGCAGGTCGGCGCCATCGGGATAAAACAAATGAGTCCCCATCAGCAGAGCCAGCATCAGTCCGCCGAACAGACACGCCCATGCCTGTTTGAAACCGAATAGCAGGAACTCATAAAGCCAGGACTGCGGGCCGGGCTGCGGAGTGAACGCCTCCAACCGCGCGCGGAGGCGGAACGGGTATGAACGGCTTCCTGCCGACGCACGTCTCAGCGCACTCTCGCCAACCAAACGGCAATCTTGCCCATGATACCCAGTTTTGCCGTAATGGCCGGATCCTGTTCGATACGGTAGATCAGAAGGCGAAGCGCAATACAGAACCATACATGATGGCGGTCTACCGCCAAGAAGGTGACGGCGAGAAGTATCTCGTCGTGCGCAATGTCTATGTGCCGTTGATTATTGGCGGCCGCCGCTGGGGCGATTTCGAGCTAGCATACTCGTTCGACGACTAGGGCTTAGCTCCCTTGGCGCCGCGACATAAAGGCTAGCCGTTCAAATAGCATCACGTCCTGTTCGTTCTTGAGCAGCGCGCCGTGCATTGGCGGGATCGCCTTTGCAGGATCGCGTTCCTGCAACACTTCAAGCGGCATATCTTCATTCAGCAGAAGCTTTAGCCAATCGAGCAATTCCGAGGTGCTTGGCTTTTTCTTGAGGCCCGGAACTTCGCGGATTTCGTAGAAAATATCCATTGCCTTGGTCACCAGTATCTTCTGGATATCAGGGAAATGGACATCGATGATTTCACGCATCGTGTCGCGGTCAGGAAACTTGATATAATGGAAGAAACAGCGGCGCAAAAATGCGTCGGGCAGTTCCTTTTCATTGTTTGACGTGATGATCATGATCGGCCGGTCTTTCGCGGTGATCCGCTCCTTCGTTTCATAAACGTCGAAGCTCATCCGGTCGAGTTCCTGCAACAGATCATTGGGAAATTCGATGTCCGCCTTGTCGATTTCGTCAATCAGCAGAACGGGCAATTCGGGGCTGGTGAAAGCCTCCCACAATTTGCCCTTCTTGATGTAGTTCGAAATGTCGTGGACCCGCTCCTCACCCAGCTGGCCGTCACGCAGCCGAGCCACGGCGTCATATTCATACAAGCCCTGCTGCGCCTTGGTGGTGGATTTGACGTTCCATTCAATCAGTGGAGCGCCCATTGCCTTGGCCACTTCATGCGCCAGCACAGTTTTGCCGGTACCGGGCTCGCCCTTCACCAATAGCGGCCGGCGAAGAGTGACCGCCGCGTTGACGGCGACCTTAAGGTCCTCGGTCGCAATATACGATTGTGTGCCGTCAAATTGCCTGGGGGTCTGCTTGGTCATGGAATTTCCTGTGCCGTATTGATGTTTCGGACGGCGGGTTAAGGCGGGTTTCCGTAAAGGGCAAGGGCGGCGGCCCTGAACAATTTGGGTGAGAATCGGTATGATTCGGACATAAACTGGCGAAGTTCCTACAATGCCGTAGCGGCATCCGGGGCCTGCCGATCAGAATGCCAGTGGAAGAATTCTCTGTGCCAGCAATTCCAGTTCCGCCGAAGTCACCGGAGCATCGGGGTTATTCCAGCTTAATACCAATACGTGCCACCGATCCGCTTCGTCCTGCAGCAGCCACGTGAGGTTGAGCACGCCCGGCTCCGACCCGCCCTTATATCAGACATAGGCCCACTCTTCGCGCCGCGCCTTGGGGAGGGCAGGATTGACCGCCATGATCTGACGGGCGGTTGGATCTTCAAACGCTACCAAAGATCGCATCAGCTTGCGCAAATCTTCGCCGCTGGCGAACCATTCCACGGTGTCGATCGCGGTCAGTTGGGCAAATCGCGGCGGCGTGATCAGATTTGGATTGCCGCGCACATCATCCTCGAAATCCTCCAGGATGCGACGCTGACCTGCCTCGTCGGCAGCCACATACTTGCTCAGGTTTCCGTCACTGCCCTTGAGGCCAAACATCTTGAGGGTGCTGAGAAATGGAAGCGTCCGATCTGGATCGGAATGTCTGCTGGCTATCAACTCCGCCTCCACTGCCTCCAACCCGAACTCGTGCAGCAACATATCGGTTGCGGTATTATCGCTGATGGAGATCATCAACGTGGCCAGGGTATGCAGCGTGACTGGCGCGCCATCGGGCCAGTTTTGCATCTGGCCGCTGGGGAGGGATTTGCGGTCCAACGTAACTACATCGGTCCAGCTGCGCTCACCATTCTCAATCGAGCGGGGAAGCGCGGAAAGGATATAGAGTTTGAAAGTTGAACCGATGGCAAATTGCTGATCCGCGTTGACCGCCAGTGCCGCGTCCTGAGTGCTGTCTAGCGGTGCAAAGTAGACGCTGGCAGAGCCCGCCAAGGCAGCGATGTCAGCCTGAATTGCCGCAACACTATCATTAACTGGCTGGAAGTCGTTCAGCAGCAGGCCGACCACCAAATATTTCGGTCCCGCGCCTAGGTTTATCGGGCCTCGGGCAATTTTTCGTTCGAAACGCAGGCTGATGATACCGCTGTTTTGGCCTTGCTCGGTAACACCATCAACGCCCAGCAGAGGTCCAAACTGGGTCTCCAATTGTGCCAGTAGCTCTTTCAATTGCTCGGCCGGAACCGCCGCGAAGAAGGGCGGTGCAAAGACTTCTTGCGCTGCGGTTTCACCGCGCAGGACTGAAACGATCCCCGCTGCTCTTTGTTCGAGGATAGACCGTGAGACTTCCACGTCCGATTCCTGCGCTAGTGCGACAGACGGAGCAAGTATTGCAGCGGAAAGGGCGAAGGCAGCAAGGTAAATACGCATGGATGGGTTTCCCACAGCGAATGAAGTTTGAGTGTAAGATCCTTGATCACCCCCAACAGTAGACCGCGAGACAGATTTCTTACAAGAAAACGGAAACCTTTCGCTAGTGCCTCTCGAACCAAGTATTAGGAGAATACCTCATGCCAACAGAAAAATTGTCGATTCGAACCGCTGCAGGGCATGACCTTTCCGGCGCGCTGGAGCTGCCCACGGGCCTGGTTCGCGGGGCAGCGCTGTTTGCACATTGTTTCACCTGCACCAAGCAGAGTAAGGCAGCGATTGCCGTATCGCGCGCGCTGTCGATGGAAGGGATCGCGACCTTGCGGTTTGATTTTACCGGACTTGGCGGTAGCGAAGGCGAGTTTGGCCGGGCAGGGTTTGGCACCGATGTGGCTGATCTGGTCGCAGCGGCTGAGGTGTTGCTGGAGCGGTTTGGCGGCAAGATCCTGCTGGTAGGCCACAGTCTGGGCGGCGCGGCAGTGTTGGCGGCAGCGGATGAGCTCGGGTTCGACCGGATCGCGGCCATTGCTACAGTCGGTGCGCCGTCAGACGTCCCCCATGTTCTGCACGCGATCCACGGCGATCTGGATGCGATCAAGTCTGACGGACAAGGCGAAGTGACGATCGGCGGACGTCCGTTTGCACTCAGCCGCGAATTTCTCGAGCGGGCGGAAAACAACGACTTGTTGGCCGAAGTGGGCCGAATGAGGGTGCCTCTGATGATCATGCATTCGCCGACCGACGCGATTGTCGGGATTGAACATGCAGGCAGGCTGTTCGATGCGGCCAAGCATCCCAAGAACTTCGTCAGCCTATACGGTGCGGATCACTTGCTGCTCCGGGAACAAGACGCACAATTCGCCGCGCGGATGATCGCTGGCTGGGCGCAGCATTATCTTGGCCAACTAAAGGATGTGACACATCCCCAAGACGGCATTGTAGTGCGTACAGGTCTTGGTAAGTTCGGCACGGAAGTGCATACGAAGACCCATCATTTTATCGCGGATGAACCGTTGTCCTATGGCGGGGATGATACCGGCCCGACACCTTACGATCTGCTGCTAGGCGCGTTGGGGGCTTGCACTGCGATGACCATGAAGATGTACGCAGCGGGCGAAGGGATACCGTTCCACGGCACCACCATCGCGCTAACCCATGAACGCGATCACTATCAGGATTGTGATCATTTCGAGGAGGGCGCCCGGATACAGTCGATCCATCGGACGATCACATTCGAGGGCGATTTGTCAGCTGAGGACAGCGCTAGATTGATCAAGATCGCAGACCGTTGCCCTGTCCACCGCACGCTGGAGGGCGATCTGCACATTCATACCAACGGGACCTAAATCCCGGTCAGGCGTCAATCATATCCCGGTCGAGTTCACCGGCCCGGTTCTGGATGAAATTGAACCGGTGTTCGGGATTGCGGCCCATCAACTGGTCGACCAATTCTTTCACTGCTGCGCGCTGTTCGAATTCGGGCGGCAGGGTAATGCGGATCATGTTGCGGGTGGCCGGGTCCATCGTGGTTTCACGCAATTGCTGGGGGTTCATTTCACCGAGACCCTTAAACCGGCCGACCTCGACAGTTTTACCCTTGAAAACCGTGCTTTCCAATTCAGCGCGGTGCGCGTCGTCGCGGGCATACCGGCTCTCCTTACCAGCGGTCAGGCGGTAGAGCGGCGGCTGGGCGAGATACAAATGCCCTTTGCGAACGATATCGGGCATTTCCTGAAAGAAGAATGTCATGAGCAGCGTAGCAATATGCGCACCGTCGACATCGGCATCGGTCATGATCACGATTCGGTCGTAGCGCAGATTCTCGGCATCACAATCCTTTCGCGTCCCGCAACCCATCGCCAGTGAAAGGTCGGCTATTTCGGTGTTAGCCCGGATTTTATCCATCGTAGCGCTCGCCACGTTGAGTATCTTGCCGCGGATCGGAAGAATCGCCTGCGTTTTGCGGTTGCGCGCCTGTTTCGCGCTGCCGCCAGCGGAATCGCCTTCGACAATGAACAATTCTGTCTCGCCTTTGCCATCACCCGAGCAATCAGTGAGCTTGCCCGGTAGGCGCAGTTTCTTCGCATTGGTGGCAGTCTTGCGCTTTATGTCGCGTTCTTGTTTGCGCCGGAGCCGCTCGTCCATCCGCTCCATAACTTCGCCGAGCAGCGCCTTGCCGCGCTCCATATTATCGGACAGGAAATGGTCGAAATGATCGCGCATGGCATTTTCAACCAGGCGCGCTGCCTCCGGTGAAGTCAGCCGATCCTTGGTCTGGCTCTGGAATTGTGGTTCGCGGATAAACACCGACAGCACCATCTCGCCGCCGGTCATGATGTCATCGGCGGTCAGGTCCTTCGCCTTTTTCTGGCCGATTAGCTCGCCAAAGGCTCGGAGCCCCTTGGTCAGTGCCCCGCGCAGGCCTTGTTCATGGGTCCCGCCATCAGGGGTGGGTACGGTGTTACAATACCAACTTGTCGAACCATCAGAATAGAGCGGCCAGGCAATCGCCCATTCCGCGCGGCCCGTTCCTTCACCCGCATCGTCAAGCGGGAACTCCTGGCTACCGGTAAAGGGCTGAGTGGTAACGCATCCGCGCTCCCCGATTTGCTCAGCCAGATGATCCGCCAACCCGCCGGGAAATTTGAAAGTCGCTTCGGCCGGGACATCATCACTGACCAGCGAAGCCGCGCATTTCCAACGAATTTCAACACCTGCAAACAGGTATGCCTTTGATCGGGCGAGTTTGAACAGCCGGTGCGGTTTGAACTGACGATCCCCGAAAATCTCCGTGTCAGGGGTGAATGTGACCGTGGTACCGCGCCTATTCGGAGTTGGTCCCAGTTTTTCTAGCGGCCCAAGGGTCAGTCCTCTGGCGAAACTCTGTGCGTAAAGCTGCCGGTCGCGCGCCACTTCCACGCGGGTGTCAGAGGATAGTGCGTTGACTACGCTGACCCCGACACCGTGCAGGCCGCCGCTGGTGGCATAAGCCTTGCCAGAGAATTTACCGCCGGAGTGCAATGTCCCCATGATTACTTCCAGCGTCGATTTGCCTGGGTATTTGGGGTGTTCCTCCACCGGAATACCGCGGCCATTATCTGCCACGCTTAGCCGGTTGCCTTCTTCCAGCAACACTTCGATCCGCGTGGCATGGCCCGCAACGGCTTCATCCATCGCATTGTCGATCACTTCGGCAGCGAGGTGATGGAGCGCACGGTCGTCCGTCCCGCCGATATACATACCCGGACGGCGGCGAACGGGCTCAAGACCCTCCAGCACCTCGATCGAAGATGCATTGTAATCGCCGCTTGATGCGGGCGTTCCGTCAAAAAGATCGTCAGCCATGCTTGCGGCTATAAGCCCCGCATTCCCCGAGGGACAAGCGGCGTTCCCGCTTTATCTTCAACCGTGCTGAAATAACCGCAGTCAGTTCCCGAAAGTAGTCGGTGCAGGCGAGACAATTACGATCTTTCCATCGCGGACTTCGCGGACCTCCATCGCGCGATCGACCGCGCCTGAGCGCTGGAACCGGAACGGCCCATCCAGACCAAGGAACCCGTCGGTATCACGCAGCGCAGAGCTCGGGAAACTCCGACCGATTCGCCAATCCTGAGCAATCCGTAGGGTTAGGAGCACGCCGTCATAGCCCAGTGTAGCAATGCGGTAAGGCTGGGAACCGAACCGGGTTTTGTAGCTGTCAGAGAAGCGTTTGAACCGGGCATCAGAAACCGCCGAGAACAGCGCGCCGCTGAGGGCTGAGGTGCGTGTAAGACCCGCTTCGCCGCTCCACAATTCGGTCCCGAGCAGCAGGGTATCACCCTGACCACGCGGTTTCAATTCGCCCGCCGCCAACGCGGCCAACCGTGCGCCATCAGCGATCAGCACGGTATCGTAACCTCCGCGCTGTTTCAGCCGCTGAGCAGCGCTGACAATTGAGGTGTTGCCGCGTGAATATCGCTCGGTCGCAATCAATTTGCCGCCATTGGCAGATACCGCGCCGCTGAGTGCAGCCTCTGCCCGCTCGCCATATTCACCTTCTGGAACAATCACCGCAAAATTACTCCGCCCGTTCTGACGGGCGTAATCAACCGTCCGCGTTATGGACTGTCCCGGAATATGCCCCATCACAAACACATCAGGGGCGGCCACACCGATGTCGTTGGAGAATGAAATCAGCGGAACGTTCGCCGGACGCGCTTCAGCCAGAACGGCCGAAACATTATCCGCCAGCATGGGGCCGAGGATCAGTTTGTTGCCTTCTGCGATCGCCCGCGCTGCGGCGCTTCGAGCGCCGGTAGCCGTATCATAGGTGGTGATACGCAAATTGTCCGCATTGGTATCCAGCAGCGCCATGGTGGCTGCGTTTGCGATCGAACTACCAACCGCACCGTTTTCGCCGCTCATTGGCACCAGCAGCGCAATCCGGTGGCGTGTATCATCCGTTGGCAGTGCGGTAGCGCTAGGCATCGGTGCAGGGCCAGTAGCCGATCCGGTAGATGGCCCAGTTGTCTTCGGAACTATCTGACAGCTCGCCAGAAACACGGTCGCTGCCGTGATGATCAGTGCGCGCCGATCAATATTCATGCGCTTCATACTTGCCGCTCCCTGCAATGCTGGTCCATGAGTGCACGTGTGATCAACGAACTTCAAACAGAAACCCTCTTATCCGGGCTCTATATAGTCGCAACCCCGATTGGCAATCTTGCTGACATAACAATGCGAGCAATCGACGTGCTGGCACGGTGTGACGGGATTGCGTGCGAAGATACGCGGGTGACAGGCAAGCTTCTCAAGCATCTGGGAATCAGCAAACCGCTGTGGCGATACAATGACCACAGCGATGCGCGTGACCGGGCCCGGCTGATCGAGCGGATGCATTCAGAGGCGGTCGTCCTGGTCAGCGATGCCGGAACTCCGCTGATATCCGATCCGGGCTTTCGGCTGGTTCGCGATGCACGTGAAGCAGGTGTTACGATCACCAGCCTGCCGGGCGCCTGTGCGCTGATCACCGGTCTGACCCTGTCAGGACTGCCCAATGATCGATTCATGTTTGCGGGATTTTTGCCAACCAAGGACAAGGCCCGGCGCGATATATTGGTCGATGTAGCGGACATTACAGCCACGTTGATCTTCTATGAGACCGGGCCAAGGCTGGTCAAATCTCTCACGGCGATAGAGGAAACCATACCGGGCCGTAATGTATCGGTGGCGCGGGAGCTGACCAAAATGTTCGAGGAATGCCGGACAGGCGATCCTGCGGAACTGAGTGCGCATTATACTGCCCACCCGCCCAAGGGTGAAATTGTGCTGATGATCGCACCGCCCAACGAAGCAGCTTTCGACACAGAAGATGCCGATGCCATGCTGATCGAAGCGCTCAAGACCATGAAGGCCAGTCAGGCTGTCGCTCATGTAGCGCGCGTTACGGGGCGTGATCGCAAGGAGCTATATGCCCGGGCGATGGAACTGCGCGGGCATTGAGAAAGCTGGAATGAGACGTCAAGAAGCCGAGCAACGCGGGCGGCGGGGTGAGAACTTTGCCGCATGGTGGCTCAGGCTGCACGGCTGGCGTATTATCGGCCAACGGATCAAAACTCCGCGCGGCGAGATCGACCTGATAGCGCGGCGGATGGGGGCGTTGCATTTATCGAAGTCAAATGGCGCCGCACGGCAGAACAGCTCGACCAATCAATCGATGAATAGCGTTTGCGCCGGGTTGCTGCCGCAGTCGAAGCGGTGGCGCATAAATTCATGCGCGAGGGAGATACCGCCAGAATTGACGTTATGCTCCTTGCACCAAAGCACTTGCCGCGCCACATCACCAACGCTTGGCAGCCTTAGCCCTTCGACATGCTCAGAATGAGCGGAGAAATTGTATGACACTGCGCGTCGCGGTCCAGATGGACCCAATGGAATCAATCAATATCGTCGGGGATTCCAGCTTTGCGCTGATGCTCAGTGCGCAGGCGCGGGGCCACACGATCTGGCACTACGATGTGCGAACGCTGGCATGGGAGAACTCAAGGGTTACCGCTTGGGCATCTCCGGTCACGGTACAGGATGTTGCAGGCGATCATTTCACTAAGGGTGAATCGCAAAAAATCGATTTGGCCAAGGATATCGACGTCATCCTGATGCGGCAGGATCCGCCATTCGACCTCGGCTATATCACCGCCACCCACATTCTGGAGCGGTTGGAAGGTGAAACGCTGGTGGTCAACGACCCCGCCAGCGTCCGCAACGCGCCGGAAAAGATGTTCGTGCTCGATTACGCCCGGTTCATGCCGCCAACGCTTATTGCGCGGAAGCTGGAGGATGTAAGGGCATTTCAGGCGCAACATGGCGCGGTTGTGGTGAAACCGCTCCACGGCAATGGCGGCAAAGCGATTTTCAAGGTTGATGCGGACGGCACCAATCTTTCAGCCTTGTTTGAAGTGTTTAACCAGACATGGCCCGAACCGCATATGGTCCAGCCATTCTTGCCGGAGGTTGCTGAAGGGGACAAGCGTATCGTGTTGATTGACGGCGAATATACTGGCGCAATCAACCGCAAGCCCGGGGTAGGCGAGTTTCGCTCAAATCTGGCGCAAGGTGGTTCTGCCGAGAAATGCGACTTGACCCCACGTGAGGAAGAGATTTGTGCAGTGATGGGGCCAGAGTTGAAGAAGCGCGGTCTGGTGTTTGTTGGAATTGATGTGATCGGCGGAAAATGGCTAACCGAGATCAATGTGACGTCACCAACCGGGATCGTCGCGATCGACAATTTCAATGGGACCGATACACCAAGCCTGATCTGGGATGCGATTGACCGGAAGCTTTGATTTATTCGTGGGTGCGGGCAGGCAGCAAAAAAGTCGATGCATGATCTCATAATTCAAGCGATTGAGCAGGGCGGATATCTTGGGATCTTTTTCCTGATGATGTTGGAGAATATTTTTCCGCCAATACCCTCTGAAATGATCATGGGGCTTGGCGGGGTGCTGGTCGGGCAAGGCCGGATGCAATTCTGGCCATTGCTGCTGGCGGGAACAATCGGTTCAACGCTTGGGAATTACGCTTGGTTCTGGGCGGGCAACACATGGGGCTACAGGCGATTGGGTCCCTTCATCGAACAGCGAGGCCGTTGGCTGACGCTAGAATGGGAAGACGTGGAACGGGCAACCGCATTTTTCATCAAGCGCGGCCAATGGACGATCTTCTTCGCCCGGTTTTTGCCGATCTTCCGGACCATGATTTCGCTGCCGGCCGGGCTTGCGCACATGGGGAAGGTGCGGTTTCTGGCCTATACTTTCTGCGGCACTGCGGTGTGGAATGCCTTTTTGATTATGGCCGGCTCCATGTTGGCCGATGCAGAACATATCCTCGGCTGGATTGTCGGAGTAATTATTGTGCTGACGCTCGCTGGATATTTGTGGCGCGTCGCCACTTGGAACCCCAGGGCCGAACGCTAGTCTCTATCTCGTGGATGGGCATTGCGGTAACTTTCCAGCATGGTTGCAGCGTCAACTTTGGTATAAATCTGGGTGCTGCCCAGACTTGCATGACCAAGCAATTCCTGCAGGCTCCTCAGATCGGCGCCAGCACCCAGTAAATGCGTCGCAAAGCTGTGGCGCAGAGCGTGCGGTGTAGCAGTCGCCGGAAGGCCGAGGACGATCCGCGCCTTAGCCACCGCCTTTTGCACCATACCTTGACTGAGCGGACCACCCTTTGCGCCGCGAAACAGCGGATCACCGCGCTCCATCGGCCATGGATTGGCTTGGACATAGGCCGCGACAGCCTCCGCTACGAGCGGCAGGATTGGGACTATGCGCTGTTTTCCGCCCTTGCCGGTCACAGACAGCGTTTCGCTCAGCGGCACGTCATTAGCGGTCAGCGACAGCGCCTCCGCTATCCGCAATCCTGCACCGTACAGCAGCAGCAACACTGCCCGGTCGCGCGCGCCAATCCATTCCTCGTTGGCGCTGGACGCCACCATTTCCGCCAGATTGGTCGCTTCATCAGGGGTGATAGGTCGGGGCAGGCCCTTCTTGATCCGCGGACCTCGCATGCGGGGCCCGGTTGTGTCCGCAAAGCCTGCCTGACCGCGGGCAAAGCTGATGAACGCCTTGAGCGCCGACAATTCCCGCGCGGCAGAGGCATTGCCCAGCCCATCGGTCCGGCGAGCGGCCAATTGGGTCCGGAGTGCGGCTGCATCGATCGAAGCCACTGCGTTCCAGTCTTCAAATCCTGCATTTACGAGCAGCCTGTTCGCTGCAGAAAGATAGGCGCGCACGGTATGCGGCGAGCAGCGGCGGCCCTGTGCCAGATGGTTTCGCCATTGTTCCAGCAGTTCCGCACGGGCCGATAGATCGGTCACGCAGCCACCAACTCGCCGTGAACCACCTCGCCCAGCAAGGCATCCAGCAGCGGCATTCCAGCTGGCGTCACACCGATTTTATCGCCTGAACGCCATGCCAGCGACAGATCGACCAACAGGCGTAGCCGTTCCGCATCAATCATCCGGCCAACCGGAATGCCAAAGCGCGCCGACATTGCCCCCAAATCGACGCCTTCACCCAGCCGTAAGCCCATCAACAACGCTTCCGCTGCCTGCTCCCGCTGGCCAAGGTCGCGGCATTCCGAAATCCCGTTGTCGGTCTTTTCAAACGATACGAGAAAATTCTCCGGCTTTTTGTGCCTAATGGTCGCCGAACCATTTCTACGGCCATGCGCGCCCGGGCCGATCCCGCAATAGTCCTGATAACGCCAATAGGTCAGATTATGGCGGCTTTGTTCGCTGGGCCGAGCGTGGTTGCTAATTTCATAGGCCGGGATGCCCGCCGCGTCGGTCAATTCCCGCGTAAGCGCGAACAAATCAGCTGCCGGATCATCCTCCAGCGGCTCGAAAACACCGCGGCGCACATCAGTGGCAAAGCGAGTATTTGGTTCGATCGTCAACTGGTACAGCGACAGATGGTCGGTTCCGAAAGTCAGCGCTCGCGCCAATTCCGTTTCCCAATCTGCCACCGTCTGGCCGGGCCGGGCATAGATCAGATCGAAGCTGACCCGCCGAAAATGCTCCTGCGCCACCGTCAGCGCGGCCAAGCCTTCATCGACCCCGTGCAGCCGTCCAAGAAATTTCAGCGCCGCATCATCCAGCGCCTGCAGGCCAAGCGACACGCGATTTACCCCGGCGCTGGCCAGATCAGCAAATTTTGCCGCTTCGACCGAGGAGGGATTAGCCTCCAGCGTTATCTCGATATCCGGAGCAAAGCCCCACAGCCGGTCTGCCTCGTCGAGTAGGCTTGCCACCAGGGATGGCGGCATCAAAGACGGTGTCCCGCCGCCGAAGAAGATGGATTCCAACTTTTCGCCAGCGGCCAACTCCGCTTCGAACCGCATATCCGCCAGCAGCGCAGCCTGCCACGCTGCGACATCCACCCCGTCGCGGACATGGCTGTTGAAGTCACAGTAAGGGCATTTCTTCAAACAGAAGGGCCAGTGGATATATAATGCGCGCGCCATACTTCTTTCAGCGCTTGTTAACCCGTCAAAGTCAAGATCGCTTCCCATGATAACAGGACGAACTTCCGTAATCCTTTGTACCGCATTTGCAGCGGCGGTAATGTTTATCGCGCCGCTCACCGCGCAGACGGCCGAACCATCGACACACTTCGCGAAGCGGTTGCTACAATCGCACAACATAGAACGAGTCAGGGTCGGCGCGGCCCCGCTACAATGGAGCTCAAAGCTGGCGAGGGATGCCAAGGATTGGGCTGATCATTTGGCGCAGCGCGGGAGGATGGAGCACGCGAGCTATGAGAAGCGCGAGAAGGCTGGCGAAAATCTGTGGATGGGTACCGCAGGATATTACAGCGCGGAAACCATGATCGGCGGATTTATCGACGAGAAGAAGGATTTTCGTCCTGGTAAATTTCCTGATGTCTCACGCACCGGCAAATGGCAGGATGTCGCCCATTATACTCAGCTGATATGGCACGATACGCGCCAGGTCGGCTGCGCAGTGTCTCGCGACGAAGTGAATGATTTCCTTGTTTGCCGCTATTTCCCGACTGGCAATTGGATTGGCCAGCAGATCGGTAATTAGCCGAATTGTTCCGCGACCAGTTTGGCGAAAGCATTGGCACGGTGGCTGATAAGGTGTTTTTCTTCTTGATCAATTTCAGCGAAGGTCAATTCGCTGCCCTGCGGCACAAATACAGGATCATAACCGAATCCCAGTTTTCCCCGCGGTGGCCATGTCATCTCGCCGTCGGTGCGTCCTTCGTAAACTACCGCTTCTCCGTCCGGCCACGCCAGCGCAAGCACACAGCTGAACCAGGCATCACGCGGGGTATCAGGGCCAGCTTCGCACAGTAGGCCCTCAACCTTACCCATCGCCATATACCAGTCGCGGCCTGACTTACCCTCGAACCAATTCCTCTCCGCCCAATCGGCAGTGTAGACGCCCGGGCGGCCATCCAGCGCGGCAACGGAAAGCCCGCTATCATCCGCCAGCGAGACGATACCGGAAGCCTCCGCCGAGGTCCGCGCTTTGATCAGCGCGTTCTCGACAAAGGTGGTTCCGGTTTCCGCAGGTTCCGGCAGGCCAAGCGACCCGGCCGACAGGCATTTCATCCCGTACGGGCCGAGCAGCGCGGATATCTCCTTCAGCTTGCCCGCATTATGCGTGGCAATCACAAGGGAGCCGGAACCGAGGCGTCTAGTCATTGAGAGTGCTCATTTAACCGCATTGAGCTGCGCAGCAAAGATGCCGTCACAGCCAATCCGGGCCAAACGTAGCAAGCGCAACAGGCCTTCTTCGTCATACGTTGCGCCTTCTGCGGTCGCCTGAACTTCCGCAATGTGCCCCCCGCCGATCAAAACGAAGTTCGCATCTGCATCAGCGTTGCTGTCCTCGTCATAGTCGAGGTCAAGGACTGGCGTACCGTTGTAGATACCGCAACTGATTGCCGCGACCTGGGCCTCGATTGGATCGACTTTGATATCGCCGCTGGCCATCAGGCCGTTTACCGCAAGCCGCAATGCGACCCATGCGCCGGAGATTGATGCAGTACGCGTGCCGCCATCTGCCTGAATGACGTCACAATCTAGCGTGATCTGCCGCTCGCCGAGCTTCCTCAAGTTCACGACTGAGCGTAAAGATCGCCCAATAAGCCGCTGAATTTCCTGTGTTCTACCGCTTTGCTTGCCGCGAGCCGCCTCACGGCCACTGCGGGTATGCGTGGCGCGGGGCAGCATTGAATATTCGCCGGTAACCCAGCCTTCGCCTTTGCCGCGCATCCAGGGCGGAACATTCCGCTCAACACTGGCAGTGCACAATACTCGGGTATCGCCGAAACTAACGAGGCAAGAACCCTCGGCATGCTTGGTAAACCCGGTTTCGATAGTGATAGCGCGCATTTCGTCTGGCGCGCGGCCTGAAGGTCGCATTATTGTTCCTTTGATTGAGTATTTGTGCCGCGTTACGCGCAAGAGGCTTGAGGCTGCAAGGGCAGTCGCTACATTGCGCCCATGTCCAACGTCCCCGTAACCGAACTGACTGACCGTGCGCGGGAGATTTTCCGCCTCGTGGTCGAGGAATTTATCTCCAGCGGTCAACCGATGGGATCCAAAGCGCTGGCAGTCGAGGGCAGGGTGAACCTTTCCCCCGCATCGATTCGCTCGGTACTGGCAGAACTCGAAATGCTTGGATTGCTGGCCGCACCGCATACCAGCGCCGGACGGATGCCTACCGAATCCGGATTGCGACTGTTTGTCGACGGGATGATGCAAGTTGCTGAACCCACGCGGCAAGAGCGTGCAGCGATCGAAAAGCGCTTGGGTGAGCCCGGTCCGGTCGAAGCCGCGCTTGAACAGGCAAGCTCGATCCTGTCTGATATCTCGGGAGCGGCCGGGATGGTCATGGTCCCGACCCGCGAACCGCGCCTGGCCCAGATGAGCCTGATGCAATTATCCCCGACAAGAGCGTTGGCGGTGATGGTGGGGCAGGATGGCCAAATTGAAAACCGGGTTCTCGAATTGTCCGAACCGACTGTAAATAGCGCGCTGGAACAGGCCAGCAATTACATCACTGCCCGGCTATCCGGAAGAACGCTGGCAGATGCTGCCGCCGCGATGACCGCGGAGATCAACTCCGGCCGCTCCGCTCTGGATAGCGCGAGCCGTGATCTGGTGGAGCGCGGGCTAGCAGTTTGGAGCGCTGACGCGGCCGCCCGGCCAGTCTTGATCATTAGGGGGCAGGCCAATCTGCTTGATGAATCGGCGCTGGGAGATATCGAACGGGTACGATCGTTGCTGGATGATCTGGAAAACAAACAATCGGTCGCTGGGTTGCTTGAAAGCACGCGTGAAGCGGGCGCTACACGCATTTTCATCGGGGCAGAGAACCGGTTATTCGCACTATCGGGCTCGTCCGTCATCGCTTCTCCCTATCGAGATCGGGAAGGAAAAGTGGTCGGAGTTTTAGGCGTGATTGGCCCCACGCGGTTGAATTACGCCCGCGTTGTCCCCATGGTTGATTTCACCGCTCAATCACTGGGCAAATTAATCGGTTAGCTGGAACATTAAACGACATGGATAAAAAGAAACCGGAATCGCACGAAGACGCGGTGGCCGAAGAGTTGAAGGGCGTTCCCGAGGAATTCCTGGATGATGGCGAGCTTGACGAAGGTGACGAAGAAGTCAGCCTGACGGATGCCTTGGCAGAATTGCGCGCTGATCTGGACGCCGCGAAGCAGGAAGTGCTGTACGCCCGGGCCGACACGCAGAATGTCCGGCGCCGGATGGAAAAAGACGTCGCTGATGCACGCGCCTATGCGGCCACTGGATTCGCCCGTGATATTCTATCGGTATCAGACAATCTTTCCCGCGCAATCGACTCGGTCCCGCAGGAATTGCGCGACGACGAGAAGTTCAAGGGGCTGGTCGCCGGGATCGAAGCCACCATGCGCGAACTGGACAAGGTGTTCGGCCAGCACGGCATCACCCGCATCGCCGCCACCGGCCTTCCGCTAGACCCGAACCAGCATCAGGCGATGCTAGAAATCCCGTCGAACGAACATGAACCCGGCACCGTGGTGCAGGAAATGCAGGCCGGCTATATGATCAAGGACCGCCTATTGCGCCCTGCAATGGTCGGAGTGGCGAAAAAGCCCTGACGCGCCTCTGATTTAACAATCGGCCCCGGCATCCTCAGGGCTTCCGGGGCCGGTTTTTTCAGACTACTTGCGCGCGATTTTCGTCTCGGTGCTTCTTCAAATACTTCATGAAGGGTGTTCCGCCGGTGCCGACATCCGGGTCATTGCCAGGTATCAAACCGGCCTGCTTGTTGATGTAACTGGCAGCGTATTCGAGGTGACGCGTGCGGAAGCGTGCGACCTGCTCGACACAGGCGTTGAACGCGTCTTTCAAGCTTTGCACACCGGACTGTTTGACAAAACTGCGCAAGGTTGATTGCGCGGCGAGGTCTTCGATAAACTTCCGGTGCAGGACCGGCCGGTAGTGGTTCAGTTCATCGAGGAATGACTTCAGCGGGTCTGCGCTGTGTGCCACGCCAAACAGTGCATCCATTGCCGGTACGATTGAGCTTTGCGAACCTGTTTGTCCGCGAAATGCCTTCGGTTTACCGCCGAACTCCTCGACGCCTTCGTAGATCAAGCCGCCATCCAGTGCCGGATTGTTCGCCCAGCCATGGATATACGGGCGGACCCGGTGGAAATAGATGTAGGGATCGCAGCGTTCGGTCATGCGCTTGAAAACGCCATAAATCCGTTCCCACGCACCGTCCATTTCGCGCAGGAATCGCTCGGCTTCAACCACGTCTTCGTTGCCAGTTGCGTCGATCAGTTTGCAGGCATTGTCGAGAAGCACGCCAGCTTCCGCCTCGATCGCCACATGGATCAGGACAAACCAGTTCTCATCATCTCCGCCGGCAAAATTCTGGAACATATAGATGTTGTGCAGCGAAACGGGACCAGACTTGTCGAGAAGGGCCCAATTATCGAGCACATAGCCGGAATATGGTAGTAGCGGTGCTTGACCCAGCCGTTTGGCAAGTGCGGCAATCGGCCGGGCGAGGTTAGTTGGTAGATGCGCTGGCGGCTCGGTTTCGCCCCACACATAGGCCTGCACCAGAAAACTGTAGTGGACCATCGCAGTCCGCACCTGTTCCTCCGGCGCGTCTGAAGCCCATCGCTCCAGCATAGGGTCAGGTAAAGCGTCCAGCCATTTGCGGACTTGGCCGGAGGAAAGCAGACCGGACAGATTTGCGGCGGCTTGGCTTAGCTCGGCAAATTGCACTGGGAGTTCCACGCTGTCGATTTCATAATGCGACAGGAAGCCGCGCTCGCGCGACATATTATAGTCAGATATTTTCATGGGGTTACCTATCGGCCGGGCGCGGGTTTGGCCGCCCAGACAATGATCGGTTTAGTATCATTTGAAACTGCCTTGGGCAAGCTTGTACGGATTTTTGACCCAGTGACATGATGCCTAGCCGCTGCGGCGGCCTAAGTTGCTCCAGGAAATCTCACCAACAAATCATAGGCGGATTTATCGGCCGCACCCGAGATCCTGATTCTATTGCGCAACAGAAAAGCGTGTTTCACGATTTCAGCCTGTTGTTCGATGCCGTAGCGGGTCAGCGGCCAGCCCGGTTTCAGGCTGTAGTCGTACCGGCTCCAAGGTATACGGCTGAGCACCAAATACCATTCTCCGCGCGTTTGCGTCTGCCAGACATGGACCATTTCATGAATGAACAGCCCCTGCCGCGTTAGAGGCTGGGCGGCAAAATCATCGCAATAGGCTGATCCCTTTGGGTGAAAGTGGATGTGGCCGCGCGGCGCCATGGTTACGTGGCGGGGTTGGAATGGGAACCATTTGCGGCGGCGGATGGTGACAATCGAATAATCAATCGCATCACCAAATATCGTCCGGGCGAGGGTGATCTCGCCCGGCGTCAGTGGCCGCTCCCCGCCGATGGGGCAGGCAGCGGCCATTTTACTCACCGATCTTCGCCTGCGCCGCGAATTTCAGCCGGGAAGCTCAGCTTGTCGCCGCCAGCAATGATCAAAGTCACTTCGGTGGTGCCGCCGGGCTGCAATTCAGGCGAGACACCCGTAACCATAATGTGTTTGGCACCAGGTTCAAACGTAACGGTTTCGCCAGATTTCATCACGATCGGCAGCATTTCCTGCATTTGCATTTTGCCGTTCCATTCGCCCATTTCATGAAACATAGCGCTTTCCGCGCCTTCAACAGCCGCGCGGTTCACGGCAACATTACGGTCGCCAGTGTAAGCGAGATCGAGATAAATAGCCGCTGGATTCCCATCCACAGGGGCCAGAACCATCCTCGCATTGGTTGCTGTAAGGCCGGGCACGCCATCAGGCGCCACGGCCGCCTCGTCAGAAGCCCCGCTACCGCAAGCGGTTAGACCCAGCGTCGCGGCGGCCAGCGCCAATCCTGCGAAAAATGATTTTGTCATCTGGTTTTCTCCCTGTTGGTGTAACTTACGACTGATTTGCCAATCAAACTTGCCCATGAAATTTGAACGTGGACTAGCTGGGTCAATCCCTTGTGCCAACAAAAACCGCACCTATATCGCGCTCAGAGAATTCGAGCTTACAAATCAAATTCTAGATTTGCTTATCCGAGTTACCAAGCTGTTTCGCCATTTACGGGAAGCACACGGGTAACGTCCAAATATTGAACTAGATGGGGAAACCATGGCTAAAGTAATCGGTATCGACCTCGGCACCACCAACTCCTGCGTTGCGGTGATGGATGGCGGCAAGCCCAAGGTAATCGAAAATTCCGAAGGCGCGCGTACGACGCCTTCCATTGTTGCGTTTACGAAGGATAGCGAACGTCTGATCGGCCAACCGGCCAAGCGTCAGGCCGTTACCAATCCTGATAGCACTCTGTTTGCTATCAAGCGTCTGATCGGTCGCCGGTTCGATGATCCGACCACCAAGAAAGATATGGATCTCGTCCCTTACAAGATCATCAAGGGCAAGAATGGCGATGCATGGGTCGAAGCCTCGGGCGAGAAATATTCGCCCTCGCAGGTTTCGGCATTCATTCTGCAAAAGATGAAGGAAACCGCTGAGAGTTATCTTGGTGAAACCGTCACGCAGGCCGTGATTACCGTTCCAGCTTATTTCAACGATGCCCAGCGTCAGGCAACCAAGGATGCCGGCCAGATCGCCGGTCTGGAAGTTCTGCGGATCATCAACGAGCCGACAGCGGCAGCTCTCGCGTATGGAATGGACAAGGACGAAGGCAAGACCATCGCCGTCTATGACCTTGGCGGCGGTACTTTTGACGTATCCGTGCTGGAAATTGGCGATGGTGTGTTCGAAGTTAAGTCCACCAATGGCGACACATTCCTTGGCGGTGAAGATTTCGACAATGCAATTGTCGAATATCTCGCCGATGCCTTCAAGAAGAAGGAAAACATGGACCTGAAGACCGACAAGCTCGCTCTTCAGCGCCTGAAAGAAGCTGCTGAGAAGGCCAAGATCGAACTGTCTTCAGCGCAGACAACCGAAGTGAACTTGCCGTTCATCACCGCCCGTATGGAAGGTGGCAGTTCCACCCCGCTCCATCTGGTTGAAACGATCAGTCGTTCGCAGCTGGAAAAGATGGTTGGGGATTTGATCAAGCGGACGCTTGAGCCGTGCAAGAAAGCTCTGAAAGACGCCGGTGTTGAAAAAAGCGCCATTGATGAAGTGATTTTGGTCGGCGGGATGACCCGTATGCCGCGCGTTCGTGAGATCGTGAAAGACTTCTTCGGCAAGGAACCGCACACCGGTGTGAACCCTGATGAAGTTGTTGCGATGGGCGCTGCCATACAGGCAGGCGTACTGCAGGGCGACGTCAAAGACGTGCTGCTGCTCGACGTCACACCCCTGTCGCTCGGCATTGAAACGCTGGGCGGGGTGTTTACCCGCATGATCGACCGTAACACCACGATTCCGACAAAGAAGACGCAGACCTACTCGACTGCTGAAGATAATCAGCAGGCGGTGACGATACGCGTGTTCCAGGGTGAACGTGAAATGGCTTCAGATAACAAAATGCTCGGGAATTTCGACTTGCTCGGCATTCCATCCGCACCGCGCGGTGTTCCGCAGATCGAAGTGACCTTCGATATCGACGCCAACGGCATCGTGAATGTTAGTGCCAAGGACAAGGGCACGGGCAAGGAACAGCAGATCAAGATCCAGGCCTCTGGCGGTCTGACCGATTCCGACATCGATCAGATGGTCCAGGATGCGGAAAAGTTCGCCGAGGAAGACAAGAAGCGCCGCGCCGGAGCGGAAGCACGCAATCAGGCAGACAGTCTGGTGCACGCGACCGAGAAGCAGTTGGAAGAGCATGGCGACAAAATCGACGCCTCGCTCAAGGCTGATGTCGAATCGGCACTGGCTGAAACCAAGACTGCTCTCGAAGGCGATGATACCGATGCGATTGGCGCCAAGGCTCAGGTTCTGACCGAGGTGGCCATGAAAATGGGTCAATCGATCTACGAACAGGAACAAGCGAACGCTGCATCGGAAGCTCCGGCTGACGGCGAAGAGGCAAAGCCTGAAGAAGACGTTGTCGACGCCGAGTTTTCCGAAGTCGACGAAGACAAGAAAGACTGAGCCAAGTCTGACAAAACCTAAACCGCCATTCCTGTGTTCACAGGGATGGCGGAAAGGTATGGAGGGGCTCTGATATGCCTTCGAGCACTATGGATTATTACGAACTTCTGGAAGTTACCCGCGAGGCGGACGATAAGACGATCAAATCGTCCTATCGCCGGATAGCCATGCAATGCCACCCGGACCGCAATCCCGGTTGTGCTGATTCCGAAGCGAAGTTCAAATCCGTCAGCCAAGCCTATGATTGCCTGAAAGATCCTCAAAAACGCGCTGCATACGACCGCTATGGCCACGAAGCATTCCAACAGGGAATGAATGGCGGCGGTGGCGGCGGCCAACAGGGCGATTTCGGCGACATTGGCGACATATTCGAAACAATCTTCGGCAGCGCGTTCGGCGGCGGTGGCCGCCAGCAGGCCCGTCGCGGCGCCGATTTGCGGTATGACATGGAAGTGGGTCTGGATGACGCATTCCACGGCAAGACCAGCGAAATCGAAATCGAAGTATCTCGCAGCTGTGAGACTTGCGAAGGTTCAGGCGCGGCGCGCGGCACCGGCACACGAGGCTGCAATCTGTGCAAGGGCCACGGCAAAGTTCGCGCCAAGCAGGGGTTTTTCGTGGTCGAACGGCCATGCCCAAATTGCCATGGCCGCGGCGAAGTGATCGAGAGCCCGTGCGGGGACTGCCGCGGCGAAGGTCGGCTCGATCTACCGCAATCACTACAAGTCGACATTCCCCCCGGCGTCGATACCGGCACACGTATCCGATTGTCCGGCAAGGGCGAGGCAGGGCCGCGCGGCGCACCTCCAGGCGATCTGTATATCTTTATCCATGTCAGCCAGCATGGCGTGTTCCAGCGTGAAGGCACTACCTTGCTGACGCGGGTTCCGATCAGTTTCACCACTGCAGCGCTTGGCGGGTCAGTCGAAATTCCTGATCTGGACGGCGAAACCAACACGATCGACATTCCTGCCGGCATTCAATCCGGCAAGCAATTGCGCCAGCGCGGCGCAGGCATGCCAGTGTTGCAAGGGCGCGGGCGCGGTGATCTGGTGGTAGAAATCGCGGTCGAAACCCCGACCAAGCTCAGCAAGGCGCAGAAGGAAATTCTCCAGCAGTTTCGCGATACCGAAACCGGCGACGAATGCCCTGAGAGCCGCGGCTTTTTCGACAAGGTGAAAGACGTCTTCGGCGGCTGATAACTCTCTGGTCGACATGAAGAATCCTGCGTGGTAGCCGCCTCGCTGAAAAAGGGAGTCCCTCATGAAATTCAAAGCACCACTGCTAGTCGCCGCCACTACTCTGATTGCGTCACCAGCAATTGCCCAAAGCGATTTAGCCGAAGTCGAGATCAAAGCTGAGGAAGTCACCCCCGGTATTGCCGTGCTGTTCGGCGCGGGCGGCAACATCGGCGTCAGCTACGGCGATGGCGGGACCATTCTGATCGATGACCAATTTGCGCCGTTGACTGAAAAGATCGAGGCTGCGGTCACCGACCTCGGGGCTACGCCGGTCAAATTTCTGGTCAACACCCATTGGCATTACGACCATACTGGCGGGAACGAGAATTTCGGCAAGCGAGGGGCGCTGATTTTTGCCCACGACAATGTTCGCGCGCGCATGCTCAACGGTGGAACAGTTGCCGGAACCGCAACCTCGCCTGCACCGGCAGAGGCGCTGCCAATAGTGACCTACGGCCAAGGCCTTTCGTTTCACGCCAATGGCGATACTGTCGACGTGATCTTCCTGGGCGGAGGGCATACCGATGGGGACAGCATCATCCGCTGGCGGGAAAGCAATGTCGTCCACATGGGCGACCTTTATTTCAACATTCCCGGCTATCCATTCATCGACACCAGTTCAGGCGGTAACGCTGTGAATGCGATGAATTCGCTAGATAGTGCGCTGCGTTTGATGGACAACGAAACCAAGGTCATTCCGGGTCACGGCCCGATGTCCAACAAGGCAGAACTGGTCGCCTATCGCGTGATGATCGGGCAGGCAGTAACCAATGTCCGCGCACTTAAGGATAGCGGCAAAACGCTGGAAGAAACCGTGGCGGCGAAACCCCTTGCCGGGTTTGATCGCGGCGAAGGGTTTATCGGGCCCGATGCCTTTGTAACGGCGATCTACAACAGCCTCTAGGTCTGCCCAGCGTCAACCAAGCCGCTCGTCAATTTCGCGCCTGATCTGTGCAAGCAGGCCCGCACTGCCGCGCAGGCGGTCCTGTTCTTCATCCAGGATAGCCAGAAACGCATCGCGTTTGAAATTACGGCAGACAGCGTCTTCGACTGGCCGGTCCACAGTCGAGCAGATCAAATCGATCATCCGCTCCGCTCCGTGTAGGCGGCCCCACAAATAGTCGTTCTCCCGGTAGGCGCGGCTGAAAAACGCGCCGAAATTATAAAATTCGGTCCCGCGCAACGTCGCCTTTGTTCCGCCATCCCGGATTGATCGGGCGTCATCAGGCGAAATCCGGTCAACCTTAACCGGATCGAATTCCGTCAGGCCTTCATTGCGCAGCAGGGGCAAGGTGGCGACATCATAAAACGGGAAGCCAAGGTAAGTCAGCAGCATCCGGCGACGCAAATTCTGCGGCATCTGTTCCAGCGCGGAAGCAAGCATTTCTTCGGCTTGATCGTCAATTTCTGGCAGCAGTCTGACCTCAGACAAGCACTGTAATAAGGCTTCAGGCTCCTCCATTACTTTTTCGGCTTTTTCCGCGAAGGTTTCGCCTAATTGCTTGGCCCCGCCTCTGGCAAAATAAAGTGCCAAAATCTCGAAAATTGCTTCGCGAGCATGTTCAAGAGCATCGTCGGAAATCTCCGGATCAGCCTCCCAGTCTCGCGCAAGTCGCCGAGCCAGCAATCGTAACCGCCGAACACGGAAGCCAAGATCGTGAGCGCGGAAGAACGCGATAGCTTCAATGTTCGCGCCGCCTCCAGGATTTACCAGACTACCAAGCCCCCGGGCCTCCAGCACTTCACGCAGGCGGTGCACAATTGGCCGGGCATCAACCGAAACCAAACCCGGCGCGGCATCCAGAACCAATTGCCCTAGATGCTCGATAATCCCGGCAAACTTGGCCTGTGCATAGGAATGGAATGCGTAGCCTGAACCCTCGGCGGCAGCCTGCTGCGCCTTGTTGCGCCATGCTTTCAGCCGCTTGGGCGTGGGTTTGTCGAGGAAAAGGGTGCGGCCAAACAAACGCTCAACTGTGCGCTCAACCTCCGGACGAAGTGCAGTAACGATTTGCCGCATTCGTTCTGCTTCACGTGTTTGCTGTTCCAGGACCCCCAAATTGTCGCGGATGGGTTGCTCGCGGGGGATTGTCGAAAGCGAACCAAAAATTGCTGAAAAGAACCCCACAGGCCGTTCTGGCTGATCATCAGGAGCGCCGAACCGATCAGGACGGGGATCTATGTAGATGAAGCGCCGGTCCACCTCGCGTTGTGCAGGACGGCCATGCAATGCCGCAATCGCCCCTTCGAACGGCGCGTTGATCAGAACTGAACCATCAATCAACGCCACGTTTTCGCTGTTCCCGGCCCGCACATGTACGGGCATAATCCGCTTGAGAAATTCTTCCCTACCAGCCCATTCATGCTCGTAAGTTTCAGCTAGTCTGTCTATTTCGGCCAACTGCAACGGCGGGAAGGCCCCAGGGAAACTGGCCGTTGCCCGAGCGGCAAAGATCAGTTCCAACCGGTTTGCCAGATCTTGGCCGCCGACCCGAGGGACTTTAGTAGAAAAAGCGATCGGCATCCGATGCTCGCTTTCCTCCACGATCGGAGGGCTGTGAAGCCGGAGCAATTCCATATAGCCGCGAAAATCGGTGGCGGTAACGAACAGATCAATCGGATGATCGGGCGGCAGCAAAGGTCTTTCTACCGGTGCATTTGCCATTGTTTCCAAGGCATTATTGAGTAACCTTGAGAAGCCAAACCCGGAGAAGGGCGGCTCAAACCAACGCCCGCGAATAAACCGTGAAACCTTGCGGCGTACTTCTGCTCGCGTTTCCGGAGCGACACTTTCCGATACTGCATTGCCGGGTCGTTTCAGCACCCACCAAGCAATCGGCTGCGCCCAGAACTTGGCAAATTTCCACATCGGGCGCGCATCAGGGTCGAGCAATTTTTCGACATCGGCCACGTCCAGCCATAAATTCGTTAGCGGCTCCAATGACTGACCAGAATGCAGAGCCTGCGCAAGAAACACGGCATTGATACCGCCAGCACTGGCTCCTGACAAAATATCCGGCAACACGCGCAGCTTCAGCTCATGCCCACGCTCGATATGCTCCATCAAGCCGCGATAAACACCTTGCACACCGTCAGCAGGCGGCGCTCCTTCGTGATAGCTGCGACTGGCACGGGCGAGCTTCCAAATCTCCTTGGTGACGCCGTGCATGTAGATAGCCAAGCTTACCCCGCCATAACAGACGAGCGCAATTCGAAGTTCCTTTTGCCGCATCCGAGCCTTGTGGCTGGCATTTTGCGGAATGGCAATTGCGTTCTGTCTATGTTCCTACTATTACTCCGCGATGGCCAAGACGAAAAAACGCTATATTTGCCAAGCTTGCGGCTCCGTTTCTCATCGCTGGCAGGGTCAATGCGCCGATTGCGCAGAGTGGAATACGCTGAGGGAAGATGTCCCCGCCACCGTATTTTCGCAAAAGCATGATTTGTCGAGCGGCGGGCGGGCGGTTGAGTTCGTGGCGCTGGATGCACCGGGTGAAGTGCTCCAACGTCGACCGACTGGACTTGCGGAATTTGACCGCGCACTGGGCGGCGGGATGGTGCCTGGCTCGGCCATTTTGATGGGCGGGGATCCAGGGATTGGCAAATCTACCTTGCTACTTCAGGCAGCAGCGCGAATTGCCAAAGCGGGCGGGGCAACTGTCTACGTCAGCGGGGAGGAAGCGGCGGGACAGGTACGGCTCCGAGCATCGCGACTTGGGCTTGCAGATGCACCGATCAAGCTGGCGGCGGCTACCTCTGTCCGCGACATTTTAACGACGCTGAACGATATGGAGCCTCCTGCGCTGCTGGTAATAGATTCAATCCAGACGATGCATTCCGACACCATCGAAGGTGCCCCGGGCACCGTTAGTCAGGTGCGCGGGTGTGCGTTCGAACTCATCCGCTATGCCAAGGAACGCGGCACGGTTCTGGTTCTGGTCGGCCACGTGACCAAGGATGGTACTATCGCAGGACCACGTGTGCTGGAACATATGGTCGATGTGGTCATGAGTTTCGAGGGCGAGCGCAGCCACCAATACCGCATTTTGCGCGCCCTGAAGAACCGGTTCGGCGCGGTCGATGAAATTGGCGTGTTCGCCATGGCTGGGGACGGGCTGGAGGAAGTGTCCAACCCGTCCATGCTGTTCCTGTCGGGAAGGGAGGCTCCGCTGGCTGGTAGCTCGGTTTTCCCGGCGTTGGAGGGCACCCGGCCGGTGCTGGTAGAAATTCAGGCGCTGATCGTCCGGCTGCAAAGCGGGGCCACGCCGCGCAGGGCGGTTGTTGGCTGGGACAATGGCCGGTTGGCGATGCTGTTGGCGGTGCTGGAATCGCGCTGCGGGCTGAATTTCAGTTCTGCCGAAGTCTATCTGAACGTCGCAGGTGGATACCGCTTGTCGGACCCGGCCGCGGATGTGGCGGTCGCTGCCGCATTAGTCTCGGCGCTGGCTGACAAGCCACTCCCATCCAACAGCACTTGGTTCGGCGAGATATCGCTCGCAGGGGAAATCCGCCCGGTAGCCCACGCAGGTTTACGGCTGAGAGAATCCGCCAAACTGGGGTTTGACAAGGGTTTTGGTCCTGTCGCGTCAGGCACACAGGATAGCCAGAGTTCGGGCAATCCTAAAAATTCCGACAAGGATACACCTAGATTTAACTATCAAACGCTTTATCAGTTAAGCAATCTTGTAGATCGCGTGATGGGATCCGAATAATCCAGGCTTAATTTATGACCGGTTTTGACATCATTGTCCTAATCATCGTCGGCGTAGCCGCAGTCGGAGGCTTTCTGCGCGGAATCGTTCAGGAAGTTCTATCGCTCGCAGCCTGGATCCTCGCAATGTTTGCGATCCATTACCTCCACACCCCGCTGTTTGAATGGATGGAGCCGCGCATTGGCACGGCGTCAGGCGCCGCGGTGCTGGCGTTCGCTGTGCTGTTGCTAATTCCCTATGCGTCGATGAAATTGATCGCTGGACGGGCCGGAACAGCATCGCGCAACTCAATCCTAGGGCCGATCGATCGGATACTGGGTTTTGGATTTGGCGCGATCAAGGGTGGGATTATCGTGGTATTGGCATTTTCGCTGCTGGTTCTGGGATATGACACTGTTTGGGGTGTGGCCGGGCGTCCGGTGTGGATCACGACAGCAAAGTCTTACAAATTGGTTGATGCCAGTACCGTAGAGCTTGTCTCCATGATCGAGAATCGACGTGCCGAGATGCGCAAGGATGAGAACGCAGCTCTCAACCAATGAGCGATGGGCCCGCTACAAAGCTGTACACCCCTGAATTGCTGACCCTGGCGATTGATTTATCCAACTACCCGTTTGATCCAGATCATCCTTTGACCGGTCAGGCCCGCTCACGCAGTTGCGGCAGTTCCCTTGAAATCAGTCTGTCTTTGGATACGAATGATAGCATTAATGCGCTGGGAATGCGGGTTTCCGCATGCGCCGTAGGGCAAGCTGCTGCCGCAATTTTCGCCAAGTCCGCGATCGGCAAGACGCCGGATAGCATTGCCGCATCATTGGCATCGATAGAGAGTTGGCTCGGTGCTGGCGGAAACATGCCAGACTGGCCCGGATTTGCGGCATTGGGCCCGGCCCGCGATTATCCCGGTCGGCATGGTGCAATTCTACTACCGTGGAGAGCCATAGCGGCGGGGCTTTGCAAGTCGGCGCGAGCGGGTTAAGGCCCTCGACTTACAACCTGCAATTGGTAAACAATACGGGTTCGATACCGGGGGAATGGACACACGATGAGCGATATTGGTAACGCGCAGGCCGCCACTGCACCGATTCATACACCGACTGACAAAGAAATTCGGCTGGTCATCGCAGCCTCATCCGCGGGCACAATCTTTGAATGGTATGATTTCTTCATTTACGGAACGCTGGCAGGCCTGATTGGCGCAGCATTTTTTCCGTCGGACAATGAAACGCTGGAGATGCTGCTGGTATGGGCCGGGTTTGCGGTTGGCTTCGGCTTCCGGCCTCTGGGTGCCATTCTATTCGGTTATCTGGGTGACAAATTGGGCCGAAAATACACGTTTCTGGTGACCGTGACGCTGATGGGTATCGCCACCGCCGGGGTGGGTTTGATCCCCAACGCCGCCACAATCGGCATCGCTGCCCCGATCATAATTATCCTGCTCCGAGTTTTGCAAGGTCTTGCCCTCGGCGGCGAATATGGCGGCGCAGCAATTTATGTCGCTGAGCACGCACCGCCTGAAAAGCGCGGGTTTTATACTAGTTTCATTCAGGCGAGCGTAGCAGGCGGCTTTGTGCTGAGTATTGCAGTGGTGCTGACATGCCGTTTTCTGATCCCGGAAGATGACTTTATCGCATGGGGCTGGCGGGTGCCGTTCCTGCTGTCCATCTTGCTGCTCGTTCTGTCGCTATGGATGCGTCTAAAACTGTCAGAAAGCCCGGTTTTTCAGGCGATGAAGGATTCAGGCGAAACGGCTGAAAACCCCTTCGTTGAAAGCTTCACCTACCCGGGTAATCCTAAGCGTATCTTTGTTGCATTGTTTGGGGTCGCGGGCATTTTAACCGTGATTTGGTATGCTGCATTTTTCTCCGGAATGTCGTTCCTGCGCGGACCGATGCGGATGGAAGAGGGCTTGGTTGAAATCATCATGCTGATCGCTGGCTCCATTTCTCTCGGTTTCTATCTGGTCGTCGGCAAATGGTCTGACAAAGTTGGCCGGAAAAAGCCGATCCTGATCGGGGCCGTGCTCAGCCTCCTGCTGCTATTCCCTATATTCTGGGGCATCGGCGCGCTCGCCAATCCCGGCCTGCGCGACAGCGCTGCCAATGCTCCGGTGGTCGTAACCGGGTCTGCTTGTGACTACGACCCGCTTGCCGATGCGCAAGTGACCCAGTGCGGTAAACTCCTTCAGGATATGACGTCACTCGGCATTCCTTATACGGTTCAGCAAATTACGAATTCGGCGGCAGCCTCAGACCCAGTCACACTGAGCGTAGGCGATGCACAGTATGATCTTTCTGAGGATGCCAATCTTGGCGGTGCAGAGCGCAAAGTCTTTGTGCAGAGCGTTCTTCAACAGCAAGGCTACAGCTTTGAACGACAAAGTCCGCCCTTGATAAATATCGTAGGCATTATCGCTTTGCTGCTGTGCCTGGGAGTATTGTCTGCGCTAACTTATGGTTCTGTGGCCGCGCTGCTTTCGGAAATGTTCCCGGCCAGAATTCGCTACAGTTCGATGTCGATCCCTTACCATATCGGTGCGGGTTATCTCGGCGGCTTCTTACCTCTGATCGCTGGATACATCGTAGCGACTACGGGCAATGCCTATGCGGGCCTATGGTACACGTGGGTGATTGTGGCCTTTGGCCTGCTGGTTGCATGGTGGGGCATTCAAGGCGGGCCGCCGCGCGATTTTGAAGATAATGCCTGAATTACCCCCGGCGACTTTGCGGTTGGGGCTCGACCACGCTGCACTGGCAAATAACTGGCGGGCGCTCGACCGTTTGTCTGGCTCGGCTGAGGCTGGTGCTGCAGTCAAGGCTAATGCCTATGGGCTAGGGATCAATAACGTTTTGCCTACGTTGTTGAGGGCCGGAGCGCGCAAGTTCTTCGTTGCTCATTGGAGCGAAGTGCCGGACGTAATCGTCCATGCCAATCCTGGTGCGGTGTCCGTCCTGCACGGGCCGATGAACGCGGCGGATGCATCATTTGCCCGATTGACCGGCGTCAAACCTGTCCTGAATAGCATCCAGCAAGTCCAGCTTTGGCTTGAGAGCGGCGGCGGGCCCTGCGACCTTATGATCGATACCGGGATCAATCGTTTGGGCATCCCAATGCAAAACATTGCCGACCCTGCGCTCCAAAACCTGGACGTCGATGTGTTGATGTCGCATCTCGCCTCCGCAGATGAGGATAGCGACCTCAATACGGTCCAACTCGGACGTTTCAAGGATGCTATTCAAGCTATTCCGGCAAAACATCTGAGCATGGCCAACAGTGCCGGGATTGCTCTGGGGTCAGATTACGCATTCGATCTAACCCGGCCCGGTTTGTCGCTATATGGCGGGGTGCCGCGATCTGAATTGGCCGATTTGATCGTTCAGGTCGCCAAGCCCGAGGCAGTGATCCTTCAGCGGCGGCAATTGAAGCCTGGCGATTCAGTTGGTTACAACGCAGTATTCACTGCAAACTCCGAACTGGATGTCGGGGTGGTTTCGCTTGGATATGCCGATGGATTCCTGCGCTGCTGGACCGGAAAAGGGGCGTTGGCATATGGCGGAGCGAGCCTCCCGCTGCTCGGTAAAGTCTCCATGGATATGGTCGTCATTGACCTTTCTGCTGCGCAGCATTTGCGCGAAGGGGACTGGGTCGAGGCCCCCTATGACTTACCAAAATCATCTGAAACCAGTGGCTTGTCCCAATATGAACTACTCACCGGGCTCGGACAAAGATTCCATCGATAACCCGTTATTTGGTCGTATTTGTTGCACTGCACCTACCGCAACTGCTAATGACGGCTAGATTGCGACCATAGAGGATATATATGGCAAAGCGAGATCCCAAGGACGGTGATACCGTCATAATCAAGAAATACGCCAATCGGCGGCTCTATAATACGAGCTCGTCGAGCTACATCACGTTGGACGATCTGTCGAAGATGACCCGTGATGGCACCGATTTCAAAGTTCTCGACGCGAAGAGCGGTGATGATATCACCCATTCGATCCTGACCCAGATCATCATGGAAGAAGAAGCCAGCGGCGAGCATATGCTGCCGGTCAGCTTCCTGCGCGATCTGATTGGAATGTATGGCAATTCCATGCAATCAATGATGCCGCATTACCTTGAAGCCGCGATGGTGAATTTTCGCCAGAACCAATCGAAGCTGCATGACGCCCTACGCCAGAATATTGGCACCAATCCGATTGCCAAGATCGCGGAAACCAACCTGGCAATGATGCGCGCAGCTACGCAGGCATTCATGCCCGGCAACTCAAAAATGAATGCCTCGCCAACGTCAGAAGAGACTGAACAAGTTGCCGCCGAGAACAGCGAGCTGGACGTTCTTCGGGCGCAGATGGCGGCAATGCAGAAAAAGCTCGACGAGTTGGGCAAGTAGTCCCGCTCCCAATTGCCCTGCTGACCATTTCAGTATTAGCCTGAACAGGAATTCCCGTGTCCAACATCCACCACGCTCTGAACGCGCGCCGCGCTGATGACTTTGCCGCCTGGTATCAAGAAGTCATTACAGCTGCAGATTTAGCCGAGGAATCGGGGGTACGCGGCTGCATGGTGATCAAGCCGTGGGGCTACGGTATCTGGGAACGTATCCAGCGCTTGATGGATGACCGGATCAAGGCAACCGGGCACGACAATTGCTATTTCCCAATCTTCATCCCGCTCTCGAATTTCGAGCGCGAGGCAGAACATGTCGAGGGCTTTGCCAAGGAAATGGCAGTCGTTACCCATCACCGCCTGATCGCTGACGATAACGGCAAATTGATCCCCGATCCCGACGCCAAGCTGGAAGAGCCGTTGGTAGTGCGGCCAACGTCTGAAACCATCATCGGCGATGCGATGGCGCGCTGGATACAAAGCTGGCGCGATCTGCCGCTGCTGACCAATCAATGGGCCAACGTAGTGCGCTGGGAAATGCGCACCCGGATGTTCCTTCGAACCAGCGAATTCCTGTGGCAGGAAGGGCATACTGCGCATGCCGACGCCATAGAGGCTAAAGAACACACTTTGCGTATGCTTGAAGTCTATCGCTCCTGCGCTGAGGACGATCTAGCGATGCCAGTGATTGCCGGCGAGAAGCCGGAGAACGAGCGCTTCCCCGGCGCGGTTGAGACATGGTCAATTGAGGCGATGATGCAGGACGGTAAGGCGCTTCAGGCTGGAACTTCGCATTATCTCGGTACCAATTTCGCTAAGGCTTCCGGCATTCAGTATCAGGACTGCGAGGGCAATCAGCAATATTGCCACACCACCAGTTGGGGCACCTCCACCCGGCTGATCGGCGGAGTTATCATGACTCACGGCGATGATGATGGGCTGCGCGTGCCGCCCGCGATCGCCCCGTATCAGGTGGTGATCCTGCCGATGTTGCGCGACAAGCCGGAAGACGAAGCACTGCTCGCTTATTGCGAAGATTTATGGACCGCGATTGCTAAGCAGACCGCCTTGGGCGAAAAAGTGCGGGTCTTGCTGGACAAGAAGCCCGGCAAGGGCGCGGCGAAACGCTGGGATTGGGTCCGCAAGGGCGCCCCTGTCATTCTGGAAATCGGTGGCCGCGATATGGAAAACGGCACCGTCAGTCTGCTACGCCGTGACCGTCTATGGGCGGAAAATGGCAAGCCTGATTTCGCTGCGCCAACCAGGGAAGATGCAGCGGCTTTGATCCCGGCGCTGCTGGAGGAAATCCAGCAATCGCTGTTCGACGAGGCGTCTGCGCGGCGCGATGCGAACATCACCCGGGGTATCGAAAGCATGGATGCACTGGCGGCGTTTTATGATGACAAGACCAAATATCCCGGCTGGGTAGAGGTTCAATGGTCCAAGCCGACCGGCCCCGCGCTGGATGCTGTGGTCAGGCAGCTGAAAGCGTTAAAATTGACGGTCCGCAATGTACCGATTGATGCCGCGCCGGTTGATGGTGCATGTATCTTTACTGACGAAGCAGCGGTTGAGCGGATTTACGTCGCGCGCGCTTACTAAGGCGATGTAATCTGACCTTGCCAATCGGCGCGGAAGCATGGACATAGCAGCCCATGCACAGACTCACACTGGCAAGCGCCGTAACACTTATTTCACTAACCATTTCCGCGCCTTTGGCTGCGCAGGATGATCCTGCCGAACAGGTGTCCGAAGAACGACTGCGCGCGGATATTGACGCGCTGGTTGGCTTCGGCACGCGGCACACGATGTCGCTGCAGGATCACCCGACGCGCGGGATCGGCGCAGCACGCCGCTGGGGCGAGGGCGAGTTTCGCAAGGCGGGCGAGGCCTGCGGCGGGTGCCTGCAGATCGTGCTGCCCGAACGCATGGTCGAAGGGAGGCGCATCCCCGTACCAACACGGCTCGTCAATGTCGTCGCGATCCAGCGTGGTACCGAACGCCCGAATGAAGTGGTGATCGTACAAGGCCATATCGACAGCAGGGCCTCCGACGTGTCAGATTTCACCAGCGATGCGCCGGGCGCGAATGACGACGGTTCCGGCACGGCGTTGGTGGTTGAGGCTGCGCGGGTCTTGTCCGGCAAATCATACCCCACCACCATTGTTTACGCCCTACTTTCCGGCGAAGAACAGGGGCTGTATGGCGGCCAATTAATGGCCGATTATGCAGCGGAGCAGGGCTGGACCGTCAAGGCAGTGCTCAACAACGATATTGTTGGCAGCAGCTGCGGGTCAGACGGGTATTGCGATGAAGGAAATGTCCGAGTTTTCTCCGAGGGGCCACGTGCCGATTTAACCGATGATATTCGCGCAGACCAGCGGCGCAATGGCGGCGAGAATGACAGCCCGAGCCGCAACCTTTCGCGTTGGCTGGACGGGCTGGCAGACGAGGCCGAAGATGGTCTCGATGTCCGGCAAATCTGGCGTACCGACCGGATGGGGCGGGGCGGGGACCAGATCCCGTTCCTCGAGAAAGGCTATCCCGCCATCAGGTTCTCCGTAGCGGTCGAAGATTACGAGCATCAGCATCAAGATTTGCGAGTTGAAGACGGCGTAACCTATGGAGACACAGCGGACGAGATGGATTTTCCCTATCTGGCCAAGGTAACGCAGTTGAATATTCGCGCGCTGGACCGGCTTGCTGGAACACCAATGCCGCCCGCTGTAACTGCCGAGGCGGCAGTGCAAACATTCACCTCCATCAAATGGGACGAGGTACCCGGCGCGGTCAACTATACCATCTGGAAACGGCGCACTGATATACCTGTCTGGGAAGTTGAGCCCGTCATCGCAAATGTGGTCGCGACCAGCGCCAACCTCGAAGGCATGCGCGGGGACGACTGGTTCTTTGGCGTCAGCGCTATCTCGGCAGACGGCATGGCAAGCCCGATTGCCAGCGCGGTTCCGGGCGGGCCCTTTGCGCCGCTACCCGGCACGGAAGACTGATCGCCCAGGTACCAGCTATTCATTGCCCGAACAGGCGGCAGGCTGCATAGGGCGGATATGTCCAAACCTCCACACAGCTCCGCGCCCCGTAAAGCCCGCCCCAAGCATGCAAACCAGAAGAATGCTCATCAGGGCATGCCTTCGTGCGATCAGATCATTGAATTTCTTGCAACCGCCGATGGTGTCGCGGGCAAGCGCGAGATTACCAAGGCGTTCGGCCTGAAGGGGCAGGAAAAGATCGCCCTTAAGAAACGGCTCAAAGACATGGCTGAGGAAGGGCTGATCGACGGGAGCAAAACGGCGTATCACCGCCTTGGCGGCGTGCCCAAGGTGACTGTGCTGCGCGTGGCCGAGATCGAGGATGGCGAGCCATTCGCTATTCCCGACACCTGGCAGCCCGACGATGCCACTCCGCCGCCACGTCTGCGCGTGATCGAACCCAAGAAAGGCGGCGCGCGGCAGGCGGCCTTGCGCGTTGGTGACCGCATTCTGGCCCGGACCGAAGAAACTGGCGGCGGCTGGCAGGCACATGTGATGAAGAAATTACCTGTCAAGACCGACGGCATGATGGGCGTCGTTGAGTTGGACGGGAAGGGTAAAGCCTGGCTGGCACCGGTCGACAAGCGCGTGCGGCAATCGAGCCCGATCGCCGACCTTGGCGAGGCCAAAGAAGGCCAGCTGGTAATGGCGGAACCGGCCGGAAAATCTCCGCGTCAGGGTGTCAAAGTCTTAGAAGTACTGGGCGATCCACTCGCCCCGAAAAGTTTCAGCCTGATCGCTATTTCCAAGCACGGTATTCCCAACGTTTTCGCAGAGGAAACATTGGCCGAAGCGCAGGTGGCCGCGAAATTGCCGGTTAGCGCAGAAACCCGTGAGGATTTGCGTCACTTGCCCATCGTCGCAATCGATCCTGCCGATGCGCGCGATCACGATGATGCTATTTGGGCAGAGCCGGACGGCGAGGGCGGTTTCCGCGCGCTGGTGGCGATTGCCGATGTGTCTTATTATGTCCGCCCGGGCGGCGGGCTCGACAGGGAGGCCCGCAAACGCGGCAATTCAGTCTATTTTCCGGACCGTGTTGTCCCGATGCTGCCTGAAGTGCTTAGCGCCGATGTCTGCTCGCTCCGGCAGGGTCAAGACCGCGCAGCGATGGCTTGCCACATGGAGATTTCCGGCGCCGGCAAGATCACTAGCTGGCGGTTTACGCGCGCTATTGTCCGGATAGATGAAGTCATCGCTTATGAAGACGCGCAGGAGCGGATCGACGGCGGCAAAGCAGCGGGAAACCTCACCAATTTGTGGGATTGCTGGAAAGTGCTGGCCGATGCCCGCGCAAAGCGTGATCCGCTCGAGTTGGACCTCCCCGAACGCCGCGTAATGTTGGACGATCAGGGCAAGATTGCCGAGATCGCGATTCGCAAGCGGCTCGACGCGCACCGCGTGGTCGAGGAATACATGATTTCTGCCAATGTCGCCGCAGCAAAGGCACTCGAAAGCAAAACTGCGCCTGTTGTCTACCGTGTGCACGAAGTGCCAAGCCGCGAAAAGTTAGTGGCGCTGCGGGAATATATGGAAACCTTCGGCAAGAAGCTGGCGCTGGGGCAGGTTATCACCCCATCGCTATTCAACCGGATGCTGAAGGACGTCACCGACGAATCCGAAAAAGCGCAGGTGATGGAAGCCGTGCTACGCAGTCAAACGCAGGCATATTACGGCCCGAATAATGCCGGACATTTTGGTCTATCGCTGGCGTCATACGCCCACTTCACCTCGCCAATCCGGCGGTATTCCGATTTGTTGGTGCATCGTTCACTTGTAGATGCGTTCAAGCTGGAACAGCCCAAGCCTGCGTCTTCCTTGCCGCTGCTATCCGGCCTCGCAGACCGCGACCGTGACGATCTTTCCAAAATCTCCGAGGCAATCAGCGGAACCGAACGCCGCGCGATGGAAGCCGAGCGCGATACCATTGACCGCTATGTTGCCGCATGGCTTTCCGCCCGCGTTGGCGAGACGTTCGAAACCCGCATTACCGGGGTTCAGAGCTTCGGCTTCTTCGCCACGATTGTAGGGCTGGGCGGTGACGGTCTGGTACCAGTTTCGACGCTCGGCTCGGATTACTACAATTACGATGAAGCAGCGCGCGCGCTGGTGGGCGAACGATCAGGCACCCGGTTCGATACCGGTCAAAAACTTGAGCTGACATTGGCAGAAGCCAATCCGCTAACCGGGGCCCTCAAATTTCAATTGCCGCAAAGCGATGGTCAAAAGATCGAACCACGCGGTAATCGCTCTGGTCCTCGGCGCGGTTACGGTTCTGCTGGCAAGGGCCCGAAATCTGACAAATTCCGCACTGGTCAACGCGGCCGTCCGGGCAATATCCGGCATCAGGGGAGGAAGAAACCCTAAGCGAGTCGGTCGATATCTTCTGCGGAAAATGATCCGGGCACGATATACAGCGGGCAGGGTAATGTTCCGGCGTGCGAAGAAAAGTGAGAAACAAGCGGATTCGCGCCGCCCTCCCGCGCCGCACCGAGAACCAAGGCCGCAACCTCTGGATGTTCGGCGAGATATTCCTTGATCACTGCCTGGCCTTTGCCCGTTTTCACCGCAATACTCGGCATCTTTCCGCTTTCGGAAAACAGGCTACCCGCCGCGCTGCTGGCCATCACTTCGGCCCGGTCATAGGCCTCTTTCTCGATAGTCGCCTGCACCCCGCCGAACGCATTGAAGTTCTGTTTTGCGACCAGCGACAGGATATGTACGGCTGCCCCGCTCGCAGCCGCCCGGCGAGAGGCAAAACGCAAAGCGACGCGCGCTTCATCTGTTTCGTCCATGATCACCAGATAGACACGCATTAAACTTCTCCTTGTCGAACTATCCAATGAAAACGTATTCGGCGCAAGAACCTTGCCCGCTGGCGGCAAATTGGCCAGAGGTTATTCAACCTAACTTACAGGATCAGCAGCTCACCCATGCCCACTCCCATCAAGATGCCCGCATTGTCCCCTACCATGGAAGAAGGCACGCTCGCGCGCTGGCTCGTCAAAGTAGGCGACAAAGTTAGGTCCGGCGACATCATGGCCGAAATTGAAACCGACAAGGCCACTATGGAATTCGAAGCGGTGGACGAAGGCACTATCGTGAGTATCTCCGTGGAAGAAGGCTCTGAGGGCGTGAAGGTCGGAACGATCATCGCGACCTTGGCCGGTGAGGATGAAGACGTCTCAGAGCCTGCCGCGGTAGAACCGCTGGCGGCTCCAGCGGAGGTTGAAGCGCCAGCAGCGCCCGCCGCACCAGCTCCCACCGCGACACCAACGCCAGCTCCGAGCGCTACGCCAGCTCCTGCAGCAACCGGCGACCGCATCGTCGCTTCACCTTTGGCCAAGCGAATTGCTGAGCAGAAGGGTATCGATCTCTCAGGCGTTTCCGGCTCCGGTCCCAATGGCCGGATCGTCAAGGCCGATGTCGAGGGCTCGAAAGCTGGCGCACCAGCAGCTGCTACTCAGGTATCAGGCTCTGCGCCGGCACCCGCGGCGAAAATTCCCGATTTCGGTATCCCGTATGAAGCAGAAAAACTCAACAATGTCCGCAAGACCATTGCGCGCCGCCTGACGGAAGCGAAGCAAACGATCCCGCATATTTACCTGACGGTCGATGTGCATCTGGATGCGTTGCTCAAATTGCGGAGCGAACTCAACGCCGCGCTTGAACCGCAAGGCATCAAACTGTCGGTCAACGATTTGTTGATCAAGGGTCTGGCGAAGGCACTGATGCAGGTTCCATCCTGCAACGTCAGCTTTGCAGGCGAGGAATTGCGGAAATACACGCGCACGGATATTTCTGTGGCCGTGGCTGCCCCATCCGGCCTGATCACTCCAATCATCGTCGATGCTGGCAACAAATCGATCTCAGCGATTTCAACCGAGATGAAGGAATTGGCCGGCAAGGCCCGCGACGGCAAGTTGCAGCCGCACGAATATCAGGGCGGTACCGCCAGCCTGTCAAACCTCGGTATGTTCGGCATCAAGCAGTTCGACGCCGTGATCAACTCGCCACAAGCGATGATCCTGGCGGTCGGCACGGGCGAAAAACGTCCCGCCGTGGTTGACGGCGTATTGTCCGTCGCGACCGTGATGAGCGCCACCGGCAGCTTCGACCACCGCGCAATTGACGGCGCGGACGGCGCGCAATTGATGCAGGCGTTCCAGCAGATTGTTGAGAACCCGCTCGGGTTGGTGGCCTGATTTTATGAAACTGGCTGCGATTTTGGCTTGTTCTATGCTGGCAATGTCCGGCAACGTTTTTGCGCATCCGACCGAAGAACTTTCCCGCGCGCCGATGGTTGGCCTCGAAGGCCCTATGTCCGACGCCTGCCCCGGCATTGGCCGCGTTAACGGGCTCGAGCCACGCAAGGGCGACTTGTTACGCGTTCGATCGGAGGCCAATGATGTCGCGGAAGTAACCGATGAACTCGCTGTCTCCACCCTCGTTTGGTTATGCGAAGCGGATGAGGAGTGGCAGGGCATCGTCTATCCCAAGGGCCAGTTCCAGGAATTAGGCGATTGCCGGGTCAGCAGCGCGCTTGCCGAACCCGAACCTTATGCTGGCCCCTGCCAATTTGGGTGGGTGCAGGCGAAGTATGTTGAACTAGTTGCTGGTTAACCGGCACCGGAGCAGTTTTGCTCCCAATGATTTACAAATGGAGTGAATATGGCTTCTCAATATGACGTAATCGTTCTTGGTTCTGGCCCCGGCGGCTATGTCGCGGCAATTCGCTGCGCGCAGCTGGGGCTCAAAACCGCGATTGTCGAGCGAGAGAGTCTGGGCGGCATTTGCCTCAACTGGGGCTGTATTCCGACCAAGGCGCTGCTGCGTTCGGCGGAGATTTTTCATTATATGCAGAACGCCAAGAATTACGGTCTGGCGGCCAAGGAAATCACCGCCGATCTAGACGCGGTGGTCAAACGCTCGCGCGGCGTTGCCAAGCAGCTGAACCAAGGCGTCACGCATTTGATGAAGAAGAACAAGATCACCGTCCATATGGGCGACGGCGCAGTGAAAAATGCGACCTCCGTGGAAGTGAAGGGCGAAAAGGGCAGTGAAACGCTCACCGCCAAACACGTCATCGTCGCAACCGGTGCCCGCGCGCGCGATTTGCCCTTCGCCCCGGCGGACGGCAAGCGCATTTGGACCTATCGCCACGCAATGGTTCCGCCCGAAATGCCGACAAAGCTGTTGGTCGTTGGCTCCGGCGCCATCGGGATAGAGTTTGCTAGCTTTTACAATGATATGGGAGCGGTAGTTACAGTAGTTGAGATGCTTGATCGGATCGTTCCAGTGGAAGATGCGGACGTCTCGACCTTCCTGCAAAAATCGCTGACCAAGCAGGGCATGAACATCCGCACCGCCACCGGCCTCGAAGATCTGAAGGCGAGCGTCAAAGGCGTGACCGCCAAGATCAAGGGTAAAGACGGCAAGGTAACTACGGAAGAATTCAGCCACGCCATCGTAGCCATTGGCATCCAGCCCAATACCGAGAACATCGGTCTTGAAGGCGCGGGTGTGAAAATGGATCGCGGGTTTATCCAGATCGACGGTTACGGCCGGACTGGCACCAAGGGCCTATGGGCCATCGGTGACTGTGTGCCCGGCCCATGGCTAGCTCATAAGGCCAGCCACGAAGGGGTCACCGCTGCCGAGGCGATTGCGCAGGAAATGGGCAACAAAGACGTCCACCCTCACCCGATTGACCGAAACGCGATACCAGGTTGCACCTATTGCCACCCACAAATCGCCAGCGTCGGCTTGACCGAGGCCAATGCAAAAGAAGCCGGCCATGCGGTCAAAGTCGGCAACTTCCCCTTCATAGGCAATGGCAAAGCGATTGCGCTGGGCGAGACGGAAGGCTTTATCAAAACCGTATTCGACGCAAAGACCGGCGAGTTGCTGGGCGCGCATATGATCGGCGCTGAAGTGACGGAGTTAATCCAAGGCTATACCGTCGGCAAGGTACTCGAAACCACCGAGCTTGAGCTGATGCAAACCGTGTTCCCACATCCAACGCTCAGCGAAATGATGCATGAAAGCGTACTGTCTGCTTACGATAGAGCCCTGCATATCTAGAAACAAAGATTTGGCGGACAGGGTGTCCCTCTAACTATATCTACTTTAGATATGATTTAAATAGATTATTTACCAGCCATCTATTGATGCTCCCACATTTCTTACCACTTTCATTTGCGGCTGCGCTTCCGGATAGCAATTTCCTGCTCGCGTTTGAACGGCGATAAAGAGAACAAGCCTGCGCCAAACCTCGCGGCTTGTCGGCTTGGCATCTCCGCTTCTTGGGGGATGAAGCCATTGGCTGGATTTTATATGAGTTAGCGCATCATTGCTCGGTAGATTTATGCTTTGGCAGAAGAAATGTCTCTGCCTCAATTGCCCGGCTCAGGGACATCACGTGGTCCACGCCTTCTATCGTAATGGCCAACGTTCCCTGCTCAGTTCCACTGATAAAGCCTTTGGCTTTGAGATACCAAAGGTAAAACTCGAAGAGGTCATCCGAGCATTCTAGTAATTCCTGTAGGTAATAGCCAACAACACCCGGCTCCTGCGCATGCTCACGCCTTCTCTTATATAGATAAAATAGAATTCTCTCCTGAGCTTCAGCATCTGATATTGCATGTTTTTCATCAATATCGATTTCATCGTCTTCAGACGCTTGATGAAATCTAGCGCCCATTTTTTGCTTATACTGGCCATCATATTCGGCGCGTTTTTCAGCGTTCCTCAAAACCTCATAGGCTTCGATAGTAGCCTGAAACTTTGTGACATCTGCGGTCTCAGGATGATCAGGATGATACATGCGCGCAAGGTGGCGGTATGCTGCCTCAAGCCTCTTCGCATTAAAATTTGGATGCGCATCAAGAGCAGAATAGTAATCAACAAATCGCTTCTCAGTATCCATTAGCAATCCCTTGTTTCACTGCACCTCTGCCTTGATTTACTACTGCGGTAAATCATCAATCAAATCAAATCTTGCGGCATCTATTATTCAAATTGCACTGCAGCACGGACGGCTGGAGCAGCACCGATCTATCGCGGCCAGCCCGGTTATCGAATTGAGATGGACGACGACAACGACGGAATTGCGTGCGAGCCGTTCAGGCCAAGGTGATTTGGCAACTGACCGGTACGAACAATGGCAAAAGCAGAGCGACAAAAAAATGGCCCAGCTTGAAGGCCGGGCCAACAGGTTAGGAATGGTTTGCACCATCCTTCGGGTCGCAGGGTCGCCATAAACTGGCGAACATGACATGACGATGACTTTCGCTTGCGGCATCCAAAATGAAACATCTACGTTAGCAAAGATTAACAGTCCGCGCTTGTTACGTAGAACAAACAAATCCCTCTCACGCGGGCGCGTATTGTTCCTAAAACTCTCATCGCATACGCGGGCGAGAAACTGTATTTGCGTGATAGCTGGGTTTATCGAGCGCTCTAAGCGTCATAGCCCCTGGAGATTGGGCCACCCCCTCCTGCCTGACCCGTTGATGGTCAGGTTTCGGTGCAGCGGAAGTAGCTTGGCTATGTCCAAAATTGGGTGGAAAGCTGACGTTCGTGACCAAACGCAAACCTAATTAGTCATCAAGTACGCCGCGCCCCCTGTGACCACCCGCAAGACAAACGCCACTAAGTACCAATAATAGAATGAATTCTCTTTGCTTTTTTGGGTTACTCGATGAAAAGAGTAGAATTCGACTCAGAGGAAGTTGTATTTCAATGGGGAAATCTGATGAAAACACGAGCCTTGTCTACTGCATTATTAGCATGTGCACTTTCGGCTTGCGTAACTGCACCTGCGCCGGTGGACAGTCGCAACAGCGCGTTGACCCAGGGCAACGTGCAAATGAACCTAAAGGTCGGAGAAACGACCAAAGCTCAAGTTCTTGACGTTTTTGGCGCACCAAACATCACCACTAGAGATGCTAGCGGAAGCGAAGTTTGGAGTTTTCAGCGTCATGCGCGTGTGTCGCAATCCAACTCAAGTTCCAATTTTTGGACCGTGCTCCTCCTAGGCGGTGGCTCGTCTGCATCGGGATTTTCCGAAACATCGCGAACAATGACGATGATTATCAAGTTCGATTCCAAAGACATTGTTTCTGATTTCCGAACACGTTCCAGTGACTTCTAAGGTGAAAATAATGAAGAATTTTTTAGCTGCTATATTGATAGCTTTCGCATTCATATCGAACCCTGCAATGGCCGCAAAGAAAGCCAGTCTGACGCCCATGCAGCTACAATCCATTCAATCCAAGGAATTCGAAGTCAACAAGGCTGCGGCGTTCGGAGCAGTGATGACAGTTATTCAGGACCTCGGTTATACTGTGGAATCGGCTGATGTTCAGAGCGGCTTCATTACTGCTGCAAGTCCGAACGAGAACAAAACGAACTTCTTGGGCGCATTGGCTGGCGTAAGTGCTTCTGGTAATACTGTTATGACGGCTTTTTTGATGGAAATGCCGAACGGACGAACAAGAATTCGGCTCAATTTCGTAAATCGAAAAAATAGCTCAGGCGCCTACGGTCAATCTAGTAGTAAAGATAAGCCAATTCTTGAACCGTCTGTTTACCAAAACGCCTGGGAACGAATCGATGAAGCCTTGTTCGTGATGGGTGCGATAGCCGAGGAATCTTCATCCCCTGTTCCAGTTCAGGGTACTTCTAGTGAGCCTGCTTCTACTGCTGCACCAGGTCAAGGCACGCGTCCTCCGGCTGAGATCAAGGTAGGTGGCAATTGAAGCCCAAGCATTGATTTCAAATAGCTATATTTACGAATGTGTCGCTGATTTGAACCGGTGCATTTTGGTGACAAAATCCATAGCCTGAAATAACGGGGCGAGCGGATAGTCGCTCGTCCCGTTATTCATTCAGAAGTGCGCTGATAGCCCCCACGAATTGGCTTCGAGATACGCTGACACCAGAGGCAATCCCCTGGTAAGTGTAGTTGCCATAATCAGAATAACGATATTCGCCTTTGATATGGAACATTTCAGACAACGCAAATTCAATACCGCCCCCAACGCGATAGCCATCAATCTTATCACTATCGTTTGTTAGAAACCCCCGCTCCATCCGAGATGGATCCATGGAGGTTTTAAGTTCAGTCACTTCCCGATATTCTGCGTGAAACCACACCGCTTGCCAATCACTTTCCCAGCCTCACCAAACCGCGCCAGTCCTAAAGCCTCGCCAGCCCCTACATTCCCGTATTTTAGGAGATAGCGCAGCACCGCCTCGGCATTCGCTCGGTAATGCTGGTCAGACATTGGGTCGCCGCCAAGTTCCGCAAATGACAGCCGCCCGCCGATGCTATTCACCCGGCTAACCCGCGCACGGTATTTGCCGCCAGCCGCCACAATCCAGCGCCGCGTGCGGTTCCGCAGATGTGTTCCGGCTGGCAGGTGAAGCATGATGTGGACATGGCCGCCTTTGCCTTCGCCATTCTCGCGCACCCAGATTGCCGCCATCTGTCCGCCATCCCGCCGCGCTTGTGCGCTCGCCAGTTTCAGCAGGTGGCCGATAAACCGCGCCCCGTCACATTCGGCTATTCCGGCTCGTTCGTAATGGACTGTCCAATGCCGGTTGAAGCGCAGACCAGTCAGTTCCGCAACCCGCGCTGCCATAAGCAGTTTCTTGACCTGCCCATAGGATAGGTGCCAGCTTTCACGGTCGGCACGGTTACGCGCACCGCCCCAGCCCGGTTTATGGCCGGTAGTAAACGGACCAAGACTATCGCCCCCGCCGTCTATTTGCCCTGTATTTTGCAGGAAAGGACCATCGACGGGTAAATGCCCCGTATTATCGGTAGCAAGCCTATTACTCTTATAATGCATGACGCGTGCCAACTCTCGCGAAAGCGCGGCACACAGCCGTTTTCAGGCGGCTGGCCGTAGCTGTCGCGTGCAAGTTTCAAGATTGGGAGAAAAGCGGGACGGCAAGCATCATGCAGCCGCCCCGCCAATGTGAGGTTTTGTTAGGTCGCCGCGTGCCTGCGAGCGTACTCCGTCAAAGCCTTTGCCAAGTCGCCAGCCGCACCGGGCGGGATGGTCACACCCTGCTTGGTTGCAACCGCACCGCCGTCTGCCCAGTGCCGCAGGTCGATAAAGGCCCGCCCCTTGTATTCGCGCTCGCTGGCGATAATCAGACCCCCGCGCTTGGGGATTGACCATATCGGCTTGCCGGGGAAGTCAGACGGCACCGCCGCCTGTTCTTTGCCTGTATTATCAGGCACCCCGCTCATTGCCCGGCTCCACTGTTGTCACGGTGTATTATCACTGTTCCTGGAGTGTGCAGCCGATACCTTGCATGACGAAACTCGCCTTCCAGTTCGGTGCTTATCAGCAAGCCTTCGTCCCGCAGTGTTTTGATCGATCCACTCAGCCGCGTGTGCCAAGGATAGCAATCATGCTGCGTCACGCCTTCCGATAGCGGTAGCATCGAAAGAACGCGCCCGATTTTGCCCTTATGGGCGATTTTAAGGCCCGTAGGACTCTCAAGTGACACTGGTTGGCTATAGGACTGCCGAACGCCCTCTACGGTGCTCACAGCGAATCCTCCCGCCCATTTTGCGGCATTGGCCGATTGTCGGCATAGTCGAGACTATCAATCAGCAGTTCGATTGCATCGGCAATCCAGACCCGCGGCACCGTCACAAGGTCAATTTCCTTGCATTGTTCCCGGCTCCTGAAGTATGCGGATTGAACAGTTGCTCCCAAAGCACTGAGAGAGGTTCCAGCCCCTGCATGGGCTGGGCCTCTTTTCGTTTCGCGCCCCCTCATGCTGCTTCCCCTTCACGGGTTGGCAGGCTTGCGGCCCATGCTTCGGCATCTGCGCGGGCAATGCGTGTTGCGCTGCCCAGCTTACGGATTTTCAATCGGCCAGCCGCAACTTCACGGTAAGCAGTTGTCTTTCCAATTCGATAGCGGATACAAAATTCCGCTATCGGCATCATTTCAGGACTGAAAGTTTCCATCGTTATTCTCCCGATGGTATCTACGGTCTCGCCGCATCGAAACCCAAACATTGTGATTGGATTGCGCTAAGAATACGCTGGAACACACTGGAACCAAGGGAGAACATTCTGATTAGAATGTCCGGAAAAGTTAGGAGTTATCTTTTCCAAAGGTCGCTTCAATAAAGACATCAATATCAATCTCGGAGAAGCCCATCATGTTCCGGTATTGCTGACCGTAGGCATGCAATGGAGCTGCATAGTCTGGAAACCTGTTTGGCAATCCAAATCCCCGAGAAGCATCTTGCAGACGATCATTTACAAAATCGCTGCCAAACAATTTCTCTGCCGCAAGTCGCCATTTTCTAATGGTTTCAAAGTCCGCGCCATATGCAAGACTGATTTGCTGTTTGTAGGCTTTAGGCTTGATTTCACGGGCACGCAAAAACTCCGCCCATTGAAGTGCAGTCAATCGCTTTTGCGTCAACTTCGCGGGCTGTTTGCTAGTTCCAGGTGGCCGTGGAGCCGAGACAAATATTTCCGGCTCATCGCCAAAAGGCATGTTTGAAAGTTCTTCTAAAACATCTTCCCAAAAGAAGTCGTTTTCGTCCTGCATATCCAACACAGGTTGCCAGACTTGCAACGACATCCGAACAAAATCTAATGGATCCAAGCCATCATTTTCGCTTAGCTTAATCCAGTCTCCACAAACATCTCCGAGAAATGATGCTGCTTGGCGACAAAGATCAATCCTATTTTGACGAATAATATCACTTGGGGCTTCAAATTCAAATTCTGGGTCTGCCATTCGCTGTATTCGCCTTACCCCATTGAGCAATGCGTCTAATCGAAAATGCAAAGCCTCCCTTTCATCATCAGAAAGTTCGTAATGTGGCTGCCTAGAAATTCGCGGAAATTCAACGTCACCCTCAACATCAATGTCTTCATCATTAGCATCTAACAACGAACGAAGAGAAACTTTAGATTTTTTCGAGTCGCTCATGACGCCAAAGCCACGACGGTTTTTTGTTGCCCACTACAGTAAGCGCCCCAAGCCCCCATCAATTGCCGCCGCTTATCCAACAGATTGCCGCGCCGATACGCCGCTTCGGTCTTGTCCTTGATAGAATGCGCTAGCGCCGCTTCGGCGAGTTCGCCGGGATAGTTGGTTTCCTCAGATACCCAATCGCGGAATGTGGACCGGAACCCGTGTGTGGTGACAGTCAGCCCCATATCTCGCAGCGTCTTAGTCAGCGTCATGTCGGATAATGGCTTGCCGCGCTTCTGGCCGGGAAAAACTAGATCACTGCCAATGCGGCGATGCTGCTTCATTTTCTCAAACACCGCCACCGCCGCATCGGACAGGGGAACAACGTGTTCACGCCCCGCCTTCATCTTCTCGGCTGGTATCGTCCACAGCGCATTGTCTAAGTCCAGTTCACCCCATGTCGCCAGCCGCACTTCGCCAGAACGCGCCGCCGTTAAAATAACAGCCGTTAACGCCAGCCGCCCCATGCTCTCGCGTGCGCGTAAGGCTGTCATAAACTCGGGCAATTCAGAATAGGGAAGGGCTTTGTGATGCTTCACCTTGGCCCGCTGCTTCGGTAGCGCCTTGTCGATTACAGCCATTGCCAAAGGCCCATCGCGGTATCCCTTAGCAACAGACCAATCGATTACCGTGGTAATTCGCTGGCGAACGCGGCGCGCCGTTTCCGGCTTGTCCAGCCATATCGCCGCCAACAGGTCGCGAACGGCGGGCGCGTCAATGATACCAACGGACAGTTCACCAATGGCGGGGAAGGCATAAGCTTCTAGGGTGGACAGCCATTGCGCTTGATGCTTGCCGTTTTTCCAGCCGCTCTTTTGCTCGGCATGAACCAGCGCTGCCGCTTCGCGGAATGTTGGAATCCCAGCCGCCTTGCGCCGTTCTGCTACTGGATCAATGCCAACTTCAATCTGCGACCGGACCAGTACCGCACGCTCGCGTGCCAGTTTTAAGGGAACCTTGGATTCGCTACCTAGCCCAATATCACGCCGCCGCCCGTCCTTTTGCACCCGGACCATCCAACTTCTGCCACCAGTTTTACCAACTAGCAGCGCCAACCCGTCGCCATCATGATAGCGCCCCGGTTCTTTTGCGGCCTTCACAGCCGTTGCCGTCAACTTGCCCAATGCCCTTGCTCCCACACAATTTACCACATCGTAACGCGGTTGCAAGGGAACGGCAAGGGCCAAGGTGGCACAGGCCAATGGCTATTTACGCCTATTTTAGTGAAGGTTAGTGGCTGGGTGGGAATTGCTGGAAACAGCTAGTTGGCGGACAGGGTGGGATTCGAACCCACGGAGGGCTTACACCCTCGCTAGTTTTCAAGACTAGTGCATTCGACCACTCTGCCACCTGTCCGCTTGGGAATTCCGCTAGCGTGCTGTGATTGATTTGTCATCCCGGCATTTGTTCAGAATCTCACCAAAGATTGCACAATCCGCATGGTTCGCCTGTCGAAACCATGAAAAGTCATTTGCGATTCATATTGTGTGTGACATCAGACGACCATGATCTTCCGAACTATCTTTCTTATTTGTGCCGCGCTGATTCTGGGCGTCCCCACTGCGCCAACCCCTGCTCACAGCCTTGAACTGTCATTTGACGCCTATATGCAATTGCTGATTGCGCGGGCAAGGGCAGAAGGCGTGAGCGAGCCGACGATCAGGCGGATGACAGCAGGATTGACTCCAAATGACCGTGTGATCCGACTGGACCAATCGCAGCCCGGCACGCCAAGCCGGAGCGGATATCCGCCAATTGCACCTTACCTGGCGCGCCATGTCGATCCAGCACGGATTAATGGCGGTCGCAGAGCCTATGTAAACACCCGTAGCATCACGCGCGCAACCGAACAAGAATATGGCGTTCCGGCCGAAATCATCATCGCGATCTGGGGCCACGAGACCAATTACGGCAGCTATACTGGTGATTTCGACCTTTCGCGCTCGCTCGCTACACTTGCTTGGGAAGGTCGCCGCCGCGAGCTATTTGCCGGCGAGTGGATTGCATTGATGAAAATCGCCGATCGCGGCTTCTCGCGCTCGACCATGGTGGGCAGCTGGGCTGGTGCTTTCGGCAACCCGCAATTCCTTCCCAGCGTCTATCTGCGCCTCGCGGTAGACGGTGACGGTGATGGAGATGGAGATGCGGATATCTGGAACAGCCGCGCGGACACCTTGCATTCCATCGCCAATTATTTTCGCGATGCTGGATGGCGCAGCGGGCAGCCATGGGGCGTGCGCGTTTCAGTGCCGGACAACCTCAACCGGGCCGCGATTGAAACCAAGTTGATCTCGCCGGTTTGCCCGCGAATCCATGAGCGCCACAGTCAGTGGAAAACCGTTGGTGAATGGCGCGCGCTGGGCGTTCAGCCGCAAAGATACCTCGCTGATGACGTCATGGCGTCCTTCTTCCAGCCCGATGGCCCCGAAAAACCTGCATGGCTCTTAACCGCAAATTATAGGGTTATCCTCGAATATAACTGCTCGAATTATTACGCCATGAGCGTAGGGTTGCTTGCAGATGAGATTATCCAATAAAGTCAGTCACCGGGCCTTGGCCCTAGGTTTAGCTGCAGTTTTGGGAGCCTGCGGACGGGGCGGAGACGGCACAGCTGTTCTGGCATCGACAGGTACCAGCGCTTCACCGATGACAGTTACCGGGCCCGTCGGCGATTATCCTGTCGTTTTGGGCGATCCATATTCCGTGGACGATCAGATCTATACGCCGGTCGACACCACCAGTTATGACGAGGTTGGCTATGCTGCACCCGGTAACAAGGGCAGGGCAGGGATCACCGCCGCGCACAAGACGCTGCCTTTGCCAAGCTATGTAGAAGTAACTTCGCTGGTGACAGGATAGACGATTCTGGTTCGGGTGGAACGATGCGGTCCGATGACCGGGATCGGCTGATTTCGCTGTCGCAGGACGCGCAAACGCAATTGGGCAGTGAAGATGGCACGCCGGTTCGCGTGCGGCGCATGATCCCCCCAGAAATCGAGCGGGCACAGCTGCGGATGGGCCAGTCTGTTTCCGAACGAATGGCCACACCGCAATCGCTGGTTGCGGTGCTGAAGCGCAAATTGCCGGAACGCGGATCGGTAAATCTTGGAAATCCGGAGGCCTCAACGCCGACCGATTACGCACTTGCTTCGGTCGATGCATCAACGCCTGTAGTGATTAGGCCGGATATTGCCGCCACGCCCCAGCCTGAACCAAAGCCCAAGCTTGAGACTACGCCGAAGCCGGCCTCAGCAGGCGGTAAGTTCGTCATCCAGGCAGCGGCGTTCTCAAACAAGATTAGCGCACAAAAGGTCGCTTCGACCCTAGGCGGTTTTATCCAACCGTCCGGTAAGTACTTCCGCGTACGTGTCGGGCCCTTTTCCAATCGTGGACAGGCTGATGCAGCGCTCGCCAAGGTCCGCGCAGCAGGGTATAGCGACGCCAGAGTATCAACAGCAGGCTGATCCACCGGTTCGCCCCGGTGACGGGAGCGAGTTTGGCAAGTTTTTTGAGAATATTGGTATTGGCGGCAGCACCGGTCATGGTGCTGTCGGCTGCTCAAATGGCAGGCGGTGCGAATATCGACCCTACGCCATGGCCTGCTGCGTCCAGCGTTCCAACACCTGAATTTGCACCAATCGCGCTGCTGGTGGATTTGAATTCTGGTCAGCAGCTGATGGAGCGAGATGCCGAGCGCCGGTTTATTCCTGCGTCAATTACCAAAGCTATGACATTGTTTGTCGCCTTCGAGTTCATCGAGGAAGGGAAGCTGTCGCCAGATCAGCTATTCACCGTTCGCCCGGAAACTTACGAGGAATGGCGTAACAAAGGTTCGCGGATGTTTCTGGCGAGTGATGCCGAAGTGTCGGTTGATGATCTGTTGATCGGAATCGCCTCGGTATCCGCCAATGATGGATCGATTGTACTGGCACAGGGCGCCGCTGGATCAACCGAAAGCTGGGTCGATCAGATGAATGCGAAAGCCCGTGAGCTGGGTATGCGCAACAGCCATTTTGGCACCCCCAATGGCTGGCCGGACGAAGGCCGAACTTTTACCACTGCTCGCGATCTGGTTATTCTCGCGCGGGCTATCATCACCCGCCATCCCAAGAAATACGCCTATTACTTCGGGCGCGAGGGCTTCGCCTATAATGGCTATGCGCAAGCAAATCATGATCCAATGATTGGCGTTGTTGAGGGGGCGGACGGGATGAAAACCGGCTTCACCAACGAAGCGGGTTACGGCTTCCTTGGCACTGCAATACGGGGTGGGCGGAGAATGGTTATGGTTGTGGCAGCCAGCGATACTCCTCAGCGGCGCAAAGCCGCATCTCGCCAGTTAATCGAATGGGGGTTCACAAATTTCGAAACAAGGCCGTTATTTGCGGCGGGCGCGATAATTGGCGCGGCTGAGGTTCAGAACGGGATGCAATCGCAGGTCGCTCTGTCAGCTCCTGCCATGATCAACGCAACCTTGCCTGCCGGCCAGAACGGTGCGGTCAAGCTGACCATACATTACGATGGGCCGTTGCAGGCTCCGGTGCGCCGGGGTGAACGGATTGCCCAGTTGGAAATCGAAGTAGACGGCCTGCCGCCCTCGCGAGTACCGCTGGTGACCGCCGCAGCAGTTGAGGAAGCAGCTCTTTTTCAGCGATTGATCAATGGCCTAACAAGGGTTTTTTCGTGAGCATAGGCAAATTCATTGCGCTGGAGGGCGGTGAAGGAACCGGCAAATCGACCCAATCCCGGCTGCTCGTCAATGCTTTGGAATCGCAGGGACGGACAGTTGTCGCAACCCGTGAGCCCGGTGGGACAGAGGGCGCCGAGGCAATCCGTAGCCTGCTTCTGTCACCCCCTGGCGAAGGGTGGGGAGCCCGGGCCGAGGCATTGCTATTTGCCGCCGCACGTTCCGACCATGTCAAAAAATTGATCCGCCCTGCGCTGGCCGCTGGAACTTGGATTATTTGCGACCGTTTCCTGGATTCGAGCCGAGCCTATCAGGGCGGAGCAGGCGGACTGGGCGATGCAACCATCATGGCGCTGCACGATGCTGGCAGCGAAGGTCTGAGGCCTGATCTGACGGTGCTGATCGAAGTCGCTCCGGAGGCTGTTTCAGCGCGGTTGACCCAGCGGGATCAGGGCGTGTCGGATGCGATTGGCGGGCGGGCCGCAGATTACCATGCCAATGTGGCGCATTCCTTCGCCAGGCTTGCCAAGAATGAGCCGGATTTGTTTGTCACCGTCGACGGGGAGGGGCCTCCCGAGGAAGTCCATCTGCGGATAATGGCAGCACTCGCTCCAATACTGGGGGATACGGCGTGAGTTTGATCGGTCATGATGAGCCTTGGCGCGAATGGCGCGATGCGATGGGTGGTCCGCGGATGCATCATGCATGGCTGCTGGCCGGCAAGAGCGGGCTCGGCAAAATGCAGTTTGCCCTCGCCGCCGCGCGCGAATTGGTAGCCGAACCCGGCATTCATCAGCCAGAGGCCCATCATCCCGACATCCATATTCTCACGCATTTGCCGAAAGATGATAAGGAAGAACGCAAGAAGGCTGACGGCAAGCCATTCGAGCTAAAACGTAACATTTCCATCGCTCAGATCCGGGCGATGCAGCAGCGATTGAATACACGCCCAACACTTGGCGAGAGCCGCGCGATCATTATTGATCCCGCAGACGATATGGAGAAGGGGGCATCCAACGCCCTGCTCAAAAGCCTGGAGGAACCACCCCGCGGCACATATTTCCTGCTTGTGGCGCATCGGCCCGCGCGGTTGCTGCCGACCATCCGTTCGCGCTGCCGGACATTGCGCTTCCCCATTGTGGACGATGCCCAGATGGCCTTGCTGCTCAGCCGCGAAGTGCCAGAGGCGGACCGGGATGCACTGAATGCAGCCATCGCGGCGGCCAATGGCTCGCCCGGCGCAGCGCTGAATTTCATCGCCCGCGATCTAGGTCCGCTAAACACAATCATGCAGCGCATCGCCCGCGACGGTGATCCGGACTTCATGCTCCGCGGTCAGCTGGCCGACGCCATCGGTACCCGCCCCGACCGCGCGCGCATTCAAGCGACACTGGACCTGGCCCGCGCGGTAATTGGCGGCATGGCGCAAGAATGCACGACAGAACAAATCCCCGAAATGGCAGATGCCCATGCCCAATTGGTCACCCTGACGGGACAAGCGCCGACGTTCAATTTCGATGCCGGATTGCTGGTAATGGAAATCGGCACCTTGCTTGCCTCCGCTGCCCCCCGTAGGGACCGCGCCAATGCCTGATCCATTCTATATCACCACCGCGATCTCCTATCCCAATGGTCGCCCCCATATTGGCCACGCTTATGAAGCGATTGCGGCCGATGTGATTGCCCGTTTCCAGCGCCTGCGTGGCCGCGAGGTTCGGTTCCAGACCGGTACTGACGAACACGGTCTGAAGATGCTCCGCAAGGCCGAAGAGCAAGGACGGACTGCGCGTGAGCTAGCGGATGAAATATCTTTCTATTTCAGAAGCATGTGCGACGGTCTTGGCATTAGCTATGACCGGTTTATTCGTACAGTCGACGAAGATCATCACCGCGCGAGTCAGGCCCTGTGGCAAGCGATGGAGGCCAATGACGACCTCTATCTCGATCGATACGAGGGTTGGTATTCAGTCCGCGATGAAGCCTTTTATGACGAGAGCGAGTTGATCGGCGAGGGCGATGAGAAATTGTCCCCTCAAGCCACTCCGGTGGAATGGACCGTCGAAGAGAGCTGGTTCTTCAAGCTATCAAAATATCAGGATCAATTACTGGAACTGTTCGAGAAACACCCTGAATTTCTTCAACCGGATAGCCGCCGTAATGAAATGATTGCCTTCGTGTCAGGCGGCCTGCGCGATCTTTCCGTTTCCCGCACCAGCTTCGATTGGGGCGTTAAGGTACCGGGCGCAGATGGTCATGTGATGTATGTCTGGGTCGATGCGCTGACCAATTATCTGACCGGTCTCGGCTATCCCGACAAAACCGGACTGATGGACAAATTCTGGCCTGCCAGCCTGCATCTGATTGGCAAGGATATCGTCCGGTTCCACTCAGTCTATTGGCCAGCATTCCTGATGAGCGCACGCTTGCCGCTTCCCAAACAGGTGTTCGGCCACGGCTTTTTGCTCAACCGGGGCGAGAAAGAATCCAAGTCACTTGGGAATGTGACCGATCCAATTGAATTGGCTGATAAATTCGGGGTCGATACCCTGCGGTACTTCCTGATGCGCGAAGTCGCTTTTGGACAAGACGGCAGCTATTCACCCGAAGCCATCGTAACCCGCGCCAATGCCGAACTGGCCAACAGCTTCGGAAATCTGGCGCAACGCAGTTTATCCATGATTTTCAAGAATCTGGACGGCGAACTGAAGGCCGAAGCTAAGCCAAACGCAGACGATGACGCGCTCGAAAGTTTGGTGGCGATTGCATGCAGATCGGAACTGCCGCGCGAATTCGAAAGCTTGAATTTTTCGGTTGGCCTTGAGGCGTGGATGCGTGCGGTCTTCGCTTGCAATCAATATGTCGATGATCAGGCTCCATGGGCGCTGCGCAAGGAAGACCCTGCACGGATGGAGGCAGTGTTGATGACCCTGTTCCGCTGTTTGCGCGAACTGGCCGTCGCTGTGCGATGTGTAGTCCCGACGTCAGCTGACCGCTTGCTCGATCAAATGGGCATCGCCGCCTATGCCCGCGACTTTGCGGCTCTGGAAGATCCCGATTGGTTCAAGAAACTCGCAGCCAGCGATTTCCGGATCGAAAAACCGGAAGGCGTATTCCCGAGACTGGATATGCCAGAAAGCGAGACAGCCTAATGCTCATTGATAGCCATTGCCACTTGCAATATAAGGGTGTGGTCGAAGACCAGCAGGGCGTGCTTGCTCGTGCGCGGGAGGCCGGCGTGAATGGCTTCCTCAACATTTCTACCAAGCTGAGCGAGTGGGATCAGGTCATCGCCACCGCCGAGCGCGAGCCGGATGTCTGGGCGAGCGTCGGCATTCATCCCCACGAAGCTGATGCCCATGTCGATCTGGGCGCGGATGCGCTGCGGGAGGCTTCCCTGCACCCCAAAGTGATCGCTATTGGGGAAACCGGGCTCGACTATTATTACGACAAATCCGACCGCGATGTGCAGAAGGCGCTTTTTCGCATGCATATCGGCATTGCGCGGGAGACTGGCCTGCCAATCATCATCCACACCCGCGATGCGGAGGATGATACTGCGAGCATTTTAGCCGAGGAAATGGAGAAGGGCGCCTTCCTGGCGCTGATCCACTGTTTCACCGCCTCTGCCGAATTTGGCCGCAAGGTCCTCGATCTGGGACTGACTATCTCGCTTTCCGGTATTGTTACATTTAAGAATGCCAAGGAACTACAGGAAATTGCAGCAGAATTACCATCCGACCGCTTGCTGGTTGAAACCGATAGTCCGTTTCTCGCGCCCGTTCCGCATCGCGGACGTCCATGCGAGCCCGCCTTTGTCCGTAGCACCGCAGAATTCGTGGCAAATTTGCGCGGTGAGAGCCTCGAAACCCTAGCGGAAAACACCACGCGCAATTTCCATGCGCTGTTTACGAAGGCAGCTGCATGAAGCTGGTGATGTTGGGTTCGGGAACCTCCACCGGTGTACCGCGGATCGGCAATGACTGGGGTGATTGCGATCCATCGGAGCCCAAGAATCGCCGCACGCGGGTCTCCATTCTGGTTGAAAGCAAGGATGGTAAGCGGCTGCTGGTCGATACTTCGACGGATTTACGCCAGCAATTGCTTTCAAGTGAGATCGACCGGATCGACGCAGTTTTCTGGACGCACGACCACGCCGATCATTGCCATGGGATCGATGATCTCAGGCCGTTGAGATACGGCAGAAGTGGCGCAATTCCAGGCTATGCTAGCCAGGAAACCGTCCGACGTTTGCGCCAACGCTTCGACTATGTCTTTGCGGGTCAGCATGGTTATCCGACGATCGTAAATCTCGAAAACCTCGACAACGTCAGGCTGTGCATGGGATTTTCCGTCCGCTGGTGCATCATGCCGCACGGTCCAGCAAAAAGTACCGCTTTTCTATTCGATGCAGATGGTTTTTCAATTGGTTACGCGACAGACTTCAGTGAGATTACGCCAGAAATGGAGCGCCTCTTTGAAGGGTGTGACTTGCTGGTTACGGACTGTTTGCGGCGCGATCCGCACCCGACTCATGCAGATCTGGGAATGGCGCTTGAGCTGATCAAGCGGACGGGTGCGAAACAGGCAGTATTGAGCCATCTCGACAAAAGTATGGATTATGCCACTCTGTCGGCTGAAGTACCTGATGGCGTGATGGTCGGATATGACGGGTTGGAGATTGAGTTGTGAACGAGTTTGACACGATCCAGATCATTTCCTTGCTTGGCTTTCTTGCGCTTGCCGGCAGCGCGCTTGTCGGTCAGCGGCTCAGTTGGAAGAAGGGTTTGGTAATGTCGCTGACGTGGGCAGGCATCTTTGTGATGGTCTTCCTATTTATCAGTTTGGTCACCGTGTGAGAGGGCTCCTATCCGAACTCGATCCTAAATTTAACATAATATATATTATCATTTCAGTATTGAGATTGAGATGACCGACAATCTCCTGCGCCTCCTCCGAATTATGGCGACCCTGCGCGACCCTCAACACGGCTGCGAATGGGACAAAGCGCAAGATTTCAAATCCATCGCGCCATATACCATCGAGGAAGCATACGAAGTCGCTGATGCGATCGAGCGCGGCGCCATGGACGATCTTCGCGAGGAATTGGGCGACCTACTGTTGCAGGTCGTGTTCCATGCCCGCGTGGCGGAAGAAGCCGGACTTTTTGGCTTCGATGACGTTGCGGCGGCTATTTCCGAGAAAATGGAAGCCCGCCATCCGCACATCTTCGCCAATGAAGCTGGCACAACGGGCGAACGGTGCTGGGAAACCCTGAAAGAGGCCGAACGTGAAGCAAAGGGAGCTACAAGTTCAATGGACGGCGTGGCACGCGCCCTTCCCGCCCTATTGCGCGCCGAAAAATTGCAAAAACGGGCGGCCCGCGATGGTTTCGATTGGCCGGATACCACTGGCCCGGCTGCAAAGGTTGCTGAAGAAGCACTGGAGCTAGCCGAGGCCCCTGCCGACAAACAAGTAGAGGAAGCTGGCGATTTACTATTCGCAGCAGTCAATCTCGTCCGCGCCTACGGGATCGCACCAGAGGACGCATTACGATCCGCCAACGACAAATTCGAGCGCCGTTATCGCGGTATGGAAGCGTTGGCGGAGAACTTTGCCAACCTATCGCTCGATGAACAGGAAGCCTTGTGGAACCACGTAAAGCAGGGTGAAACCTAGGCCGCGCGCCTAGATTATGCCCTGCTCCGCCATCCCGGCCATTTCTGCCGCGCTCCAGCCAAACGCTTCGCCGTAGATTTCTTCATTGTCCTGTCCAGGCGTCGCGGGTGCCGGCCGGCGGACTGATGACGGTGTCTTGGAGAATTTCGGGAAAGCGTTCTGCATCTTCAATTTCCCATAGCGGGTGGTCTCCACCTCGATGATAGCTTCGCGGGCTTTGAAATGCGGATCTTCCAGCATGTCAGGCGCGCGGTAAACACGGCCCGCTGGAATCGAATGCTTGATCATCAAGCCATCAACTTCTTCGACCGTCAAATTTGCAGTCCACTGGTTAATCAGATCGTCGAGTTCTGTTTGGTTCTCACCGCGCGCCAAATGAGTCGCATAGCGATCACTCTTGCAAAGTTCAGGTTCGCCCATCGCCTCGGCCAAACGCGCAAATATGGCGTCATTATTAGCCCCGATCATGAAGGGGCCATCCTTGCAGCTATAGACATTTGATGGTGCGATACCTGGCAGGATCGATCCGGAACGCTCACGGATGAAGTCATTGTGGTCATATTCGGGCACCAGCCCTTCCATGACTTGCAAGACAGCCTCGTACAACGCAGTGTCTATTACCTGCCCTTCACCGGATTTCTCGCGGTGCTGTAAGGCGGCCAGCACGCCCATGCAGCCATAAGTTGCGCATAGCGTATCGCCAATGGATATGCCCATCCGTGCAGGCGGCCGGTCAGGATCACCTACGACATAACGCCAACCACCCATAGCCTCACCGATTCCGCCGAAACCAGCGCGATCAGAATACGGGCCAGTTTGACCATAGCCGGACATCCGGGCGACGATCAGACGAGGGTTTTCTTTGTGCAGTTCGTCCGGTGAAAGACCCCATTTCTCAAGTGTGCCGGGCTTGAAATTCTCGATCAGCACGTCGGCAGTGGCGATCAATTTACGCGCGATCGCCTGCCCTTCTGGAACGCGTAGATTGCAGGTCACGGATTTCTTGTTGCGGGCAATGACTTCCCACTGCACCTTTTCCGCGCCCAGACCCCATACTCGCATGGGGTCGCCCTGGCCTGGTGCCTCCACCTTGATCACTTCGGCGCCCATATCGCCCAATAATTGGCCGCAGAACGGCCCGGCGAGTAATTGGCCAAGTTCTACGACACGCAAATCTGCGAGTGCCCCGGTATTGACGGCTTCAGTCACTGAATTCACTCCGCGGCTTCGGCCAGCATGCTGTCCGGCCAAACAGGCTGGATCGGTGCAGGAAGCCCAGTTTCCGCCAGACAATTAGCGCGGAGTTCTTCGATCGACGGACCGTAATTGAACAATTGGCCCGGTTCGCGATTTGCCTTCATTTCTTCGCGCAGAGCACCCGTTGCTGCATCGTCGATTGCGCCGTTATCATCGGCCACGACGCCGTATTCACGCGCGCCAGCAGGAGTGACAAGACCTTGACGGATTTCGAGGCCAACCAAGGCCGGGTCGCGCTCCATCGGGTCGCCCCAACCGCCGCCGCCCCAGGTGATGAAGTGCAATTGGTCACCTGCCGCAACCGTGATATTGTCAATTTTGTTGCCAACGATTTCACTCGTACCATTGACGCGCTCGATGATCTTGCTCGCGCGTTTTCCTGGTTGACCGTCATTCACACCCCAAGGCGGAACAAACCAGCGGTCATCATGAATCGCAATCTCACCATCGGCGAGGAAGCAGTAGGTCATGTGAATACCGTTGCCGCCGCGGTGGAGCCCTGCCCCGCCGCTATCTGGTGCAGTTTCATAGCGTTCAATGCGCAGCGGAAAATACCGCTCGAGAAATTCATTCGGTACGTTGGTAAAGCCCGGCCACAGGGAGTGTCCATCGGGTCCATCGCCGAGTGGACGGCCCGGAATGCCGCCAAATCCGATCTGGAACAGCTGGAACCAATCGCCCGCTTTGCCTGGCCGGTTGTCATTACCGGAATAGAACAGGTGCGGTGACGAGCTGAAGCCCGCTGCGTTAAGAAATTCCGGTGTTTTCTGGCCGAGCAAGCCGCCGAGAATGTCGAAAATTCGGCCCAAAGCATGGGTCCGGCCAGACAGTGCCGCCGGAAATTTCGGCTTGAGCAGCGACCCTTCTGGGATGCGCACTTCGATCAGATCATAGAACCCGTCATTAAACAGAATCTGCGGATCAAAGACCATGATCATGTAAATGCCAAAGAACATCTTGAACATGTTTTCGTTGAGCAAGAAGTTGATCGACGCCGCGCTTTGCGGATCGGTACCCTCGAAATCCAGAACAACCTTGTCGCCGACGCGGCGCATGGTGCATTTGATTTTGTAAGGGCCGAAACCAAGACCGTCATCGCAGATGTAATCTTCGAAGCTAACTGGTTCCTCGGCAATCGCCATCGCAATCAGAGACTTCATTGCGCGGCGGTTCCGGGCGAGCAATTCCTCCATGGCGGAGACAAATACGTCATCGCCAAAGCGGTCAGCCATTTCGACAACCCGCCGCGAGGCAACCCTACATGACGCGATGAGCGCATTAAGATCGGCCTGACACCAATCTGGCTTGCGGGTCTGATGCATCACCAGCTTCATCAAATCATCGTTATACTCGCCCTTTTTCCAAATCTTTACAGGCGGAATGCGAACGCCTTCTTCGAAGATCGACCTGGCATCGATCGGCATCGAGCCAACGACTTTGCCGCCAATATCTGACTGATGCCCGAACATCGCGGTGTAAGCGATCAGTCGGCCATCCTTGAACACCGGAAGCATTACTAACCAGTCATTGGAATGGCTGATCGCGCCGCCGCAGCTATAGGGATCAGACAAAAGGATCATGTCCCCATCCTCAAGAGTTCCCTCGAAATCCTCGAGGAAGCCGCCGATGAAACTACCGAATTGACCCACGATCATCCGGCCCTTGGGGTCGGCGATCAGCGGGAAGGCATCGCCCTGTTCCCGGATACCCGGGGACATGGCAGTGCGAACCAGCGTGGCGTCCATTTCGATCCGCGCGTTGCGCAGCGCGTTTTCGATAATGTCGAGCGTAACAGGATCGATATCGATCTTGGCGAAAGGAGTGGTGTTTTCCTGGATAATCTCTGCAGGCATAATTCTATCCTCAGGCCAAATTGATCAAAATGTTACCGACAGCGTCGATTTTGGCGACGCATCCGGTTTCAACAAGGGTGGTGGAATCCATTTCGGTGATGATGGCGGGACCAGTGATGACATCACCCTGCCTCAACTTCGCCCGATCATAGATCGCGCCCTGCTGTTCGGCACCGTCCATCCACATCACGTGGTCACGGATTTTGGCCGCGGCAGGATTGCCATCACCTTTTGGAAGTTCTGCGGCGGGCAGAATTGGGGCCTCACCCATCGCAACGGCGCGTAAGTTCACGATTTCATGCGGCGTTTCCATATTGAAGGTAAACAACCGCAAGTGTTCCTCGTTGAACCGATCGAGAATGCCATCGATGCCCTTTTCATGCAGAGTCGCCTGATCGATTGTCAGGGGAACTTCAAAGGCTTGCCCGGCATATCGAACATCAACTTCGAATTCGCTGGTAATGGTATCTTCAGGGATCCCGTCAGCGGTCAACTCAGCGCGGGTCTGGCTGGCCATTTCGTCAAGCAATGCGACCAGTTCGGCAACATCAGTATCCTGCGCCAGACGGCTGAAGCTACGAGCAGTTTCCGTGCGCATTCGAGTGGTTGCATCGCCCAGCGCGCATAGCACACCAGGAGAAACGGGCGAAATTGCTGGCCAGCTGCCCATCAATTTCGCCACCGCATTCACATGGAGCGGACCAGCGCCGCCAAAGCCCATCAGCGCGAAGTGGCGCGGATCATAACCCTGCTGGACCGAAATCATCCTCAGCGCGCCGAACATATTCTCGTTCACGATGTCGATGATACCGCGTGCTGCGGACATCAGCTCAATCCCGAGCGCATCAGCGATTTTCTGAACCGCTTTCTTGGCCCCCTCACGGTCGAGCTTGAATGTCCCGCCGAGCAAATCTTCCGGCAAATAGCCGAGCACCACGTTGGCGTCGGTGACGGTCGGATCTTCGCCGCCTTTGCCGTAAGCCACAGGTCCGGGCACTGCGCCAGCCGATTGCGGACCGACACGCAGGGCGCCGGTCAATTCTGGCACATAGGCAATAGAACCACCGCCAGCGCCAACGGTTTTCACGTCGAGCGAAGAAGCGCGGACGGACAGATGCCCAACCGATGTTGTTCGAACCCGGCGCGGCTCCAGTGCCTCGATCAAGGCAACGTCGGTGGACGTACCGCCGACGTCCAGCGTCAGTATATTGTTGAACCCGGCATTCTTGGCGACCCACAATGCGCCAGTAACGCCGCCTGCTGGGCCGGACATCAGGATGTTAACTGGATGTTCCTCGGCCTTTTCCGAGCTCATCAAGCCGCCATCAGACCGCAGTAACGACAGTTTGCCGGTCACGCCTGCATCCGCCAACTTAGTCCGCAATTTGGAAATATAGTTGCTAACAACCGGGCGGACTGCTGCGTTGGCCACGGTGGAAAGCGTCCGCTCATATTCCTGCATCTCTGGCAGCACTTCATGGCTGAGCGAGACGGAAATATCAGGCATGATCTCAGCAGCAATCTTGCCGATCCGGGCTTCATGGCTGCCATCGACATAGGCGTTCATCAGGCTAACGGTGATTGCCTCCACTCCGCTGTCGCGCAGTCCGGTGAGAACCTCGCGTACCTCAGCTTCGTCGAGTGGACGAACTTCTGCCCCATCGGCGCCCATCCGGCCCTTCACTGTTACTGTATCTTCCAGCGCCGCAAGTGGCTGCGGCTTGGGCCAGATGATCCATGCTGCCAGGCCGCCGGGCACAAAACTGCGCGCAATCTGCATTACGTGGCGATAACCCTCTGTAGTGATCAAGCCAACGCGGGCGCCTTTTCCTTCCAGAACGGCATTGGTTGCAACCGTGGTACCATGGAGGAAATATTCAATCTCTGCGGGATCAACGCCAGCTTCGGACGTAATCGCGTTTACCCCGGTAAGAATGCCTTCGGAACTATCATGCGGGGTCGACGGGGTCTTATGCCGCCAAAAGGCGCCAGTTTCATTGTCGAACAGCAACAGATCGGTAAATGTGCCGCCAACATCGACGCCAAGACGGTAACGCATCAGGAATAATCCTTTTCTTTTGTATCATCTTTGGGGAGCGGGAAACCGCCCGCCTTACCCACCATTGCTGGCAGTGGTTTCATCATCACATGAGCCAACCAATGGTTAGCTGCAATCAACATATCGAGGTCGAGGGAAGTAGAGACACCTGCTCTTTCAAGCATATAACTCACATCCTCCGTCGCCACATTGCCCGCTGCACCAGGGGCAAATGGGCAACCACCCAATCCTCCAATGGAAGCATCGACGATAGTCGCCCCTGCCTCCAGCGCGGCCCAGACATTGGCAAGCCCTGTCCCGCGTGTGTTGTGGAAATGCACACGAACAGGCAGCGGGGCGATAGTTTCGCGCACTCTATTCACTAGGCGGGAAACATGGGCCGGATTTGCCACCCCGATCGTGTCGGCGAGAGCAATTTCAACTGCGCCGGTCTTGGCCAAGGCCTCGGCCATTGCAACCACATGATCCTCGGAGACTTCCCCTTCGAAGGGGCAACCGAAACTAGCGCCGATGGTAACCTGGCCGGTCAACCCGGAATCAATCGCCAGCCTGATGATCTCGCTCGCCGCCTCGACCGATCCAGCGCTGGTCTGGCCCTGATTGGCCATCGCGAATTTGTTCGTGCTGACTGCAACCGCACCCAACTGGTCAATCCGCCCGGTGGCGATTGCTCGCTCCGCACCCCGCCGGTTCATCACCAAACCGATATAGGTAACGTCATCCCGGTCGGGCAGGCCAGCGCACACATCATCCGCATCGGCCATTTGCGGCACCGCGCGAGGATTGACGAAACTGGTGACTTCGATCCGGCGCGATCCCGCGGCGATAGCCCGTTCAATCAGCGCCAGCTTGTCCGAAGTCGCGATTGGCTCCTTTTCATTTTGGAGCCCATCTCGCGGACTTACTTCAACCATTTCAATAGAATCTGTATACATATTAGACTTTAGCTTCCGCCCTCCCGATTGAACCATCGGTCATCCCGAGCCCCCAATGTGCATCCGAATATGCGTGGAATGCTCGCCGGATATGGGCGAGCATAATGGCTTCTGCCCATGCCCCATCTCGCCGAGCAAAGGCAGCGAGCAATTCATCATGTTCGCGGTGCGATCTGCGCAATTCATCGCGCCCGTAATGATGCGCCGTCCGCCACACGACTGGTTGTTCGATCAGACTACTAAGCAATGTGGTCAGCCGCGGCGATGCGGCAACCTTCAAGATGAGCCCGTGGAACGCCCGGTTGCTTTCAAGAAAGCCATCGATGTCCGGAGTGGGCGAAGAAATTGCCTGCCCAATGGCTTTATTACTCTTTACCAAGCGGCGCAGAGAAACTGGATCCATTCGCTCTGCGGCTCTGTGGGCAGCCCTGCCTTCCAGGATTCCGCGCAGCTCAAACACGTCTTCAATCTCGTCAACCGACCAGTCCGCCACAAAGCTGCGCTGCGAATCGCTTCGGCGGACCAGCATCTCGCTTTCGAGCCGCCTGAGGGCCTCCCGAACCGGAGTTCGTGACACTCCGCACAGCTCCGCCAGCGCCTCCTCGCCCAACGGAGCGCCGGAACTCAGTTCGCCGGAAACAATCATCCGCCGAATACCATCGTAAGCTCTGTCGGAGGCACGTGACATTAATTACCCAAAATTACTTGACCTTGGCATTTTGTATACAATAGACAGAGATGTAGGCAAGCAACAATCCGACCACAAACGTTAGAATCTCAGAGTCCGAACGATAATTATCCTGTTTAATATCATGGTTTTGCGATACGACGGGTCAGGAGTTGCACGGAGGCCATGAAGATCCATGCGGTTGCCGAGGCGATGGAGTGCTCGAAGTCTTTGGCGAG
>Ga0209702_10000785_pt1 | contig 65550 bp, 47 predicted proteins | sample FRY01_FD_187210 | JGI IMG/M metagenome (GOLD analysis project Ga0209702, IMG submission 187210) | Freshwater microbial communities from Lake Fryxell liftoff mats and glacier meltwater in Antarctica - FRY-01 (SPAdes) (version 2) | ecosystem: Environmental > Aquatic > Freshwater > Ice > Glacier... | reverse complement strand
AATTATCGAAATTAGAAAAAGGAGAAAGTGATTTGATTGTACTTCCGGAAATGTTTAGCACCGGTTTTAGTATGAATGCAAAGAAGTTGGCAGAGGAGATGGAAGGTCCTTCCATGCAATGGATGTTTGAAACAGCGCAAGGTTTGAAAGCGGCAGTGTGCGGATCATTGATCATTAAAGACAAAGGAAAATTCTACAATCGTTTTATCTGGATGGAAGCTGACGGACATTATGATCAATACGATAAGAGGCATTTGTTCCGCATGGGCAAAGAAGAAAAAACCTACACAGGAAGTAAGGAAGGACTGGTGATTGAATACAAAGGCTGGGGATTTTGTCCGATGGTATGTTACGATTTGCGTTTTCCGGTGTGGAGTCGTAATCGTTTAGTTGGCAAAGGAGCAAAAGCCAAATACGATTATGATGTTTTGTTGTATGTAGCGAACTGGCCTGCAGTGCGCACGTATGCATGGCAGCAATTACTCATTGCAAGAGCCATCGAAAATCAAAGTTATGTGGCAGGAGTGAATCGTGTAGGCGAAGATGGAAATAAAATTAAGTATAGCGGAGATTCTGCGTTGCTCAATCCCTTAGGAGAAAAAATCAGTTCATTAAAAAGCAATAAAAGCGGACTCGAAACCATCGAACTTAATTGGAAGGCACTTCAGGATACTCGTAAGAAATTTCCTGTTTTGTTAGATGCGGATAATTTTGCAGTGGAGAATTAATTTTATTAATTCTCCAAATGTTAGTATGAATGAACACAGATATTGCTTATTATTTTTCTCGTAAACGCAGATAGCTATAGTTAGCAAAGTTTAAATTTACAACTTAAATTTATTTCCGATTAAATTGAATTTAACCCTGAATATTATCTCAATAAGGTTGAGTACTAATAGTGTTAATTAAAAAACATTTCTTAAAGCCAGTGATTTTTCTATTTAGGTAATTTATTTATTTGAAAAAAGAAACTAGGAGAATAAATTTATAGTTGGTTGGCGAGAAAACAAAATTCTAAATTAAATCACTCAACTATTTTATTTTTATGAATTCATTAAGGCGCTACACCATATTCTGAAATTAGCCAAGCAAGAGCAGCCATGCTGGCAGCACCTAATTCTAGTTCGCGCTTGTTGACCTTATCAAATGTATCGGTTGCGGCGTGATGCACATCGAAATAGCGCTGCGAATCAGGACTCAATCCGATGAGCAATGTTCCTTGATCATGCAAATGATTAATATCGGCGCCCCCATAACCTGCTTTCCAAACATGCAATAAATAGGGTGCAAATAAATCTTTCCATCCTATTGATCTTTTGATTTGCTCTTCGTTCCCTTTAAAAGTAAATCCGCGAGGAGAATATCCTCCTGCATCACTTTCAATAGCGGCTATTGTTTTTCTTTTATCTGTTTTGGATTCTTCCGCATATTTCGCTCCACCTTTTCCGCCATTCTCTTCATTCATGAATGCCACGCAACGAATGGTTCGTTTCGGTTGTATGTTTAATGCTTTCATGATGCGTAACACTTCCATGGCTTGTACTACTCCGGCTCCATCATCTTGCGCACCATCTCCCAACTCCCATGCATCTAAATGTCCGCCTACCAAAACTACTTCATTTGGAAATTCAGTTCCTTTAATTTCACCTATCACATTATAAGAAAGTGTATCGGGTAAAATTTTTGGCGACATTGAAAATCCGAAATAAGATTTTAATCCTTTTTTCAAAGCAGAACTCAACTGCTCTGCGCCAATGGTACTGATAGCACAAGCAGGAATTTTTGGAAGGGAGTCTACATAACCCATGACTCCTGTATGCGGATAATCGTCCAATGCTAATGTTAAAGAACGAACTACTAATCCTACTGCACCTAAGGCAGCAGCTTTAGAGGCCGTACCATAACGATATTTCGATGCTTCGCCATACGCTTCAAATGTATTAATGAATTCAGGCTTCATTGGATGATTCATAAAGACAATTTTACCTTTGATGTTTTCCTTGCCTAGCTTTTCCATCTCCACCCAATCGTACACTTCAATTACTTCTGCACTGAGACCTTCACTAGGAGTAGCAATACTTCCGCCTAAGGCACAAATTTTTACTTGAGACTTTCTTTCATTGACAATAATCCATCCTTGTTCCTTGTTGCCACGAATCCAATGTGGCACCATCACCTTTTGTAAATAAACGGAATCAACCTGAAGCATCTTAAGTTCCATCTCCACAAAATTTACGGCTTGATAAGATTTAGCAGAACCACTTAATCGCCCACCAATTTTATTACTCAGATAATCGAGCCAAGAATAACACTTCCCATGGCTGAGTGCTTCCGTATAAATTTTACGAATCATGAGTGAGTCGTTCTGTTGTGCAGATGCATGCACGACACAGATTAGACAGATAAGTAACCAATAAATTTTTCGCATTTTTTTATCATTCACAAGAAAAACTTCCTGATGTTATGACGCAAAAATAATATAAAAATTTACATCAGGCTTTCGCTGTTTGCTGCTGATATAGTCGACCACCAAGACGGCCATATACATTTGCTAACCACGACATACTAAGAGAATTCATCATCAACATACCCATGCAAATTGCTAAAACAAGGAATAAATTTACATCTAGCTGCGGAAAAAGCAGGGCAATACTTACAAATACGAGGTTGAAACCTGTGATGAGAACTGCCGTCATACGTTTACCAAAACCTTGTCCAATGATCATGTGATGTACATGGTTTCTGTCGGGATGAAAGGGAGAATAGCCGGTTAGTATTCGTATAACCGATACGCGCAAAACATCGTAAGTAGGAACAAACAAGGTTGCAATAATTAAAATGGGTGATAATTCCTGGATGCTGTTGGTTTCATGTACATAATGTTGGAGTAATGCGATGGCTTGCACGGCAAGAAGAAATCCTAGTACTAGTGATCCGGTATCTCCCATAAATATTTTGGCAGGGTGAAAATTATAGAATAGAAATCCAAAGACGGCGCCACATACAGAAGCTGACAATACTGCCATGCCCATATCACCAACGCGTAAAAACAATATTCCGAAAATCAAGCTTGTGATTAAGGTTAAACTTCCTGCAAGACCATCAAGCCCATCTATCAAATTTAATGCATTGGTGATGGCGACGATAAATAAAACGGTTGCACCATAGGATACAATAAGGGGCAGTTCGCCAATCGTTAGAAAGCCAAATGCACTTTCAATTCGGAAGCCTGCAAGGATGACAAATATAGATGCCGCCAATTGAAAAAGTAATTTGCGCGCAGGTGCCAAGTCAATTAAATCATCAAAAAATCCGGTGAGAAATAAAATGATGGAAGCGCCCATCAACATATAAAAATTGTAGGATTCTGACGGACTCACAAACGTGAAGAAGCTAATAACAAATCCGGCGAAGATGGAAATTCCACCCATCGTTGGAATATTACTGCGATGACGTTTGCGATCATCGGTTTGTTCATACAAATTCCATTTCGCACATACTTTAATCCAGCAAGGAATTAAAATAGCCGTAATCGTAAGAGCGAAAACGCTACAACATAAAATTATTTGCAATTCTGTCATCATAAAAATATTATAGATTTTTTCTTCTTATTACATGAACTTCTACACGGCGGTTGTGTTTTTTTCCTTCCTCCGTTACGTTATCTTCGATCGGCATCGTTTCGCCGTAAGTCACTGTTTGTATACGTACTTCAGGCATTCCTTTTCTGATGAAAATTGCTTTCACCGCATCGGCACGATCTTGTGAAAGCTGCATATTGATGAGTCCATCACCTTCACTATCGGTGTGACCAGTTAACACTAAAATTAAATCATCGTGTATAAAGATGGAATCTAAAGCAGGTTCAATGATGTCCAGTTTGTAAAGTCCATGTACTTCTGCACTTGAAGTTTTAAATTCGATGTTGCCGAAATGCTGCGAAGATGTGCTGCCAATTTCTACTGATGTATTTTCTTCCGGACAACCGCCGTTAGTGTTTGAACCTGCTTTTAACGGACAACGGTCATTCATATCCGTTATACCATCTCCATCGGTATCAGGACAACCACCGCTTGTGACACTGCCTTTCAAATACGGGCATGGATCTAGAGAATCGATGATGCCATCTCCATCCGAATCTTTAGTTGTTGCAAGCACAGAATTAGGTGCAGGAATTAAAGTTGGTAGTTTTGCATGATACTCTTCTTCTATAACAATTGGAATTCCTGCAGTTTGTAGTTTTACTTTATTTGTAATTTCTAACTTGGCCACATTTGTTTTTACTGATGTAGGCAAGGGTTGCACAGGAATACTTGTAATGACCGAAAGTTCTTCCTCCGTATGTATCACTTTACCGTTTGTTTTTGAAGGCGTCACATTTTTTACTTCGCCTTTCGCAACGTTTGTTTTTACAGATGTTGGCAAGGGCTTCACTGGAATGCTTGCAATAATTGAAATTTCTTCTTCTTGATGAATTACCACTCCCGTAGTTTTTATCGGTTGAATGTTTTTCACATCTTTAACAACTGTTACAGGCAATTGAATTGTTGCAGTTTTCTTTTGTAGTGGATTGATTGTAATAATTTCACGCTCTTCATATGGTAATTGTTTTCCAACATTTGCTGGAGTCGTATTTTTCTTAGGCTCTAACTTCGATTTTGCAATGGGAAGAACATTTATAGTTTTAACACTCGCCTTTGTCATCGATGAATGCTCAGCTGTATTTGCAGATGTTTTCGAAGGAATCACCGGTTTAGTCGGAGTAGGTGCAGGTATTGTTGTCTTAGGAGCTACTGTAGTTTTGCTGGTAACATTTGGTTTATTTACACGGGTAGACTTGTTCTCAGAAACTTTATTCGGAAGTGTTGCCGCCGTTTTCTTTTCGGGCGACATGGAGGTACTTGCAGGCGCAGGAGCATTTACTTTAGATCCGGATACAGGAACTCTAGGTTTAGTCGAAGTAGAAGTTTTTGATTTAGGCGCTTGCTTTTTATCCTTTTCCTTCTTTTTATTTTCTTTCTTTTCTTTCGCTTTTGGTACATAGGTCAACGTGAGTTCAAATGCACCAGGCCCACCGGTTAATCCCGATATATTTACATCGTAACTCATTCCCATCATAAAATTATTCCACTGATACCCCGCATACAAGGCAACAGCATCTTTATTTCTGAAGAGGATTCCTCCTTCCACATTGTCGCGCCCATCTAATGGCATTTTCGCAACTATACCGCCCATTAATTCTCTGGCGTTGTGTTGCTGAGCGAATGTGAGCATAGGCGTCAACGTGAGTGCCTCGCTTAAAATAATTCCTACACCCGATTGCAAAGTGATTTTACGCGGAGTGTAGTTGTTATCTTCAATAAAACTTTCTTTAGGTTGGTTGATGTGTTGTAAAGAAATACCTGCATAAGGCAATAGTTTATCTTTTCCCGGAAATCCATACGTCCACAAAACTCCGGCACCAATATCAGGACGAGTTAATTTAGTGTAAGAGAAAGTTTCTGATGTTGGGTTGGACGGATCGAATCCTTGATCAGGAGTGTACTGATCGTCGAAAGTCATTTTAGAAGGGTCAAAACTTTTTTGAATCATTCCCAACTGCAATCCGGATGCAATCACACTTTTTCCGATGGCATATCGATAGGAAATTTGTCCGTTCAAATAGAACTGACGAATACCGGCTTCACCCGATGAATTGTTTACGAGATTTGCACCAAAGCCCACTTTACCTACTTGCTTATCGAAGAATAATCCTTGTGTTTTAAAAGGACTCATCACACTCGACCATTGATTGCGATACAGAAGTGTTAATCGAATATGTTCAACACCATGGCCTGCAGCAGCTGGGTTGTACCATGAAGGAATGCGATGCGCCTGTGTGTAGTGAGGATCTTGCGCATGAACATCTGCACTTGCAAATATGCAAGCGAGGCAAAACAGATATTTTATAAACATCTTCATTTTATTACGGTCACTGGACCGGTCATTTCTTTGGATGTATTATTATCATCGACAACAACAATGCGATAAACATAAGTTCCGTTCATCACTGTCCTGCCATTCACTGATCCGTCCCATTGGGGGTTGGAGGCATCTGTTGAATAAATCAATGTTCCCCACTGATCGTAAATGCGCATTTCCTTCAAGTGAAATTGTTCACCACGAACACGGAAAATATCATTCTTCCCATCGCCATTCGGAGTAAAAGTGGTTGGAACAAATGCAGGATTATTTGCACCTGCAACTACTTTTTTGATGATTGTATCCGTACAACCCAATCCATTTCCGACGATGAGCATAACATCATAGGATCCTGCAACCGGATACGTAAACATCGGGTTTTGCAAATAAGATACATTTCCCAGAATGGTAGTATCCCCAAAAATCCAATGAAAGAAATCAGGATTACTGGTTGTGCAATTAAAATTCAAATCGTATTGACCGTTTGATGCGGTTGAGTTATATGTAAAGGAAGCGACCGGAACATTTTTCGCAATCACATCTAAATCGAGACGATCAGATTTGCAGTTGTATGTATTTATTGCTTCGATGTAGTAAGTGGTGGTAATAAATATTTTCGGTGTGGTGTAATTTAATGAAGAGGATAATATAGAACCACCTGTCAATGCATCGTACCATTTGTATGTCACGCCCGAAACAATAGGCATCATGAGTGTGATAGGAGATCCTTTACAGACTGAAGTATCATTTACGTTGGGGACATCCGGCGTCGGAAAAACTGTAATCCGAATTGAATCAGAAAACATCCAATCGTTATTTTGCCAAACACCAACATAATACCAACCGTCATCATAAGCTGAAAATTGCTGATCATTTTCACCTGCAAGAGGCAATCCATTATAATACCATTGATTTCCTGCTGGGAAAACTGAAACTAATTGTACAGAGGAGCCATCACAAAAACTGGTTGGACCTTGAGTTGTGACAATTGTAGCCGAAGAAATTACATTCACATTTACAGCAATTGACGTAGCTGTGCAACCGTTAGTGGAGGTTCCTACTACGGTATATGTGCCGGCAGTACTTGCGTAAATGCCATTGCCGGTTTTACCATTTGACCAAACGTAACTAGAAGAGCCACTGGCTTGCAATAATGCCGAATCTCCTTGAAATACGATGACAGTTCCCGAAGGAGAAATCACCGGAATGTTTACAGGGTAAGCACCAATACTCGTAATACTAGAGACAGCGGTACATCCTCCGGCACCGGTAACAGTTACTGTATAATTGCCGGGTACGGCGGAGATGCTTTGTGTTGTTGATCCATTGGACCAAAGCCATGAATTCGCAACAGATGCTGTTAAGGTCGTGGTTTGTGATGGGCAAATGGAATCGGCCGCAGCAGTAATGTTTGCTATTGGTGTGTTTTGCACCGTCACATTAAATGGAAGTGAGGTGCCTTTACAACCACTGCTATTGGTTACTGTTACTAGGTAATTTCCTGCTGTAGTTACTGTTATCGCAGAAGTTATTGCTCCGGTCGACCATAAATAATTTGTTCCTGATTGAGCTGTTAGCGTTAAGGCGGCACCGTTACAAATTGCATTAGAGCCGCTACTGCTGATGCTCGGAATAAATGGAGGAAGTACTGTCACAGTTATATTTGCTGATACAGCTGTAGCACCACCGGCATCTAAGGCAGAGGCAAATAATACATGTGTTCCCGGACTCAGATTATATACTTTTATGGTAGAGGTGGTTGAAGTTCCCAATACTGTTGTATTTTCCATGATTGAATAATTACTCAAGTTTGAAGGAGTAATTTGAAAAGTGATGGAATCACCATAACAGCGTGTACTTGATCCTACCAAGGAAATATTCAAAACGGTGGAAGAAATATTTACGATTTTACGAATGGTATGATTCATATTATCGCCTACGTACAAAGTCTGTGCTTCCGGACTGTAGGAGACACTAGTTGGATTATTAAAACGTGACACAGAAGCTGAACCATTTGCTGATCCCGATATTCCTGCTGCGCCGGCGTAAGTACTCACGGTTCCGGCTGTACTTAGTTTACGAATAGTATGACTCAAAACATCAGCCACATAAATATTTCCAAATCCATCAGAAGAGATGGATGAAGGAAACTTAAACTGAGCACTCAAAGCAGAACCATCAATTACACCGGGTATTCCCGTTCCGGCTATGGTGCTCACATTTCCAGAAGGCGTCATTCTGCGGAGCATGCTATTCCATTCATCGGCAATGAGCACATCTCCATTGTTTGCCATGCTCAAACCATAAGGATGGTTAAAAGTTGCGGTGGCACCAGCGCCATTATTCATTCCGCTAATAAAAACAGTTCCTGCGATGGTGGACACTTGTCCATTCTCAATTTTACGAACCACATGCGTATTATAATCCGAAACATAGATTGTATATCCGTTTGGAGTAACGGTGATGCCTACGGGAAAACCAAAACTTGCAAATGTGACATTTCCATTAGTTGTACCAAAAACTCCGGTACCCGCAACTGTAGTGACCATTCCTGCATTATCAATTTTTCGAATTTTATAATTCTTGGTATCGACAACATACACATTTCCTAATGTATCACAAGCAATACCCCAGGGTTCATTAAAAGTAGCTGTGAGCGCAGGACCATCGGTACCACCAATGGCACCTGAGCCGGCAAAAGTACTTACAACTCCGCCTGCACTTACTTTGCGAATGCGATGATTTTTGCGATCGGCAACATAAATATCCCCGACTTTATTTACTGCAATTGCATGCGGCTCATTGAAACGTGCTGCTGCTGCAGACGCATCTACATAACCTGAAATTCCTGCACTTCCGGCGAGTGTACTCACCTGTTGTGCATGAAGCAAATTACAACATAGCAATAGCAGAAGCAGCAATAGATTTTTCATTATGCAGCGATTGATTTCGGTTTTTGTGATCTAATCTCAATCGTATTTATTTCATTTTTAGAAACCGAGAAAGTTAAGTCGGCAGACGTTTTACTTTCACTTCGTAATGCAGCTGCATACAATCCTGAAATACGCGACCAATTGTATTTTTGTAATCCGTACTGCTGTAATTCAGCGCCCATGCGCTTGCATTCTTTTTCTTCCAGCGCTTGTAATTGCTTTAGCAATTCGGCGGCATTGCTGAAATAGCGGGCGCGATGATTGGTAGTTTCACGATTGTATTCAATTCCAAAACTCAATACCGGCAAGCCTAAACACATCGCTTCAACCAAACTCGGGTTCGTACCACCGGCGCTATGACCATGCACATATACCTTGGCGTTAGAACGTAAAACATTCAAATGATCCTGATCATAGATCGGATCCAATAAATGAATATTGGAATAATTCGAATATTTTTGTTTCAGCTCAATGCCGTATTTTCCATGACTCCACAGTCCAACCATCACCAAGGTGTGTTGCGGTGCACGGCTAAAAGCATCTAGAATCATGTGCACATTATTCTCCGGCTCGATTCGACAAACATTAAAAGCATAGGGCTTACTTAAAAACGGGTGTAACTCTATGTGAGTATTGTTCATGTTTTGCGTGGAAACATGATCGCCACCATATTCAATCAACCAGGCATCACTTCGCCCATAACTTTCTTGGACGTATTGTTGGATGATTTTATTGTCGGTGATCAAAACATCTGCAAAACGTACTGCTATTCTTTCGCTAAACCCTAGAATTTTCTTTGCTAGCCAATTCCATTTCGGACGTTTCCATTCCTGACCATCAATGTTGACAAGAATTTTCTTTTTGGAAAACAATTTTATCAAAGGAATCATCATCGCTCCTGAGATACCTAACATCAACAAAACATCGGAACGACGAATCGCATGAAACATTGAAAACATATCGTAAATAATACTTTGATAGCCGTTAGCATTGAAAGGCAGGTAGACCAGCTTAGCGCCGTTAAAAACTGACAAGCGTTTTTTTGATTTTGCAAAATACTTCTTGCTGCAATAAACCGTCATGTCCATATCATCACCAAGATGATCTACCAGGTGATGTGCTAAAGTTTCAAATCCGCCGTAACGGGCAGGTAAACCGGTAGTTCCAATAATCGCAACACGCAACTTCGACTTCATGTATTTTCGCTTCGTTTTTAAACCGACAATAATTTAACTCATTCCCAAGAAATGAATTTGCTTTCTTGTACGTGAACTTACATTGGAAGGTTTACATATTTACAGACCAAAAAACACGAGTGATTTACTTATAAATTCTTCAAAGTAATTGGGCAAAAAGTAGAAATTTTCAACTACTAGTTTATCAATTACTTAAAAGAGGTTGCGTTTTAAAGAAAATAAATCTGTGTAAAATGTTTAATTTCTTACATCCATCTTGCAGGATTCAAATTCGATAATTATAGCATTTCTGAATTTTTCTGACTCAAAGCCTTGTGCTGTTTTTCGAGCTCCATCGGACAATACTTGCATAAAATCTGGATTCTTAGATAAAAATTCAAGACGAAAATCGAGCATGGCTTCATCTTTTACACTTATTTGAAAACCATTTTTAGCATTCTCTACAATTTCTGTAGGTCCGCCACAATTAGGTGCGATGACAGGAACACCATAACACATCGCTTCTAAAAGGGTCATTCCGAATGTTTCGATACATACATCCGGATTAGTTAAATTCATCACCAAACTTGCGCGACTATAGAACGCATCAAGATCCTTTTGTACCGAAAATATTTTTAAATTATGTGACGTCGATTTAAAATGCCCTTTGATATCCTCTTCCGAAGCATTCAAGACCAATTCGAATGATAATTTAGGGTGGCGTTTGGCAAGCGACAAGAACTGTGGAACGCCTTTGTAGTCCTTTAACGAGCAAACCATCAGCACCACAAATTTTTCAGCAGAAGTAGGTGAGTAGGATGCTTCTTTAGCTTTAGAAACAAATGTATCAGGCAACGTATTGTGAATTACACATGCATTCACCTTTTCGATACACTCTTCTTTAAATAGATAATAAGAAACATAAAACACGGTATGTGCAGTTTTGGCAGCTACAAAACGCAAGAACGATTTTAAAGGCGCTGGCTGAATATAACTTTCATGTACATGATAGAACACCTTTTTATTCATCCATCGCCCGGCAAGCGCAGCACCGAACGGCAACAAAGTATTTACATAGATGACAACATCTTGCTTACGATATTGCATCAATTGAAAAAACAAAAAAAGTTGACTAAAACAAAAGGCAAACAGTCGAACAACAGCATTCGAATAAAATTTATAGGGGAAATATTCTTTCTTCGCAATCACACGATCAAGAAATCCGTTTCTTCCGTTGCTGGTATGAATCACGATTTCATGACCTGCACTTTGCAAAGCTTGCAAAGCCTGTGAAAAAACAAGAGGGCTCCCGCTAAAATCATTCAGCAGATGCACTCCAATAATTTTACTTTTTTTTTCTTTCACTTATCCTGCTTTTCGAGATAGTTCTTCATACACTAATTTCAACTGCTCCCCTTTTACGTCCCAATCAAATTTTTCACGGAACATCTTTTTCGCGCCTTCAGAAAGAGATGTTCGAAGTTGAGAATCATCTTTCAACAATAATAACGCTTCTGCAAACTTAGTAACACTCGTATTATAACGGTTATAGGGTACCGTAATGCTGCAATCTTTGGTAACAAACTCGCCAGGACCTTCATTGTTAAAACAAACCACGGGTAATCCATAAGAAAGAGCTTCTGCTACAACCATTCCTGCTCCTTCGTGACTAGGAAATAGAAATACATCCGACTTCTTATACAACTTTTTAAAATCACTACGATGTAACCAAGAGATGAAAGTTATTCTATTTTCAATTTCCATTTCCTTAGCCAAATGCATCAAGTATTTCTTGTAAGGACCATCGCCGACTAAAACTAACTTTGTGCTTGATTGTTTATGCAAGGGCAACTGATGTAAAAAGCGTGCGAATGCTCGAATGGTAATATCAAATCCTTTCAGGGGAACAAATCGACCAGCCGAAAGAACAGTAAACTCATCGCTCTTTCTTATTTCCAATAATTCATTGGGCGCTTCGGTACTTACACTAGGCATATGATAAATTTTATCTTTCGATAAATTCAACACACGTTCAACCGCAGAATTCATGGTTAAAACTGCATCTGCATGATTTACTGTTTGACGTAAAAGTGGATCCATTTTCCAGAAATACTTTTTCACCATCCATTTGAATTCTTCCATCACATATGCTCTTCGCCCGTAGACATGCAACACATAATCTTTAGGAATTCGAGGGTGATGCCCGATGGGACCCCACACAAATGGCTTATTCAACTTCCATAATCCGGAGGGTGTCCAATCATTATGGAAATTTAAATTATGAACGATATCAATCTTAAAATTATTCTTTCGTACGAAACGCGGTAGGAAAAACTGCCAGAGATAGTAATACAACATAGCACCACGACCACCTTTCTTCCAGAAGCGTGCCCAATACGGTAAATCGTAATATGCGAATTCAATATTGGAATAATCACGCTGAGGATGTTCGCTTATGTAACGTTCAATATCTTCTTTTGTATTTTCGCGCGTCACGGCAATTACTTTATTGAATCGGGCGATTTGCAGAATGAAATTCCAACCCATACCATCTTCTGATCCGTGATAGGGATTTACCGCATACGCACTTACCAATACTGTTTGTTGATTGCTATTATTCATCTTCACTACTATTTCAAGCTGACATTAATTTTGAATCTAAAGCCGATTCTTGTCCTGTTCTTTTACGTATTACACGAGCCGGTACTCCAGCAATCACTGCATTGTCCGGCATATCTTTATTGATCACTGCACCTGCAGCAATCACACAATTTTTTCCAATATGCACACCATCGAGAATCGTTACTTTAGATCCAATCCAACAATTTTTGCCGATAGAAATTCCTTTTCTTTCGGTACCTTGCAAACGAATTAGTTCTTGTGAATCCAGAAATCGATGATTCTCCGGGTGACAACTTAAATAGGGGCCGATGATACAATCATCACCAATACTTAAACCGCCGGCACCACCTAAATGTGCAAATTCACCAATACCTACATTTTTTCCGATCTTAATAAATCGTCCGGCATCATTCAATGAAAATGAAACTTTCAAAAAAGAGTAACTGCCAATCCATGAATAATCACCAATGAACAATCCTTCCTTTCCCCAAGCTGTTATTTGAACAGCATCACCTAAACTTACCGCCTTACCGAAATGAACAAATTGACTACCTCTAAGTCGTACATTCTTGCCAATAAAAAGTAGCAAATGTCTTTTTCCGGTAATAAATTTAAAAGAACGTAACAAAGAAATCGCCTTATCCCATAAAAAGACAAAAATCGTCCAATCACTCACCGAAGTATCGATGGTAAAAGAAGAATTCTTTTTATTGGCGATATGAACGATGAATCTTTTTAGCATTTACATTTTCCAGAATGTTGTTTGACAAACAAACAATCCCATTGGTGCAAAACCGCTGAAGCGACGCATCTCCTTTCCTTTTAACAAATCGGCACCTACCCAATTCACAGGATTATCAGAATTATCAAGGATCATCCATCCGCCTTTCTTTACTTTCGACATCAACACTTTTATGCAATGATTGCGACGTGTGAAATCATTCATACAATCGACAAGCACGATATCGAGACTACCGTCTGGAATAAGTGACATATCACCAATAGCAGCTTCGCCTTGCATCACTTTTATTTTAAAATTCTTTTCATGGAATTTCATTGGATTTGCACGAACTGTTTTTTGTATGAAACCTGCCCAATCGCTACTGTGCTCATAGGTAGTCAGCATCGTTTTCTTTTGTAAAAACCATAGCGAAGAATTTCCACCGCCGGCTTCAATTACTTTCATTCCGGGTTGAACAATCTCATCTAAAAATTGAATAGCATCTAAAACCAGAAATGGAACAGGAGTGCTTAAAATGGGAGAACGACGACTTTGCAGCCATGTTTTAAAAACATAAGGCAAGCGGACTACAGAATACGCACTTGGCAAATTTCCTTCGTAATCGGTAAAGCGCAAAGAAGCTTGCAACTCTTCTGTGCGGCCATCGTCGCAAGTCCATTCAAGAGTAGTACGACCTAACAATTGATCCAAAATCGGGGTTTTGTATCTAGCGGTTACATTTTGCTGAACAGGTGGAGTATGATTCTTACGTTTCATTTTTTTCAAGTTATGGATTTTAGTACTAAATAGTATAGTAAATACATTCTTTCATTACACGTTGTAAGGTATCCTCCTTGCTTACATTATTTAAGACAAGGTAATTCTTCTTTTTCCCATTGTGACTCAGCTCAGAAAACAATTGTCTATATTCAGAGGTGAGTTGAGAAATATCATTTGCATTTAATTCCTGCTTACGCGCTTGAATTACTTCCGGATCGGCGTAAAGAAATACATTTAGCTCCGGCTTAAATATGAAGGTATAGCCCCATTTCATAAACTTACGAGATAAAACGATGTTCGATCTTTTGGAGTCGATGATAAAATCGAAATAATATCGATCATATAATACAGTATATCCTCTCAAAGTATATTTGAAATAAACAAAAAACTGACCGAATAAGTAATCATTATAATAGTACATAAATCTGAAAAAAGAACTCAACACAGAAGTATTCGTTCCCTGACGAGGTAATCGTTCACGGGTTTTCTTTTCGGCAGCTTTCTTTCCATGATGCATGCTGGATAATATCGGTAATAAAGAAGGACGATGACGCAGTACGATGGTGCGATGACGAAATTTGCTTTTTAATATTTCATTCACTTCGTCAATCATAGTAGATTTTCCGGCACCATCTACACCACTGAAGGTGATAGTAATTCCACGGTGATGAATCAAATCATGAATTAAATCCTTAGCGTATCGAAGTTTATGATACATCCATCGAATACCCTTGTTAACAGGTAATTTGGATATTCGAGTTTTAATTTTCTTCGCATGACGTGAATGCAATGAATACAAATCTTCCAGAACGTTTATATTAACGGTATAACGTGAAGTCATATGGATAAATATTCCACCTCGATCATTTGGATTAAATTTGTGGAAATAGTCTCTGTACTTCTGCGGTACAACGGCATCGTTCAACAGATAAAACAATAAAATATATTCAAAATTATAAGCGTGATAGGCTACTTTCAATCCGGATTTTGTAAACATGACTTCCTCCAGAAGCATACTTGCATCGAGGTATTGAATTCCTTTTCTATCGAAGCGATGCAACAAATCGATTTCAAGATACGATCCATCTTCAAATAGCAGACGAATAAAAATGGCAAATGTCTTTTTGTGAAGTTGAATTCGTTCAATGTTTTTTCCATGCTGGATGATTTTTAAAACCGAGTCGATCTCCGGACGAGAAATCAACATGTCTATATCGGAATTCTCCGGAATTTCATCAATGGATGTATGTATAAACTTAAGCAAGGCATAGCGGTAAGGCTTCATCTCCTTAAAAAAGTATTCTAAAAAAAGCCGACGTTGGTTCATGACTATTTTTTATTCAATTTAACAGAGTTCAAACAATCGTCGATCGCTAATTTCCAGGCGTCCATCATCCATTCACTTTGCATTAATGGTTCTTTTTCATTTAGATATTGGCGCAAATAATAGCTTACATTAAATAATAAATACAACGCATGATGGGTAGGCACATGGATACGATATTTTTGAATCATGTGTAAAACCAAAGGTTGTTGCATCCATTGTTGAATGCTTAGTTGAACTTCCTTATACGATTTCTTTTGAAGAAGAATTACGCTCTGGTAACTAAAATGAAATAGATCGAACAACATTGGAATACCATTCTTCGCCATTTCCCAATCGTAAACGTACAAGCGCTGCTCATCGCAATACATATTCCAGGGAGTGAAATCACCGTGTGAAACAGAAACCGCAACGGATTCATTTGCAGAAACGGAAGCGTACAATTTTTTCAAAGATTCAACTAGAATTCCGATTTTCTGTTGGTTAAGATTATTTTTGAATTCCAATTCCTGAAACAATGAATGAATATTGAATTCGGTGGTTTCCCAAGCTTTTGTTTCAGAGATCGATTTATGGTCGTGACTGATCGCATATAATTCTGCTACAGCCGAAGCATGTATAGCAGTAATTTTATCTGCGGGAATAGTAAAAGTAGGTTTCACATCTGTAAGCCGATAATGTCCGTTAATGCGTGAAGAAATCCTTGGTAGACTCAGGGAAGTAAAATCAAATTTGTTCAATGTCTTAACCATGTCGTATTCATTTTGCACGAGCTCTTCAGCCAATGTGGTTTGTGGTATTTTGATAAAGCAATTAATTCCATTTTCACTTTGTACCTTCATCACCAACTTACGCGTGGCTCCACGGGTACCGGTAAAAAATGAATAAGATTCTATCTCTGAAATTCCGTATTTCGTTTTTACTCGATCTACGAGTATTTGTTGCATTATAAAACTTCCGGATGTCAACTGTTTCCCCATACCGATATTCCAGACGAAATGCGTAACTGTAGTATAGATTTTTGATTTGAGAGAACTGGAGTTGTAGAGTGATAAAAAATCAGCCTGCTTCGCTTCGGTCGGGAAAAACCAACGTATGCTTCCGTCGGTATTATTGATGAAATCGAAAGTGCTTGTGTTTTCCGATATAACATCTGAAAGAGAAAAAGAAAAATTTCCATTTCTAAGATCTACATTTAAAAATTCCTGAATCGGATTCGAACTTTGTGATTTTAAAAGAGAAATTTCTTTTGAAGAGATTTCTACACGACCCTCAGGATCTATAACTAATAAATCATAATCAGCCGCGAATAGATCACGAAACAGGATCAGGTCGGTGAGCGAAAGGGTTGAGCTTTTCATAATGATTGCTCTTTGTACGATGAGTAAGCCGCAGAGGTTCTACCGATACAGTAAAAACCAGAAATAAATAAAACATAATTCCATAATTTGTTTCTCCAAAAATCCCAAACTCGGTTAGTGAGTTAATAAGGAGTGGGATTAACATTAAAACAATACTTTGTTTTACGGCTTTATCCGACACCAAACGAGCTGACGCTAAAAAAACAGATAATTGAAGGAGAACGAGCAGCAGTCCGCTAAAACCGAGTCCTAAGAGCACTTGCAAAAAAGTATTGTGCGTCATGGCACCAGCATAGGCATTCAGGGAATCGAACTTATCGGTATAATCAATGCGCATATAGCCGAAACCAAGCCAGGGTTCCTTTGGAAAATTGTAAGTGAGCAAATCCGACCAAAAGGGAATTCGACCGGTGAGCGTGAATAATTCTGAAACCTGATCTTGTTTCACGAAGAAAGACCATCCTGCAATAGGAATCAAAGCAATAGCACCAAAGAGAAATAATAATTTATGAAGATGAGTTCCGTAAAGCAATGCATAGATCAGCATCACCAATAGCAAACCAATCAAAGAAGAGCGAGAGCCCGTTAATATTAATTGATACGCCAACAAAAGCATGGACAACAGAATACTGATTCTTAATTTCCCATCTTTAAAAAGCATAGGTAGAAAACAAGATATTCCAATTACCAACAACATTCCCAATTCGTTCGGGTTAATGATAAAGCCACCGAGACGACTTACGCTCCCGCCGTGTGTAAGTCTATAAAATTTATCGGGGTCGAAAAAAATCCCTGCGATAAAACTTAAGGAGACTAGTAATACTGCTGGAGCTATAATTTTATTCAAGCTAAAAACTTCATCGGGATCTTTTTGACGTAAGCAATACAATACGCTCATGAATAACATTGCAAAAGCAAATCCTTCCAAGTCCATCAACCATTGTAAGGCACTAGCCTCAAAAGAACTTGTCCATAAAAGAGAAGCCAAGCCCAACAATAAATACATGCCGTATAAAAACAAAGGAGCTATTTGCAAGAATTTAATTTTTTTCGTCGAAGGGTTTTGCAATTGAAAAAACAAAGTGATCGCCAATATACCGCTTAGGGCTATACGCAATGCGGCCTTAATAATTTGCACGGCCGCTACGGAATCTGTTAAAACGAAATAGGAAGAAATCCGCAATGCCAGTAAAACTATTAGCAAAGTTCGAATACGTTTCGCTGTGGAATATGTGAATTGCGAAATCATACAGCGGCTTTCAATGAATTAGAATTATAATTATAGGCATCCAGCATTCTTATTGTAACGGCATCCCAAGAAAAATCCAAACGCACCATTTCCTTTGCGCGTTCGCCCATTGTTTTATATTCACCGTTACGATACAATTCCAAAAAATTAAAAAATGCTTTTTCAATTTGCTTTGCTGTACTTTGACGCAGATGCAAGCCGCAATTATATTTTTCCACTTCCATGGCAATATTCGTCGCTGTACTTACCATTAATGGCTTGCCCAAAGCACCTGCTTCGAGCACAGCAGTTGGCGAACCTTCTGAGCGGGAGGGATGACAAAACACATCCATGTTCGCAATGCGATTTAATTTATCTTTTCCATAACGTGCGCCCATAAATCGCACGCGATCGCTTATGTTTTTCAATTTGCATTTTTCTTCCAAAACGGGACGATCGGGACCATCGCCTATCAACCATAAATCGCCTTCTCCACCGTTTTTACAATAGGCGGCAAAACCATCTACCAACAAATCGAGGCCTTTATAATAGATATCGAGTCGACCGCAAAAACCAAAAACCGGAGTATGACGATCCTTCATCGGTGTAAATGTAAAATCCAATTCGCGGAAATCCTGACCGTTAGGAATGATCACTTTATTATCGAGTCGAAGAACTTTATTTATATGATCAAATTCGCTTTGACCCAAGAATTGCACTTTCTTCGCATTCTTCAAAATGGTTTTTTCGAAACGCGAGATATAAATTTTCTTCATCCATTTATTTTTCTCGAGCGCCACTTTATTAAAAGCTCCGTGCGGGGTGTATACATATTCGAAATTCATTTCATTTAACAGTCGGGTTAATTTATAAAAGTCACTGATGAATGCACCGTGCACATGAAACACTGTTCCTTTTTCCTGTGTTGCAACAGCCTTCATCATTTGCGGATCGAGATCGCGATAGATGGGTTGTGCACGAAACAGACGCGTTGGAAAAGGACGTGGATACACGGCATCGGAAAGTGTTTTGGTAATTCCCCAAATTTCGACATCCACTTTGTGCTCATGCATACACATTGCCAATTGATGCGCTACCTTGTTTACCCCGTTCATCCGATCGGGATTCGCTTTGCCTAAAACGACATGGATTACCTTCATATTTGGCTAGTTTTACGTGTAAGGTTCTTGTAAGGTTTCGAAGGGAATGAACAAAAAAGACGGTTTTTAAGTCAAAAAATAGTGCATTAACAAAGAGGAATGAAGCAATTCTTTCAATTTAAGCACAACTGACAATTTTTATACGAGCTACATCGAAGAAAACGTGATGATTTTTGGTTTTTGAAAGGATGTAGTACTATTCCCAATTATCTTTGGAATGGAATAATTATACGATTGAGGAGATGTTACATTTTCTTAAAACAACCGAAGGTCATTTTGCTATACTATAAGCGAATACCCTGGTTTGCATCGTTCAAACTTAATAAACACCAAGATGGAATACATCGACTATTATAAAATATTGGGAATTGATAAGAGTGCAGGAGATGCGGAAATAAAAAAAGCTTATCGAAAATTAGCAAGAAAGTATCATCCTGACTTGAATCCCGGCGATAAAGAGGCAGAAAATAAGTTCAAGGAAATTAATGAAGCAAACGAAGTATTGAGTCATCTTGAAAATCGAAAGAAATACGATCAATACGGAAAGGACTGGAAGCACGCAGAAGAATTTGAAAAAGCGAAAAAGCAACAGCAATATAACAGAGGTGCTCCACAAGAACAACAAGGTTCATTTTCAGGCGATGAGTTTTCAGATTTCTTTAGTTCGATGTTTGGAGGTCGACCGTCCGGTTCAAGAGAAAGCGCTACTAAATTTAGAGGGCAAGATTATCATTCAGAATTACACTTGACATTAGAAGATGTGTTTACGAGCCATCAACGAACATTAACTGTAAACGGAAAAAATATTCGGATCAGTATTCCTGCCGGCGTAAAAAACGAACAAACTATAAAAATACGCGGATATGGTGGCGAAGGAATGAATGGTGGTCCTTCCGGTGATTTGACAATAAAATTCATTATTTCCAACAGTACAAAATTTAAAAGAGTAGAGGAAAATTTATACAGTAATGTTGATTTAAATTTGTACGATGCCATCTTAGGGAGAGAGATTGTTATCGACACTTTTGATGGTAAGGTAAAGTTGAAAATCAAACCTGGAACACAAAACGGAATTAAAGTAAAATTAACGGGGAAGGGTTTTCCGGTATATAAACAAGAAGGAAAGTATGGTGATTTATTTGTAACTTTCAATATAATCATTCCTGAGAATATTACAGAAGAAGAAATAAAGATATTTGAAGAACTTGAAAAAATTAGAAGCCATGGAAAATCATAAATATATTCCGCTATTCCTTCTTTGTAAACAATACACGTTGGAAATCGAGTTTGTCCATCAGCTCCATGAATCCGATTTGATTCAAATTGTAACAATAGAGGAAAATAATTTTCTTGATCATGATCAATTGGGCGACTTTGAAAAAATGATAAGAATTCATCGCGAATTACATATCAATATTGAAGGCATCGATGCAGTTTTTAATCTATTAAATAAAATAGAAACTTTAAAAGAAGAATTGGACCAAGCAAAAAACAAATTGAGATTGTACGAAGGAGAATAAATTTGTATACTTGGTATTTCTTTGTTGGTTTTGAGCTATGAGTAATGAATAATGAATAATGGGATTAGAGTTGTGGGTTTAGAGAATCTTCAAGCCCAATTGAAAAGAAGACAATTAAATTTTATTCTTTTTTCCTAATCTTTCGAATACGTTGAAGCATTTCAATGTCCGCTTTATCTTGCGGCCGATTGTTGGAGATTTTTGATAGGATTAAATGATGAAATTGAATAACAGGAACTTTGCTATCGGCTAAATCTAAGTATCCATATCTGTAGTGAGTCGCTCATACTAGTGATAAATGACGGCATATCCACCAATCAGCATAAATTTGACTTCATTCTTAACAAGCAAAAGCAACATACGTTTGTACTCTTCTCACATAATGTCCATGCTATTTGAATTTAATGGTTTTATCTTCTAAAGGTACTTGCAACTCCTTCGAGAAAATACTATTTATTAAAATCAGTATATTCTGAAAACGAATATGGATGGATGAATTTGCCATTTCTGTTAAATCAAACTCATTCATCTCTTCAAAAAAAGTAAAAAAACGCAAAGTATCCTTGCCGGAAGCTTCCCCATATACTGGTGTTGGCTCTTCGGTTTTCTCTTTCTCTATTTTCTTCTTTTTCATTATGATCAATAATCCCCATCACATAATTAGCAAAAGTTCATGACACTGCCAAAAAATAATGGGATTTAGCCGAATTCCTATCAAGAAAGTAATTTTTGAAATATCATATTTTGCTTTCGACCAGTAGCTATTGATAAAAGGGAACAATAATAAATTATTAAGAATTTGCCCTTTAGTTCCCAGAGGTTGCAAACTTATAAAACGATATGATTTTCAAATTAACTCATTTCCAAATCTTCAAATTGAAACATTTTCAAATTAATTTAAAGCTTCGCAATCTCTTTCCGTACATTGAAAAAATAAATAAAAAGTGTGATGAGTTGGGTCATGGCCAATCCAATTAGCACACCATTCAATCCAAAGGCTTTGATGATGGGATAAGCACTGAGTACACTAAACACTGAACTCGCAATAAAGGAAATGAAAATGAGTCGGGTGTTTTCCATGGTGCGAATAGCATAACGGAGAGGATATCCGATAAAGATGATGACATACAATGCACAAAATCCGATGAGGATGTGCTGGTAGATGACAAACTCTGCTCCGTAGAATAATAGGATGATTTGTTTGCTGAAAATTGCTAATAGCGTCAACAATGTGAGTGTGAGTGCTCCCATCTGTAAAGTGAATTTCCAAAGGTAACGGAACATTTCTTCGTTGCCTCCTTCGCGCTGATGATTGCTGGCGCGAACAGGAATAATATTTTCCATCGCCAGAAATAAAACGTGGGTGACACCTACAATGTTTTGTGCCATGCGAGTAACTCCTACTGCAACCGGACCCAAAATAGCTCCTGCGGCAATGATGAATAAATTGCCGCTGAACCATTGTAGTAAAGCCGTTACCGTTAGCCATTTGCTAAATGTCCAATGTTCGAGGATGGTTGCTTTGATGACTTTAGGCTTGAATCGTAATTGATCTAATGACCATAAGCCGACTAAAGATGCATAAAGAAAAAATACCGCGGTGAGCAACAAAATAAATTGCGCATCCATAGTTCGTACATAGTGAATGGCGAATGCAGAAAGTAATACTCCGCCATAAGCAATGGCATCAATCAATAAAGATTTGTATGGTTTTCCGATGACAAAAAAATAGCGTCTGAAGAAATCTTGTAATAAAAAAGCAAATACAGCCAATGGAAAAGCTAAAATAATACTTTGAACTTTCCATTGATCCAAAACATAACTCATCACAATGACCACAAAAAAGGAGAGAACTCCCATGAGTCCGGCGAAGAAAAGTTGTTTAAAAACTAAGGCTTGTAAATATTCTTTTTGCTCCTCAATCGTCTTTTTCCCATTCAAAGTTTGCATGGGCGCAATAATAAAAGGTTGATTTATGCTGCTTGCAATCATCACACCTAACCATGCAATACTATACACACCAAAACCTTCTAAGCCCAAATAGCGCGCAAGAACTACACTCGACAAAAAGTTAAGTCCACTCACCAAAGCTTGATCGGCATAAATAGCAGCCGTCCCGCTTTTGACGAGTTGTTTAGGATGACTTAAGCTAATGTTCAAACCCATAATTTACCACATGAACAAATTAGTGAGGCGTGCTTGGTATTTTTTACTTTTCAGATTTTCCGTTTTCGCGGGTTTGATGTAACCTGTATGATTACGTTTTTCTTTCATGCCATTTAAAACATAATACACTTCTTCCAATCGGTATTCTTCTTTCACCATTTCGGCGTTGGCTACCAATTCATTTTTTCCACTCTCGGCTCGAACTACATATAAATTTAAATCGCTCCATTTCATGAATGGAATCGCTTCGATGTATTCGCCGACTTCAGGAGTATCTATGATAACGGCATCGTATTGGAGACGTAATTCGTCAATGATATCTCTTGTGCGATTGGTTGCCACCAAATGCTCAAAAGTATTTTCTTTATTCCCGCTAGTTATTACATCTAAATTAGGAATGGAAGTAATTTGTATGGCATCTTGTAAAGCACATTGACGCGTGTAAACTTCATTCATTCCTAAATCGTTTCTAGTATCGAACCAATCGGAAAGCTGCGGATGATAGGCGTTCATGTCTAGCATGATTACTTTTTTGTCTTGTGCTGCAAGCGTACGTGCCAGTTGTGCTGCAACATACGATTTCCCTTCGCCACTTCGGGTACTCGTTACTGTTATGACCGTACATTTCTGATCGGGCCGAGTCATAAAGATGCGCGCACTTAAAGCAGTGAACGCTTTATATGCAGGTTCGTTATTTTTGAATTGCTTTATTTGTCCGATCACCGGAATGCTTGAATTCAATGTTAAATCTTCCGGAGTATTTACTGAAGGTCGAGTATAGTGTCTGAAATAAGCCATAACTACTCCCATTACGAAACCTAAAATCATCGCCAATCCCCATATTACATCTTTACGTGGCATCACCGCCATCGTTGGTGTTAATGCTGATTCCAACACACGATTGAAAGATACATTTACTTGTTGCGTGATGATGGCTTCGGTGCGTTTTTCAATTAAGAAATTATACACCTTTTCGAAAAGGTAATAATTTCGGTTCAACTCCTGCAGTGTACTTTCTTTTTCGGGCATGCCTTTAAAAGTAGCGCGTTGATCATCGATCGCTGCGTAGAGATCATCTTCCTTTGATAATAATTTTCGACGTGTATTGTTTACACTTTCGATGAGATATGCTTTTTGCTGTGCAATTTCTGCATCCAGGTTTTTTATGCGATCATTTTCTGTGGTGTATTTTTTTAGCAACTCATCGCGTTCACGAATTTTGGCATTATGGCGACCTACAGATTCGGTAAAAAGTAGATCGATTACTGTTCCGTATTCCGGACCCGAAAATTTCACTTCTTTGTTTTTGCGCAAGTAATCGCTCATGTTTTCCAAAACATTAAGTTGCATATTTACATCTACTTTCTGAAGCGTTAACTCGCCTAAAGTTTTGTAAGTAGCATCTGTTTCCTGCGTGATGTTTACAATTTCATTCTTGATGCGATACGTTTTAATCGCATCGCGTGCATCTTCCAATTCTTTTCCAACAATAGCAATTTGCTGATTGATGAAATCAACTGTGCTGCTTGCTAAACTTTTCTTATCTTCAATTCCTTGAGCGATGTAGGCATCTGCAATTGCATTTACCATACACGAAGCTTTTTCGGGAATGGCATGTGTATAGTATAATTTCACAATATTCACATCCTTATCCGGAGCTTTTACAAGATATGGAGCTGCCATCAACTTTGTAGTTAATGCCTCGCGCGAGTACACCGTAAACGACCATGACTCCTGCTTCATTTGCGGATGATAGCGAAGTTGTTCTTCATCTTTTTGAACGGTTACGCATACTCCGCGATCACAAATTCTCTCGCCGAAAGTGGCTTTCTTTTCTATCTTCGATCCGTAGCGTTCATAAGAAATCAAGAATTTATTTCCCTCTATAAAATTCAAATTAAAATTCATTGAACTGAAACTGCTGTCGGTGATGGAATAATCCACAAGAAAAGGTGAAGCATGATACACTTCTTCTTGTTTCAATTCACCCTGACGATAATATTCTACATAAAAATCAAGATTAGTTAATGCTTTTTCAAACAAGGAACGTGATTTCAATACTTCTACTTCCGTTTGCACTTTCGGATTCGATTTGAAAACGTCGAAGTCGCGATACAAATTACTTCCCGACATACCATCTTGCGAATCTTCAATGCGCAGCGTGGCCGTCGCCTGATATTGCGAAGTGGCCATATAAAGGTAACGGGTAGCCGCAATTCCCGATAAGAACATACATATAACGATTAAGTACCACCGCTTTTGAATGGGGTACAACATCGATTGAAGAGATCCTGGTGTGCGCATATTAGTTACTTGCCGATATATTATAAACAAGAGCCAATGCCGTGAGCAAACTGGCAAGTGGAATTAATTTTGATGCAATACGATCAAAAGATTTATTTCTTCCGGGAGCTACATAAATAACATCTCGTGAAGTCACCATCACTTCATTGCTTGCAGCTTTGGTGAGATCTACTTTTATTGTTTCTGTTCCGCGAATAATTTTTATATCTGTAGTTTTTGCATAATCCGTAAAACCATTTGCTTTTCCGATCATATCTACTAATCGTACTTGGTCAGTATGAAAAACATAATTGCCCGGACTATGTACTTCGCCTAAAACAGTTACCTGATTACTCAACAAACGCAAATTCAAAATTGGTTTTTGAATAAACTGACTGTACAAAGTCACTAATTTTTCTTCTGCTTTTATCAATGTCAATCCTTCCATTCTTACTTTTCCGATTTGCGGTAAATTCGCATCGCCGTTCTCATCAATCTGCAACCATTTGCCTGCTTCTTCCGGAATGCTGTAAACCGAGTGAACAGAACCTACGCTCAATTCATCGTGACCCCAAACGCTGAGTGAAATTTTATCACCCGGCGATAAAGTTTTTTCAGAAATTTCTGAAGATGGACTTTGCGAAGTTTTTGTAGTGCTCGTTTGGTAGAGCGCGTATTTGTTGCAAGAGCTGAAGAGTAGCAGGATGATTAATCCCGTTACGCCCATCGTAGCAAGTTTGAGTAAAAAATTGGAATTTAATTTCATGGCAGTTCGGTTAATTTCATCAGCAACAAGGCAACATCCTCTATCCGCAATTAAACTTGATTTTGCGCTCTAAGGTTACAAGATTTGAAATTCCTGTCTCTATGGATAATTAACTCTTCAAAAGTGAATCTACTGTAACAAATTGAATAGTTGTTGATTACATATACAATAGCAGATTCTAAAACCTAAAATACGATCGATTTGTTGAAAGGTTACATGCTTTTCAAATGATTATCACGCACATCTTGCATAAATCACATCTCTCAAAACGGAAATTAATTTGTGGAGATGCTTGTACAGACGAAAAATAAATTCAACTCTGTTTTTTAACAATTAAGGCAGGATAAACGCATAGAATAAATTGCTAAGCTGCCTCTAAAAACATTAATTTCGCTGCAAACATGGAGATAAAAATAATTAATCGATCGAGGCATGCCTTGCCAACGTATGAAACTGTTGCTTCTGCCGGGATGGATTTAAGAGCTCATTTGGATGCTCCCATTGAATTGCAAGCTTCTGAATATAAGCTTATTCCGACCGGAATCTTTATGGAAATCCCCGTTGGATATGAAGCGCAAGTGCGTCCCAGAAGTGGCTTGGCGGCCAAGCACGGAATTACCGTACTTAATTCGCCGGGAACGATTGACGCCGATTATCGTGGTGAAATAAAAGTGATTTTGGTGAATCATGGAAAACAGGCTTTCACGATTCATGATGGTGAACGCGTTGCTCAAATGGTGATAGCAAAACATGAGCGTGTTGTTTGGAAAGAAGCGTCTGAACTTGAAGAAAGTGAACGCGGCGCCGGTGGATTTGGTTCTACAGGAAAATGAAATTATTATTTGCAAGAAAATTCGAAAAGAAAAAGAGCATCTTTAAAAAAATCAGCATTGCTGAATTAATAGAAATAAAATGAGAATTATTGTTCCAATGGCAGGTATGGGTAAGCGGATGCGACCACATACACTTACAATTCCCAAACCTTTAATTCCTGTTGCAGGAAAACCAATTGTTCAACATTTGGTGGAAGACATCATTCGCATGTGCAATCAGAAAGTAGAAGAGATTGCATATGTGGTGGGACATTTTGGTGAAGAAGCAGAGAAAAATTTAATAAAGATTGCAGAAGATTTAGGAGCGAAAGGAACTATCCATTATCAGGATACTCCATTGGGAACAGCACATGCTATTTTATGTGCGCAATCTGCGTTGAAAGGTCCTGTTGTGGTTGCATTTGCAGATACATTATTTAGTGCCGATTTTAAAATGGATCCTGATTGCGACGGTGTGATTTGGGTAAAACAAATAGAAGATCCGCGTCAGTTCGGAGTTGTGAAAACAAGTGCAGACAATACCATCACCGATTTTGTAGAGAAGCCGGTTGAGTTTGTTTCTGATTTGGCCATTATCGGAATTTATTACATCAAAGACGGAGAAAATTTACGAAGTGAATTGCAATATCTCATCGACAAAGACATCAAGGATAAAGGCGAATATCAATTGACCAATGCTCTTGAGCACATGAAAGCGAAAGGAAAAAAACTGAAAGCAGGTAAAGTGGATGAGTGGCTCGATTGCGGAAATAAAGATGCTACGGTATACACTAATTTACGTGTTTTGGAGATGAAATATCCTAAGAACCATATTGCTTCCACTGCTAAAATCAACAACAGCGTTATTGTTCCCCCTTGTTATATCGGAGAGGGAACGGTGATTGAATCATCGGTAGTTGGTCCGCACGTAAGCATAGGCTTGAACTCCGAAATCAACAACAGCATAGTGAAAAATAGTATTATAAGAGATCAAACTAAAATAAAAGACAGCGGTATTGACAATTCTTTGATCGGAAGTTACGTTCAATACACCGGCCAACTGAAAGATCTTAGTATGGGCGATTACACCACGGAATCCTAACGATGAAGCAATACCAAATTTTTTACCTCTCTATCATAAGCATCTTGCTCTTAGGCAGTGCTTGCAGTCCATCTAAAAAAACGGCAGTGAATCCAGCACCTGCTTCAAAAAGCAAAAGTGATTTAAGTGAGCAAGAGCGCATCAAGATTACCTATTCTTTTTTTGATGCACAAAAGGAAAAGGGGAATGGAAACATGCAAGCTGCAGCGGATTTATTTGCGCAATGTTTGCGATTGGATCCGAAGAATCATGCGGCGATGTTCGAGTTAGCGGCTATTTATAATTCCAAAGGAAAAATAAACGATGCTTTATTTTTTATAAAAACAGCAGTAGATTTAAATCCCGACAATGAATGGTATGCCATGTTACTTGCCGACACCTATGAAAAGGCAGGGAAATATGCCAATGCCATTGAAATTTACCAGCAGCTAAGCAAAAAATATCCGGAGAAGTTGGAGTATTTATTCAATGAGTCGGATGCCTTATTGATGCAAGGGAAACTTTTAGACGCCATTCACATCTACGATAAAATCGAAAGTAAATTAGGTGTATCGAGAGAGATGACCATTCAGAAGCAACGCATCTATTTAAAACTTGGAAAAGTAAACGAAGCAGCAGCAGAGTTAGAAAAATTAATTAAGTCGGAGCCGGAAAATTTGGACAACTATTCATTACTTGTTGAATTATGGCAAGTCAACAATCAGCCTGAGAAAGCGAAGGAAACCATCCAACGCATGGAACAAATTGATCCCGACAATCCGAGCATAGCTTTAGCGTTAGCAGAACAATTTCGCAGCGAAGGAAAAAAGTTAGAATCTTTTGAACAACTAAAAAAAGCATTTTCATCTACGGCATTAGCAAGCGAAATAAAAATCAGAATTCTTACGAGTTATTTGCCTCTTGTGGAAACAAGTCCGGAGATGATGGACCAGGCCTTGGAGTTAAGCAAACGTCTCAGCAAAACACATCCCGGCGAAGCCAATCCACAATCGGTGTACGCTGATTTTTTATCTGTCAACAAACAATACTCCGAAGCACGCGAGCAATACAGAGCCAGTTTGCTCATCGACAAAAAAAATCTGCAAGCATGGCAACAACTTTTAATTTTAGAATCCGAATTGCGCGACTACACGGCGATGGAAGATGAAGCTGAAGAAGCACTAGGACTTTTTCCTGACCAAAGTATTTTATATCTCTTCAACGGACTCGCCAAAATTCAAGTCAAGAAGTACGATGAAGCTGCAAAAACTTTATTGAGCGGAAGTAAATTGGTGGTTGACAACGATCAGCAACAAATGGAATTCTATTCGAATTTGGGAGATGTTTACGACAAATTAAAAAGATACGAAGATTCTGACAAGTATTATCAGAATGCATTAAACATTGATGGCAGCAATGTGTATGTGCTCAACAACTGGGCTTACTACCTTTCCTTGCGCAAAGAAAATTTAGAGAAAGCTGCGGAGATGTCGAGACGCAGCAATGAAATTAATCTAACTAGTTCTTCTTTTCAAGATACTTATGCATGGATACTTTACATGCAAGGTAAATATGCAGATGCACTCATATGGTTGGATAAAGCTATGAAAAACGGTGGTGATTCCAGCGGAACTATTTTAGAACACTATGGAGATGTGTTGTACAAAACCGGAAAAACAAACGAGGCAATTGAATATTGGAAGAACGCGAAAAAAACCGGAGATCATTCCGAATTATTAGATAAAAAACTGAATGATAAAAAGCTGTATGAGTAAACAACAAATACTAACCTATCTAGGTATTGTATTCATGTGCTCTGCAATTTTTTCTTGCAAATCGAGACACAAACCAACAATTGTTCCTGAAGGAACATTCATCCCTTTACAAAATGAATCGGTGCAGGAGTTAATGGTTCGTTTAGATTCCAGCGCCTTCAAAGCCGATTGGATCAACGGAAAAGCGAGTGTGAGTACGGATCGAGATGGAAATGAAACTTCCTTCAACATTACTCTACGTGCAAGAAAAGACAGCGTCATCTGGATTTCAATTTCTCCTTTATTAGGAATTGAGGTGGCACGCATTATGATAACGCCCGACTCCGTAAAAATGTTGGACCGGCTTCACAGCAAATACCAGGCAAATACTTTTGAAACTATAAACAAATTATTGCAACTCAAAGTAAATTTTGAAATTGTACAATCACTTTTATACGGGAATTTCTTTGCTTACAAGAAAAATGAAAACCGTTTTAACTCGGTTTATCTTGAAGATAAATATTATATTTTAAGTTCACTCAACAAAAAGAAACTGCGAAGATCACTCGAAGAAAAAGATCTAAGTAAACCGGTGATACAAGATGTTTACATCAACAGTGTTTTGTATAAGATTTTTAAAATGTCGGTAGAAGATCAGAAAATAAATAAAAGTCTACTTATAGAGTACGAAGATTTCAGACCAACTGAATCGGGGCAATTTCCATTCAAATCCAAGACCAAAGTTAAAGCAGACAAAGATTTAGAAATAAACATCGAGTTCGGCAAATTAAAAGTAGGTGAAGTACAAGAATTCCCATTCAATATCCCATCCAATTTTGAGCGTAGCCGTTAAATATTATTTTAATATTATTTTTTTTAGTATCCTGCTTTGCTGTGGGAGTAACGCATCTGCACAAAACAAAAAAGATTTAGAAAATAAAAAAGCTAAACTTCAGAAGGAAATTGATTTTACCAATAAGCAATTAAAGATTGTAGAAAAGAATAAAAACAGCACAGCAGAACAGTTATCGGCCTTGCGTAAAAAAATTCAATTGAGAGAAGCTTTGATAGGAACTATCAATACAGAGATCTCATCATTAGGCGGAGCAATAGCCTCCACCTCCAAAGAAATCAACAATCTTGAAAGTGATCTTCAAAAACTACGAAGAGAATATGCGGAGATGATTCGAAAGGCCTATCTCAATAGCAACGATTATCAGCTCATGATGTTTCTATTTGCTGCTCGTGATTTTAACCAGGCGTATAAGCGAATGAAGTATTTACAACAATACGGAGAGTATCGCCGATCGCAGGCCGGACTTATTCAAGGAACGCAGGAAAGTCTCAACGGCAAAAAGCAAGAGTTAGAGCAAAAGAAGAATGAGAAAACGAGTTTAAGAAACACAGAGCAAAAGCAAAAATCTACTTTAGAGAAAGAGAAAAAAGATCAAGTTAAACTTTTACAAACATTAACGGATCGACAGAAAAGACTTCAAAAGGATTTAGCCGAGAAGCAAGCTGCGAAAAAGAAACTTGATCGTGCCATCGAAAATATTATTCGCAAAGAAATTGAAGCCGCAAAAAAGAAAGCAGTTGCGGCAGGAAAGAAAAATGTAAATAATAGCAATGTGTTTACTTTAGCTCCTGAGGCGGCCAAGCTTTCTAAAAGTTTTTCAGGCAACAAAGGGTCATTGCCCTGGCCGGTGGAACAAGGTGCCATCACCGGTTTGTTTGGCGAACATCCACACAAAGAATTAAAAGGCATTATTATAAAAAATAATGGTGTCGATATTCAAAGTAGAAAAGGTGCAACAGCGCGTGCAATCTTTGAAGGAGCTGTCAGTGGAGTCGTGAGTATTCCTGGTGCAGGCAAAGCGGTAATCATTAGACATGGCGATTTTTTAACCGTCTATTCTAATTTGGAAACTGTTTCTGTGAACACCGGAGATAAAGTAAACACCAAACAAAGTATAGGTACCATCGGTGATTCCGGCGATGATTCGAAAGGAGAAATTCATTTAGAGATTTGGCAAAATTCCGGCAAACTAAATCCGAGTTCTTGGTTAACGAGAAAATAAATATTTTACGAATAACTCAAACCAATCCTTGATTAATTGCTTTCGCTACGGCTTCTGTCATACTTGCTACATGCAACTTCTCATAAATATTTTTCATGTGTGATCGTACAGTTTCGTAACTGATGAAAAGATGCTCGGCAATCATTTTATAACTCATGCCACTCACTAAGCAACCCAACACTTCCTTTTCACGATTGGATAGATTGTAATCCGGAATTTCTTTAGCAGGAGCTACAGGAGCTTGTTGTAAAAAGCCTAAGACTTTCCTTGCCACCGAAGGACTCATAGGCGATCCTCCCTGATACACTTCAACGATGCACTCAAGAATGCGAGCGGGCAGTGTATTTTTAAGAATATAGCCAGATGCTCCGGCACAAATAGCATTGAAAACTTTATCATCATCTTCAAAAGAAGTTTGCATTAACACATTCAATTTCGGAAATAATTTTTTAATTATCTTGACACCTTCAATGCCATTCACTTCAGGCATCTCAATATCCATCATAACTACATCCGGTTCCGATGTTTTGATTTTATCCTCTACATCGCTGCAATTGACATAAGCGCCCACCAGGGTGAAGCCCGGAGCATCTTCAATCAACAAAGACATCGAATCCAGAAATAAAGAATTATCATCAAAAACTGCTACGCGAATGGCCATAAAAATTATTTTTTACTTGAGATTAAATTGAACTGTTTATACTTTTTTTACCGTATACAAATCAAACGAGTATTATCATTAGATCAAATCCCCTTATTTGGGGATTTTAAGGAAGATATCTGTCCCATCGGATCCGGATTTAATATCCAAACTACCATTCGCTTCTTTAGCTCTCAATGACATATTTCTTAAGCCATTTCCGTTGCTTACATCAGCGATTATAAATCCTTTTCCATTGTCCTTCACTTTCAACAACCACTCAAAATTTGTTTCCTCAAATTGAATACTCACAGATGAGGCTTCTGCATACTTTACAATATTATTAATTGTCTCCTTAAAGATTAAGTAAATATTTTTCCTGACAGCGATTGGAATGGTTGTTTGATTTTCTGGAAGCTTAAAGTCAAAATTCACTTTAATGCCTTTCGCTTGAAACAAAGTACTCACATAGGATTCCATTTTTTGAGTAAGATGAATACTGTCGTCATTTATTGGATTGATGGTCCAAACGATATCACTCATATTATTCATCGTTTCTCTGGAAACATTACCGATATGTTTCAACAAATATTTCGCTTTCTCTGTATCGCCCATTTGAATTTTTTTAGAAGCCGCATCACTGTAAATTCCGATACTGCTTAAGGTTGCTCCGATGTCATCGTGTAAATCGGCGGCGATTCGATTTCGCTCTTCGAAATACGTTTTCTCAATGTTCCTTTTCTTTTCTGTTTCCTCTACTAATTTCAATTGAACATTCAATCGATCTATTTCTGTTTGCCGCGCTTTTACCACTAAGCCTGAATTGAAAATGATCATTTCAATAAGTACTCCTGTCATTGTAATCACCAAAGGTTGCCAAGGAAGAAGATTCATCAAGTACGGTATAAAGGCCATCAAATTTGCCAGTACGGAACTTACTAAAGCCACCAAACTTCCAAAAACTAAAATTCGGGAAACGATATTTTTTATTTGTGAAATTTTATAAAGTAAATATACCGACATTAATAATAGAACAACAATACCACCTAACAGTAATCCACTACTCATTCCATTCATCCAATGAAAAACATCATTCAACAATACCATCAAACAATACACTAGAATTATTTTTTCTGCGATTTTTATTTTTTTTTCCAGAGGAGGATCAAACTTTTTTATTTCACAAAAATGCCGGGCAAAACAATAATAAAAATAGAAAGGAATAAAGAGCAGAAAATTATTCATCTTGACAGTAACGTCCGGATAAAAGGTAAAGAATATATTCCAGTTGAGATGAGTTTCATAGCGAGCCAGATAATAAAGTCCAATCATTAATATATACAAAACATAATACACATAGTACAGTCTTTTCATGAACATTCCCTGCAAGGAAATGAAAAGTAATTGGAATAGAACAATACTCAAAAACACGATCACTTCATTCAATTCAAATCGATTTTCGAAATAGTTATTGCCTGCATTTTTTATAAAATCACTTTCGCTTTCCGCTAGCATTTTGAATTGTGAAAAGTAAAATAGGTGCTTTCCCGGTATCATTTTAATCGTAACCAAGCAACTGTCTCCGGCATTCAAATACAATTCAGAAGTTCTACGTTGATCATTGATTACGTGCAAAGCATTATACATCGAATGCCCTGAATATTTTATGCTATCCGTGGTAGTGTATTTTAAATAATACGTGAGAGAATCTTGCCAAGGAACAACCAAAACTATTTTTTGTAAGTCGGCACGATCGTTTATTATTTTAAAACGAAACCAAAAATTATTTCGGACCACAAAGTTTTTTGGCTTCCCCTCTAATTTTGAAGCCCAGTTATTGAGCTGAAGAATTTCAGGAAATTTTTCATCATTACTCTCGTCATTGATATAAGAGAAATTAGCTAAGCGAACTCCTTCGATTTTCGAAATAAGTACATCCGATTGAGCGAATGCAATTTGTTGAAAGAACAAACTCAGTATTAATAAATAATTCCTCAAGAAATGACTTTTTACTTTCGTCTGCATATTTCAATAAAGTTAAGGAAAGAAATTGAATTACAAAATCCCCTTTTATGGGGATTGGATGCAAGCATAAAGTCTTGCAATTTTGAAAGCATACAATTCCCCAAATCATTCATCTATGAAGCCATCTTCCACGTGTATATGCCTTTTGATGCTCTTACTCTTAAATGGCGTAAGCAATGCCCAACAAACACCCGGTGAAGAAATTAAGGCGACGGAATTTTCTATTCCAGTATCACCTGCTTTTTCGTTGTTAGGAGCCGATCCTGCTTTGGTAAGTATGCCCGGTGTGATTCGCGATTTCAAAGTCGATTGGTCCTTTCGATCTTACCGTTTAAGTCCAAATATCTCGATTGAGGCACAGCCCATTTGGTCTATCGCCTATGATCGTACTGATTTAAGCAAGTATCAAAAAGCAGGAGCCTTGATGCGACAACTTTCTACACTTAGCGTTTCATTGGGTACGATTCAATTAGATACTGCACGCGTTTTGGCATTTGCTTTTAAAATTAATTTATTTAGAAGCAGAGATCCTTTGCGCGATTCAAGTTATATGCGTGAAGGTATGAGCGAAGTGCTTGCACAGGAAAATGCCTTGAAACAACAAATCGTCGATTTGAAATTGAGTTTAGATACCATCACCAGTACCTACCAGCGCATTATGACTGAAAATCAAATTCTAAATTCAGAATCACAAATTATACAATTGCGTTCGGGAACCAGAAATCGAATTAAGGAGTTGAGAGAACTCTATTTGAAAAGTTATTGGAATACTTCCTGTGTAGATTTGGCTTTCGGACAGTCGTACAGTTATATCAACGAAAGTTTAGACAGTTTAAAAATGGCGAAGCGAGGTTATGGTGTATGGCTTACCGGTGGAATAGGAGCAGGGCAAAGAGTTTTCTTGAGCGCACTTGTGAGATTTCAGAAAATTAGTGACAATGAAATGAGTCAACAATGGGCATTCAATGTTCGGTACGGAAGCAATCGTTTTCGTTTTTTCACTGAAGCGATGTATGAAAATACCGAGACCACCATCTCTAATGAATCATTTGAAAAACAAAAGTCGATCAACGAAGGATTTGTTTTTGCTTACGGCGGCGATTTAAAATTAAGCAATAGCATCGTCTTGGGTTTTTCATTGAGAACAGTATACAATAACAATTTAAAATTCGTCAACCTTATACCAGTCGCTAATATCGCTTGTCTAATGCGGTAGTTCAAATAATTTTTTAATGCCGTCCCATCTTTTCAATTCAGGGACGGCAATTTTATGATTTTGGATAACTTCTTATGAATTTATTGCTATACTATTTCCCCAAATATCTATATATCACATCTTTAAAAGGTTGCCTAAAAATTAGACAATGTCGAAGGCAGAAAAAAACCCTACCTTTGCATTGTAAAAATTAAAAAATGAATCTGAGCATACTTCTTGGATTTCTTGGTGGCATGGGTGCTCCGGAAATCATCTTATTATTAGTTGTTGTTTTACTCTTTTTTGGAGGAAAGCGAATTCCTGAATTGGCTAAAGGCTTAGGAAAAGGAATTAGAGAATTTAAAGATGCATCTAAAGGTACAGGTGACGCAGACAAAAAAATAGAAGACAAATAATATTTTTCAGTCTATAAACAAATGAAAAAGGAGCCCCATCGGACTCCTTTTTTATTTCCTAAATACTTCTTCTTATTGAATTGGATAACAAATTTCCGTCAACCATTTTGTAGAATCTTTTTCTAACATCGGATCGGTCATGTATTTTTCCCAAGGAGCACCAATAATTGTTAAATTATTAGATTGTATATAAGCACGTGCGGCTTCATGTCCTGCAGGAAGTCCATCGTAAGAGCCCATATAAGAAACGACTAGCATATTTCCGCCCGGATAATTTTTACTCTGAATAACACCTGCATTTTTTCCTGCTTTTGCTATGGGAATGCCTGCATCCATTTCCCAGTTCGTACTTGACTCTGAATAATAAATTGCGAACGGTGCTCCTGCTTGTTCTAATTTTTGCTTTGTAATTTCTCCTGCCAATGCACCATAATGCGCTCCTAATTTTGCTCCGATCGTAGCAACACTTGCAGTATCATGAATAAATAAATAATCTACAGCGGGCATGACTTTCACTTCCATTTTGAAAGCAGGTGCGGCCGGCATTTTATCCGCTTCATCACTCATCGCTTTTAATCCCTGATCGAAAGAATCTTCCATCATTCCGATGCCCATCTTCCAGAATAAACGCATGAATGGATTCATTCCAACTTCGCTATCAAAATACCAAGTTACTTTTGTTCCCTCTGCAGCAGGCTCAAAACGAAATCCTCCTGTTGCTTTTCCTTCACCTTTGAAATCAAGATCCGTAATGATCAATTCATTATTTTTTACTTCTGAGAATGTAATCAAACCCTCTCCTGATTTTTCACCTACCCATGAATAACTTGCACCAAGACCTTCGGCAATATCATAATAAGTTACTTTCATTTCAGGATCCATTTTTCTCCAAGGACTCCAGTTTTCCCAATTCTTCACCACGTTTACTTGCTTAAAAATTGACTCGATGGGAGCTTTCATTGTCAAGCTTCTTTCGATGTGAATTTTTGATGGCATGAACCAGCCAATGATCGCTAAAACCGCTATCAATATGACCAATACAAGCAGGATTTTCTTAAGAATTTTCATTTCATTTTAGGTTTAGATTGAAGCATTAAAATTAGAAAAATAAATCATTGATGATTTAAATTTTGAAATTTTGTTCATGACATTGCAAAGATGTGATTACGCTTACTAATCACTTTTTCAGTTGCCCGCACACCCTTTTATGGTGTTGTATTTCAATATATTGAAGATCTTGCTGATGGATTTCCTACTTTCGCAAATATGCAGTCAATAACAGTCCTAGGCGGTGGAAGTTGGGCCACAGCTTTAGTTAAAATTTTAAGTAATCAAGCCACCGAAATTCACTGGTGGGTTCGTAATAATGAATCTGTTTCTTTCATTCAGCAATATGGACACAATCCAAGTTATTTGAGTGATGTTACTTTGGATTTAAAAATTGTAAAACCCACGAGTGATATAAAAAAAGCAATTCAATCTTCCGAAATTATTTTATTGGCAGTACCGTCCGCTTTTCTCAAAACTACATTGCAAAGTTTTTCTGAAGATGATTTTAAAAACAAAACGGTATTCTCTGCTATCAAAGGCATTGTTCCTGAACATAACTTAATTGTTGGTGATTTTATGCAACAATATTTTAAAGTTCCCATTCAGAAGATGGGTGTGATCACCGGACCTTGCCATGCTGAGGAAGTTGCACTCGAGAAACTTAGTTATTTAACAGTCGCTTGTCAGGATGCGGATACCACTACTACCATAGCACAATTACTAACGTGTAGGTATATACGAACAATTTCTTCAGATGATATTTTCGGAACAGAATACGCTGCTGTATTGAAAAACATCATGGCCATTGCCAGCGGAATCTGTCATGGTTTGGGGTATGGAGATAATTTTCAAGCGGTCTTAATTTCAAATGCTATTCGTGAGATTAAACGTTTTGTGGATGCAGTTCATCCCATCAAAAGAGACATTAACGACAGTGCTTATCTCGGCGATTTATTGGTAACTGCGTATTCACAGTTTAGTCGTAACCGAACTTTTGGCTCCATGATCGGGAAAGGATATTCAGTAAAAAGTGCACAATTGGAGATGAATATGATTGCCGAAGGTTATTATGCTGTTTCCTGCATCCACGCCATCAATCAAAAAGCAGGCGTTGATTTGCCCATTTGCAAGGCCGTTTATAATATTCTTTATGAAAAAATTTCGGCGAAGGTGGAGATGAAATTGTTGACTGAAAAGCTAAGTTAGTTCAAGGCAAATTCAATTTCACTGGTAATTGTTTAATTTTTTGGATAATAACATCGACATAACGTAACCTATATGAGATTTTAAATTGCTGACTTTTAGCCGTTTGAAATTACTTTCGGAACAAATTTTGAGTTTTTCAATTCTTCAAATACTCAAGGTTACGGTTTGGCTTTTTTTCGAATTGAATTCCTATTTAATTCAACTTTCAATGTGATGGCTTTGACTCCCGGTTTGTTTTTTAATCATTTTTATTCCGCCATGTTTTTCAATATGCCCACCCCAAAAAAAATACAATTCACAATAATTAATACAATTCAAATTAGTATATTTACCCTTACAGAATCATCCCACAACCAAAACAAACATCTTCGGATTAGATAAAGATTGTTTTTATAATCTTTTCAGAAGAACAACATTGCAGCTAATGGCAAGGAAACTACTTTATTCAGTTCTTCTTTTTTTGTTCTCTTTGAGTTCCTATTCTCAAACCTATTTAATGGGTAACGGCGCAATTAATTCATGTGGCGGAACTTTTTACGATAGCGGAGGTAACACTGGCGACTATGCGAACAATGAAAATTTTACGACAACAATCTGTTCATCCGTTCCCGGGAATTGTATACGATTAAATTTTACATTTTTTGATTTAGAGAACAATTATGATGAAATGACCATTTACAATGGTCCAAACACAGCATCACCATTAGTAGGAGTATTTACAGGGAATGTGAGTCCGGGTTTAATAACAGGAAGTGCAGGATGTTTAACAATCGTATTTAGCTCGGATGGAATTATACGCAGTGACGGCTGGGCTGCATCCATCTCTTGCGTAGTATGCAGTTCCACTGGATGTACAACAACTTGTAGCGGTGGTGCACCTCCGTCAAATGATGCATGCGCCGGCGCTTTAAATTTGGGTGCTATTCCGGCACCAACTCCATGTCCCGGTGGAATAGGACTTCTGTCAAGCACCAACACCACCAATTTATGCGCTACCGCTGAAGCTCCATATACTTCCTTGCTCGGGTGTCAGCCTTCAGGGAACATGGCTTCTCCAGCGGCAGATGTATGGTATCAGTTTACGATTTCGGGACCGAGTTTAAATGTGAGCATTAGTGGTGGATTAATTTCTCCTAACATTGGCTTGTACGAAGGTGCTTCTTGCGCAAATTTAATTCCCAGAGGTTGTGCAATTGGAGCAAGTGGAAATTTAAATGCTACATTTTCCGGATTGGCAGCAGGAAGTTATTTTTTGCAGGTAAGCGGAGGTACAACCCTCGATCAATGTAATTTTAATCTTACACTTCAGAATAATTTCGATTGCAATGGCTGCGTTATTCAAAGTAATATCACCGCTGTTCCACCACCGGTAAATGGTGCTTACCCTGCAGGACAAACAGTAAATTTTTGTTATACCATTACTGACTATAATCAAACCTCGGCCAACTGGCTGCATGGTGTTGTTCCTACTTTAGGGCCAGGATGGAATGCAAGCACATTTACACCTGTTTCAACAATTAATTGTTCCGGAGCCGGAACGTGGAATTGGTATTCGTCAAATGTGACAAGTTCTGCCACCGGAAGTGTTACCGGACCGGGTTTTTATTATGAATCTCCATTGGGAAATGCAGGTGGCGTAAGTGATGGTAATCCGGGAAATAATTTCGGAGATAATAACGGAACAGGAACATGCGACTGGACTTTTTGCTGGTCGGTACAAACAGCACCCATAGGTTCATGTGTGCAAGGCGCTAGCTTAAATATTTCTATTGATACTTATGGTGACGGTGAAAGTGGATCGTGGGGTTCTTTGGCTTGTACTCAAGATCCTATTACTAATTTTTATGCAACATTAACATGTTGCCAAGCACCCACTATTGTAACAACAAATCCTACTTGCCCCGGTCTTAATAACGGTTCCGCAACTGCACAAGGGATAGGAAATAGCCCTTGGAATTACGTTTGGCAAAATGCTTTGGGTGTTACAATCCTCACACAAAATACTATTGCCGGAACAAGTACTATAAATAATTTGGCTCCGGGTTCATATACCGTTCGGGTAACAGACAATACTGGATGTACAGCCAGTGCAGCATTTACCATTAGTCCCGCAGCAGCTTTTTCTGCAATAATGAATACAACAAATCTTACTTGTAATTCGAGTAACAATGGAACAGCAAGTTTAGTAATTAACGGTGGCGCACCCGGATATACTTATGCATGGTCTCCTTCCGGTTTCGGTGCGAATCCAGTTGCTCTTGTTGCAGGAAACTACACAGCAACTATAACTGATGCAAATGGATGTACCACTGTAGCAAATGGAGTCATCACGCAACCTGCTATTATTAATGCATCCGTTGTAACAAAAACAAATGTAGATTGTCCCTCAGGTCAAAACGGAAGTATTACTGTGACCACTGTAGGTGGCACTCCCGGTTATTCTTATACATGGTCTAATGGAGCTGCAGGTCCTACCATTTCTGCATTAACTGCCGGAGTATACACTGTAACGGTTACGGATAGCCGTGGATGTACAGGATTTATGACGGTTGCCATTACACAACCAGCGCCTATTGTTTTGTCCATGTCATCTACAGCAGCAAGTTGTGGAAACAATAATGGAACAGCAAATGTTGGAGCACTTGGTGGTACACCTGCATATAGCTATGCATGGTCTCCTTCCGGTGGCAGTACTGCATTTGCTTCCGGACTTGGTGCCGGCGGATATAATGTAACGGTAACGGATAGTAAAGGCTGCACTGTTTTGGGTAGTGTTGTAGTTTCTAACTCTAGCGGACCCACGACAAGTATTCTTTCAAGTACAAATATTCCTTGTTTCGGAGGAAATACCGGTAGTGCAACTGCCAATGTTTCCGGTGGACTTGCTCCTTTAGTATATAATTGGTCTCCAATCGGAGGTGCCGGAGTTACAGCATCCGGATTAACAGCTGGAAATTATACGGTCACCGTTACCGATGCAGCCGGTTGTACTTCTTCCGCAGCTGTTGTGATTACTTCCCCACCCCAACTTACAGCTATAATTTCCAACAACACTCCGGTATCGTGTAGTTATGAAAATGATGGGTCGCTCTCGGCTCAAGGAGCGGGTGGAACACCGGCCTATATTTATAACTGGAGTGGAGGATCTGTGAATGCTACTGACAATAATCTTTCCCCGGGAACTTACACTGTAACCATTACCGATGCGAATGGATGTACGGCAAGCACCAGCGGAGTAGTAACGGCACCGCCTATACTACAATTAAATATTTCGTCCAACACACCTGCCAGTTGTAATACCGGAAACAATGGATCTGCAACAGTAGCTGCTGTAGGTGGAACTCCAGGTTACAGTTATTTATGGTCGAATGGAACAGTGGGAGTAACAAGTTCCGCTCTTTCTGCCGGCACGTATACAGTGACAGTAACAGATTTTAATGGATGTACTGATAATGTACAGGTCATCATAACTGAAGCAAGCCCCTTGGTTTTGGCATTGTCTTCAACAAGTACAACTTGTGGAAGCTCTAACGGTACCGCCTCTGTGCTTGTTGCCGGAGGAACACCCGGATATGCATATAGCTGGAGCCCAAGTGGCGGCTCTACTTCAAATGCGAGTGGACTTGCCTCCGGTAATTATTCCGTTTTAGTAACCGATGCAAACGGTTGTACATCGATAGGTACTGTAAGTGTGGCTTCTGCCAACGGACCAGCCCTTACTTTAAATAACAGTACTAATATTAGTTGTCCAAGTGGAAATAACGGATCGATAGATATCTCTGCTAACGGTGGTGTATTACCGTATACATATTTGTGGTCAACAGGAGCTTCGGGAACTCAAATTGGAAGTCTGGGTGCAGGTACTTATACACTTACTGTCACCGATGACAACGGCTGTGCTGCTGCTTTGTCTGTTGTTTTAACAGAACCTTCCGCTTTTTCATTCGTTGCTGCGCCCGTAACAGCGCATTGTGGACAAGCAGATGGCGACTTAATCATTACTGTATCCGGAGGTACGCTTCCATATACTTACGCTTGGTCCAATGGTGCTATTGGGAGCAACCAAATAAGCAATGTTGTTGCTGGTACTTATACTATTAATGTAACAGATGCGAATGGATGTACATCCTCTTCAAATGCGATTATACTCGATGACCCTGCACCGGTAGTTAGTTTAAATAATATTCTTGATGCCACTTGCAATGGTGCTGCTGATGGAAGAATCAGAGTAACAACCGCAGGTGGAACATTGCCCCATAATTTACTTTGGTCGAATGGTGCTGTCGGTTTATTAAATAGTAATATTTCTGCAGGAACTTATACAGTGGTGCTTACGGATGCGAATGGTTGTACATCAACATTGCAAGCAAATGTAAATGAACCTTCGACAATTAATTTAGTACCATCAAGTACACCTGCTACCTGCGGAAGCGCAAATGGAAGCGCTTCTATTTTAGCTGCCGGCGGTGTAGGTCCTTATTCTTATGTTTGGTCACCTATAGGCGGCTCCGGATCTTCAGCAATAAATCTTTCTGCTGGTTCTTATCAGGTGGTAGTTACCGATGCAAATGGATGTACCGAACAAACAAATGTAAATGTATCAAGTTCCAATGGTCCTTCCGCGGTGGTTTTACTTCAAACCGATGTGAGTTGTTCAGGAGGAAATGATGGCGCATTAACTATTTCTGTAAATGGTGGAGTAGCGCCTTATGCATATCAATGGTCGGCGAGTGGAAGTGGTATTTCAGGAACGAATCTTTCGGCCGGCACTTATTCAGTAACCGTAACGGATGCGAATGGGTGTTCATCAATTGTAACCGCAAGTATAAATGAACCTATTGCTTTAAGTACAATTCCAAGTTCATATACTACTCACTGCAGTCAAGCTGATGGTGGTGCTGATGTTATTGTAAGTGGTGGCACACCTGTATATGCTTACAATTGGTCGACGGGTACTTCTGTAAATAATTCCTTGAGCAGTGTTCCTTCCGGTTCTTATACAGTGACTGTTACCGATGCGAATGGGTGTACTTTAGAAACAACTATTAGCATTCCCAATCAGTCAGGACCCGTAGTAAGTGTCTCTTCCAGCAACAATACAAGTTGTAATGCCGGAACTGATGGAAGCATTAGTGTTGGAATTGCAGGAGGAAATAGTCCGTATGCATATGTTTGGTCGAATGGTACGCTCAGCGCGGTCAACTCAAATTTAGCTGCAGGAAATTATACAGTAACAATTACAGATGCTTTCGGATGTACATCAACGTTAGTCGCCAATATTACAGATCCTCCTGCTATAGGTTTGAGTTTTGTGAATACTACATCCACTTGTGGCAATAGTAACGGTACTTCGGTGGTCACACCGAATGGAGGAACTGCTCCTTATGGATATCTATGGAGCAGTGGCGCAGCAATAGCCAATGCCGCCGGTTTAGGTGCCGGTGTGCACACAGTTACTGTTACAGATGCATTAGGTTGTTCGGTTACTGATAATACCAATATTAACAGTGCCGGTGGTCCTGTGCTTGCAAGCGGAGGACAAACCGAAGTAAGTTGTGCAGGTGGATCAGATGGATCTGCAACAGTGATTGTAGTTTCAGGAAATGGTCCCTTTATTTTTGATTGGCTTCCAAGCGGTGGTTTAACAGCAACAGCAAACGGACTTAGTGCAGGAAATTACAAAGTGAGTGTGACGGATGTTAATGGTTGTAGTACTACTTTGGATTTTGATATCACGGAACCTTTGCCATTACTTGTAAATAATTTGACCACTCCCGTTACATGTAATGCAGGAATTGATGGAACAGCAGATATTGATGCGCAAGATGGAACAGCACCTTATGTATATGATTGGAATCCGGGTGGAATTTTAACTGCCAACAGAATTAATTTGTCGGCCGGAAGTTATACGGTCACAGTTACAGATGCAAAAGGTTGTACAAAGCTTACTACCGCCATTGTTTCACAGCCTACTTCTATTACAAGTATTCCTTCTTCTGTTTCTGCAGATTGTTTTGGAGGGAATAACGGAACGGCTTCCGTTGTTGCTGGTGGAGGAATTTCACCATACACTTTCTTGTGGAGCACCGGAGCATCGGGCTCACAAATAACGAATCTTATTGCAGGAACTTATACCGTTACCATTTCAGATAATAACGGTTGCCCCTCTGCGACAACAATTGCTGTGGGTGAAGCAAGTGCTATCAATGTTATCGTACTTGTTACCGATGCCAGCTGTGGCAATACTAACGGTACCGCACAGGTGAACGCTAACGGTGGAACCGGAGCTTTCGGATTTCAATGGTCAACAGGTGCGAATACTACTTCCATTAGTAATCTTGCCGCAGGAGCATATACAGTTATTGCGACTGACGCGAACGGGTGTACTTCGACTAACATTGCTGCCGTAGCAAACTTAGGCGGACCAACACTTAGTGTGTTATCTGCAAATGATATTTCTTGCAATGGAGGTGCCGATGGTGACGCTGAAGTTTCAGTCAACACTGGCAATGGCCCATATATTTATCAATGGATTCCATCGGGAGGAAGTGCAGCACAAGCCACCGGATTATCAGCAGGTGCTTATGCTGTGAATGTAACTGATGCGAATGGATGTATTACCAATATCAACATCAATATTACAGAGCCTACAGCAATTAATCTTGCCCTTTCATCTACACAAGAATTTTGCGGGAATACCAATGGATCAAGTACGGTTTTAGCAAATGGCGGAACGGGGGGGTATTCGTATTCGTGGTCGAGTGGAGATGTAACAGCGACAGCGAACTCACTTGCAGCCGGAACCTACACAGTCACAGTCACTGACATAAACGGCTGTACAGAGCAAGGAAATATTTCTGTAAGCACTTCGGCTGCTTTAGCAAGTTCAGGAAATTCTACTGCTGCCACTTGTTTCAATGGTAGTGATGCTTCTGCAGATGTAAGTACGAACGGAGGAACGTCTCCATTTAATTATTTATGGAGCAATGGTGCAAATAGCTCCGTCATCAATGGAATTACTGCAGGTGTTTATACAGTAACCGTTACCGATGCGAATGGATGCACCTCCATTGAAGTGATCAATGTTTCACAAGCTCCAATAATAAATTTAGTAACGGCTAGTGTTGATGCTACGTGTGGTGCTACTAACGGTTCCGCCTCTGTGCTAGGCAATGGAGGTACAGGAGCATTAATATATTCATGGTCGAACGGACAAAATACAATTAACATTAATTCTTTATCTGCCGGAACATACACAGTTACCGCCACCGACGCGAACGGATGTACCGAAAATACTACGGCAGCTGTCGGCAATTTGGGTGGGCCAACAGTTGCTATCTTAAATACTACAGATGTAAAATGTAATGCAGGCAATGATGGTTCTGCAGAAGTAAATACCAGTGCGGGCAATGGCCCTTTTATTTATTTATGGACTCCGAGTGGAGGAAATGCTGCTTTAGCAAACGGACTACAGGCAGGAAATTATTCAGTAGCTGTTACAGATGTGAATGGTTGTATTACCAATACGCCCATCATCATTACTGAACCTGCTGCATTACAAGTTCAACTCAATACACAACAAGCTACATGCGGATTGTCAAACGGAACTGCAACGGCGAATGTAAACGGAGGAACCTCAGGTTATACATACATCTGGTCGAACGGAAGCACAGGAAGCAATTCCCTTTTATCTTTAGCAAGTGGAAATTATACAGTCACCGTAACGGATGCAAATCTTTGTTCGAGCAGTTCATCTGCGAATATCAGCAATGCCGGTGGTGCAACATTAGCAGTGACCAATGTAAGTCCTGCTTCCTGCAATGGATATGCTAACGGAAGCGCGAATGTGATTATCGTTGGTGGGAATGGGCCCTATGCTTTCAATTGGACACCTTCAGGAGGAAATAATATTTCCGCAAGCGGATTAGTAGCCGGAAATTATTCTCTATCGGTGACAGATGTTAATGGATGCATCACAACGCAAGCAATAGTTATTCTTGAACCAAATGCCTTAAGTGCCATTCCTTCTACCATTGCTACTCAATGTAACGCCTCTAACGGTAGCGCATCTGTGCAAATTTCAGGAGGTACCGGAGCTTACACTTACACATGGAATAACGGACAAAATGCCAACACGGCCACTGCACTTGCAACAGGAAATTATACGGTTACCGTTAGCGATGCAAATGGCTGTACACTCAGTACTACTTTAGCAGTAGTCGGTTTGCCCGGACCAAGCATTGATGCTGTATCTACTTCAAATGCATTGTGTTTTGGAGATGCTAACGGCAGTGCACAGCTGCAAATAAGCAGTGGAAGCGCACCCTACAATTATACCTGGTCGAACGGATCAAGCGGAGCGCAAGCTACCGGATTAAATGCCGGAAATTATACAGTCACAGTTACTGATAATTTTGGTTGCACCGATGTGGATGCATTTGTAATTCAAGAACCGCAAGTGTTAAGTGTAACAGCGCAATCTTTGCAAATGGTAAGTTGTTTCGGTGGCAATGATGGTAACATCGGAAGTATTGCATTGGGTGGAACTTCTCCCTACAATTATTCCTGGTCAACTGGTTCCGCCACAGCAGGAGCGAATAACTTACCTGCCGGCACTTACACGGTAATCATCACCGATCAAAACGGCTGTACTGAAACGCAAAGTACCATCATTACCGAACCCACATTGCTTACTTTAAATATAAATTCAAGTACCATGGTTTCCTGTTTTGGAGGATCCAACGGTGCTGCTTTATTCAACGGAAATGGCGGAACTGCACCTTATCAATATCTTTGGTCGAATGGTACCGGTGCCAATAACAATACTAACTTAAGCGCCAGCAATTACACACTCACAATAACCGATGCGAATGGATGTAACACACAAAGTTCGGTGCTGATTACACAACCATCTATTTTAAGTGTAAACCCAACCAACATTCAACAGGTAAATTGTTTTGGCGGCAATGACGGACAAATACAAGTGAACACGAATGGTGGCGTAAGTCCGTATACGTATTTATGGTCGAACGGGGGAAGTGCGAATACAACGAATAATTTAATTGCCGGAACCTATACTGTTATTGTTACGGATGCAAATGCATGCACATCCACGCAAAATGTACAAGTAACGCAACCTGCGGCATTGGCCATTCAAAATACTATTCAGGGTATTCCTTGTTTTGGATTGAGCAATGCCTCTATACAAGTGAATACAAACGGTGGTATAGCTCCTTATAATTACACCTGGAGTACTGGTTCAACATCGAATAGTATTTCTTCATTGCCACAGGGCATTTACACAGTACAAATTACGGATGCACATCTTTGTATGTTTGATACTACATTTAACATTACACAACCTACCGCTTTACAAGCAAGTGTAAATAATCCGGATACGATTTGTATCGGGCAATCTGCTTCATTAATAGCCACAGTAAATGGTGGGACTTCCGGATATTCTTATACTTGGAACAATGCGGCAACAACAAATAGCATAAGTGTGACTCCGGGTGTAAGTAGTAATTATTCGGTTGTGGTGAGCGATGCTAATGGTTGTACAATTACAGTAAGTAATATACCGGTATTGGTATTCCCTGCATTAGCACTTCAACTCACCATCAGTGAAGATTCCATCTGTGAAGGCGAAAGTACAACACTTGCTGCTTATGCCGCGGGTGGTAACGGTGGTCCCTATACGTATAACTGGAATACTACCGTTAATACTACTTCTGGATTTGTTTCAAGTCCTGATTCAACGTTTACGTATAGCGTCAGCATCAGCGACGGATGTACAGTACTAGAACCATCAGCTCAACAATTAGTCATCGTTCATCCATTACCGATTGTCAGTTTTGTTCCGCTCGATCAAAAAGGATGTAATCCTGTCACGGTGAATTTCAACTCTACAAGCATTACTACTAACGGAGCTAATTACTATTGGGATTTTGGAGATGGAAATGATGGAAGCGGGAAAAACACTACGCACACATATATGGAAGATGGTACTTTTGATGTGAGTCTAACGGTGGTGGATATGTTTGGTTGTCAAAATCAACTTATTCAAAATAACATCATCACAGTTTGGCCCCTGCCTACTGCTTTCTACACCAGCGAGCCGCAGCAAGTTACTATTTTGCATCCGAATGTTCAATTCTTAAATGCCAGCGAAGGTGCAGTTAGTTCACATTGGAATTTTGGTGATGGAACGAGCAACAGTATCGATTGGTCACCTGAACATATTTACGGAGATACCGGCCGTTATGTGGTAGAATTAATTGTGATCAGCAACGAAGGATGCGTAGATACTTTCTACAATGAAATCATCGTAAAAGGAGAAACTACTTTTTATATCCCGAATGCATTTTCACCCAATAACGATGGATACAATGAATACTTTACAGGATATGGCATTGGCATCACGCATGCTGATTTCAGCATCTTCGATCGTTGGGGTAAATTGATTTTCCAGTCAAATTCTTTAGCAAATGGTTGGGATGGAAGAGATCAAAACAGCGGCGATGAATGCGCGCAGGATGTGTACATTTATTCATTTAAAGTGTACAATGGCTCACCCTTCCCGATTGAATATACTGGACGGGTGTCTTTAGTGAGATAAAAATGGGCCACTGATTTTTATGATAGTCATGATTTGATATGCTTTGCCCATCGCAGCGGGATGATCTTAGAAAATCATGCTCATCATAAAAATCAGTGTTCCATAAAAATATTACTTCAGTTTTATAAACCGATAAATACTTCTCGCAACTACCAATAAAATACAAACACTAATAAATATTTGCATTTTGATATTTCCTGATGGTAACATCCATATTTTCACACCAGCAGCAATTGCTAAAAGGGCGAGCAACAAATGAAAGAATCGATTACTGAAGAATTGGCTGTCGAGGAATCTCATATTATTTTCCGAAAGTAAACAAAAGTCCGCAATGGTACGAGCGACCGGGCATTGCGCGCCAAGCAATGGTTTGGTACTTTTCGTCGTATAAGTTTTTGATGCCGGCACTTAATGTAAGCGAAGAAGTTTTCAATGGGCATGTCCAGGCGAGATGCAATTCAGCGATGGAATAGGGCTCAAGAAAATAAGCATGGTCGATGGTAGTGTATCGATAGCCGGTATAATTGTGATGGTAACGAAATTCGAATTGCTTGAAGGAAATTCCGCATTGAAAGAGGTGTTGCAGTTCCGGAGTATATATCAATTGCTTACCCAGCGCAGTACTAAAAGAAACATCCGATTTTATAATAGTAGAAGATACAATATTGCTTTTGATACTCGGTTGAATTTTCCAGTCGCCGTATTGAAAGCCTATACTTCCACCCATCTCCAAACCTTTGTTCTCCAATTCATGAATATTTCTTGCAGTAAAAATTCCATTCGCACCCGGAATCCAAACTAAAGCATCTTTCAATCTCCCGTAAAAATAACCTGCGTTTGCCTGTAATTTTGTTGTGCGAATTGTTTTGTTCCATTCTATGCCGAGTGAAGAAGAGTATCCGTTTTCAGGTCTTAGATTAGGATTTCCTCCCGGTATCCAGAAGCGATCGTTTAAAGTTGGAACACGATACACTCGCGAAACATCTCCACGAAAAGAAAGGGCAGGCGTGATTTCATAACGCAAATTCATAGCAGGTAAAAAAGGTATTGTACTTCCATCAAAGAATCCTTGTCGCATCGCTGCATTGACATACCATTTCTTTCTTTCAAAAATAATTTTAGCACCGATAGAAATTTGCTGTTGATGAACTTGCCCAAAATAATTTTCTGCGTTTGCTTGCGCTTCGTACCAGGCAATTTGAGTCATGAGTCGAAGGTGTTTGCTAAACATATAACCCATCTCTGCTTCACTTTGCAAACTCAAGGCGCGACTGAATTCATCGAGTCGAGCAGCAGGATCTACATATACAATCTCCTCTTGATTTCCTCCGCATCGCAAGTTCCAAAACCATTTATTCTTTAGCACCGACCAGTTAGCCACCAAACGTAAAGATTTATCATTCTGTGTTTGCAAACTCGATTCGGCGATCATCAAAGCCGGAATTTCTCTTTCATTTTGCAAATACCAAAAATGCAAGTCGATGTGATTGGAAACGGAACCATAAGAAAGATTCTGAGTAAATCCCAATTGTTCAGTTTGCGCATGCGTTTGCTTTCGAAGTGTTCCATCTGTCCGGTCAAAATAAAAATCATTTCTCGCAGATTGCCTGTAGAATTTTGACTGCGAATAAATATTTTCATCTGCCAACTCAACAGCTAATCCATTTTGCAACTGATTAAAACTTCCGTAAGTATTAAATAATCTTAGTTTAATTTTTTTTCTAAAATCAGGCACATCATCCAAAAAAACTGCGCCTCCAATGGCACCACTTCCTACAACGGGACCATTGCCGCCAGCTTGCACTTTAACATCTTCCAATAAGAAAACAGGAAGTAAATTAAAATCATACAATCCGAGCATGGGTGAATTCAATGCAATTCCATTCCAGAGCAAGGCCGTATGTCCGGCACCTGTTCCTCGCAGACTCAAGGTAGCCAAACTCCCCGATCCATAAGATTTCACAAACAAAGCCGACTCACGGTTGAGCCTATCCGCCAATGTTGTTCCGGAAAGTTGCGACAGTATCGACGTGTCCAAATGTTGCGTTTGCATCGAAGCCTCGGAATAATCAAAACGACGCGTTTGTACATTCAGCTCCGGCAACCAATGCAAGGAATCGTGCTGCGCCGACACGGACACTGAAAGTAAAGAAAGAAATAAAATTAATTTTTGATGCATGCTGTATATTAGAAATAGAAAACAGCGCGATGCATTACACCTCCATCTGTTTCCAAATCTCTCTCCGAAGATGTTGAAACTATTTCACCGGGCAGGTCTTCTGACTTACGATTTAGCATTCAGTCTTCCCATTCAAAGGCGAACAGTGACGGTTGGAATGCAAAGGATATACCTTCTCGTTTACAGCAGCGGGACTGTTACCGATTCGCACGGTATTCCCTTTTCATTCTTCCGAAGAAGAAACCTGATGAATTGCAAAATTAGGTAATTCGACTATGTACTCATTGAAATTACAATAGTAGATCAATTCTGGAAAATTACAACTGATTATCAAATGCTTAATTAAAGATGGAATTGTAATCTCCTTAGATTCTTCACGAAAAAACAATTCCTTGAAAAGCTTTAGCAAAGTATTACTCACTATTTTCGTGAGGTGGAAATTGATGTTTTAATATCGGGAGTACAATCAGGCGATCGACGTATGTTGGCGCGAGCCATTAGTGTGGTGGAAAATAAAATGCCCGGCTACGAAGAACTTTTACTGAGTTTAAAGTACCAACAAACTGCGCCAGTGATAGGAATTACTGGTCCGCCCGGTGCAGGAAAGAGTACGTTGATCAATGCACTCATTCGACACATTTGCTCACAGACTAACGCCGATGGATTACCGAACAATATAGCAGTGATTGCGGTGGATCCCACTTCGCCATTTACGCACGGTTCCTTATTAGGCGATCGCTTACGCATGCAGGAACATTATTTGAATCCGCAAGTTTTCATTCGCTCACTTGCAACAAGAGGGGCTTTGGGTGGATTATCGGCAAAGACCTTAGAGATTTGCGATGTGTTGCGCGCCTCGACTTTTGATTATATTTTCATTGAAACGGTGGGTGTAGGACAAAGCGAAGTAGAAATTATCGGATTAGCGGATACGGTAGTCGTTACATTGGTTCCTGAGGCGGGAGATGAAATTCAAGCTTTGAAATCGGGCATCATGGAAATCGGCGATATTTTTGTCGTCAACAAAATGGATCGTCCCGGCGCCGATTTATTTGCAGCAGGATTAATCCGAACTTTACACGAGCGACCATTACATGGAAATTGGAGCATCCCCGTTTTAAAAACCAACGCCAGCGCACACGAAGGCATCGAAGAATTATTTCAATCCATCTTAAGCCACGGAAATAATGCAGATCCGAAAAAGCAGAGTGACCTACTCGCCGAACGTGCTTATCGTTTAATACAACAAGGAAGGATGAAAGATGTGAGTGTGGGAGATTTAAAAATTGAGTTGGAGAAAAATATTTTGAAAGAAGGGTTTAATATGTATCGGTTTGTGAGAGGGTTCTATTGAGTTTGGAGATGGTCGTTGGTCGTTGGTCTTTGGTCGTTAGTTTTTGGTCGTTGGTTTTTGGTCGTTGGTTTTTGGTCTTTGGTTTTTGGTCGTTGGTTTTTGGTCGTTGGTTTTTGGTCGTTGGTTTTTGGTCTTTGGTCGTTGGTCGTTACATAAAAATTATAGAATGCTAAAGGATCTACAGATGGATACATATCTACGGATTACGGATGAATGCGGAGCTACGGATTACGAATCGATACGGAGCTACGGATTTTCTGATTCACAGTTATACTAGTGAAATAAAATTTTGATTTGTTTATGGGGAGATTAGAATAGATGTTAATGAGTCCTTGCATTTATTTCGTTCAATCTTTGGTCTCTTTATTTACATGGTTGGTACAAAATTATTAAGCAGCAAGTTGCCGAATTATTCGCCGCATATTTGCAGTGTATAATTTGCTTTTTCGCCGCATGGAGATGTTTGTAATTAATCAAAGGCACTTAACTATTTGGCTAGAATGTTTTGGGTATGCCCGTTTCTTTGTTGGACGCGATATTAATTTTCTTCTGTTCTATAAATTGTGGATACTGAATCGTTTTATCTGTTCTTAAAACTAATCTACACTGGTACACTTTGACCGGAATGGGTGGTACACTAAGGCCGGATTAGATAAATTATAGAAGTGTGGCTGCGTGGCCCACCCATCTGGAACCCAAACCGAGAAATTAAAGCTTAAAAAAATCTGCTATAGAAGGACTGGAGTTACTATGCATTTCCATGAGTAAACTCAATAAACAGCACTTATCCAAAGTAAAATTTAGTAGCAAATCTTAGAATAAAATCGAGCAAAAGTAATTTTCAATACGAAGTCAATAAAATTATTTTCAACAACATTTTTTATACACCTACCTTCTTCAACGAAATCCCCATAAGTATAAAAACTATCAAAGCTTCCGTGCAACATACCTGCCTACTGAAGGTAGGGGCTTCATTGGTCCCGCCGAGGCGGGCAGGCAGATCTTTCAGACGTAACGAATCCTTAGCTGCTATGGGCAGTGCTGATCGAGTTATGCAGTCGCGCGCTTACTAGAACTCGTATCTTTAGGTCGTGTTTGAGATTTTGATAATTTCATTTTCCGTCCAGTCGATTTAAAGTAAGCGATTATTTCACTAATTTTTTTTCTGTCTTCAGTTGTCAAAGGCGTAGGGTCAACTACGAAGTCAATTTCTGATGGTTCTTTTATATATCCCATTGTCTTATTGTTTTAATTTGGAAAGTATTTTCTAATTAGTTTCAACGCTTCTTTAGGGAAGATTACCATTTTATTTCCACCAACATGAGTTGCACCTAATGTCTTTTCATAATGTTCTACTAACTTCGCCTTAGAAGTAAATGAAACAAAACCTTGATAGCCTTTGTCCCATGAAGTTTTACAAGTGAACGCAAATAAATTGCCAGGAACACCTTCATAAAGTTTATTCTTCCCTAAATTGAAAGGAGCGCTTTCAATAAGGTGTAAATAGTAATGGTCATTATAGTCGCTTATACTTAAAAGACCCTGAACAATTTCAGGATTGTTGCGAATTGTCAACTTGAAAACATTTCGGTCAGAAAGTTTAAACTCACTTGTCCAATTAAAAAGCCAACCGTTTTTTTTAGATGTATTTTTCAAATCAGCTTTCGTCAAAGGGTGCACATCGGTCGGAAAACTGTCCCCAGAAATGGTATTGACAATGCTGTTTGTCAACTTATCAATCTCAATTCCTAAATGATATTTTGTTTGTTTTCCCACTGTTCAAATGTACGAAAAATTGTCTTTAATTGAAAGCAAAAAGGTTAAAGTTTAATGCTAACTTCATTTTTTTTTTCGCATTGCCGCATAACGGCAGTCCGTCTAAGAACTCCCATTCGCAAACAAATATAATTTAATTTAAGAGGATATGAGGGAGGCAATATTAAAAAACAGAGAATTTCATCCGAAAAATTGCATTTAGCGTAGAGAAGCGGAATGCTTTTGCAAGGGCAAATATTCCCAATAAAAAAAGGCGAGTTCTTGGAAGAACTTTTTTAGAATATCAGATTCTAAAATATTTTTGATTCGTCGTAGATTGTAAGCTATGAACATCAATCCTACATCAGCACTAGCCCTTTCCTTGCCTTTTTTTGTGATGATGATATAACAAACCCCATTGTCGTTTTATAATTCCATAAGGAGGCTATACGATAGCTTGTCGACTTTTATAATATTCTTTGTTGGACTCGATATTGATTTTATTCTGTTCTATAAATTGTGCATGTGCTTCGTTATCCTGATCAACAATCTGATCTAACGACTCTGGAAAAAGAATGCTTTGAGTTCTATTGTTTCTCTGTATAAATTGCATTCTTAAAGATAGAAAACATCATTCAATTCAAGCGAATTACTTATTAGAAGTATTGAACAAAATAGAGTGAGTAATTAGACAGTTTGACGTTTTGTGGCTACAAGATTTGGCGTCCCGATAGCGATAGCTATCGGGATCGAAGCACTAAATTGACTGCCACCACAAATGTTTATTAGATGCACTAAACTTTATATACCCACAAAACCCGCTTTTTTGCCAAGGTGCTGTTATGCCTTCGTTGTTTTTCTTCGTTCGTGTTCGTCTGTCCACGACGGTCGGTTTTGGTGCGATTGCTGAATAGTTCTTTTACATTTTTTTGTTTGGCTTGTAGCGTTGGCAAAAAACGCAAATGTGCTATCAAAAACGTGGGCTATTTTAGTCGATGTAATATTGTCAGCAGGTCATTGGTATTAAGATATTGATTGTACTGAAAAATAATTTCATACTTTGCATTTAAAAAACAAAGTGTTGGGTAAGATATTTTATGGTCAACTGTCGCGAGTTGTTCCGCTAATTCGTGAATTCCGGTATTGCTTCCCGTTGGCTTATATTTAAAAGTATGACCATTAAATTTTACGCTTCTTTTTTCTTCTACATCAAAGTCTACAAAATAAAAATTACTATTTAAGAGTTTAATGATGCTGTCATTTTTAAAAGTTGTGTTCTGCATTTTTTGGCAGTATTTACACCATTCGGTATGAAAAAATATAATGATAGGCTTGCTATTTCCTTTTTCTAAACTGTCTAATTGCTCAAATGAATAGTAGTTGATTTGTGAAATCGTTATTTGGGGTTTACATAAGCAGAGCCCAAATAGAAAAAATATTTTAATCATTCTCATTATTTAAAATTCCATCTAAGTCCTAAAAAGCCTCTTATACCCTGATTAGGTGCAAAAACATAAGTAGGGTCAAAAGTGAGTGCATTTGGATTATTTTGCGTAGCAATAACTTGTCCGTTTCCGTCAAACTGTACATTTTTATCAAAGGGGTCAAAAGAGCGGGCAATACTATTTGCCGGTGGTGTAAAGTTCAGCAAATTTTTTACGCCTCCAAATATCTCAAATCCTTTACTAAATTTTTTAGTTAGTTGAATGTTTTGCAAACTCCAAACAGGTGATTCTGATGCGCGATTATCTAATTCGCCAAGTAAAGGTAAAAGCATCGGTCCGTATAAATTGCCTGTGTAATCAACGGTTAATCCAATTTTATTAAAGGTGTAACCAACGCTCCACACTCCGGTATATTTTTCCGTTAGCAATTGTCTTTGCTCAACGCCATTATCTGTAAAACTGACATCCATCAATGTTCCTCCCGCAAGTATTTTAAGACCATTTTCAAAAGCAATATCTACATTTAAACTAATACCTTTAGAAACAGCAAAGCCATTTAGATTACTATAAATAATTTTATTGGGGTCTGACACATAATCAGGAATAATTCGGTTATTGAAGTAAGTATAAAATGCAGTTGCATCTAAACCCACAAACGTTTTATTTTTTATGTAAATTTTCTTTACAAAATTAATATTTCCGTTCCAAGATGTTTCGGGCTTTAGTGCATCTGTAAACACTATTTGCCTTGCTCCTGTGAGTGCAGCGTGGTCTTCGGTAAATACATTTGCAACGCGATAACCGTTTCCTGCGCTTAGGCGTAATATATTATTTTTGTTTTTGGAAGTCAATTTGTAATTAAATCTTGGTGTAAAAACGTTACCGTGTATGCTGTTGTAATCGTAACGAATGCCGAGTAATATTTTATTTTGTTCATTAATTTTGATTTCATCTTGTACAAAAATACCGGGCAAGGCAATAATAGAAGGTTTGTTTTTAGGAGCATTGATGGTATCAAATTCAGATGTTGCAGGTGTGTTGTCATCATAGTAGGTATAACGGTAGGAAGCACCTACTAATAAGTCTTGATATTTGCCAATTGATTTATCCCAAGTTAGCTGCCCAAAACCGATGTATTGGTCGGCATTGTAAGATGTGGTGCCATAAAATGAATTTTGATTGTGCCCGTTGGCACTAAACATAAACTTTACACTTTCTTTTACTGGCAATTGATATATGCCAAAGGTTTCCCATCTTTTGGTATAAATACTCTCGCCATATATGTTATCACCACCCCTAAACGCCTTATTCCAAAGCATATCTCCTCCCCAACGATCTTCATTTACATATCGAAAGGCAATGCTAAATAAACGATTATCTTTTCGGTCAAATGTCCATTTATTAAATATCGAAATTCTATTTTGTAATGTAACATCTGTAAAACCGTCCTTGTTGTTGTCGATAGGGTTTTGATAGTTAAAGTAATTTATTCCAACTAAAGATTGTGCCTTTTTCCCTGCTTTAAATTTCAAGCCCAAATCAGTATTTACATCTCCCCAATTAGTGCCGAGAATGTCAGCCGAAAATAAAGATGCGTTGCTTGGCTTTTTAGTAATGATATTTATTAAACCGCCAACCGCTTCTGAACCGTATAAGGTAGAGGCAGGTCCTTTCACAATTTCTACTCGTTCAATTAAAGATTGCGGGATACCAGTTAAACCGTACACCGTAGAAAGCCCACTTACTATTGGCATACCGTCAATTAAAATCATTGTATATGGGCCTTCCAAACCATTAATATGTATATCGCCTGTATTACAAACATTACAATTTAGTTGTGGACGAACACCGTTTACATTCTGCAATGATTCAAAAATTGATGGAGTAGGGTTGGCTTTAAAAAATTTAGGAGTATATACCTCAACCGGCACCGGACTATCTAATTTAGATATTTCCTTCATGGTTCCAGAAACAACAACCTCATCCAATGAGTTTTGAAACGCCGAAAGGTCAAAGTTTAATTTGGCATTTTCTTCTTCTTTTAGAGTGATTGTTTTTTCTGTATTGTTGAATCCTACACAACTAACCCGTACTTTGTAAGTTCCTGTTGGGATATTACTGATTTTAAAATTGCCCGTAATGTCAGTTGCTGAACCCAATTGTGTGCCTTGTAAAAATACGTTGGCGAATTCTACAGGTTTGCCTTCTGAGATTATTTTACCTGAAACGCTTGCTGTTTGTGCTATAGCCACTTGTGCTAAAATTAGCAGTACTAAGGCTGAAACCGATTTTTGCATGAAGGATTTCATTTGTTAAAACTTTATGTCCAAGTAGCAAAAGTAATAAAGTTAGATTAATCTAACAAAATTTGTTTGGTATTTTTTGTATCTTCGTCTTTATGCTGTCATTTACAGAAGAAAATTATTTAAAAGCTTTGCTAAAATTGTCTCTTGAAAGTGGGAATCCAAAGGCTGGAACCAATGAGTTGGCGAATCATTTGGCTGTAAAACCAGCTACTGTTACAGATATGCTCAAAAAGCTGAAAGAAAAAAAAATGATTGAGTATGAGAAGTATGGGAAGATAAATTTAACAACCGAAGGCAAGAAAGTAGCAATAGAAGTGTTGAGAAAACACCGCTTGTGGGAAACTTTTTTATATGAAAAGTTGGAGTTTACTTGGGATGAAGTTCATGCGGTGGCAGAACAATTAGAGCACATACAGTCAGATAAGTTGGTTGATAAATTAGATAAATTTCTCGAATACCCTGAATTTGATCCGCACGGAGACCCAATACCAAATAAAAAAGGGGAGTTAAAAGTTCAATTTAAAAAAACACTGTCCGAAGTTCAGGCAGGAACCAGTTGTAAAATGATAGCAGTCAAAGATAACTCCTCACCATTTCTTCAATATGTAGGGAAAGTTGGTTTAGTACTGAACAATAAAATTAAAGTGGTGTCTAAGCAGGATTACGATGCGTTAATGGTAATTGAAGTTAATGGTAAAAAGTCGAGCGTCAGTCATAAGTTTGCGGAAAATATTTTTGTTGTTTGTGAAAACTGTGTTGTCGGAAAAACCTGCACAAAGGTCAAGTGCGAAATAAAGTAAAGTCAGCCTAAAGGTGCGGTCGGGTAAAATTAAATGTGGTGTTTTTGTGTCGGCTAGTGCGTTGGCATTGTAGCTCTTTTAATTTTGTGAAGCGTTGGCTTTTTTTCATTTTTCCTGTCGATCTTTTAATGGACTGTCGGTCTTTTTACAATGAGGCATAACGTCAGTCCGTCTAAGAACTCCCATTCACAAACAAATATAATTTAAGAGGATATGAGGGAGGCAATATTAAAAAACAGAGAATTCCGTTCGAAAATTGGTATTCGGCATATACAAGCGGAACGCTTTTGCAAGGGCAAATATTCCCAATAAAAAAAAGCGGAGTTCTTGGAAGAATTTTTTAATACCGACTTACATTGAATTACATTCAATTTCTTGGACTATATTATTTGTAACGCCGTCCTCGGAACCCAAAATTATAATCTCGCATGGATTTGGAAAATAACCGTTAACTACTTTGTCTTGTTTATAATTTGCAAAAGAGCTTAAATATAATTTTTTAAATGTGTCGAAGAATGCGATTACATTTTCGACTTTTGGGTAAAAGAGTTTTTTAACATTAAAAGACCCACCGCTATCCGTATCGTGCAGGATATATTCTTCATCACTCAAGGAATAAGTAGAGTGAAAAAATGTGTTACGAACTTCTTTAAAATGATTGTCCTCAAAAAACTTAATAATACTTTGCTTGTCGGCATCATGAAGAAGTTCTAACAAATACTCTTGCTTCTCGCCAATTCCTAAAAGTCGTTCGTACTTTTTTGTTTTCCAAAAAAGATAAGAAGAGCCTTTATAACCTGTTTTTACTCTGCAAAGACTACCAATGATATTGTAAAAATCGCTGTTTTCAAAAAATGTAGAATAAAGTAAGGCTGCAATTCTTGTCTTTTCTTTTCCTTCATGAGAGTTATAGAGCTTTTTGTAAAACTCAATGGCATCAAACCATTAATATAAGTTACTTGTTAACTTATGCGTTCCCATCCCTCTGTAATTGATTAAGGTCAAAACGAAATCAAATTCGCTCTTTTGTTTTGCTTCGTCAAAAAGTGTCGATAGGTCTTTTAATGTTTCTTCCATCTTTTATTAGTTTTGATTCATCCAAATAGCCGTCTATTTTGCAAATAGAGATCGTAATTTTGTTCTCTCTTTTGATTGTCGCTGAAGCCGTTTTGCTGTATGGCAATAAATGGATCGCAAACAATAAATTTTCCTTTATTTGCCAAAGATCTATCTATATCTTTTTCTTCTGGTAATGATAGAAATGTGTCGTAAAATTTTTGATTGATTTTATAAAAGTGAGTTCCCGCAAAATCGGTTGTTGAATTGTCTGATTTTATATTTCCATACGTTATTCCACCAAGATATAGATCATATTCTTTAGGTTCGTTTTGGAGGAAATACTCAAAAGCTCCTCGTGCTGTAAATTTCACATCGTCTTCAGCAATTAATATTGAGGGCAAATTTTGATTGCGCGCCCATTCAATGATCTGTTTGTGGGCTTTTGCGATTCCCCTTTTCAGGTTTTCTTTGTCCAAAACACCTTCCCAAACAGTATAATTTACTATATTTTGCTCAATAATCTGAATATCAAGCAGTTTCAACCTGTCTTTTCTGTCCTTTAAATGTATAATATTGAGTGACATAACACAAATGTAGTAATATTTTTAACCATTTCTCATTTCGCGTTTTGCGAAATGAGAAATAAATATTATCTTTGTCCCATGAGAAAGCACAATGGTATGCGCCCCCAGGATGTAGCTATTTTATTGAAAATTATTTCAATGAATGGGCAACACTGGCAATTGGTAGGGCTCTCAAATTCATTACGGATAAGTATTTCTGAAATTTCTGAGTCGTTAAATAGAAGTCAGTTCGCTGGACTTATTGATTATCATAAGAAGCAGGTTAATCGACAAAATTTATTGGAATTTTTGGAGCATGGTGTTCGTTATGTTTTTCCTCAACAACCAGGAGCAATGGTAAGAGGTATTCCGACTGCTCATTCTCATCCATTTATGAAAAACACTTTTATGAGCGAGATAAATTATGTTTGGCCAGACAATAAAGGTGAGTCAATGGGATTAATGATTGAACCTTTTTATCCAAAGCAAGTGGAAGGAGTTAAAGAAGATCAGCAATATTATAAGTTGCTAGCTTTAGTTGACGTTATTCGTGTAGGAAAAGTTAGAGAAGTAAAGCATGCTATTAATGAATTAAAAAAAAATATTCTTCATGAATCATCATACTAATACTGTAAGAATTAAAGCTGTTGCCAATGCATTGGGCGATCTAAGAGAAAAAGTAGTTTTTGTTGGAGGTGCGACAATATCTCTCTATCCGGACAGGGCTGTATTTGAAGTGCGACCAACAGATGACGTAGACGTGATAATTGAAATATTGAACTATGTGGATAGAGCGGAGTTGGAAGAGAAACTTAGGTTAATGGGATTTTCTCATGACGTTGAGTCAGGTGTAATATGCAGATATAAAATTCATGGAATTGTTGTAGATATAATGCCAACAAATGATCCATCAATTGGTTTTACGAACATGTGGTATCCAGAAGGTTTTAGTCAGGCCATTAATTATGTGATTGATGAAAGAAGTACAGTGAAAATACTAAGCGCACCATATTTTATATCAACAAAGCTGGAAGCGCATAAAGATCGTGGAGAGAATGATGGTAGAACTAGTCAAGATTTTGAAGATATAATTTATGTCTTAGAAAATAGAGAATCGATTTGGGAAGAAATGACTAATTCAGGAGAAGTTCTTAAAAATTATTTGCGTTCCGAATTTCAAATTTTGTTAAATAACCCAAGCTTCTTTGAATGGGTAGATTGTCATGTTGAAAGAGGATCTCCTCCTGCTACCTATTTAATTATTGATGAAATTAAAAAATTTGTTGCATAAATTTTTATGCGGCAACGAGATATTCAAATTACTGTTGTTAAGTATCATTCGAATTATCAATGATGATGACCAGTCTGCATTTTTCTTGTTGAATTTTAACCTTCTGTCCTTGCTTAAAACCCAAAGTGTCGAGCCACTTACCTTCAAGTCTAATTTCGGGAATGGTCGTATTGTCAAAAGTCCTAGGACGGAACTTAGAGTGAATTTTTAATATTCTAAATTTAGACTTTGTCATATAACTATACGACAAATATAAAACTTAATTTCGACTTGTCAACTTTAAATATGACAATTTTGTCAATGAATTGGCTGACATTTGTTTCGTGACTCGTGATAAGTTAAAAAAGAGCATTGGTCTGCGAATTATTAAATTCAGAGAGCAGAAAGGTTGGAGCCAGTCCGACTTGGCGAGAGCGTGTAATAAAGATCGTCAGGCTATTGAAAAACTTGAAAACGGAAAGGTCAACCCGACACTTTACACTTTGCTTGAAATTGCAAATGCCTTAGAAGTGTCTTTGTCCAAGCTAGTGGATTTGTCTTAAGTTAGGACTGATCATAGTTTTTGTTGTGCTAATCTGTCGATTTTAGCTTCCAGCCTAATTCAGAAAAAGTTTTTTCTAGCTCTTCAACTTCTATAACATGTTTTTTTTCTTTTGGCTCCCAATAGCCAAAAATATATGAGTCGAAGGATTTAGACACACCCAATAGGCCTATTTCGTTGCATTGAAATCCATGTAAATAAGAATGATGAATTAAACTCAATTCAACAAAATACTTTAACTCTTCTGCTGGATAATTGTCTACGAAGTAGACAAAAACCATATTCATTCCTTTAAAGATAGTATGCGTTCTGGAAAATTGAACTTTTTCAGGAGATTCAGACAACTCTTTGTGGTAAGTTAAATATTTTTGAGCAAAAGCAGACCTCTCAAGTCTGTTTAGTTTGTAAAACATTTTTTAAATTCTTTCTCCATTTTCCTTGTCAATTATCATCTCACTAACAAGCTTATCGATAAAGTAACTTTCTTTTTCAAAATTATTTTTTTCTTTATTGATTTTAGATTTTTGAAAATTTTCCCATTCACCATCGATTTTTAATGTTAATCCATTCGCTTCATCGTGATTAAGCTTAGAGGGAAATTTGAATCCATTCTTGATATAGGTAGCGATTAAATCTAATTCATTACCACAAACCAAGCTTAACTTTCCATTCTTTCCCTTTTCTTTTGCAATGTCTTCAATTTCTGCCCATAAATTAACTTGATCATTTTTTGAAAAATCATACTCTTCTCTTGGCAAAATGAAAGCAGGATGATCGCTAAACAGCAAACAACGATTTTCTATGTAATTAATAAAGTCGGGAAGAGTATTTAGTTCAAATAAAGAATCCTTCCATGCAATTGAATCCATTACAGTAATATTCTTATCCGAAACTGTATAAGATATCCGGTAATATTTAACGGAAGAATTTAAATTGACAATTATCATATGAATTTTTTTAATTTTTTCCTTAGGGAATTCTTCGGCATCCCTGTCTGGATGCTTTATTAAAATAGTATTTTGTCCGAATAGTTTCTTTTCAGCACCAAGTATCTGCCGACTGGCTTTATCTATTGTTTTTCGAAAATATCTTTTGTAATCGCCTTTAAATGAATAGTTCTTAACGGAGATAATAATGCAAATTGAATCAAAAACAATTAGCAAATCACAAATCTCATTATTATCGCCAATAATGTCTAAAGGGCTGGGGTAACACCAATATTTAAGAAAAGAATTAAAAGCAATTTTATTTACAAAATCCTCTCCAAGTTCCCCCTTTTCCGTTTGTTCAGTATTGCTCATTATTATGCTACATAAATAAGTCATCCTTAAATTCAGAAATAACCTGACCTATTGACTTCAAACGAGATTGATCGTTAATTAGCTCCATTTCTTTTAGCTTGTATATTATTGAAGTCTTTGATACATTAAAAAGATATGACATTTTTTTAATCAGCTCGCTGAAATCTTTAACATTCACATATTGATCATCTAGGTATATTTTTCCCTGAGATTTACCTAAATCGTCTTGGCAACTGTAAAGTCGAGCTAAAAATGGAACTTTAGGGAGAGTTAAAGAGGATGAAAAGTAATTGGCCTGCCATTCAATCCAATGCCGCGGATTTTTTAAATCACTTTTTCCTGTTCTGAAATTATATTCAGAATCCTCGAATGAATCATAGATAGCCTGACCAATGGATAGTTTTTGGTGCAATAGATAATGTCCGAATTCGTGCCCGATAATAAATAATTCCCTGCTTGTCCCTTTTATGGTTGAACTAATACCAATGATATTATTATTTATATCGCACGAACCCAACAACCCTGATGTGTTGTTGATTTCAACAACAGTAATCCCATAATTGTTTTCTAAATATTCAATCAGTTTTTTTGGACTAAGAGTATACGCAGCTGAAAAAATTCTAGGGTCTATTTTTTCTAATTCTTCCTTAGTAACTTTTTCAATGTCTTCCTTTGACAGTCGGTCAATGTTGTAACTTACTCTTGAATTGTCGGTAATAGTTTTGAATACATTAATAATTTTTTTATCAATCAAATTTTCAAGATGCTCAACACCAGTATCTATCAACTCCTTAGACAACGTTTCTTTTATTAATGGTATTTTATCTGTTCTGTTTTCGCGATTAGTTTTATGCAATATTATTTTGTAGTCATCACTTGACTCACCTTGAATGAACATCATTCCCACTGATTCTGCAATGTTATATCCTCCTTCTTGAAGTGGAGAATTAGAAATAAATATTCCTTTTGCATTGACGCCACTTACTTGTAAAATTTTACTGTGGAAATCTTCAATTTTACTTACTGGAACTCTTTTCGCATAATCTTTACATTCGATGATATAAATTAAGTGATATCGATTTGCTCCGGGAGGCCAAACCTCAATAGTTAGGTCAAATTTTATGTCTTTTTTTCTTTGAGCGGAATAATATCCTTTCTTTTGATATATTCTTAGGCAGTTCGCTAGATGTCCGAGTTGCTCCTCCTCAATCACTTTCTTAATAATCTCAAGTGATTTAGATTCAAACAGGTTTCCTATTTCGGTCGTGTTTAATTTATTTGTCAATGTATTCTATATTTCAGAAATTTAATGTGTCTGTATAATTACGCCTAACGGCAGTCCGTCTAAGAACTCCCATTCTCAAACAAATATAATTTAATTTAAGAGGATATGAGGGAGGCAATATTAAAAAACAGAGAATTTCATCCGAAAAATTGCATTTGGCGTAGAGAAGCGGGATGCTTTTGCAAGGGCAAATATTCCCAATAAAAAAAAGCTGAGTTCTTGGAAGAACTTTTTTAGAATATCAGCATCTAAAATGTTTATGATTCGTCGTAGATTGTACGCTATGAACATCAATCCTACATCAGCACTAGCCCTTTCCTTACCTTTTTTTGTCATGATGATATAAGAAGCCCCATTTTCGTTTTATAATTCCATAGGGATGCTCTACGATAGCTTGCCGACATTTGTAAGATTCTTTGTTGGACTCGATATTGATTTTATTCTGTTCTATAAATTGTGGATACTGAATCGTTCTACCTGTTCTTAAAACTAATCTACACTGGTACACTTTGACTGGAATGGGTGGTACATTTTCACCGGAATGGGTGGTACACTTTGAACAGAATAGGTGGTACACTACGTCAGGATTAGAAAAACTATACAAGTGTGGCTGCGTGGCCCACCCATCTGGAACCCAAACCGAGAAATTAAAGCTTAAAAAAATCTGCTATAGACGGACTGGAGTTACTATGCATTTCCATGAGTAAACTCAATAAACAGCACTTATCCAAAGTAAAATTTAGTAGCAAATCTTAGAATAAAATCGAGCAAAAGTAATTTTCAATACGAATTCAAT
>Ga0209702_10000784_pt1 | contig 65560 bp, 52 predicted proteins | sample FRY01_FD_187210 | JGI IMG/M metagenome (GOLD analysis project Ga0209702, IMG submission 187210) | Freshwater microbial communities from Lake Fryxell liftoff mats and glacier meltwater in Antarctica - FRY-01 (SPAdes) (version 2) | ecosystem: Environmental > Aquatic > Freshwater > Ice > Glacier... | reverse complement strand
ATTTAATTGATTTCATATTTTTCATAATTAATTAGTTGTATTAATTTAAAAGGAAGCTCTGACTCCAATTAAAAAAGTTCTTGGTAAAGGAATAGTTCCATAATCAAATCCAAAACCTCCAACTCCCGGAGTTGCTGGTGTAGTTGAATTGGTTAGCGGATCAATACCAGAATAATTAGTAAATAACAACAAATCCGTACCAGTCATGTATACACTAAGTGCAGAAATGAATTTTGTTTTAGCCAACATTGCTTTTGGAAAATTGTATGAGATATTAACATCCCTCAATCTTAACCAAGTAATGTTTTTCTCTACAAATTCAGGCTCTAAAACACTTCCCCAATAGTTACTTCTAAACATTGGTGTAATACTAATAGTGTTTTTGGTTGGATTTGCAGAATTTACATTAGCATCATTTAAAACACCTGGAACAATTCTAGAAACTTCTCTATCCAAAGTACGCTCACTATAGCCTCTACGAGTTCTATACCATTCATTCGCATTAAAAATATCACCGCCGCTACGGAAATCCCATAACATGCTAAACGACCAGTTTTTATAACTAATTTGGTTATTAATACCCAAAGTATAATTAGGATTTCTCTCAGCAATAGGAGTATATATTGTATTAATAATTGGGAACCCTGTGATAGGATCAATTATTTTATCACCGTTAATATTTCTACGGTAGTCGCGACCACCAATTGAAGTGGTAGTTCCACCATTAAACATACTACTTCTAGAATCAGTTACCCATGTATCAGATATATAGTATTCTGGTAAGTTAGCTGGTAATCGTAAAACCAAATTTCGCATTTTATTATAATTTAACTGAATATTCCAAGTTAAATCCTTTGTTTTAATAGGAGTTCCAGATAACTGAATTTCAGTTCCCCAGTTTCTTGTATCACTAATATTTAATGTTCCTAAAACAAAGCCTGATCCATAACTTCTTCTTAGCGCTTGCCCTATTTGATCATAGATAGTAGTATTATAATAGGCAAAATCAATACCAATTCTATTCTTTAAAAACTTGCCTTCAAAACCAAGCTCATAAGTTGATTGGCGCTCAGGTTTTAAATCTGGATTAGGGGCAAAGAAATCATAAGCAAAACCACCACCTGAAGTTGTTTGAGCTAAAAAAGCTGCTTGGTTTTGGTAAGGTTGTGGAAAACGATTGGTTGCAGCCAATGATGCTCTTAATCTGAATAAATCCAACCAACTTCTAGTAGCATCTTTTATACCCTTCAAATCACTTACTACAAATGATAAACTTGTTGAAGGATAAAAGAAAGATCGATTTTGTTGAGGCAAGGGAGATGCCCAGTCGTTTCTGCCTGCAACTGTTAAATAAACCAAATCATTATAGTTAACAGAAAATTCTCCAAACACACCTAGAACTCTTCTTAATAAATTTCTTTGACGTAAGCGCTGAAAAGTTGGGTTAGTATTATCTAAACTATTAAAGTCGGCTATAAACAAACTATCACCTCTTTGAGAAGATGTTGTTCTTTGGTATTGATCTAAAGCAGTACCAAAACGAAGAGTTGTTTTAAATTTGCCAAATTGTCTCTTAGCAGAGGCTAAGAATTGGTAGTTCAATAACAGATCATTATTAGAATAATTTTCAATTCTACCTCTATTAAAACCTGCACCACTAGTTACAGATTGAGAAGATCTTGGAGAAACAAAATTATTACCAGTTGTAGCACTAAAATCAGCACCTGCTCTTAAATTCAATTGCAACCAACTTGTTGCATCCATATTTAAATTTAAAGATGCAGTTGCTCTATTAGTCCTGTCAGTATTTCTATTAAAATTTGCATCAAAAAATGGGTTATCTACATCGTTCACCAATAAATTTGGATTAATCGTTTTCTTTGTACCATCTGGATTTAAATAATTTCTCATATCATCATCAACTGGCCACTGCCACATTGAAGTAATCAATCCATTTGCACCACGAATTGGTTTATTTACAACATTATTGACAAACGCAAAAGATGATGTTACATCAATTTTATTTAAAATACGCGTACTAGAATTTAAACGCATATTTAAACGCTTAAAATCAGTATTAGGCGTAGTTCCTTTTTGATTGGTGTATTGTGCACTAAAACGATAAGAAGTTTTTTCTGCTCCACCTTCTAAAGAAAGGTTATGTCTTTCCATTCTACCTGTTTGAAAAAAATTCTGGGCATTATTGAAAAACTGAGTTCCTGCAGGAAATTTAGGTCCAAATGTGCTACGAGTCGTAATATCAAAAACACCATTGGTTCCTTGATCATATACATTTTGTGTATTTGGTATTCTGCTTTGATTTACAACATCAAAACGTGTGTTGTAATCATAAGAAAGTCTACCTTTTCCTGGTTTACCTTTTTTAGTAGTAAAAAGTATAGCACCATTTGCTCCTAATACTCCATATAAAGCTGCAGCTTCTGGACCTTTTAAAACAGTAATATTCTCAATATCTTCTGGGTTTATATCTGCACCCCTATTTGTAAAATCAACGTCGCGGTTGGCTTTATCTGAAACTAAATTTCCTTGATTAAAAGTTTCATTATTAAACGGAACACCATCAACAACAATTAATGGTTGGTTGCTTAATGAAACAGAATTGGCCCCTCTCAAAACGATAGAAGCAGATGCTCCAACAGCTCCTGAAGTAGGTGTAACTGAAACACCTGGTATACGACCAGCTAAAGATGTAAAAACATTCTCTCTATTTACAGCAGCAACTTCTTCTCCTTTTATTTCACCTGTACTGTAACCAAGAGAACGTTTATCTCTTTTAATATTTAATGCAGTTACAACTACATCACCTAAACGTTTATCATCGTTTCCGATTTTAACATTCAAAGTGGCATCGTTACCTACTTTTTCTTCTAAAGTATTATAACCAACAAAACTAAATACCAGAATTTTACCCGGGCTAGTTTTAATTGAATAATAACCAGAAGAATTTGTTTGCGTGGCTACTCCCGTACCTTTAACTTTTACTGATACACTCTGCAAAGGAGTGCCATCGGTTAAATCGGTTACAATACCACTGATTGTTTTTTCTTGCGCGCTTGTACTTAGTGTGCGCAGCAAAAAGACGAGTAATAGAAAAACTACTCTTGGAAGAAAAACTCGTTTTCTCATAGCTTAAATTTAATACAATTAAAAGTTTTGGTAGTAATGTAATTGATCTGATTTCTTAATATAACTGATGTAAAACAGCATAAAAACGCAAAGAAATAAAATCTACTTAATACTTTTATAAAACTAGTACTAATAATTAAATTATCAATACAAAATTTGATAAAAATTTAACTTATCAACAATAAATAATAGTTGTGGATTAAAATTAATTGCACAAATCTGCAAATACGTGCAACATAATGTGTACCGATAACACAGTAAAAATTACATAACTAAAATATCTGCATTTTTATAACCTACTAATCGATCATCGCTAGGATCCAATTCTGTAATTAACATATCAATTTCTTGTAAAGAACATACTTGTAAATGCTGGGTTGTATTCAATTTTTCAGCAATCGCTAACGACACCACTTTTTGAGAACAAGCAATCATTGCTTTTTTAACTTCAATAATCTCCCATTCTAAATCGGTAATACCATATTTAATATCTATACTATTAGTACCTAATAAGCATAAATCGGCTCTAATTTGACCTAATCGTTGAACCACTTCTGCACCTACAGCCATTTGAGCACTTTTTAATAATTTATTCCCTAAAAAAATCACTTCTACATTCGGATGCTCCAATAACTCCAATGCAATCGGAATATTTGCGGTAATAAAAGTTGCATTTAATTGAGGTGGCAACATTTTAACCAACTCACGCATAGTAGTACCGCCAGAAATAACCACCAACATACCGTCTTTGATAAGTTCTATGGCTTTTTGTGCAATAATTTGCTTTTCAGATAAAGCGTATACTTGCTTACTTTCAATGGTAAAATGAAAGGATTTTGCCAGTGCACCACCATGCACTTTCATCAACTTCCCTTCTTCACCCAGTTCTTGTAAATCTCTACGAATAGTATCTTCCGATACATCCAATTGAATACATAAATCGGATGATAATACTTTATTATGAATATTAATTTGTTGTATTATATAGGCTTGTCGTTCTTTTTTAAGCATCAATAAAAGTAAACAGAATGACCAAAAAATAACAAAAAAAATATTTTTTACCCTTATTGCCCTTGCAAATAAGTAATTTAGCAGCCCTTTGATTTTATGATTTCACCCAATACCATACAACAAATTACCAACCGTATCGACATTATTGATGTTGTAGGCGAATTTGTAAAACTAAAGAAAAGAGGCACTAATTACCTTGGTCTCTGCCCTTTTCACGGGGAGAAATCGCCCTCTTTTACCGTTTCTCCAGCAAAAGAAATTTATAAATGTTTTGGTTGTGGCAAAAGCGGCAATACCATTACGTTTTTAATGGAGCATGAAAAATACAGTTATGTTGAAGCATTAAAATGGTTAGCAGAACGATACAATATTGAAGTTGAGGAAACACAAAAAACGCCTGAACAAGCTCAGCAAATTCAAATTGCAGATAGTTTACATGCCATCAATAATTTTGCGCAAAAATATTTTGCAGACCAATTGTTAAATACCGAAGAAGGAGTTAATAACGCACTCTCCTATTTAAAGGAAAGAGGATTTAGAGAAGAGATCATTCATAAATTTCAAATAGGATATAATCCGGAAGCAAGAGATGGTTTAACAAAAGCATTATTGGCCAATCAATTCAATCCTGAACTGTTACCTAAAACAGGTTTAGTTGCCAATAGAAATAATGAGCTAGTTGATAATTACAGATCAAGAATTATTTTTCCTATTCATAATAATAGCGGTAAAGTAATTGGTTTTGGCGCAAGGGTAATAGGAAAATCTGATAAAGGTCCAAAATACATTAACACACCTGAAAATGAAATTTATATAAAGAGTAAAATATTATACGGCTCTTATTTTGCACGAATGGCGATTGACAAAGCCGATGAATGTTTATTGGTTGAAGGATACACCGATGTAGTAAGCTTACACCAAGCAGGAATTGAAAATGTTGTTGCAAGTGGTGGCACTTCTCTTACTGTAGATCAGCTTAGACTAATAAAAAAATATACCAATAATCTCACCATTATTTATGATGGCGATAGCGCAGGAATCAAAGCTGCATTGCGTGGACTCGATTTAGCAATTGAAGAAAGTTTAAATGTACAATTAGTATTAATTCCAGAAAATGAAGATCCTGATAGTTATGTAAATAAAATAGGTGTTACTGCTTTTAATCAATTTATTACTGCATCAAAAAAAGATTTTATTCTTTTTCAATTAGATGTACTACTTAAAGATGCTGGGAATGATGTAAATAAAAAAAGTGGTATTGTTAATCAAATTGCTGAGTCGTTAAGCAAAATAAATAAAGCAGAAGACTTTACAAAACAGCAAGATTATATTAAACGTTGTTCTGCAATTTTAAAAATAGATGAGACTGGTTTTACCAATTTGGTAAACAAATATAAGAGAGATAAAATTAGCAAAGACGAAAAGAAAATGTCTTTTGATGAAGCTTCTTTTATTCAACAAGATGCAGAACAATATCATCCTGAAAATGATAGCTCTACTTCACTTCTTCAACAAGATGAACAGTATGAAAAAAATATTTTAAGGGTATTACTTGAACATGGTCTAAAACCTTATAACGAAAAAAAATCAATTGCTGTATTTATTTTTGAAGAAATGAATCAGTTTCATTTTGATAATATTCGGTTCGAGCAATTGTTAGATGTATACAAAGATTGGTACAACAAAGGAATGGAACCTACCGCTAAAACTATGTTGTATCATGAAGATGAATTTATTAGAAATACCATCACTAATATTACCATGTTTCCTTTTGAATTAAGCTTGCGTTGGGATGAAATAATGGAAGGAATGAAAATATTGAATAGAGATATTTCTGTACAGGACACTATAATGAGTTTGAATTATTTTAAATTACGAAAGCTCAAAAAAATGTTTGATCAAAATCAACAAGACATGGAGCATGCCAATTTTGAAGATCAAATAAAACTAATTGAATTGCACAAGGAATTAAAAGAATACGAAAGGGCAATTACACTTCAATTGGGTACTGTTATTATTAGATAATTTTACTTACTACTAAATGTAAGCTGCTCGAGCTTATTTTTTTGATTTGATAACGGCTTTCTTTGTTATTGAAAGTCTTCGACTTTTTTGTTTAGCAGTTTTTTCTTTGTATTCTAGTATATGTTGACTAATTGCTTCTCTTTCCTTTTGAGTTAAGGTTTTTGATAGTACATAGAAGTCAACATTTAATGGTTCTTTAATTAAGCCCATAATTTAAGTTTTAAAATATTTTTCAATTAATGTTTTAGCAGGTAGTATATCTATTGTCATTAAAAGTCCTCCCACATGAAAAGCTCCTAGATTTTTGATGTAATGATCAATAAGTTTAGTTTTTGAATGAAATGCAATGAACCCAGAATACCCTTTTTGAAATGAGAGTCTACAAGCATAAGCAACTAGGTTCCCGGGTACTCCTAAATAAACTTTTGACTTGCCTTTATTAAATGGAGCGCTTTCAATTAAATGCATAAAAACATGATCTGGCTCAATACTTAAACTTACCAATCCTTGAACTATTGTTGAATTTCCTTGAATTGTGAGTTTATATACCTCTCTTTCAGATGCATCTAATTCTTTCTTCCAATTAAAGAGCCATCCATTTTTGATTGATACAGATTTTAAATCTGATCTTAATAAAGGGGAAACATCTGTTGCAAAACTATCACCAGTAGAAACATTTTCTATAGAACGAGTAAGTTTATCGATCTCAAAATCTAAGTAATTGATTCTTGATTTTTTCACTAACACAATATAAGAAAAAAAGACAATTTTTTTGTAGGAAAATAATAAGTAAAAAAAAGCCCCCGAAAATCAGAGGCTTTTTTACTAAAAATTTATTCAAATTACTTTACTTCTTCAAACTGTGCGTCTTCAACTGTATCGTTGTTAGCTGCTTGAGCGCCTTCTTGAGGTCCAGCTTGTTCTGCACCTGGTTGTGCTCCTGTTTCTTGTTGAGCTTTATAGATGTCTTCACTTGCAGCAGTCCATGCAGTATTCATTTCTGTTGTTGCAGTATCAATTGCTGGAATATCCTGTGCTTTATGAGCATCTTTTAATTTAGTTAAAGCTGTTTCAATAGCAGTTTTTTTGTCGGCAGGAATTTTATCTCCAAACTCTTTGAATTGCTTCTCAGTTTGAAAAATTAGACTATCAGCCTGATTTAATTTCTCTACACGATCTCTAGCTTCTTTGTCAGATGTTTCGTTGGCTTTTGCTTCGGCTTTCATTTTTTCTACTTCTTCTTTGCTTAAACCGCTACCAGCTTCAATTCTAATTTTTTGTTCTTTTCCTGTGCCTTTGTCTTTTGCACTTACATGCAACATACCGTTTGCATCAATATCAAAAGTTACTTCAATTTGTGGTACACCTCTTTGTGCAGGAGGTAATCCATCTAAATTAAACATACCTAAACTTTTATTCTGATTAGCCATTGGGCGCTCACCTTGTAATACATGTATTTGAACTCCTGGTTGATTATCGCTTGCAGTAGAATATACTTCTGTTTTCTTTGTTGGAATAGTAGTGTTTGATGCAATCATGGTTGTCATCACACCACCCATTGTTTCAATTCCTAAACTCAAAGGAGTAACGTCTAATAACAAAACATCTTTAATTTCTCCAGATAATACTGCACCTTGAATTGCGGCACCTACAGCAACTACTTCATCGGGGTTAACACCTTTATTTGGTTTTCTTCCAAAGAATTTTTCAACAATATCCTGTACTTTCGGAATACGTGTAGACCCTCCTACTAAAATAACTTCATCAATATCTGTAATTGAATATCCTGCATCTTTTAAAGCTGCTTCGCATGGCTTTAAGCAACGAGCAAATAAATTATCGGCAAGTTGTTCAAATTTAGCGCGACTCAACTTAACAACTAAGTGCTTTGGAACACCATCTACTGCTGTTACATAGGGTAAATTAATTTCTGTTTCTGAAGAAGAACTCAATTCAACTTTAGCTTTTTCTGCTGCTTCTTTTAAACGTTGTAATGCCATTGGATCTTTACGCAAATCGATTGCTTCTTGATTCTTAAATTCTTCAGCTAACCAATCCATCACTACTTTATCAAAATCATCACCACCTAAATGCGTATCTCCATTTGTTGACTTAACTTCAAAAACTCCATCTCCTAATTCAAGTATTGAAATATCGAATGTTCCACCACCTAAATCAAAAACCGCAATCTTTTGATCTGCATGTTTTTTATCTAAACCATATGCCAAAGCTGCAGCAGTTGGTTCATTCACAATTCTTCTTACAATTAAACCTGCAATTTCTCCTGCTTCTTTAGTTGCTTGGCGTTGTGCGTCGTTAAAATATGCTGGAACTGTAATAACAGCTTCAGTAACTTCTTGACCAAGATAATCCTCTGCAGTTTTCTTCATTTTTTGCAAAATCATTGCAGAAATTTCTTGTGGTGTATATAAACGGTCATCTATAGCTACACGAACAGTATTATTATCACCTTTTGCAACTTTATAACTCCAATGACTGATTTCTTCAGTCACTTCGTCGAATTGACGGCCCATAAAACGCTTTACACTGGTAATAGTATTTTGCGGGTTGGTAATAGCCTGACGTTTTGCAGGATCACCTACTTTTCTTTCTCCATTTTTTAAAAATGCCACTACTGAAGGTGTTGTTCTACGACCTTCATCGTTTGCTATAACAACCGGCTCATTTCCTTCCATTACAGAAACACAACTATTGGTGGTTCCTAGATCAATTCCAATTATCTTTCCCATATTATTTATTTTTTACTCATTTATAAAGTCAATCTTTATGCCATCAAGCATTTAAATGAAAAATTGGCATAATTTGTTTTAAAACCATTTTATTATCATCTTTGCGCTGTCAAATTTTTAATTATTTAGGCTTTATTCCTGACATATTAAATAAAAAACATATTTTAAAATCCATTTTTCTGTGACTAGATCGCATAATTGAGCCTATGGCAAACTGGTTTATTCGTGGTTTTTTATTTTTATTGATAATATTGGGAGCGTTTAGAGCGTCTAGTCAAAACAAGTTAATTGTAGGCAAAATAGTTAATCCATTTACCAAAGAACCTGTACCATTTGCTTCTGTACAGTGGAAAAAAAACGGAAATGGTATACTAAGTGATAGCTTAGGTTTGTTTACTATTAGAAAATCAGCTTTCCCTCTAGACAGTTTGCTTGTTGGTTATGTTGGCTATGAAATGGCAGCATATTTTATTAATTCTTCTAGATCAGATACACTGATTTTATATATTGGGCAACTAAAACAAAGTAGTGAAGTATTTGTTAAATCGAAATTTAGCAAAGGATTAAGATGGTGGAAAACAATTGTTGCTAATAAACCAAAAAACGATCCTTTTCAATATGAATCCTATTCTTATGTATTATACAATAAGCTTGAAATAGATCTGAACAACATCAAAAAAGAAAAATTCAACAATATTAGATCAATGAAACCTTTTGGTTTTGTTTTAGACAATATTGATAGCATCACAGAAAATAGGCCATTTATCCCTGTTTTTTTAACAGAATCTTTATCTAATTATTACTACACCAATAATCCTTATGCAACAAGAGAAGTTATAACTGCTCAGCAAACACACGGCTTAAAAAATGAATCGATGCTACAGTTTCTGAATGGCATCAACCAAAAAATAAATGTATACAGTAATCAACTTACAATTTTTGGTAAAGAGTTTATTAGTCCACTTAGCAGCAGTGGCAATAAGTACTATAATTATAAAGGCGCAGATACTGTAACAATCGGGAATGAAAAATTTTATCACTTAATTTTCACTCCGCTTAGAGATGGCGAAAACACATTTTCCGGAGATTGTTGGATACATGGTAGTAGTTGGGCTATTCAACGGATTTCTTTAAACATCAATGCAACTGCCAATATCAATTTTGTACAGCGACTAACTATTTCTCAGGAATTTAAAAAAAATGATTCAGGCAAATGGTTATTTGCTAAAGATATATTTGTTGCGGAAGTTTCTCCATTGAAAAAAGATAAATTCTCTTTTATCGGAAGGAAAACAAAACTATATAACAACATTCAAATTAATAATCCTGATATAATAACAGAGATCAAAAAAAATAAAACCAAAGATGAAACTATTTCATCGGAAGAAATTGTAAATACAGACAAAAATTTCTGGAATAATAATCGACCTGAAAGGCTCAGCAGAAACGAAGAAAATGTGCTTAAACTTATTGATACTTTAAGAACTATGCCAGTTTTTAAAAAGTATAGTGAAACAGTTGAATTTGTTTTTGGAGGCTATAAAAAATTAGGAAAATTTGAAATTGGTCCGTGGTTTAAATGGATTAGTGGGAATCAACTTGAACGATTTAGATTGCGATTTGATTTAGGAACAACTGACTTATTTAGTAAAAATTGGAGATTACATGCATATTTAGCATACGGGTTTAGAGACAACCGTTTTAAAGGAAAATTTGATGTGAATTATAAAATACCCAATAGTAAAGGATGGAGTTTAAATGCCTCTTACTTGAATGATTTAGACAATGGTAAAATAAAATACAATGATGAAGATGTAACTACAGATAATTCATTTAGTCAGCTAATTCGTAGACCAAATATCCCTCAAAAATTTCTTGGCATTGAAGAATATAAATTTGGATTTACAAAAGAATGGGCGTCTCATTTTTCAATAAATAGTTTTATAAGTAGGATCGATAATATAACTTATGATCCACTTCCTTCTAATAGATTATTATCTGATAATGCAATAATAAATACAGAATTGGTATTAAAATTCAGGTATGCTCCAGGTGAAAGATCCATCAATACACATCGTAAAGATTATAAATTAAAAACAAATAAGCCAATTTACGAATTGCGTTTCGGACAATCTGCAAAGGGTCTTTTTCAAGGAGAATATCAATTTAGTAAATTAAATGCAAGTATTCGTCAGCGAATAAGAATTCCACGTTTTGGTCAACTAAACTACATGATCTATGGAGGTAAAATTTGGTCCAAAAGTGGATTGCCATTTATGCTATTAGAATTGCACCCAGGTAATGAAATATTCTACTATAACAAAGAGAGCTTTAACTTGATGAACAGGTTCGAATATTTTAGCGACAGATTTGCAGGAATAAATATTGAACACAATATTGAAAAGAAATTATTGAATCTTTTTCCATTTATGCGCAAATCCCCTATTCGACAATTTTGGAATGTAAAAACTGTTTGGGGGAACTTAAATATAGATAGCAGAATATTAAATAGAACAGACTTTGGAGATTACCGTTTAAGGGCTTTGAATGATAACTTTTATACAGAAATAGGAACAGGATTAGACAATATTGCTCGCTTTTTTAGAGTAGATTTTGTATGGCGCATCAACCCAAATCAAACTAATAATCCAGTTTATCAGAATTTTGCAACTTTTGCAATATTGGGAAGTTTTAGAATTCAATTCTAATTTTTGGCAGCTTTAAAAGTAAAGTTTTTCTGAGAAAAATAACTAAAGGCAACAACAAAAAAAGTAGTTACCATTTTTGATGGTGTTGGATACCATCCTAATAAGTCTACAAAAACTTTTAAGAAAAGATAGTTTAAAATTAAACAGCCTAATACTACCATAAAATATTTACCCAGTTGCTCTCTTTTAGCAACAGTAGTTTCTTGAAATACAACATATCTACTTAAGTAAAATCCAATTGGAAATGTAACAAAGAAGCTCATTAAAAATGAAGCAATATGGGGAGCAATTGTTAAAAAATTGAGCTGAACAGGCTGTTTTAACAAAATAAAATTATAGCAAATAAAAAATAAACTGATATCCAATATAGTATTAAAACCACCACAAGCTGCATACCTAAAAGTTTTTAATGGCATAACCTTTCTAAAGATCGGATAGAACAAATCCACCGTATGTAGAATAAAATTGCGAATGAAAAAGTGCAGCTTTTGCATAAAGGATTGTAAATGTAGCGCTTAATTGGTTAGTTTTGCCATCCGAAATTGTTCAAATATGAGCTTGGTTCAAAGGATTAAAGTAGCTACAGCAGCAAGTATCAATGAATTATATGCATATACAATTCAGCCAAATAATATATCGGTTAATAATACAAAGTCCGAATTTGAGGGCGATTATACTGTTGTATTATTTGCTTTTATAAAAGAGTTAAAAAAATCACCAGAATTACTTGGGCAAGAATTAGGAGCTCATTTAGTTAATAATAACCCCGATTTATTTACTCATTTTAATCTTGTAAAAGGTTTTTTAAATCTAACTATTAATAACAATTACTGGTTAGCATTTTTAAAAGATACTTATAGCAATTCACTTTATGGCCAAGCGGCATTGAATGGATTAAGTGTAATGGTAGAGTACTCTTCTCCAAATACAAATAAGCCACTGCATTTAGGGCATTTGAGAAATAATTTTTTAGGCAGAAGTATTGCAGAAATTTTAAAAACAACTGGTAATAAAGTTGTAAAAACATGTATTGTAAATGATCGCGGTATACATATTTGTAAAAGCATGATTGCTTGGCAATTGTTTGCAAATGGCGCAACACCTCAAAGTAGTAATCATAAAGGCGATCATTTTGTAGGAGATTATTATGTAAAATTTAATGACGAATACAAACTTCAAATAGAAGAACTAAAAAGCAAAGGAATATTGCAAGAAGAAGCAGAGAAGTCTGCCCCCATTATGCTTGCAACTCAGCAAATGTTGTTAGATTGGGAAGAAGGCAAACCATCTGTTATTGAGCTTTGGAAAAAAATGAATGAATGGGTATATGAAGGGTTCGATGTTACTTATAAAAAAATTGGAACTGATTTCGACAAAACATATTTTGAAAGCAATACTTATTTATTGGGAAAGGATTTAGTTGCTAAGGGATTAGCAAAGAATGTATTTTACCAAAAAGAAGATGGAAGTGTTTGGATTGATTTAACTGCAGATGGATTAGATGAAAAAATAGTTCAACGAAAAGATGGTACATCAGTATATATAACACAAGACATTGGCTTGGCGGAACAAAAACAAAATGAATTCAATGCTAATCAAAGTATTTATGTTGTAGGTGATGAACAGAATTATCACTTTAAAGTATTGAAGCTTATTTGTCAGAAATTAGAATTGCCTTCTGCAGATGGTATTTTCCATTTAAGTTATGGCATGGTAGAATTACCAACTGGCAAAATGAAAAGTAGAGAAGGAACTGTGGTGGATGCCGATGATTTAGTTGATGAAATGATTGCAATTGCAAAGCAAAAAACGGAGGAACTCGGAAAAGTAAATGATTTTACAGAAGAAGAAAGAAATGAGCTTTTTGAAACATTAGGATTAGGCGCGTTGAAGTTTTTTTTATTGAGAGTAGATCCGAAAAAGAAAATGGTTTTTAATCCAGAAGAAAGCATCGACTTTCATGGATTTACTGGTCCTTTTATACAATATACCCATGCAAGGATTAAAAGTGTACTTCGCAAATTATCCATCAATAGTGCTATAAAATTAGATGACGAAAAAGTTGCTACTAATCATGATTTTTTGCCTCTAGAAAAAGAAATGATTTTACAGTTGGAGCAGTTTCCAGATTTGTTAAATGATGCTGGTAAAGAACTTGATCCATCTAAAGTGGCTATTTATATTTTTAATTTAGCCAAAACATATAGTTCATTTTATAATGAGCATTCAATTGCAAATGCAGAGAATGAGGAAAAGAAAACACTTAGGTTAATGTTATCGATATTAACTGCAAGTGTAATTAAAACAGGCATGTTGGTATTAGGCATAAAAGTCCCTGAAAGGATGTAATAATTTTTTTCTAATATTGCAATCTTATTTGCCCGGGTGTTGAAATTGGTAGACAAGCCACCTTGAGGTGGTGGTGCTGGAAACGGCGTGCTGGTTCGAATCCAGTCTCGGGCACAAACGCCTCGACACAAAGTGTCGGGGTGTTTTATTTGAATCTGTCAAAAGCTTGCTTTTGTAAGTATGAAAATGAAACACCCCGCAAAAGCGAAGCTTTTTAGAGGCTTTGAGTAAGCCCCCCATTTAGGATCAGCAAGCGTAACGAAGTGGAGCGCAGCTAATCCTAAATTCTTTGCAGTTGACCCTTCGACAGGCTCAGGATGACAGCACCTGCAAAGGAGGCAACTTTTGCAGAAGCTTTAAGTAAGTACCGTGACATATATATAATTTGCATAAACTGCAAACTAAAAGTTAAAAGACAATTATTATTATAGCCAATAAGAATATAAATCAAAATAGTATTTAAGTGGCATAAAAGTTGGTTTTGAATATAAAATATCTTTTAAAACTTAAACCATTCATTATGAAAGTCTCTATTAGTTTGGCATTTCTTTTCAGTATTCTGTTAAGTTCTTGCACTATCATTCGACAAGGTGAAGTTGGTGTAAAAAGACGCTTAGGAAAGATTGATCCAGTATTTGTTGAGCAAGGTCCTAAAGGATACAATTTGTTTACAACTAGTATTTTAAAAGTTCCTACTAGATCAAAGAACATTGAAGTAAAACCTGATCTTCCATCAAAAGAAGGGCTCACAATTCGTTCAGAGATTTCGATACTATATCGCATTAAGCCAGAAGCAGCACCTAAGATTGTTCAAAATATTGGTCTCAATTATGAAAGTGAAGTTATTATTCCCGTTTTCCGTTCTGCCGCAGCTGACATTACTTCAAAGTTCCTAGCAAAAGACATGCACAGTGGAGAGCGCGCGAAGATTGAACAAGCCATTAGTAAGCAAATGACAGAAATCTTAGAGCCAAAAGGTTTTATTATTGATAATGTACTGTTGAAAAGCATAAAACTTCCTGATGGTCTATCAAGGACTATTGAGGAAAAATTGCAAGCTGAACAAGAAGTACAACGTATGGAGTTTGTAAAAGAAAGAGAAAAAAGGGATGCAGAAAGACGTATCATTGAGGCAGAAGGTAAAAAAGAAATTGCCCGCATTCAGGCTGAAGGTGAAAAAAATGCATCCATAATTCAAGCTGAGGCAAGAAAACGTGTATATGAAATTGAGGCCGAAGGGAAAGCCAATGCAATGACTTTTGAAGCATTAGCAACACGCAAAGCAAATGACACAATTAATAAAACGCTTACCCCTTCTATATTGAAACTTAGGCAAATTGAAGCTTTTCGTGCAATTTCAATAAGTAATAACAGTAAGCTAATTGTGACTGATGGAAAAACTCCATTTCTTTCTTTGCCTGATAAATTCTAATTAAAAATTAGTACCGCTTTTTAAAATGAAGTTCGATCTGGTGTTACAAAACCATGATCAACTTCATTTTTTTATTGTAAGGATACAGTTCATCTTATGTAAAACTTACCAGCGCAGGTCTCAGACCTGTGATTACATACTTCCCAACTAGCGCAGGTCTCAGACCTGTGATTGCACACTTCCCCTACATACAAAGTTGCGAAGGCAGATTTTCAATACCTTCATAGCCAAATATTATTAATATGTCGAGTTTTATTATAACCTGCCCTAATTGTAATCACCAATTTGAACCGGGCGACTCCATGCGCGATGAAATTGAAAAAGAGCTTCGTGGAAAAATGGTGGATTGGCAAAAAAAGAAAGAAGCCGAAACAACTGCTCAACTAGAAATTGAAAAAAAGCGCTTGCAGACAGAAATGCAAGAATCTATTAAAAAAAGTATTGCTGCCGATTATGAAAATCAACTAAAACTACTTCAACAAAACGCTTTTGATGCAGAAGAAAAATTAAAAGAATCTCGTAAAAAGGAATTGGAGTTTCTACAAAAAGAACAAGCTTTAAAAAATAGAGAAGAAGAATTACAATTAACCGTTCAACGCCAGTTGATGGAAGAACGAGAAAAAATGAAAGAAGAATTAAGAAAAAGTGAAGCAGAAAAATCTAATATTAAAGAACAAGAATCTCAATTAAAAATAAGAGAATTAGAAAAGCAAAAAGAAGATCAAGCAAAGCTTATTGAAGAAATGAAGAGAAAATCTGAACAAGGAAGCATGCAGTTACAAGGCGAAGTTCATGAACTTATTTTAGAACAAATTTTAGAAATTACATTTCCGTTTGATAAAATTGAAGCAGTTGGTAAAGGCGTTAGAGGTGCAGATTGCATACAGATAGTTCGTAACCAATTTGGTAATGAATCTGGAAAAATAATTTATGAAAGTAAACGTACCAAAGACTTCTCCAATGAATGGATAGATAAATTAAAAAAAGACATGCGCCATTTTGGTGCAGACATAGCTGTAATCGTAACCCAATCATTTCCAAAAGATATGGAACGATTTGGAGAAAAAGACGGCGTTTACATTTGCACAATGTCGGAAGTTAGAAGCGTTGCTCTCCTATTGCGCAATGCAATATTAAAAATAGCCGATGCTAAAAAAAGTCAGGAAAACAAAGGCGATAAAATGGTAATGTTATACGACTATTTAATTGGTACAGAGTTTAGTGAACAATGGAAAGCAATTAGTGAAGGTTATAGAAGTATGCGCCAAAGCATTCAGAAAGAAAGAGATGCCATGGAGAAAATGTGGAAGGCAAGAGAAAAGCAATTGGATAAAATACTTTTGAATGCAGCACATATAAAAGGATCTGTAGAAGGCATTGCTGGTGCAGATGCAGTGAACTTAAATCTATTAGAAGACGATAACGAATCTTTGCTACTTGATTAATTTCATCGACCATATTAATCATACTGGGCAACCGGATTTGCCATCCCAAAAAAAGCCAATCTACCCTATTAAAAGTGATTTGCGTAATTACTTAATAAATTATGGAAGAGAAGTTATACTCCCATTTGGATACAGTGACCTACATAAATTTACTTACACTGTTCCTCTAAAAGACAAGCATGGAAAAGATACTTTATGGGAAAAAGTTTCTTATGATATGCATGAATGGAAATTTTTAAGAGAAAGTTTAATACGCGTATATGCAATTCTAAAGACAGAGGGCGACATGAGTTTTGTAGATCATTTAGATGTTGCAAGAATTGACTATTGTTTTTTTGGAAATAGCAAACCTTTCCGAATTAGGATCATCAATAAATTTAATGACAACTACGATCATTACTATATTAAACAAGCTGATGCTAGTAGGGTGTACGGGCTAGAACTTGAACATTTACTTTCTCCTAATAGAATGACTTATTTCACTTGCAAAGAAACGCTAGTGGAAGAACATATTCCAGGAATACCTGGTGATGTTTTTATTGCAGATTATTTAGATAGCAACCAAACCAATCAAATTAGACTGGCAAAAGAATTTGTAAAATTTAATGAGCGTTGTTTTGTGCAACTACTCGGTGATATGCGCGCTTATAATTTTGTAGTAAATATTATTCCTGATATCGAAGATTTTCAATACAGAATTAGAGCAATTGATTTTGATCAGCAATCTTATGAAGGCAGGAAAAATTTATATCTCCCACAATTTTTTAAGGAGAATAGTCCACTTGTTAATTTAGTGATGAAGCAATTAAACCATCAATCTATAGAACAATACCAAGCAGAAGAAAAAACAATGATGACATTCAGATTGGTTTCATCGAGATATAGAATAAAAGAGTTGTTAGACATAATGAATGATGACCCAATATCTAAGACTGAGAAAATAGATGAATTAAAAAAATCATTGGCAGTTCATTTCAATAACGACCAATATTTAAGAGCAACTACAATGGGACAATTATTAAAAACCCATATGAAACAAGCATTGCATAAGTTTTTGAAACATGTATCGAAAACGAGGAATAAAATAGCCGATTAATTAAAATAAGATTCTACCCAAACAAGACTAAGCTCATCCTGCAGTTTATATTGCAAATTCAATTGCTGATGAAAATCATTTTTAATAAAATTGGCGTTTATAGTCCCGCTGGTATTTAATTGGAAAGGCTGTGTTCTCATCACATCTTTAAAGTCAACGTCGCCCCTTCCCCACCATTTAAACATCGCTTCTTTAGCGCTCCATAGAACAGTTAATTTTTCAATTTCATTAACTGGTTTATTACCGAATGCTAAATTGTTTAATTCTTGAATATTCAAAAATTTATTTTTAATTCGCTCAACCCTTTGTGTTACCAATTCAACATCAATACCTACCCTTTTATTACTACTTACGATAGCTGCAGCATAGTTACCACAATGTGAAATTGAAAAATGATATTCGTCCTGGGGTAAAAATGGTTTTCTGGTATCGGCAATTTCAATGAGTGAAATAGGAAAATCGGGAAACAAATAGGTTAATAAATACCTACCTGCTAAATGCTGCAAAAGCTTGTGAGGGTGAGATACAGGTTGGTGAAATGGTACTTTTTGAATAAAAAAAGAGGCGTCTTCCTTTATTTCCCAAACTGCTAGCTTGGTTGTTTCGTTGATATTTTGTTGATAATACAGTGGCACTAAAACTAATTAGGATTATATATTGCAGCATTGCAATTTAACTGTAAAAGTAGTAAGAATGATTTTAAGTGATTTACGCATTTTAGAAGAAATAGAAAAAGGAACCATTAAAATTGAACCATACGATCGTGGTGAGTTAGGAAGTAATAGTTACGATGTTCATTTAGGCAAATGGTTGGCAGTATATATAGATGCAGAATTAGACGCTAAAAAGCACAATAAAATTGAGTATTTTGAAATACCAGATGAAGGATATGTTATACACCCTTCAGGATTTTACTTAGGAGTAACAGAAGAGTATACAGAAACACATGCGCACGTACCTTTTTTAGAAGGCAAATCTTCTACTGGAAGATTGGGTATAGATATTCATGCAACCGCAGGTAAAGGTGATGTTGGATTTTGTGGTAATTGGACCTTGGAAATATCTTGCAAGCAACCAGTAAGAATTTATAAAGGGATGCCAATTGGACAATTAATTTATTTTCCGGTAGATGGAGAAATTGGTACTGCTTATAACCAGAAAAAGAATGCCAAATACAATGGTCAGCCTAATAAGCCTATTGAAAGTATGATGTGGAAGAATAATTTTTAATTTAACTGGAAAATTGCTGCATTTAAAATCGTTGCAAAGCTTACCCAAACCAAATAAGGTATAAGTAAAGATGCGGCCAAGGTTGAATTCTTCCAGAAAAAAATGATGGTAAGTATTATGAATGTCCACATAAACAATATCTCTACCAATGCCCAACCGAGTAGATGATATTTGAAAAAAATAATAGACCAAAAAAAGTTCAATGTGAATTGAATCATAAAAAGTACGATAGCAGTATTTCTATCTTTTGATACAGGCTTTTTCCATACTAAATAAAGTGCAACACCCATAAGCGAATATAGGATAGTCCAAACTGGTCCAAATATCCAATTAGGAGGATTGAACACAGGTTTTTGCAATGAGGCATACCAGTTAGGGATTTCCGAACTGGTAAACACGCTTCCTAGTGAACCAATACCAATTGTAAATAAAAGTGAAAGGATTAGTTTAATAAAATTATTCATATGAATGGGAAGATAAACTAAATGTGTTCAGTAAAATACAATGAAGGAAACTTACAACTTTTTGTATTTTTTTTGATAAGCTATTAACCAACCAAGTACTTCATCATAACTATTGATCCCTGCTAATTGTTTATTCATTTTAAGGTATTGGTCGAACAAATCAGCCGAAATTGGCGCAATACTGTTTCTACTCATCATAAAAAAATGGCGAATTTCTTTTCTATCTTTTTTTACAAGTGTATCAATATTGTTTTTATTGTATTTCACTATTTCTTTAAAAGCCGTAAAACTACTGTCGCGCGCATACAGAATAAATTGTTGTGAAAGTGCATATCCTAAAAGATCGAGATAAACAGAATATTTAAAATATGAATTATCAGAATTAGATGCAGCCAAATAGCCAACAAAATTGGCTTCACTCTCACTTGCATAACCAAGCTGGTGTGCCATTTCGTGACAAGTAATATAAGGAGTTAACACATTTGGAACATCGGTTCTAATTTGCGCTTCACCAGAAAAAGGATTATAATATCCAGTAAACCCAATATAGTTAGCTAATGGGGTATACAGACTTTCTTTAACAGATAGGTTTTGGTAGTTTAAAAATGGATGTTTAGAGTTAGCTATTTGATAACTTTTTACAGCTTCCAATTTTAAAAGGTCAAGCGAATAAATAGGGAGTGAATTATCAGCAAATGATCTTCTCAAAACATTCGTTTGATTAATCAGCAAATTTGTTAGTGAAGTAATATCTTCTTTTGTGTAATGATATTTTTGAATGCCTAGTTGTTGTTCAATTCCCAAACGGCTATAATTCATCCCCCAAAAAAGTTTAAAAAGTATATATATCCAGCAAAAAAATCGAATCCCGTTTCCAAGTAAGTAAATTATTAGATTTAAGGTGACTTTTTCTTTGTAAATCTTGCCAATACCTTTCTTTAGAAAAACAATAAGGCATACTCCAAAACCAAGATAAAGTAAGTCGCCGATGCTAAAAGGAACCCAACCAGTGAGCAATCGTAGCCAATTTCCTAAAAGTGGATAAAAACCAATCGAATAGCATTTTTCCACAAAATCGGGTAGAAATCCAATAAAAAATAACAAAAATGACACAAAAATGAGCCAAAAAGTACTTTTTATCTGATTTTTTCGAATGGTAATTGCTATTGACATAAGATTTAAATGGTTAAAGTTACATTGGTCAACCACTTTAACGGCATTTTTTTGGTTTACTTTGGCAAATTGGGTGCTTTTTTCTACCTTTGCAAACCCTTAAAATGTGGATATGAGTAATCGGAGGGAATTTGAGATAGCTTTTGTGGGTTTGAAGCCGGGAATTCATTTATATGAATACAAGGTGGAAGATAAGTTCTTTGTTACATATGGTGAGCAGGATTTTAAAAACTGTGCTACCAATATCAAATTGAGTCTGGATAAAAAAACAGGCTTTATGTTATTAAAATTTGATGTTGATGGAAAGGTTGAATCTAACTGTGATCGTTGTGGAAATAGTATCCCATTTCAGTTATGGGACGAGTTCAACATCATTGTAAAAATAGTTGATGAACCTAATGCAATGAATGAACAGGAAGAAGATCCTGACGTGTATTATATTGGCAGAGGTGAAAGTCACTTACACCTAGCTGATTGGATATTTGAATTTATTAATCTTAGTTTGCCTTTGCAAAAAATGTGTAAGCCAGAAGAATTTGGCGGAGCAAAATGCAACAAAGAAGTATTGGAGAAATTAAGAAAGATGGAAGAAGATGTCCAAAAAGATTCACCAACTTTATGGAAGGGACTAGAAAAATTTAAAGATTTAGAATAACTTTTTTTTTGATACAATAAATATTGAGCAATGCCGAATCCAAAACGCAGACATTCACAGCAGAGAAGTGCTAAAAGAAGAACACACTATGTTGCACAGGAAGTAACCCTAAGCAAAGATAGTACTACAGGAGAAATACATGTACGCCATCGTGCTCATGTAAGCGAAGGTAAATTATTCTACAAAGGAAAATTGGTTGCCGAAAAAGCACCATTGAAAGCTTAACCTTTTAGATCAATTTATTTTAGTAGCTTACTGACATGAATATAGGACTAGACATGATGGGAGGAGATTTTGCACCGCTAGAAGCAGTGAAAGGTATCCAATTTTTTATGTCCGACACTATAATTGGCTCGGTAAACATATTTTGTATAGGTGATGAAGCCATTGTAAAACCTCTTATGGAGTTATACAATATTTCATCACCTAATTTGCATTTTATACATGCCTCAGAAGTAATTGGTTACCACGATCACCCAACTAAAGCACTAAAAGAAAAACAACAGTCATCTATTGCAATTGGATTCCATTTATTAGCTACTGGAAAAATTGATGCATTTATTAGTGCAGGAAATACAGGTGCAATGTTGGTTGGTGCAATGTTCACCATCAAAGCGATAGAAGGTGTATCAAGACCAACAATAGCAACCATTGTTCCAAAAATTAACGGTTCAACAGGAGTATTATTAGATGTTGGTTTGAATGCCGATTGTAAACCAGAATTACTGAATCAATTTGCCATTTTAGGTAGTCTTTATGCGGAGCATATTGTAGGGTTAAGTAATCCAAAAGTTGGGTTAATTAATGTTGGAGAAGAAGAAGGTAAAGGCAATATTTTAGCACAAGCTACCTATCCCCTATTAAAAGAAAATAATCAGATCAACTTTATTGGAAATATTGAAGGAAGAGATTTTTTTGGCGACAAAGCAGATGTATTTGTATGTGATGGATTTACCGGAAATATTGTGTTAAAATTGGCTGAGTCTGTTTATGATATTGCTGTTCAAAGAGGTGTTGAAAACGACGCTTACTTCAATAGATTCCATTACGAAAATTATGGCGGCACTCCTGTATTGGGTGTTGCAAAACCCGTAATAATTGGTCACGGTATTAGTACTGCAAAAGCATTTAATAATATGATTAAAGTTGCAGCAAAAATGGTTTCAAGTGATTTATGTACAAAAATGGCCAACTCATTTAAGTCTTAACGCTACTAATTTGTTTTTACATGATTCGAAAAATTTGTTTGTTTATTTTTAATCAAACAGGATGGAAAGTAGACCATCAAATACCAATCGATATAAAGAAATGTATTATAATAGCTGCACCTCATACCAGTAATTGGGATTTTTGGTATACGATGGCAGCTTTCTCCATTTACAAATTAAAAATAAGGTTTACAGTAAAAAAAGAATGGATGAATTTTCCATTTAATATTATTATGAAACCATTGGGAGGAATTGCTATTGATAGAACTCCTAGAATAGATGGCAATCGTATAAGTTTTGTAGATGCAATGACAGATTTATTTAAAGCCAATGAAGAATTAATTATTGTAATTACGCCTGAAGGAACTAGAAGTAAGCGCGATAAATGGAAAACAGGATTTTACCATATTGCCAAACAGGCCAATGTGCCTATTCTTTTGGGTTATGTAGATTATGCTACTAAAACAGCTGGTATTGCTAAAGCGATTCATCCAACTGAATTTAATCAGACGATGGAATCGATTATGCAATTTTACCAAACAATTACTCCAAAATTTCCTGAAAATTTTTCTTTAGACAATAGTCATAAAGGATAAGAACCTTGATTTCAAAAACTATACCTTTGCACAAACAAGCGTTAGTTTTTATGTGGAAGAATAATATATTAGAAACCATTGGAAATACTCCAATGATCAAATTAAACAAGGTTTCCATAGGTATACCAGGTACAATCTTAGCAAAAGTAGACTACTTTAATCCGGGTAATTCTATTAAAGATAGAATGGCTTTGAAAATGGTTGAAGTAGCTGAAAAAGAAGGCAAATTAAAGCCCGGAGCCACTATTATAGAGGGAACAAGTGGCAATACAGGTATGGGATTGGCATTGGCAGCATGTGTAAAAGGTTACAAGTGTATTTTTGTAACTACCGACAAACAATCAAAAGAAAAGGTAGATATTTTAAAAGCAGTTGGTGCAGAAGTTATTGTTTGTCCCACCAATGTTTTACCAGAAGATCCACGCAGTTATTATAGTGTTGCAAAAAGGTTGGGTAAAGAAATACCCAATTCTATGTACATGAACCAATACGATAACCTTGCCAATAGGCAAGCGCATTATGAAAGTACTGGCCCAGAAATTTGGGAACAAACAGAAGGAAAAATTACTCATTTTGTTTGTACTGCTGGAACAGGAGGAACTGTTACTGGAACAGCGATGTATTTAAAAGAAAAAAATCCTAATATTAAAATTTGGGCAATTGATGTTTATGGATCACTTCTTACCAATTATTATAACACTGGCAAAATTGATATGAGTTTTGTTCATCCTTATATTAGTGAGGGATTTGGAGAAGATTTTGTTCCAGAGAATTACGACATGAGTGTTATTGATCATTTTGAGCAAGTAACAGATAGAGACGGTGCAATTATGGCGCGTAGAATTGCCAAAGAAGAAGGATTGTTTTGCGGATACAGTGCAGGAAGTTGCTTACAAGGATTGATACAATTAAAGGATCAACTAACAAAAGATGATGTGGTAGTTTGTGTTTTTCATGATCATGGTAGTAGGTATGTTGGAAAAATCTATAATGATCAATGGATGATGGAAAGAGGTTTTTTAGAAGTAAAAACATTTAGAGATATAATTAGTGGAAGAATTGGAACAAAATTAGTTACAGTAGATACCAAACAAACTGTTGCAGATGCAGTAGAGTTGATGAAGAAGTATGATATTGAACATATTCCAGTGATAAACAATAATATTCCTGTAGGAAGCATAAGTGAAGTTGGTTTGTTTTTAAAAGTATTTAACAATGCTGATATTAAACATGCTACTGTTGAAAGCGTTATGGAACTTGCGTTTCCAATGGTTGATTTCCATACACCTGTAGAAAAAATTGGGGGATTAATTAATAAAGACAATGGAGCAGTTTTGGCTAAAGACGACAAAGGCGATTATCATATTGTAACCAAGTACGATGTGATTCAAAGTTTAGCGAAATAGCAATAAATGATATCAACAAGGCATGAAGTTTTTTTAACTGTTGCACATCAACAAAGCTTTTCAAAAGCTAGTGAGGTTTTGTACATATCACAACCCGCAATAAGTAACCACATCAAAGCCTTAGAATCTTTCTATAAAACAAAACTGTTTAATAGGAAAGGGATACATATAGAGCTTACTCCATCTGGATTGTTACTTTATGAAAAACTTCAATTTGTAAAAAAAGTTCAAGATCAAACTGAATTTGAAATTGCTACTTTAAACGATTCATTTCAGGCGAAAGGGCTGTTGAAATTAGGGGCAAGTACAACTGTAGCATTGTATATTTTACCAAAAGTATTATCTGCATTTAATCAATTATACCCTTTGATGAGTATAAGTTCACTAAACCGAAATTCGGAACTTGTATTAGATGCATTATTAAATGAAGATATTAATCTGGGTATTATTGAAGGAAGGGGAAAACTTACAAATGTAGATTATCAACCTTTTTTATCAGATAAAGTAGTTGCAGTTTGTAACAGCAATAGCCCCTTTGCAAAAAGAAAACAATATGCGTTAAAAGAAATCCTTCAAATGCCGATTGCTATAAGAGAAAGAGGCAGTGGAACTTTGGCGGCACTCAAGTATTCACTTGAAAAAAATAACATTAAAATAAGTAACCTAAATATTAAAGTTAGATTAGGAGGTACTGAAGCTTTAAAGAATTTTTTGTTAGAGTCTGATTCACTAGGTTTTTTGCCGCAACGATCGGTTTCAAAAGAATTAAAATATGGAGAGCTAACCGAAATACAATTTGATGGATTAAAAATTGAAAGGAATTTTTATATTATTCAACGGAAGGGAGAAACCAGCGAACTAAACAAACGTTTTATCAAATTGGCAAAAAGTATCTATAATTTATAGTTATAGGTTATAATGATTTATGTATAAATAAGTTATATTCAGTAATTAGATTTGCAATGTGCAATCAATTATTTCAACAGATACAAGGCTACAATTCTTGTATTGCAATAAATGCAATAATCAGTTCATTTATCAACAAATACAGTCGTATGCAACATGCTGTAGTGTTCCACTTTTGGCACAATATAACTTAACGCCAATATCAAAGAATATACTTAAACATAGGCCGTACACAATTTGGAGATATAAAGAGTTTCTGCCCTTAATTGATTCACAAAACATGGTAAGTTTGGGAGAAGGTTACACAACTATTCACCATTTGGAGAAGCTTTCCAAAACAATTAATTGTCGAAAAATATTATTAAAAGATGAGGGCGAAAATCCAACTGGTTCATTTAAAGCCAGAGGATTAAGTGTTGCTATTTCTAAAGCAAAAGAATTAGGAATTGAACATTGTATCATTCCCACAGCTGGTAATGCTGGAGGTGCTTTAAGTGCTTATGCAGCAAAAGCAAATATTAAAGCAACGGTAATTATGCCAAAGCATACTTCTAATACTTTAAAAGATGAATGCAAACTTTATGGTGCTGAGTTGATTGAAGTAGATGGACTTATTGATGCATGTGGAAAACTGGCTAAAACGATTGCTGCCCAAACTGGCGCATTTGATATGAGCACGATGAAAGAGCCGTATAGAATTGAAGGTAAAAAAACATTAGGATATGAAATTGCAGAACAATTGAATTGGCAACTCCCCGATGTAATCATTTATCCTACAGGCGGTGGAACAGGATTAATTGGAATGTGGAAAGCTTTTAAAGAAATGATAAACTTAGGATGGATTACCAATAAATTACCCAAAATGATTATTGTACAAACAGAAAATTGCAACCCCATGATTCAAGAATTTGAAAACGGAAAAGTTACAGCAAGTTTTTCTCCAAGAGCAACAATAGCAAGTGGATTGGCAGTGCCCTACCCTTTTGCAAATGAGTTAATTCAATCTGTAGTTAAAGAAAGTAATGGAACGGCAGTTACTGTATCTGAAAGCGAGATGATTAACGGAGTAGATGTAGTTGCCCGCTTAGAGGGATTAATTTTATCGCCTGAAGGAAGTGCTTCATTTATGGGGCTTAAAAAGCTAATTGAAAAGGATTATATCAAAGAAGATGAAACTGTACTTTTATTCAATACCGGATCTTGGTATAAGTACAGGTAAAATAGGAATAAGCTTAATACTTCCACTTATTATTTTCTAATAGCAGTTAACTTAGCTATTTTATTTCCTTTAATTTCATAAATAAGTACAATTTCAATAGGCTTACCCGCCCCTACTCTTCCAACTATTCTTTCATGATCTATCACTTTATTATCATACACAATTCGTTTTAATATTGTTGAATGTAATTTGGGTGAAGCATCAAATACTTTTTTATAAAATGATTTAATTGCATCAAAACCACTAATAGAAGGTTTACTATCTCCCAAATTATACAATGCAATATCTGGTGTAAATGATGCCATAAAACCATTGATATCTCGTTTGTTATATGCTTTCAAATTTTTTTCTACAACTTTTTCTGGATTAACCGATTGAGCAGAAAGGCAAATTGATATTGACATAAAAATTACAAATAGTGGAATTTTATAAAAATATTTCATACTTTAATTATTTTTGAGTTGGAATAGGCGTTAAAACAGTTTTCTCCCAATCTTGCATTTTAGTTTTCAATTGTTTAAAAATTGTTGTTTGATAATCTTTCAAATTATTTGATTCAGATGGATCTTTTACTAAATCAAATAAATACTCTTCCCCTTTAGCATCTTGTAAAAATTTATAATTACCAGAACGTACCGCTTTTTGATTACTTCTTTGGAATACGCGCCAATAAATTGTTCTTTTAAATTCTTTCGATTTATTTAATAAAATGGGCATTAGATTTATTCCATCAGAAGAAAAATTGTTTGGCTGCTTTGCTCCTGTTAATTTTGTAATGGTTGCATTCCAATCAACTGTACTCAACACTTGGTTGCTAAAAGTACCTGGCTTTATTTTACCAGGCCACCAAACTATTGCTGGCACTCGAATTCCTCCCTCCCATAAACCCATTTTCTTCCCTTTGTATATGCCCATATCCGAATACATTTCTCCACCATTATCACTCGTAAAAATTACAATTGTATTATTTGCATTCTTAGATTGTTTTACTATCTGAATTATTTTGCCAATTGCATCATCCAAACTTTTCATCATTGATGCATACTTTTCTATGGATCCTATTTCCTTCCATTTTTTCTCATTTTCTCCTTCGTATAATACGGAATCAGCGGGACCTTGCCAAGGCCAATGAGGTGCATTAAACATCAATGAAAGAAAAAAAGGTTTAGTATGTTTTTCTTGAATTATTTGTATTGCCTTATCCGTTAACAAATTAGTAAGATATTCTTTTCGTTGAATTGGTGTTTCATTCTCATACAAATCATCGGCACCAAAATCGGGAGATCGATGTGTAAAATAATTCACGCCTCCACCGTTCATTCCAAAAAAATAATCAAACCCATTTTTTCTAGGAGAATTTGCTGCACTAAACCCTAAATGCCATTTCCCTACTAAAAAAGTTTCATATCCTGCATTAGTCAAATTTCGGGCAATGCTTGGTGATGCAGCTGTTAAGCCTACAATGCTATCATTGGCAGTCCAATCGAGCGGTTCATACAAACCAACGATAGTTTTTGCAGGATGCATGCCTGTGATAAATGCTGTTCTTGTTGGAGTACAAACTGGTGCCGAAGCATATGCATTTAAGCATTTAATCCCTTCTTTGGCCAATAAATCAATATTAGGAGTTTGATAGGCTGTTCTTCCATAGCAACTTAAATCTGCATAACCTAAATCATCTGTCATGATATAGATAATATTGGGCTTTTGTGCATTTAAATAGATACCCTCAATTACGCAAAATAATGAGATTAATAACAATTTCATATACTACTTTAAGTAAATTCAACCACCAATTGATGAAATATTAATTTGTGGTATTTAGTTTAAATATACAGCTTAAATTTAAGCTTATACATGGCAAACAACCTTGGCTTTGCATATTAGCTTTATCTTCCTTACCTTAGTTGCAATTATTTGAATAAAATACATCATAATCAATTTTTAAATTAAAAGAAATAAATATGAGTAAGTACAGTTCTGGCGTTTTGTTTGGAAAAGAATTAGAGGCATTGTACAATGATGCTAAAGACAACCAATTTGCATTACCTTCAGTAAATACAATCGGAACAAATAATATTAACGCAACATTAGAAACTGCTGCTAAAGTAAACTCTCCAGTAATTATTCAATTTTCGAACGGTGGTGCCCAATTTATTGCTGGAAAAGGAATGCCTAACGATGCACTTCAAGCAAATATATCTGGAGGTATTTCTGGAGCTTTACATATTCATAACGTAGCAAAATACTATGGTGTACCTGTAGTATTGCATACCGACCATGCAGCAAAAAAATGGTTACCATGGATAAGTGGTTTAATTGATGCAGGAGAACAATTTTATAAAGAAAAAGGACAGCCATTATTTAGTTCGCATATGTTGGATCTTTCCGAAGAACCACTAGAAGAAAATATTCATACTTCAGTTGAATTTTTTAAGCGAATGGCTCCATTGGGTATGAGCATAGAAATAGAATTAGGCGTAACTGGTGGAGAAGAAGATGGAGTTGATAATAGTGATATAGAGAACGACAAATTGTATACACAACCACAACACGTAGCTTATTCTTATACTGAATTAGGTAAAGTAAGCAATATGTTTACAGTTGCTGCAGCGTTTGGAAATGTACATGGAGTTTATAAACCAGGTAATGTAGAATTGCGTCCAGAAATTTTGAAAAATAGTCAGGATTATATCGAAAGAGAATTAAAGACTGGCAAGAAACCTGTTTATTTTGTGTTTCATGGTGGAAGTGGTTCTCCGCAACACCAAATTAGAGAAGCAATAAGCTATGGTGCAATTAAAATGAATATTGATACCGACCTTCAATGGGCTTTCTGGGAAGGAATTCAACAATACTACGTAAAAAATGAAGGCTTTCTACAAGGCCAATTAGGCAACCCTGAAGGCGCTGATAAGCCCAATAAAAAATACTATGATCCACGTGTTTGGTTGCGCAAAGGCGAAGAATCTTTTTCAAAACGCTTAGAAATTGCTTTTGATGATTTAAACTGCATTAATAGAAATGCATAAAAGTGCAGTTGTAGAATATTAATTATCTTTCCGCCCCCCAATGTATTGCCAAAATGAAAAAAGAAAGAGAAGAAGATATAGAATCAAATTTAGCAGGCTCCGAAGAAATACAACAATCTGAAGTAAGCAAATCTCGTTGGTTTACTCGTAAACGAAAAGGGATTTTAACTTCAACTGCCGATAAAAAGGAAACTCCTGAAGGATTATGGAATAAATGCCCTGAATGTAATTTGATATGCACAACAACAGAACTTAGGGAAAATTTATTTGTTTGTCCAAAATGCAATCATCACCATCGAATTGGAAGCGAAGAATATTATGACATTCTTTACGACAATCAAGCATATACCGAACTTTTCGACAATATAAAAAGTAAGGATGCTTTAGGTTTTACTGATTTAAAAAATTACCAGAAAAGACTTGATGATATTCATGCAAAAACCGATTTGAAAGATTCAATGAGAGTTGCTGTTGGAAAAATAAATGGAGAAGAAATAGTTATTGCTTGCATGGATTTTGAATTCATTGGTGGATCATTAGGAAGTGTGATGGGAGAAAAATTTAGTAGAGCAGTTGACTATTGTATTCAACATAGACTACCCTATTTGGTTATTAGTAAAAGTGGTGGAGCTCGAATGATGGAAAGTGCATTTAGCTTAATGCAGTTGGCAAAAACAAGTGGAAAGCTATCGCAATTAAGTGATGCTCAACTTCCATATATTTCGTTACTTACCGACCCTACTTTTGGAGGAATCTCTGCAAGCTTCGGCATGTTGGGCGATTTAAATATTGCTGAACCTGGCGCTCTTATTGGATTTGCGGGACCTCGTGTTATTAAAGAAACCATCAAAAAAGATTTACCAGAAGGATTTCAGCGTAGTGAATTTTTATTGGAGCACGGATTTTTAGATTTTATAATTGATAGAAAAAGTTTGAAGAACAAACTCTCACAAGTAATTCAATTGTTTAGAAATTGAGCATGCACAACAGACAAGCTTATTTTAATTATTTCATAGACGATAAATATGAAGCTGGTATTGCTTTACTTGGCACTGAAGTAAAATCTATCCGTGAAGGCAAACTCAGTTTTAATGATGCCTTTTGTTTAATAGATGATGGTGAACTTTGGGTTCGCGGATTATACATTGCAGAATACTCACATGGTACAGTAAATAATCATATTGCTGTTCATGATCGAAAACTTTTACTGCATAAAAGAGAGATTAATAAAATTACGCTAAAGCTAAAGGATAAAGGAATTACTATTATTCCATTAAAAGTTTTTTTTAATGAAAAGCGAATGGTAAAAGTAGAAATAGGATTAGCCAGAGGGAAAAAATTATTCGACAAAAGAGATACCATAAAAAATAGGGATGTTGCTAAAGAAATAAAGCGACACCTCGGATAAATAAATTGATACTTTAAACAGCGGGTTCTTGTTGACTTAAACAGTGGAAACTTCCCAAACCCCAAATAATATCTGTTGAATCTATACCTACTACTTCCCTATCTTTAAATGATTCAGCAATAATTTGCAAAGCAATATCATCTTTAGCTGATCTAAAAGTTGGCACAATTACGTGCGCATTGCTGATATAAAAATTAGCATAGGATGCTGGCAAACGTTGATCTTCATATATAATAGCATCTGGCATTGGTAATTCTATAATATTCAATTGTTTACCACTCAGCAAACGCATTTGCTTTAATTGTTGAAGATTATCTTGCAACAATTGATAATTATGATCTTGCTTATTTTCTTCAATTATCGTTATTACTGTGTCTTCGTTTACAAACCTAACCGTATCGTCTATATGTCCGTCTGTATCATCGCCAACAATTCCATCATTAACCCATAATACCTGTTGTACCCCATAATAATCATACAGGTATTGTTCAATTTGAGATTGATTTAAATGAGGGTTTCTATTTTCATTTAATAGGCAACATGTTGAAGTAAGCAAGCTACCCGCTCCATTAAAATCAACCGATCCACCTTCCATAATAATGCCTGGATTGTATACAGGAATATTAAAATGTTTGGCAATTAAAGTTGGAATTATATCATCTAAATCGAATGGAGGATATTTATTTCCCCAAGCATTATAGTTCCAATCTACAATTACTTTTTTTTGTTCGGCTGCAGGATTAATTAAAAATGCAGGGCCATGATCTCTACACCAAGCGTCGTTGGTTGGATGCATAAAAAATTCGACCTGATTCATATTTACACCTGCACTTTCTAAATGTGTTTTAGCAAAAACTTCCATTGCCGAGTTGGCAACATTGATCCGAACTTTTTCGCTTTGCGCAAGGTATTTTACAAATAAACAATAGCTAGGATAAATGCTTTCTATCTTACCTGGCCAACTTGCTTCTTTATGAGGCCAACTTAACCATGTAGCTTCATGTTTTGCAAATTCTGCAGGAAAAAAATATCCATTATTAGCAGGTGTTATCAAATCTTTTTTCATCAAATATTGTATCAATAAATCAATTAGTCTTCGTCGATAAATCTTTTGGTAATTGGCTGATATGAATCAATTCTTCTATCGCGCATAAATGGCCAGTGTGTTCGGTATTGATCTGTTTTTGCAAGGTCTACCTCTACTACTGCTACTTCTTCATTATTATGTGATGCTTTGTACAAAAGCGTTCCTAGTGGATTAGATACAAAAGACCCACCCCAAAATTTCATTAAGCCGTTTTGTTCTAGTCCAACTCTATTTACACTAACAACATGAATTCCATTAGCAATAGCGTGACTTCTTTGAATGGTTTGCCATGCATTATATTGTTCAATATTGGTAGCTTCATCTTGCGTAGTTGACCAACCAATTGCAGTAGGATAAAATAATATTTCTGCACCCATTAATGCAGTTATTCTTGCTGCTTCAGGATACCATTGATCCCAACAAATTAATATACCAATTGTAGCAAATTTTGTTTTGAATACTTTATAGCCAAGGTCGCCCGGAGTAAAATAAAACTTTTCGTAATAAGCAGGGTCATCTGGAATATGCATTTTTCTGTACTTCCCTAAATAGGTTCCATCAGCGTCTATAATAGCAGTTGTATTGTGGTATAAACCTTGTGCTCTTTTTTCGAATAGAGAAGCGATAATTACTACATTTAATTCGGCAGCAACTTTACTTAAAGTATTTGTAGACTCTCCAGGAATTGCTTCAGCTAATTTAAAATTATCGTAATCTTCTACATCACAGAAATACAACGAAGTGAATAATTCTTGTAAGCAAATTATTTGTGCGCCTTTAGCTGCGGCATTTTTAATACCTGCAATTGCTTTCAATATATTTTCTTCTTTGTTACTAGTACAACTCATTTGCACTAAGCCCACTTTTACATTACTCATATAATTTAGGTTGTTCTTTTTATAAATGCATCTAAACTACTAACCCCAATTGTTTTTTCGGTAATAAAACCTTCGGCAAATTCAACACCAATTCTTTTTCCTAACATAGCATCTCTACCCCTAACAGTATCTAAAAATTGTGGTGATGAAATATAGGTTTGAGGTTCATTTAAATTGGGATTATGAAACTGAGTTTGATAAGCTAGAACTGCTTCCATTTTTAAAGCCATAAATGGAGAAATATCAATCACAAAACTAGGTTCTAAAAAACGATCTTGAATATAATGAAACACATAACTTGGTCGGAAAGCCTCTTGCAGATTTCCATTTGCATCAACTGTTTCAACTTTTCTTAGTCCTGCTAAAAAAGCTGCATCAGCAACTAATTTAGCGCTTCTACCATGGTCGGGGTGACGATCTTTTGGTGCATTTGCAAAAATTATTTCAGGCCTAAATCGTCTAATTACCTCAATAATCTTTCGTTGATTGGCTTCGTCATTTTGAAAAAAACCATCCTCCATTTTTAAATTTTCTCTATGATGAACTCCTAAAATTGCTGCAGCATTAGTAGCTTCTGTTAAACGAGTTGCAGCTGTTCCTCTAGTTCCTAATTCGCCTTGGGTTAAATCTATAATTCCAGTTTTTTTACCCTCTGCATGTGCAGCAAGTAAGGTACCAGCACATCCAAGTTCTACATCATCAGGATGAACACCAAAAGCTAGAATGTCTAATTGCATGGTAATTAAATTGGTTGCAAAGATAATCAATGAAAGTGCAAAAAAAATCCCGCTTCTTAAAGCAGGATTTATATTTAAAAAAGGTTGAATTAGTCTTTTTTCGCGTAACGCTTTTTAAACTTGTCTATTCTACCAGCTGTGTCAACCAATACGTTTTTACCTGTGTAGAAAGGATGAGATGTATTAGAAATCTCCAGTTTTATTACTGGATAATCTTTACCATCTTCCCAAGTAATAGTTTCTTTGGTTTGTGCGGTTGATTTGCTCAAGAAAGTTGTACCATTACTCATGTCTTTAAAAACAACAAAACGATAACTTTCTGGATGGATACCTTGCTTCATAATATTTTTTTTAGGTGGTACGGATTTGGCCGTACGATTATTAATTTGGATGGCGAAATTAGTGAAATTTCATCTTTTTACCAAAAGAAAGGCAATAAAAGCTGGTTTTTAGCCTTTCATGTTCACAAATTGAAGCGGAACACCAAAGTCCCCCGTCTTGCATTTTGCAATAACTTCTTGTAAATCATCTAATTTTTTACCAGTAACCCTAATAATATCATCCATAATGGCAGCCTGAACCTTAAAACCATTGTCTTTGATCATTTTTACGATTTTCTTGGCATCATCTTGCTTCAGACCGTTTCTTACAATAACTTCCTTTTTTACCACTTTCCCACTAGGATAGGCATCTTTTGTAAAATCAAATGCATTCCCATCAATACCCTGTTTCATAGACCTACTAATAAGTACATCTATCAATTGCTTCATTTGCATATCGCTTCCAACTTCCAGAGAAACCACAAAATCTTTCTTATTCAGATCAACTTTTACTGTGGTATCTCTAAAATCGTACCTAGTAGCAATTTCTTTTTTTACCGTATTGATAGCATTATCCAGTATTTGCAAATCAACAGCGCTAGAAATATCAAAAGATGGCATAATTAATTATTTTTTACAAAAATACTTAATTCTTTCCAGCTCCTACTCTACTTTGTTCATCTTCTGCACCGCCTTTTTTGCGCTGAATAGCGGCTGCTTTTCCTTTACTAAATCGATAAGTAAAACTAATATTTACAACTCTGTTATCATTAAACTGACGGAAGTTGGCATCAATTGAACCGTATTTTACAGTTCCTTTAATTTGCTGAGACCAAAACACATCTCTAACATTTAAACGAATTGATCCTTTATTTTTTAATATTTGTTTTCCCACTCCAATATTCATCACTCCAAATGGCTTAATTACAAATAAACCATCTAAACCTTCAGTTCTATAAAATCCGCTTAATTCTGCGCTCCAACCTTTATTAAATTTAAATTGTTGACTCACATTAAACACTGCAGTTGTTGCATTTTGTTTTACAACATCACCACTTATGATTCCACTAAACTCATTGTGAAAAACATTTGCATAAATATTTCCACTCCACCATTTTGTGTATTGATTGGCTGCATTGATGGCAATACCATATTGTTGTTGATTGGCTATATTTTCTTGTCTTATAAAAGTTTCATTTGCGGCATTATTCTGAATTAAAACACCTTGAATAATATCGGTAGTATTGGTGTAGTTTAATGTGGTGGTTAAAAAGCTTTTGAAAGTATGACTTAACTCTACGTTATGACTAAACTCTGGTAATAAATAAGGATTACCTTGTTCAAAAGTATACTTGTCTAAAAACTCTACAAAGGGGTTTAAGTTTTCATAATCAGGTCGGCGAATACGCTTACCGTAATTTAAAACATAGCTATTATTTTTATTCGCGTTGTATTGAAAGTATGCTGTAGGAAATAGTTGAACATAATTTCTATCAAATTGAATATTAGTTGTAATCTGGTTGCCTTTAGCAATAGTTTGTTCTGCTCTCAAACCTAATTGGATACTGAATTTTTCGCCAAATGGTTTAGAGAAATTTACATAGGCAGCATTGATATTTTCTTTATAAATAAAATGATTACTCCTTCCAACATCATTTACTCTCTTTCCATTGATTAAGCTATCATACACTGCATTTGCATCTGTTGATACATAACTACTTTTAAGTCCAGCTTCCAATTTTGCTCCTTTTTTTAAGGGATGAACAAAATCAACTTTTGCACTAAATATTTCAATTTGTTGAGGCAAATATCCAAGTAATGTATCTGGCTTAACAGTAGGCACACCAACCTGGTTGTAATATGCATTACTTAGGTTTTGATTATTGTTACTTGTGTATTTTATATAATCTGCATCAAAAGTAATTTCGGAACCAGTAGTATCTAATAGTTGTCTGACATTAAAATTAGTGCTTACATTTTTCCATTTATTATTGCTTTTAGAAACTGCTTTTGTATTATTGGTTAATACATGATTTTCATTAAAAATATTAATGTCCCCTTCGGTTAACTGATCATTAGGATTAATAAATCCATTTACTACAAAACCAATGGTTGTTTTTTTACTAGCAAAATAATCCATTCCAATTTTTGCGCTATTGCTACTATTTGAATTACGCATGATGGTATTTTGTTCAAAAAGAGAAACTACTTTTTTAGAACTATTATCGATAAAGCTTCTGTTGATCGTTAAATTTTGAAATCCGTCGCGATCATTGTGACTAATGTTCCCAAAAAGGTTCACTTTGTTTTTTCTATAATTCAAGTTTACACTTTGGTTATTTCGTGAATAAACACCTTGACCGTATCCAATAGTAAATGAACCATTAAAACCGAATACTTTATTTTTTTTAGTTTTGATATTTATAATACCTGCTTTACCTGCTGCATCATATTTTGCTGGCGGGTTGGTCATTATTTCTATTTGATCTAGCTGAGTTGCTTGCATATTTCTGAGAAGATTGGCAAGGTCTTGACCGGATAAATAAGACGGCCTTCCATCCATGTACACCAATACGCCTTCTTTTCCTTTTAGGCTGATATTACCATCTTTATCAACGGTAATTCCTGGAGATTTTTCGAGTACTTCTAAAGCATTGGCGCCTACATTGGTAGGAGAAGCATCTACATTTATTACCATCCTGTCGGTTAGTTGTTGCACCAAAGGTTTTTTGGAACTAACAGAAACCTCAGCCAAATCTTTGCTTGAAGGAACTATTGGTCTCTATTCAAATTTCGTTCACCTCTTTCAGCTTTACTCATTAAAGCAGTGTCCACTTCAATATGAGCAGCAACTTGTCTAAGTAGCAGATTTTGCTTCTCCCTCGTTTCTCTTATTTTCTGTCCTAAGTAACTCATGTTTCTGTATTTTGACTTGTCAAGTAGTGTCAAATGTAATACTTGTTTTCTTAATGTCAGTCCGTTCAGAGGAAAAATTATAGCTCTTTTTGTTTTAATCCTCAAAAGAACTAGATACAAATTTTTAACTAGTTAACTTTCATTTTTCGAGTGTCAGCAATTAAAAACTTCAATAATATTTTATCTAATCCTAATCAACCAAATACCCCTTCATTTCCTCATGATATTCTTTTGCTACTTCTTTTGCCTTTTCTGCAAAATCCTCACCATCACTTGCAAAAATAATTGCTCTGCTTGCATTCACCAAAAGCCCTGCATCTTTATTCAATCCGTATTTACTCACTTCTTCTAAACTACCACCCTGTGCTCCTACTCCTGGCACTAATAAAAAATGTTCCGGAATAATTGATCGTATATTTTCTAAATCGGATGCTCTTGTTGCTCCTACTACAAACATTAGGTTATCTGGTGTTCCCCATGAAGCTACTCTTTCTAAAACATGCTCATACAAACGCTTATCGGTATTGCCCTGCGTTATGTGCGGAACCATTGTAAGTGATTCGTTGTGTGGCGACATGTATAGTTGCTGAAAATCATTGCTTCCCACATTAGAAGTTAACACCAATACTATGGTTACTTTATTTTCATACTCTAAAAAAGGCCTTACACTATCTTCTCCCATATACGGTGTAACTGTTATTGCATCGAATGGCAAAACTTCAAAAAATGTTTTAGCATATTGTGCAGATGTATTTCCTATATCTCCCCTTTTAGCATCCGCAATAGTAAAATGTGTAGAAGGAATATGTTGCAATGTAGCTTCCATAGCTTCCCATCCTTTTATACCCTGTGATTCATAAAATGCAGTATTAATTTTATAACTCACACAATAGTCCTTCGTTGCATTAATAATTGCTTTATTAAATTCAATTACTGCATTTGGTTTGCCCTGTAAATGTTTTGGCAACTTGGTAATATCAGTATCCAATCCTACACATAAATAAGATTGCTTTTCTTTAATTTGATCAATGAGTTGTAGGCGTGTCATATAGCGAAGATAAAGGGAATCCTTAATTATTAATAAACCCTACTCTCCCATGGATCAAAAGTTATTATATATCAAGTTACAAAACGGAACTGAAATTTGAACCAATTTCAATGAATCATAATCCTTTATCTTTACCCCATAACGATTAGCTATGGAAAAAGAGCCCATGTATTATGGCAGTTACCTGCACCTCGATAAAATATTAGATAGTCAATATCCTGCTAGTTTCCAAAATGGAAACGAACCCGCACATGATGAGATGTTGTTCATCATCATTCATCAGGCTTATGAGTTATGGTTTAAACAAATATTATTTGAACTGGATTATTCGATGAATGTTTTTAAAAAAGAGACCATCAATGATAATTCAGAAGACCTAAATCTGGTAAGGCATCGTTTAGGTAGAGTTATAAAAATAATGGAGCTATTAAACCAACAAGTAAATGTATTGGATACCATGACGCCGATGGACTTCTTGGCATTTAGGAATTTACTTACCCCTTCTTCCGGTTTTCAAAGCAAGCAATTTAGATTAATAGAAGCCAAGCTAGGATTACCTATCGACCAACGACATCAGAAAGAATATTATAAGAGAACAAATGAAGGTGGATTTAATCCAACAGATTTTAAAGGAATTTCTGAAACAGAAAATGATAAAAATTTATTGCAATTGGTGAATGATTGGCTAGAGCGTATGCCATTTTTTGATGCAAATTATTGGGATAATAAAAACGAAACAACTGTAACGAATCATCCTTTCTGGGCATCATATAGAAGTATTTATGAAAATGGATTAACTGAAAGAGAGCTTCCGAAATTGATAGATTTTGATTATGTATTTTTTGATATCATACCAAAAGATTCAACTCCTGAGCAACTATCAATTTTGAGAGGTAGTTTTAGTACAGCTGCTATGCGCTCGGCTTTATTTATTATGCTTTATAGAGATTTCCCTGTATTTCAAACTTCTTATCAATTATTAGATTCATTGATTGAGATAGATCATTTAATGAGCAACTGGCGCCACAAGCATTTGATAATGGTAAGAAGAATGATTGGCATGAGAGTTGGCACTGGCAACACTTCGGGCGCTGGATATTTAGAAGGTGCTTTAAATAAGCATTATGTTTATAGAGATCTTTCAGGTTTATCTACCTACCTAATTGAAAGAAAAAAACTACCTAAATTACCAGATGAACTAATTAAACATTTAGGTTACAGATTTTAACTACTTTATTTTTTTCTGGCTAATATGATGAGTCTTGGTGAACTATTTACATTGTATTTTGCCAACTCATAGTCGCCAAATACTTCTTCTATTTGCATACCTTGATAAGCGAGCATATCATTAAAATCTCCTAACGAAAATTTTGCTACACGCTCGGTGTGTAAATGCTTTGGTGTTTTATTTTCATCATCTGTAATTTGTATTTGTTTATAAAAATGATACTCATCCTGCCATTTAGTAATATGAAATGTTACTCCTTCAATGGTGGTAGTAAATATTTTTTCTTCGTGTTGTTCGGCATAATGCACATTCAAGTAATCTATCACAACGAGTCCACCTTTTTGTAAACTTTGAGCAATTGTTCGAATGGAATTATCGTGTTCTCTTCTGGTTTTAAAATAGCCGAAACTAGTAAAAAAATTAAATGCATATTGATAGTAGTTTACCCAAAAAGGCAACCTCATATCGTGTTGAAAAAAATGAAGCTTATCAGATTCTTGCAATTTAGCTTCTGTTATGGAAGCCCCAGATAAATCAATTCCTGTTACATCAAATCCCATTTCACTCAAAGCAATGCTGTGCCTACCTTTTCCGCAAGCCACATCTAACATTAAACTGCCTTTTGCTGGTTTAAGGTAATTGATTAATGTTTTTATGAACAAATTTGCCTCTTCTTCGTCTCTATGTTGGTACAACAGATGATAATAGGGAGAATTGAACCAATCTTTATACCAAGCTTTAACTGCCATAATTGCCTTTTCGGTTGTAAAAATACGATGGTAGGGCGAACAAAAAATTTGAATTATGTTTGCAAGCATTTTTAATAGTAATACATGGCATTAATTAAGAGCATTTCAGGCATTAGAGGAACAATTGGCGGTAAACCAGGAGATACATTGAGTCCGATTGACGTAGTACGATTTACATCGGCTTATGGAACTTGGCTAAAACAGCAAGAACACCACAATAAAAAGGTAGTGATAGGCAGAGATGGCCGTATTAGCGGCGCAATGGTGCAAGGTTTAGTAGTAAACACATTAACAGCTTTGGGCATAGATGTAATTGATTTGGGCCTTAGCACCACCCCTACGGTTGAAATGGCCGTTGTTTTTGAGCAAGCTGCTGGCGGTATCATATTAACAGCTAGCCATAACCCCAAAGAATGGAACGCATTAAAATTATTAAACAATAAAGGTGAATTTATTAGCGGAGCTGATGGTACTGCTTTATTAGAAATAGCTGCCAATGAATCTTTCGACTATGTTTCTGTTGACCAATTAGGTACTTACACTAAAGATGATACTGCATTGGATAAGCATATAGAAGCTGTAATTAATTATCCACTAGTAGATATTGCATCCATTAAAAAAGCAAAATTTAAAATTGTTGTAGATGCAATTAATAGCACTGGCGCCATTGCAGTGCCCGCTTTATTAAAAGCATTAGGTGTAAAAGATTTTACCGTTTTAAATGAAACCGTAAATGGTCAGTTTGCACACAACCCCGAACCTTTACCAGAAAACCTGAGAGAACTTTGCAATGAAGTAAATAAGCAAGGGGCTAATTTAGGTATTGCTGTTGATCCGGATGTAGATAGACTATGTTTTGTATGTGAAGATGGAAGTTTATTTGGTGAAGAATATACATTGGTTGCCGTTGCAGATTATATTTTACAAAATAAAAAAGGCAATACGGTAAGCAACATGAGTAGTACCAAGGCCTTGAAAGATATTACCATAAAACATGGTGGCGAATATTTTGTTAGTGCTGTTGGCGAAGTAAATGTTGTTACAAAAATGAAAGAAGTAAATGCCGTTATTGGTGGTGAAGGTAATGGCGGCATTATTGTTCCTGATTTACATTATGGTAGAGATGCATTAATTGGTATTGCGTTATTTTTGACTCAACTTTCTAAACAAAGTAAATCTGTAAAACAATTAAGAAGCTCCTACCCCGATTATATTATTAGTAAAAATAAAATTGAGCTAAGCAAAGGTGTTGATTTAAATAAAATTTTTGATCATATTAAAAAGAAATACAAAAAGAATCCGATTAATACAGAAGATGGATTAAAAATTGAATTTGATAATGATTGGGTTCATTTAAGAAGTAGTAATACCGAACCAATTATTCGTATTTATGCCGAAAGCGAAAGTGAAACAGTAGCATCAAATATTGCCAAAAGGCTGATGGCTGATATTCAGGAAGCTTCGGGACTTTAATTTTAATCAACTTTAATCAAGAAAATTTGTGCTATGGAAAGAATATATCTCGATAATGCTGCTACAACCTCCATGGACCCTGAAGTATTAGAAGCTATGATGCCTTATTTGACTGCTAAATTTGGCAACCCTTCTTCTATATATAGTTATGGCAGAGAATCGAGAATGGCCATTGAGAATGCACGCAAATTAGTTGCAAAAACATTGAATGCACATCCTGCAGAAATATTTTTTACTAGTGGTGGAACTGAAAGCAGCAATACTGCAATTACAGCTGCTGTGCGTAATTTGGGTTGCAAACATATTATCAGCTCTGTTATTGAACACCATGCTACAACGCATACTGTTGAGCATATGCATAAAACAGGTGAGGCTGAATTGAGCTATGTAAAAATATTACCAAATGGGCACATTGATATTGCTGATCTCGAACATCTTCTATCAACTATTAAAGAAAAATGTTTGGTTACATTAATGCATGCCAACAACGAAATTGGAAATATACTTGACATAAATGCGGTTGGTGAACTTTGTAAAAAATACAATGCTATTTTTCATAGTGATACTGTTCAAACTGTTGGCCACTACCCTTTTGATTTGAAAAACACGCCTGTTCATTTTATTACTGGAGCTGGACATAAATTTCATGGTCCAAAAGGAATTGGTATTTTATACATCAATGAAAATATAAAGATTAGTCCTTTTGTACACGGAGGTAGTCAGGAAAGAAATATGCGTGCCGGTACAGAAAATTTATATGGAATTGTAGGGTTTGCAAAAGCTCTAGAAATTGCCACTAATGAATTTGAAAAAGCAAGTGCATATATAAAGGACCTGAAAGTGTATATGATGGATCAATTGAAACAACATATTCCTGCGGTAAGTTTTAATGGCGATCCTTTAGGAAGCTGCCTATATGCAGTACTTAGCGTAAGTTTTCCTAAAACCGAAAAAAGCGAAATGATTCTTTTTAATATGGATATAAATCATATTTGCGCAAGTGGCGGAAGTGCTTGTACTAGTGGCGCCGATCAGGGTTCGCACGTAATCAGGGCAATCAATAACAACCCCGATCAAGTTACTGTTAGGTTTTCTTTTTGTAAGCACAACACAAAAGCAGAAATAGATCTTGTAATTAATAAATTAGCAGAACTTATTTAAGTTGAAGCTTATTGATAATCCTCTTCATTTAATGATCCTAAATTCATCATGCTGCCCATTAAGTCTTTAAAAGTTACTTGACCATCTATAGTTTTCTTACTGATGATGGAATAAGACGACAAGCCATGCAAAACAAATTCCATTAGAAGCGCATTTTCTTTTTCATTGGCATGAGGATAATATTTTTTAACTACCCCATAGAGTCCATCTACTTTATACAACGCAGCTACCTTAGCTTCATCCTTCATGTCGAGTAAAATGTCTAGCTGATTGCCAGCATCAAACCAACTAGAAACAGATTTATAAGGGTTTTCAGGAGCAGTTTCATCGGTAGTTTTTTTACCAGTGGCTTTTCGTTTTTTGAGAGTGTCCGGATCAGGAAAATAAGCTGCAAATTGAGTACGAATAGATTTGTCAACTAAATTTACTGCAACTTGATACGATCCTTCTTGTTCGCCTTCATATACTAATTCGATTTTACCAGTTATTGCAGGAATAATTCCATTTAAATCACTGATCCAAACCTGGGTTTGTTTTTCATTGTGAATAATGGCTCTTCTTTCTGCAGAACTCACCGCATTTTCAAATGCAGCAATTGTTAATCGAGCACTCACTCCACTTTTTTTATCTACATATTCATTAGATCTTGCTTCAAATGCAACTTGCTCTATTAAGCGTTTAATCAAATCACTTACTGTAACCCTTTCTTTTTGTACCGCTAATATATCAGCCTCTTGTTCTGTTATTGCAAGAGAAGTTTCTATCTCTTTTGGATAGTGTGTTAAAATTTGACTTTGAATTCTGTCTTTTAATGGGGTAACAATGCTGCCACGATTTGTATAGTCTTCCGGATTTGCAGTAAACACAAATAATATATCCAAAGGCATTCTTAATTTAAATCCACGAATTTGTATATCTCCTTCTTGAAGTATATTAAACAGCGCTACTTGAATTCTGGCTTGCAAATCGGGCAATTCATTAATTACAAAAATGCCTCTATTACTACGAGGAATAATTCCGTAATGAATTACTTTTTCATCGGCAAAACTTAATTTTAAATTAGCGGCTTTAATTGGATCAATATCACCAATTAAATCGGCAACGCTCACATCTGGTGTAGCTAATTTCTCTCCATACCTTTCTTCTCTATGCACCCATTCTATAGGCGTGTTATCGCCATGTTCTAGTATTAGGTCGCGCGCAAATTTGCTTAATGGTTTAAGGGGATCATCATTTATTTCACTACCAGTAATTATAGGAATATATTCATCCAATAAATTAACCATTTGGCGTGCCATGCGTGTTTTGGCTTGCCCACGCAATCCTAAAAATAAAATATTATGTCTACTCAATAATGCCCTTTCTGTATCTGGAATAACTGTATCGTCGTAACCAACAATTCCTTCAAAAGGGTTCTCTTTATTTTGAATAGTACTAATCAGGTTATCCCTAATTTCTTCGTGTACTGATTTTGACTGATACCCTGCTTTCTTTAATTGACCTAGATTCTTTATTTTCTTAATTTCCATAATTTCTTTTTACGCTATCTACTAATATACAGTCTTCCTCTTCCCGTTTTCAAAATCCTTAAAAATAAAAGACCCTAATTTATCCAATGAAGCAAAGTATGCTTTACCATTATTCATTTCGGTAAATTCCTGCACAAAATTTTGCAAATACGGATCAGATGCAATCATGAAAGTGGTGATCGGAATTTTTAGTTTTTTACATTGAGCAGCTAAATTGATGCATCGATTTACTACTTTACGATCGAGCCCAAAACTATTTTTATAATACTGTTTCCCAATTTTTAAACAAGTTGGTTTGCCATCGGTAATCATAAAGATTTGCTTATTCGGATTTTTTCTTCGCCTTAATAAGTCCATCGCAAGTTCAAGCCCAGCAACTGTATTGGTATGAAAAGGGCCTACTTGCAAATAGGGTAAATCTTTAATTTCTATACTCCATGCATCGTTACCAAATACAACAATATCAATGGTGTCTTTAGGGTATTTAGTAGTAATTAATTCACTCAATGCCATTGCTACTTTTTTAGCAGGAGTAATTCGGTCTTCTCCATACAATATCATTGAATGAGAAATATCAATCATTAAAACAGTTGATGTTTGCGTTTTAAAATCGCTTTCTCGTATTTGCAAATCATCTTCATGCATTGAAAACTGCTCAACTCCCCTATTAATTTGTGCGTTTCTAATGCTTTCTGTAAAATCAATTTGTTCGAGCATATCTCCAAACTGAAAAGGACGGGTATCTGAGTTAACCTCATCTCCTTGCCCCGGTTTAAATGTTTGGTGATTGCCTTGTCGTGACTTTTTTAATTTCCCGAAAATTTCTTCGAGACTTTTTTTGCGAATAGTTTGTTCCGATTTCCCTGTTATCTTGAAAGAGCCGTCTGCTTCATTTTCTTTCATATAACCATTGCTCTTCAAATCTTCAATAAAATCTCCCATCCCATATTCATTAGTGGTAAATTTATATTGCTTATCGAGCTCATTCATCCAGCTTAAAGCTTCGGAAGCATCTCCATTGGTATACCCTAGCAATTGCATAAAAATATCTAGCAATTGTTCGAATTTGGATTTCCCGTTTTCGTTAGGATTAAATTGAAAAAAACTGTGTCCGAGCATACCTGTAAATTACTTAATTTCTGACCAACTAACTGTTAACAATATAAAAAGATAATGGTTCATAGTTTATCGGTTCAATTAAGAATCAATAAACTATAAACCATCAATTATTAACAAATACGATCTATTTAATAGTATCTTTTGGTGCCATTAGCTTACCTGGAATTACTAAAGCAGGATTATAGATAGTCTTCATTTTTTCCATTCCATCTAAATAGCTTTCTGTCATTCTTTTTTCATCTTCCATATTATCTGCTTTTAAGCCAGATAATGAATTATAAAACTTTGTTTGTTGTTGAAGATCTTTTTTAACTGATATATATACTTTTTCTATTAATGATTTTGCGTCAGCTAAATAACATGCTTCGAGGAACATTAATGAATTTCTGTTGTGCATGTTGCCTCGGCTAGACATTCCGTAAGCAAAGTTTTCTTCGAGCATCATTTTATCTACTTTCTCTAACACTTTACGAGCTTCTTCTTTTCTTTCGCTATTTGCCAAATCAATTGCTAAATCTGCATAGGCAGAACGAATGCTATTAAGGTGTCTACGATTTTCTTCATCATAATAAACACCTTTTACGTCTGCATTTCCTGCAGAAAAAACATTGAGGGCTCTTTCTTTCATCCAATCGGCATTAACCCTTGAATTTTGTACTGGAACTAAGCGATAGCTTAAGCCATCTCTGCGTAAGAACTGATCGAATCCTAAATCAACTTGAGCATTGGTGAAATAAATTGGACGATTCCATTTTGATGCAGCAATAATATTAAGTACTGCCATATCATTTTTTAACATAGATGTTTTAGGCAATTCAAAACGCATTTCAGTTACTACACTATCAGTTGCGTTTACGGTTTTATTAGCTAAAACAGCATTCTTATCAACTGGTACAGCAAACTTGCGAACTGGGAAAGTACTTAATGATTCACCATTACCTCTGTCTTCCATTTTAGTAGGATCATCACTACCTACATAATTTTTCATTAGATCGAATAAATCATAATAACGATCTTCTGGAATTCCCGGCTTGGCGCGATAAAGTGCATAGTCGCGCTTTCCTCCTTCAATTTGTTCGGCAGTCCATATTACATCAATAGGACCACTCTGATTAACTTTGTAACGTAGTTCATTAATGTACCAATCGATTCCTAATAAACTATAATTTATTACTCTAATATCTGGTCTAATTCCTTCTACTTCCTGAGCGTACCAAAGAGGATAAGTGTCGTTATCTCCAAAAGTAAAAAGAATAGCATTAGGGGCACAACTTTCTAAATAGTCTTTAGCCAAATCGCGCGACAATACTTTTTTACTTCTATCGTGATCATCCCATTCTTGTTGAGCCATAATTGTAGGAACAGCCAATAAACAAATTACAGTGGCCAATGGAGCTGCAATATTAGCAGATAGCTTTTTCTGTAAAAAAGATATTACACCGAGAACACCTAAACCAATCCAAACTGCGAATGCATAGAAGCTTCCTACATAAGCATAATCTCGCTCACGTGGTTGATTACCGGCTTGATTTAAGTACAATACAACTGCAAAGCCAGTAAAAAAGAACATCAAGAAATTGGTAAAAGCATCATCTCCTTTTCTTTTAAATTGATAGAACATACCGATCAATCCAAGAATTAAAGGAAGTGCAAATAACTTATTATGTGCTTTATTATTTTTTAATGAATCGGGCATATTGCTTTGATCACCCAACATAAGATTATCGATGAAAGATATACCAGTTATCCAGTTACCATCTCTAACATTGCCAGTATACACACCTTGTAAATCGTTTTGTTTACCAGCAAAATTCCACATAAAATATCGCAAGTACATCCAATAAATTTGGTAACCAACAAAGAACTTAACGTTATCCACCTGATTAGGTGCACGCTCGTAAGATCCATCTTTTAATTTAGGAATATTTAAAAATGCAGAATAATAATATGCATGGTATTGATCATCGCTTGCATCCCACACTCTAGGGAAAACCATTTTATCATCAGCAGCATAAACATATTTTTTATCCTGACCTTGTTCGATGTATTTATCTTTCGACTTTTGATAACGCATTCCAGTATTCTTTAAATCGACTGGATTTGCAGTAAATTTTTGTCCATATAATAATGGGAAATCGCCATATTGTTCGCGACCAAGATAACCAACTAAACTTATTGGATTATCTACATTGTACATATCTACTGAAGGATTAGCACTACTACGAATCATGGTAGTTAAGTAAGTGCTGTATCCAATAAACATAAATGCAATACACCAAATAGATAAAGTAAGATAATGCCAAGATTTTTTAGCAGCAATTTTTAATCCGTACCAAATTAATCCAGCAATTAGTAAAAAGAAGAAAGCAAAACCGTAGAAGAATGGCATTCCACCAGCGTTAACAAACCATCTATCAAAAGTACCAGCCAATTTAATAGAGTACTGAATTATTCCAACTTGTACTACACCTGTAATAATACATCCTATTACAAAAAAGATATAAACACCACCAAAATATGATTTTTCATTTGGTCTAATTTTTTCTATTATAAACAACAAAGCAATACCAATTACTGTTGCTAAAATCATCAACCCTCCAACAGTACTATCCATCGGAACGTTATCTGTTGCTTCTGAAGATGCACTAACCAATGCAGCAATAAAAGCTAAAACACCTCCAATTACCGCTAGTTTTATAAACCAACTACGAATTAAGGTATAATTGAATGTTGATCTTTTACGGAAATAATACACCATTACAATTGCAGGAATGGTTAATAGGTTAAGTAAGTGAACACCTATAGAAAGACCCATCATAAAAAATATAAAAACAATCCATTTATCGGCACCGGGCTCATCTGCTTGATGTTCCCATTTAAGAATAGCCCAAAAAACGATTGCAGTAAAAAAACTAGACATTGCATATACTTCACCTTCAACAGCACTAAACCAAAAAGAATCACTAAAAGTATAAGCAAGCGCACCAACAACACCAGCGCCCATAATGCTCCACAATTGATATACCGAAATGTTTCCCAAAGTACTCACATTCATCAGCCTACGGGCAAAATGGGTTATAGTCCAAAATAAAAACAAAATTGTAAAGCTACTTGCTAAAGCACTCATTATATTAACTGCTCTAGCTGCATTTAAAGGATTATCGCCAAACAAAACGATGAATACCCTACCTAAAATAACAAATAAAGGGGCTCCTGGAGGGTGAGGAATTTGTAGTTTATAACAACTACTTACAAATTCACCGCAATCCCAGAAACTACCACCAGATTCAGCAGTAAGAATATATACGGTACTGGCTATTAAAAATACCACCCAACCCGTAATGTTATTGATCTTTGTAAATTGCATATTTGCTTTGGTTTTTAAGACGGGCAAACATAGTTTATTATAGCTAAAAATTGAAAAACTAGTGGCTGTTTAGATAGAATTAAGAAAGTTTTAGAGAAATTAAGCCTAATAACTAATGCCCAATGCCTAATGACCAATGCCTAATGCCCAATGACCAATGCCTAATGCCCAATACCTAATGCCGTAATGCCCAATTTCGTCCTTACCTTTGCACCCGATGGAAAAAAAGCAGACAGTTGCATTTCATACTTTGGGTTGCAAACTCAATTTTTCGGAAACTTCTACCATTTCTAGGATAATGGAAAAAGAAGGCTTTGAAAAAAGAGATTTCACCGATTTGGCAGATGTATATGTAATTAATACTTGCTCGGTTACTGATAATGCCGATAAAGAATGTAGGCAATTGGTTAGAAGAATTCAACGAAAATCGCCAGAAAGTTTTGTGGTTATTACTGGATGTTACGCTCAATTGAAACCTAAAGAAATTTCAGAAATTCCGGGTGTTGACCTAGTATTAGGTGCTGCAGAAAAATTCAATATCGCTCAACATATCAGTGAATTAGTAAAAACCACCGATGCAGCAAAAATTTGTAGTTGTGATATAGAAGAAGTAAGTGGTTTTAATGCTTCATTTTCTCAGAATGATAGAACAAGAACATTTTTAAAAGTGCAAGATGGTTGTGATTATAATTGTTCCTTTTGTACCATTCCAATGGCAAGAGGAAAAAGCAGAAGTGATCGTATTGAAAACGTTTTAACACATGCCACAAATTTGGCTGTAGATGGAGTTAAAGAAATTGTATTGACCGGCGTAAACTTGGGCGACTTTGGCAAAGGGCCTGATGGCGATTTAAAGCACGAAGAAAATTTTACTGGATTAGTAAAAGCATTGGATGAAATAAAAGGAATACATCGATTCAGAATATCTTCTATTGAACCAAATTTATTAACGAATGAACTGATCGAATGGGTTGCTAACAGCGATCAGTTTATGCCGCATTTTCATATTCCATTACAGAGTGGATCTAATGATATATTGGCCATGATGAGAAGAAGGTATAAGCGTGAATTGTATCAAGAAAGAGTTCAATTAATTAAAAAGTTAATGCCACATGCTTCAATTGGTGTGGATGTGATTGTTGGATTTCCAGGAGAAACAGATGCTCACTTTAACGAAACATTTGAATTTTTACATTCATTAGACGTTTCGTATTTACATGTGTTTACTTATTCGGAAAGAGATGATACTAAAGCGCTAGAGTTTAAACCAATCGTTCCCATGCATATTAGGAATGAAAGAAATAAAAAGTTGCGCAATTTATCTTTTATGAAATTGCAATACTTTACCAATCTGCATGAAGGGCAAACAAGAAAAGTATTGTTTGAAGCTTATAATAAAAACGGAATGATGGAAGGATATACTGATAATTATATTCGTGTGTCAACTCCATACCGAAAAGAATGGGCCAATGAGTTGGTTGATTGGAAATTATAATTCTGCGTTCATCAAAGGAATTTGGTTTACTAAATCATAAAATGTTTTAGTAATAGTAAAAGCTTTTATTGCATCTACATGATTGTGATGATGTAAGTCGGTTCCTATTAATTTAAAATATCCTTCTTTAATCATTTTCATTGCCATTTTTCTTACTGGCACTCCATAATAGCCGCTTAACGAGAGTAAATTCAGTTGAAAAATACAACCCATTTCGAGCAATCTTTCATACTGCTGAAAATTATTATAATAAAAACCATAACGTTCAGGATGGGCTAGTATTGGCTTGTAGCCTTGTATATTTAATTGGAAAATTGCATTTTCAATATATGGAGATGGAGCAGCGTAAGACATTTCAATTAGCACATGCTTATCTCCTATGCACATCAGCGGCTTTTTATCAGCTAATAATTCCATAAAAGATTCATCCACCATATATTCAGCTGCTGCTTCTATTTGTAAATCAATCTTAGCTAATACAAGCTCTTGTTTCATTCTTTCGAGTACTGGCAAAATTATCTCTGGTGAATTATTATGTACACCAGTAAAAATATGAGGTGTTACAATGCATTTTCTATATCCCCATTCTTGCATTAACCCAAAATAATTTAATGATTCTTCTATTGTTGCTGCTCCATCATCTAACCCAGGCAACATATGCGAATGCATATCAACCCCAATAAAAGAAAGGTCTCTTTTAATTCTTGAAGAATGGAACAAAGATTTAAACATGAACAATAATCATTAAATCGGAGACAAATATTCAGCCGGAAATTCAACCACCATTACTTGACCAAGACTTTGTAATTGCACGTACACTTTTTTCTTACTCCCTCGCAAAACAGTTCCTTCCCTATCCATAAATACGCCAAAGTTGATTCTGATTTTTTCTCCTTGCACAAATCCTTCATCAGAAATAAGTGATACCCGCGCATCTTTTTCGGATAGGTACATCTTTATATTATTTACTTCCTCATCTCTAATTACTGCAGGCTTTCCTAAATAATAAACAAAGTTTAGTACTCCATCTGTCATTAATACATTAGATCGCTCTGTAACATCGATTCTAACAAATACGTAAGACTTAAAAAGTGGATCTTCAACTATTTTTTTACGGTCAGACCACTGTCGTTCCACTTTTTGTAATGGGCACCAACTTTCGATACCTTTCTTTATAAGTCGAGTGTCGATCTTCTTTTCCCATCTTGGTTTTGTGTATACAGCATACCATTTTTTCTCTAGAACCTTTTCCATTTGCAAGCATTACTAATTACAATATTACGAAATTGACGAGCTATTAATTGAGAACAATTGGTGATTTTGTTTTAGCAATTTCTTCAATTATTTTTACACTCGCATCTATATGCATATCTAATTTAAGTGATTTAAGCCATTCTTGATAACGGATCCCTTTATTTTTATCTGCATTGTTGTAAAACTTGTCCTTATCTGCCTCTAAAGCAGATACTGATAAAGAATCTTTCAACTTTAATAAACTATTGTTTTGAGTAACGGTAGTTAGAATTTGCTTTTGCTGATCCTTGTATTTATCCATCTTTAGATTAACTGGCGCTTCTCCGTTTTTACTTAACCATTTTAAATTGCCCTGTAATAAGTTTAAGTTTGGATCAGCTAAAATTTTATCCTGCATTGTCTTAGTGATATTCGTAAAATCGGAATAGCTAGTTGATTCCCAAGGTTGATATTCTGCTTTGGCAATTGCGTCCCAAGGCAATGAATTAGGATTGTCTTTCTCTCTAATTTTTAAGTACTCATAGGAATCTGGCATAATCACATCTGGCACTACTCCATTTAATTGCGTAGATCCACCATTAACTCTATAAAATTTTTGGAAAGTAAGCGTTACAGCACCATACTCAGTTCTTCCACTGTAGAAATCAATTGGCTTACCAAAAGGAATTGGTCGCTGAACAGTTCCTTTTCCATAAGTAGAAGTACTACCAATTACAACTCCTCTTTTATAATCTTGGATAGCAGCAGCAAAAATTTCACTAGCTGATGCGCTTAATTCGTTAACTAATACAGTAAGTGGACCATCATATAAAACAGACTCATCATTATCTCTCCATGTACGATTATCTACTTTGCCATCTTTTTCTTTTACTTGTACAACTGTTCCAGATTTAATAAACAATCCTACCATTTTAACTACTTCAACCAAAGATCCACCACCATTATTTCTTAAATCGATCACAATGCCTTTTACATTTTCCGCTTTTAATTTTTTAACTTCTTTAGCTACATCTTCTGAACTACGAAATCCATTTTGATCTTCAAAATTGGCATAAAAATCAGGTAAAGCTATATATCCAATTTTATTATTTCCGTTTTGAACAATTGCACTTCTTGCCAAACCCTCATCCTGTTCAATTTTCTCGCGAATCATTGAGATAGTGCTCAATGTGCCATCTTGTTTTTTAAATGTTAATCGAACTTCTGTACCCTTATTTCCCCTAATTAATTTTACAGCATCTTCTGTAGCATAGCCACTCACATCAACAGGTTCATCGCTTCCTTGTGCTACTTTTATGATAATATCTCCAGCAACTATTTTGCCTGACTTCCAGGCTGGTCCACCAGTAACAATACTTGCAATTTTAATTCCATTATCATCTTGTTGCAACTGTGCTCCTATGCCAAAAAACTGATTGCTCATTCTCTCATCAAATCCTCTTTTTTCGATAGGAGGAAAATAGTCTGTGTGAGGATCCATCAAATTAGTAATTACATTGATGAATGCATTAAAGCGCTGATCTTCCGTAAATGTTGTTTTAATTCTAGTAAAAGTACGATCCATAATTTTCAACACTTTTACCCTTGCTTCTGCTTCTAAACTATCGTCGGGCTTTGCGATATATCCTTCTTTACTTTTATTTTTTTCTCTTTCTTCTTGCAAATCAATGTATCGTTCTAATGAATATAATTTCATTTTTTTTCTCCAACGATCTTTTCTCTCTGATTCAGTTGGAGAAAAATTAATTTTATCGCCATCTAATTGAACTGATTCATCAACTGTATAATCAAAAGGTTTTGATAATAATTCTTTATACAATTGAGTTGCTTCAGTAACTCTTTTTTCATAAATAGCACTTACAGCTGGTTGATATTGTAAGGCAGCTCCATGAATTTCATCATCAATTGTTTTTTCATATTTTTTTATTTCATCTACATCACTTTGTAAAAACAATGTTTTATCTCCATCTAATTGGTCGATATAACCAATAAAAACTTTTTTAGAAAAATCGTCATTAATTGCTTTAGGACTAAAATGCTCTTGTTCTAACAATGCACCAACGGCATTTAGTAAACGTTGTTGAAGAGTTACCATTTCATTTGAACTACCACCACCTATTGTTCTAAATGCAAAAAATAATGCGCCAAATAATACAATGGCGGTGAGTACTAATCCTTTTCTTGTCTTCATAAATTGCTTCAATTTTTGCATGATCTTTCCAAAAATAACTTAAAAACAGTTTAAACTAATATAATTAAAACCAATTAACAAAGCTTTTGAAATATGGTTTATAAAAAAAAATCACTATTTTCGCCACCCGCAAAACGGAGGGCGTAGCTCAGTTGGTTAGAGCGTCAGTTTGTGGATCTGAAGGCCGGGGGTTCGAGACCCCTCGTTCTCCCTTTATAAAACCTATAAGACATTTGTTTTATAGGTTTTTAATTTTACTTTATGAAATTGATCTATTTAATCCCCTTTATCTCTGCATTTATCGGCTGGTTTACAAATTGGATTGCGATAAAAATGTTATTTCATCCTAGGGAACCGAAAATAATTTTAGGTATTCGTTTTCAGGGAATTTTTCCAAAGCGACAACAGCAATTTGCCGAAAAACTAGGGAAATTGGTGAGTGAAGAATTACTTTCTTTCGAAGATATTGAGTCTAAAATTAGTAATCCTGCCAATATTAGTAAGCTAATGCCTTTTGTGGAAGAGCATATCGACCATTTTTTAAGGGTTAAGCTACCCGAACAAATGCCTGTAATTAGTATGTTTATTGGAGATAAAACAATAAATCAGTTAAAAGAAGTATTTATCACCGAATTAACTGAGCTTTTCCCAGCCATCATGAAAAATTACATGAATAACCTCCAAGAAGACCTCAATTTAGAAAAAATAGTTTCACAAAAAGTAGCAGGATTCTCATCCGACAAACTCGAACAGATTTTAAATGCCATAATGGCCAAAGAATTTCGTTTTGTAGAGATTATTGGAGGTGTTTTAGGTTTTTTAATTGGGTTATTACAAGTATTCTTAACCTTATTAACCTAGTCACCGATATAAAAATAGGTTGGATGATTACTTGAACACAACTTTATCCATTTACAATTGTCTTATTACCGTTTGTATAAAGCAAATACTGTTCATCCTGTAAATGGTTCAGCTTTGCACTTATTAATAAAGTTTATTATGCGTAATTTTTTATTTCTCTTTGGTATTTTTATGGTGTGTATAGCTGCAAATGCCCAGTTTCCGGGTATGGGTGGACGTCCGGGTGCAGGTGCTGGAGCCAATCAAAACACCAATATTGGTCACTTTTATGGTAAAATACAAGATCCAAAAACCAAAAAAGGTATCGAAGGTGTAACTGTTCAGCTAAAAGGCAACAAATTTGATACAGCTACCAAAAAAATGAAAGAAGTTACTTTAGGAACAATAATTACCAAATCAAATGGTGATTTTACTTTTGATAATTTGTCGTTATTTGGCAATTTCAAACTAAAATTAAGTGCGCTTGGATATAAAACAGTTGAGCAAGCAATTACTTTCGGAATAAAATTCCCACAAGGGGGTGCTGCTCCTGATTTCTCTAAAATGATGGCGATGGCCGACAAAGACCTTGGTAATATTTTAATGGAAGAGGATGCTACTAATTTAGGAAACGTAACTGTTAATTCTTCAACCAGGCCTCAATTTGAATTAGGAATTGACAGAAAGATATTTAATGTAGATAAAAACTTAATGGGCGCAGGTGCTACAGCTACTGATTTAATGAAAAATATTCCAGCATTGAATGTTGATATTGATGGAAATGTAACTTTAAGAAATGCTGCCCCTACTATTTTTATAGATGGTAGACCAACTACAATAACCCTTGATCAGATTCCTTCTGAAATAATAGATAAGGTAGAAATAATTACCAACCCGGGAGCAAAATATGATGCTTCAGGTGGTAATGCTGGTATTTTAAATATCGTACTAAAGAAAAATAAAAAAACAGGCTACAACGGTGGAATTAGAGCTGGTGTAGATTCTCGAGGTATGCCCAACTTTGGTGGTGACTTTAATCTAAGACAAAATAAGATCAATTTTACTGGCAGTGGATCATATAATCAGCGAAAATCTATTTCTGAAGGCATAACAGATAGAAACAATATACTATCAATTCCAAGTAATATTTACAATGTTCAAAACTCCACCAACACAGGTTATTTTGCATTTTTTAGAGGTGGCATTGATTATTTTGTAGACAATAGAAATACTTTTTCTATCTCTGCAAATTATGTTAGAGGTAAATTTGATAATGATCAAATTCAAAAAGTAGATTCTACTATTAAAGGTGCTTTTTCTTCTTATACCAATGTAAATACATTATCATCTTCTACTTTTGAGAACATTGGAACTCAATTAAGCTACAAGCATAATTTTGAAAAAACTGGACATAATATTTCTTCTGATTATAATTATAATGAAAGCAACAATAGCAATGGGTCAGATATAAATAGCAGAACATTTAATTTAGGCAATACTCAGTTGGGCTTGCCAATAGTACAAAGAGGATTGGGTAATGGTAATTCAACCAATCATACATTTCAAATAGATTACGAAAACCCATTAACAGATAACTCTAAATTTGAAGGTGGTGCAAGAGCTGCAATACGTGATTTTGCTAATTTATTAGACCAATATCGTTTTTCTAATTCATTAAATACTTTTGTACTGGTTCCATCAATCAGTAATAAATATAAATTCATTGATCAAGTTTATGCTGCTTATGGTTCTTATAGTTTTAAAGTAAAAAAATGGAGCTATCAATTGGGTTTACGTGCAGAAAGTTCTAATTACAGCGGTACATTATTAAATTCAAAGGGAACAGATTCAGCTAATTTTAAAGTTACCTATCCATTAAGCTTATTCCCTAGTGCATTTGTTACTTATAAAATTAATGATAAACAAGATTATCAAATTAACTATTCGAGAAGAATTAACAGACCAAACTTCTTCCAGTTGATGCCATTTCCAGACTATACCGATCCACAAAATATTAATATTGGCAATGCTGGTTTAAGGCCAGAATTTACCAATTCATTTGAAATGTCGTGGAACAATGCATACAAGAAGGGTTCTAACTTTTTAGCTACACTATTTGCTAAATATTCAACCGACTTAATTACAAGGTATGTATATCGCGATAGAAATGAATTGGTACCAACAGATAGCGCATTCTTTAGTACTTATATTAATGCAAACAATGCATTTTCATTTGGATTAGAATTAACTGAAAAAACACAGATTAATAAATGGTGGGAATTAACTGTAAACTTAAATGTGTTTAATTCAAGGATCAATGCCAGTATTCCTGGACAAGCAGATTTATCTCAGGAGCAATGGAGTTTTTTTACTAAAATGAACAACACATTTAAAGTAGCTAAAACTTTATCAATACAATTAAGCGGCGACTATCAAGGAAGAACTGTACTACCTCAAAGTGGCGGTGGTGGAGGTAGAGGCGGTGGTATGATGTGGGGAGGTGGACCTCAATCAGGAGCTCAAGGATATAATTTACCAAGATATGCTTTAGATATAGCAATTAGAAAAGATTTTACTTTTAAAAAAGGAAGAACAGGTAATCTAACCTTAAGCATGAATGATATATTTAGAACTCAATTATCTCAAAACTTTTCTGAAAGTTCATTCTTTAATCAAACTAATTCACGCAGAAGAGATCCTCAAGTTTTACGTTTGAATTTCAGCTATCGTTTTGGTAAATTTGATGCTAGTTTATTTAAGAGAAAAAACACTAAGGCTGATCAAGGTGGTGGAATGGATATGATGCAACAATAATCAATAAACGAATTGAAAATGAGATCCGGAATTAGTGAATAGCTTTTTCCGGATTTTTTATTGATTTTTACCAGTAAGCATTGGTACAAAAGAAAACTCTTCAAAAGATTCTTCTAAAATAGAACCATCCTCCAACTTATTAATACGCAACATTCGTTGTACTTCTCCTTCATCAACAGGGACTACCATACAACCTCTGGGTTTTAATTGCTCAATTAATTTAGGAGGAATAAAAGGTGCAGCTGCGGTTATAATTATTTTATCGAAAGGACCATATGTTGGCAAGCCTTGAAACCCATCTCCGTAAAAGAATTTAATGTTGGGATATTGCTTTCGAAAAAAGAAAAATAACTTTTGTTCTTCATACAATTTCTTCTGACGTTCAATAGTAAACACCGATTGAGCACCCATTTCGGCAAGAATAGTTGTTTGATAAATACTACCCGTTCCTATTTCTAAAACCTTATCCCCTTTTTTAACTTGCAACAATTGTGTTTGATATGCAACAGTGTAAGGATGTGAAATGGTTTGATCTGCAGCAATAGGGAACGCCCTATTTTCATAAGCAATTTTATCGAATGCAGAATCTAAGAAAAAATGCCTAGGTATTTTATTCATAGCATCTAAAACAGCTTCATCACTAATACCTTTCTCCCGTAAAATATCAATTAGAATACGGCGCATTCCTTTGTGCTGAAAACTATCCGAATAAATTCTATCTGGCGACATTGGACGAATATACTAATTTCAGCATTACCCGAGTTGCATACTCTTTATAATTCCATCTATCTTATTATTCAACTCTTGTTGCTTTGCATCAAAATCTTCCTTAGATGCAAGAGGTGTATTTACACTGAAATAGAATTTAATTTTAGGTTCTGTACCTGAGGGACGCGCTGAAATTTTACTTCCATCGGCAGTTATAAATTGCAACACATTGCTTTTTGGTAAATTAATTTTCCAGCTCTCTCCTGTTAATAAATTCTTGCCTATCTGCAATTGATAGTCGAGCAAGGTAACAACAGCAACGTTATTAATTAAAGTAGGCGGAGTATTTCTATACCCATCCATCATATCGGCAATTTCTTTTTGACCATTCATTCCCTTTTTGGTTATGCTTATTAATGTTTCATAATAAAAACCAAATTGGAGATAGAGTTCAATCATTTTATCGAAAAGACTTTTCCCTTTATTTTTTTCATACGCAGCCATTTCACACATTAAGGCAACAGCACTTACAGCATCTTTATCTCTAATTTGATCGCCAATCATTAATCCAAAACTTTCTTCACCACCTATTACATAATTTTCTTTCCCTTCTAGTTCTTTAATTTTTTCGGCAATCCATTTAAAGCCAGTTAGTACATTATAGCAACCTACTTTATAAAATTTTGCAACTTCATTGATCATTTCTGTAGTTACAATAGTTGAAATAACCATATCATTGGGCTGTGCAATACCCTTAGCATTTCGAGCTTCCATCATATAAGCAAAAGCCAAAACAGCGGTTTGATTACCGTTCATAAGCACCCATTCTCCTTTGTGATTTTTAACACCAATACCCACTCTATCTGCATCAGGATCTGTACCTAATAAAATATCTGCGTTGAGTGCTTTGGCCTTTTGCAAACCAATACTCATGGTTTCACTTTCTTCTGGATTAGGGTATGCAACTGTTGGGAAATTTCCATCAGGTGTAGCTTGTTCTTCAACAATATGAACGTTGGTAAATCCAAACCTACTCAATACTTCAGGAACCAAGGTGATTCCTGTACCATGAATTGGGGTATATACAATTTTAAGATCATGTTGCTTTGCAATCACATCAGGATAAACGCTCAACCCTTTAACCATTGTTAAATATGCATCATCCATTTCCTTTCCAAGTATGCTTATATTTTTTTCTCCTCCCTCCCATTTAACATCATCAACACTATTAATTGCTTCAACTTCTGTAATTACATTTTTATCGTGAGGTGGAACTAATTGGCCACCATCATTCCAATAAGCTTTATAACCATTGTATTCTTTAGGATTGTGTGAGGCTGTACAAACAACACCAGCTTTACATTTTAAATTTCTAATAGCAAAGCTCAATTCAGGAGTAGGTCTTAATGCTTCAAATAAAAATACTTTTATTCCATTAGCCGCAAAAACATTGGCAGTAGTTTCTGCAAAAAAGCGAGAGTTGTTTCTGCTATCATGAGCAATAGCTATTTTAATTTCTTCATTACCATAAGTTTTTTTGAGGTAATTGGCAAAGCCTTGTGTTGCCATTCCAATGGTATACTTATTTACTCTATTGGTACCCACTCCCATTAAACCACGTAACCCACCAGTACCAAATTCAAGGTTTCGATAAAAAGCATCTGCTAGTTCATCGGGATTATTTTTTTGAAGATCCGCAATAGTTGATTTTGTTATTGCATCGTAGTTTCCGTTAACCCAAATATTAATTCTTTCCTGTATAGCATCATTCATAGTATATCCTTTAATTTGTACAACAATTTTAGCGATAAATTTTAATACTGCAAAAGAAGAGTTGCAATATTGATCTAGCAAAGAGAGAATGGATTATTCAGTTACCAAAGAAGAGGGTTTTTGCTCGACTTGTAATTTCTATAAATTAAAGAGAGTTCAAAAACATTGGAAGAAACACCAGTTTTAGATGCATTCATTTGAACATCATAGGTAAACCCAATTTGAAAATCCTTAAAAACATATCCTGCATAAGGAATTATTGCGTCTCCTACTCTATAATATGCGCCTAAATTTAATTTTAGCGGAGATTCGGGATTGTCGGAGTGAGAAAAACCAAAATGCCCTCCTCCAATAAATCCACTAATGCCGCTTTGCATTTGATACAATCCATTAATGTTAATGTCAACTCTATCACTTAATAATTTTCCAACGCTAAAGTGTGCATCATATCTTGGGTTATTAAACTGATCTCCATCAGCAAAAACGCTTTGTTTAGATTTAAAGAAACGATAACCTGCTACTCCAAAATCGGCCACCATTTCATCTGTAGTAAAAGTATAAGTTAACCCGGCACATACAGAAGAAAAACCTGGAATATTGGTTAACCCTGGCTCTCCAGATGGCAAAGCTCTATTAAAGCCAGAAGATGATAATTGTTGTCCGGTAGTTAAGTCATTAAAGAAAATATTTGTTTTGTTATAAATAAATCCCAACCCACCTGATAATCCATGCACTTCATCTTTATCTAATGTTACATGAACAGCAGCATTTAAAGAAATATTGGTATTCTTGTAAACTCCGTCCATTGCATCATCTTGCATAAACATTACACCTAAACCTACATAATTAGGTGAACCCTCAACTTGGTATACTTTGCCATCTACAGAAACCGATCTAGTATTATAGCTTGAGCCAAAACCTAATGTTTGATTTCTAAATGTAGACATTGCCCTCCACTTATTATCACCATTACCAGCTAATGAAGGATTGATGGATAAAGGGGAAGAAAAGAATTGAGAAAAGTTAGGGTCTTGTGCAATTACATTATTAACCAAACTAAATAGTCCAATTAAAGTGATGATGAATATGTTTATTCTTTGTTGCATTATCATTTTATCTTAAAAGCATTACAGATCCATTCTTACTTACCGTTTTCCCGTTAATATCAACACCTTCTGCTATCCAAACGTAAGCGCCTAGTGGTTGATCGGTTCCATTTACTTTACCCTCCCAAGGAGTTTCGGCATTTCTTGTTTCAAAAACCAGTTGTCCGAATTTATTATAAATTCTAAAGAAACGGAGATCTTTAATACCTGCTAAATAAACAAATAGTTGGTCATTTAATCCATCTCTATTAGGAGAAAAAGATTTAGGCACAAAAATATCAACCAACCCTTGCTCAAACACATGAATTCTTATAGAGTCTGTAGTAGTACAACCATATTCAGAAATTATTTTAACAGCATAAGTTTGGTTAACATTAAAATTAAATATTGGATTAATCACGTTGCCATTATCTAACCCGAATGAAGGCACCCATCTATGGGTATAATTTGCACCAGTAAATGTTCTTGCAATTAACGGAGTGGCTACATTTTTATAGGTGAATACTGGTGGTAAAATTTTATTGGCTTCTGGTCTTCTTATTAAAATATTGGAATCTTTAAAAATCGAGTACCCGCAATATGCAGATGATACGTATAGTTTTACATTTTGAGTACCAGAAGTATTAAATGAATATGTAGCATTAAAACCTTGAGTTGAATCCTTTCCTCCAAAAATCCATTTCCAAGTAACAGCACCTGCTGAAGTTGTGTCAGAAATATTTTTATAATTAGTAATCACATTCATACATGTACTATCGTATGAAAAATTAATTACTGGATTATTAAATACCTGAACCATTCTAATTGAATTAGTTGTTCTTCCATAACAGCCAAATGAATTAAGCGTTGCTGCAGTATACAAACCTGGCAACAATGCATCATATAAAGCATTTTTAGCACCTACCACTAAAGTATCATTTCTAAACCATTGGTATCCTGCCCTTACTGCATTTACAGTTAATGGTAAAGTTTTTCCTACACATAATTGAGTTCCATTTGTGGCTTGTACTAAATCAGAAGGCAATGCATATAAATCTTGTGTTAAAGAAACCGTGCTTGTATCATTTGAGCAATAAGCATCTTTAACACGAAGTAAATTAAATGTATAGGTACTTGCATTTGGCAATGAAGGTTGATAAATAGTAAATGGTGAAGTTTTAATATCAGTTAATGTTGTAGGCAATCCATTTTTTGAATCGTTCCAACTGAGCGACCAAGGTCCAGTACCCGAAAAGTTCACTAAAATAGAATCTACACCATTAATACATATTCCAGCTGGTCCACTTATTCTTGTGGTTGGTATTGGATTTACATTCACTTTTAGTTTAAAACTATTGCCAACACAACCTATACTTGTTGGAGTAACTATATAAGTTGCAGAAGCATAGTCGATGCTTAGGTTTGTTAATTTTTGATTGATAGAAGATTGTTTCGACGTATCCTCAGTAAATCCTTGGACTACTCCAAAAGGAGCTATAGTTGGAAGCTGCCAAGTAAATGTAGTTCCTGTAGGAATATTTAATGGAGTAAAAGAAAATGCTGCACCACTGCATGCGCTTGTTTCTTGAGGCAATAAACTAGGAGCAGGTTTTACAGATACAATTGCTGTAAACGGAGCGATGGCACAAATTGAACCTACGGGTTGAATAATATAATTTGCTGTTGCTAATGCAATAGTAGTATTAGTAAGTGTATCACTTACTACACTTAATGGGTTAGTGATATTTCTAAATCCTGTAATTCCTGCGGTTGGAACAATAACAGGACTTCCCCAAGTATAAGTAGTTCTTGCAGGCATCAAATCATTTGGAACTACAAAAGCAGATCCGCTACAAATAGTATATACTTGAGTTTTTAATATAGGTGAGGCATTGACTAATAAATTAACAACCGCGGTTGTATCAGAACAACCAAATGCACTTAATGTGTAACGGTATTTAACATTAATTGGACCAGTTGTAGTATCTAATAATGTTTCTTTAATGGTATTAAATCCGGATGCTTTTACATTACTAATTCCAACAAAAGCTTCTCTAGTCCAGTTAAATGCTGCAGAAGGAATATTACTGGTAGGAACATAATTAAATTCAGTTCCACTACATACAGCAGCAGGATTAAGGACAGAAGTTAATATTGGTTGTGGACTAACAGAAATAATTAAATTAAAAGGTCGGCCAATACATCCTGCAGAAAATGTTGCGGGTATAATTGGAGTTACAACATAGGAAGCACTACCTATTGCGTTGGCATTATTAATTAACAATTGAGTAAAGGTATTTTGTGGAACCAATAATTGAGGAGAGCCACCACTTATTCCTGGAGCTTGTGTTGGTGATGCCCAAGTGTAAACAGTATTATCTGGAGTATTAGGTGCTTTAAAATTAAAAAACGTATTACTACAAGTAGATGCATTTTGGTCGGGCACTGTAAGTACCGGATTTACTGTAACAAAAACAGTTTGTATATTAGAACAACCATTTGCATTCAAAGTAAAATTGTATGGAACAATTACTGCAGAAAAAGTTGGATTACTTAATGATTCATTTACATTTCCAGTACCTGATGACACTGGTTCATTAAGACCAACTACATAAGCTCTTGTCCAATTAAATACTGTATTAAAGGTATTACTTGTTGCAGCATAACTAAACGTAGCAGCAGAGCATATTGCTGGTGGAGTAACAGAGCTACTTAATTTTGGAGCTGGCTTTACTAATACATTTACTACTTGTTTATTTAAATTGGTACAACCATTGGTAGATAAAGTAAATGTGTACGCAACTATTATTGGGGCATCTGTACTATTATTTAAAATTTCTCCAATGTTTCCAAAACTGTTTAATTCTGGATTAGTTATTCCAACTGTTGCAACTCTTGTCCATGCAAAAGCGGTACCTACATTAGAGCTTGTTGGCAAATAAGTAAAGGTATTACCACTGCACACTGCCGAAGGTGTTAAACCACTATTTAAAACAGAGTTACTAGAATTGATTGCAACTGCAATAGTAAAAGTATTTCCTATACATCCGTCAGTAAGTGGAGTAACTAAATAATTTGCCGTTCCTGTTAAAATATTTAAATTAGAATTCGTTAAAGTTTGTCCTACTGATGATTGAGGAGTATTTTGAATAGTTGCTCCTAATATTCCATTGGATATAGTTGGATCCGCCCAAGTATATAAAGTACTTGCAGGAGCTGTGGTTGGTAAAACATTGAAAGCACTTCCACTACATACAGTAGTTGTTTGAGCAGTAATTACAGCGCGAGGAGTTACTGTAACCAATATTTTAAATGTAGATCCAGTACAAGTTCCCGAAACAGGTGTTACATCGTAAGTAGCTGTTGCAACTGCATTGGTTGAGTTAGTTAAAGATTGACTAATAATAGTAACTGGAGTTGATACAAGACTACTTCCTGTGATTGATGAGGAAGGATTAATTACCGGAGCAGACCAAGTATACAAAGTGGCAGATCCTATTGGAACATTGGTTGGTGCAACATTAAAAGAAGTATTAGTGCAAATTTTTTGTGATTGAGTAGAAATATTTGGTGTAGGATTTACTGTTTGTACAAACGTAAATACATTACCAGTACAACCATTAGAAAATGGCGTTACTCTATAGCTAGCTGTTGCCGGTGCATTGGTTGTATTGGTAATAGTTTGACTAATATTTTGAACTGCAGAGGTTCTTTCTAATGCGCCTGTTAATGATGCAGCAGGTAGTATAGTTGGAGTAACCCATGTATATAAAGTATTGGATAAATTACTATTTGGTGTTGTAGTAAAAGAAGTACCACTGCAAACTGAACCATTAATATCTGGCACCAAAGGCAAAGGCTTAATTGTTACATTTAAATTAAAATTATTTCCTAAACATCCGTTACTACTTGGTGATACTGAATAAGTTGCAGTTCCAGTACCTGCAGCAATTGAATTAAATTCAAGTTGTTGGGAAATATTGGCAACCCCAGTAATTACCGCTGAACCTCCACTCACATTCGGACCTCTAGTTGGGTCAGACCAAGTGTAAGTTGTTCCGATAGGAACTCCACTCGGTTTTACATCAAATGATTGACCACTACATATAATAGCTGTTTGGGTTGATAAATTAGCGGCAATTTTTACCGTTACTTCTATGCTAAAAGATGAACCTGTACATCCACTTGTTGTAGGTGTAACTGTGTATAATGCAATTGCATTAGAACTTGTTGGGTTGGTTAATGTTTCACCTATTACAGATAATTGAGCACCATTTGCAGATCCACCAGTTATTGATCCAGAAGGAGCAATTGCTGGAGTACCCCATGTATAAGTAGTACCAATAGGTACGTTGGCTGGTGAAACAGAAAAAGTAGTGTTACTACAAATTTCTGTTTTTACAGGCGCTACATTAGGAGTAGGTTTTACTGATTGAGTTAAAGTAAAGGGATTTCCATTACAACCATCAGCAGCAGGTGTGACTGTATAAACGTAGTTTGAAGGAAAATTTATAGTATTGGTTAATAC
>Ga0209702_10000782_pt1 | contig 65814 bp, 55 predicted proteins | sample FRY01_FD_187210 | JGI IMG/M metagenome (GOLD analysis project Ga0209702, IMG submission 187210) | Freshwater microbial communities from Lake Fryxell liftoff mats and glacier meltwater in Antarctica - FRY-01 (SPAdes) (version 2) | ecosystem: Environmental > Aquatic > Freshwater > Ice > Glacier... | reverse complement strand
GCTATCACAGCACCGGTTGGTGGAGTGAAAATAGGAGCAACAACTCCTGTTGTAGTAACCTTGGAAAACTTCGGAAGTACAACCATCACAAGTACCCCGATCACATTCACTGTAAACGGAGGAAGTCCACAAACAATCACTTGGAACGGATCACTTCCTCCATGTGGTATTACTACTGTTGTCCTTCCAAATGCAACATTCATTCAAGGGTCAAATCTTCTGTGCGCATATACTCAACTAGGAACTGATGTTCAATTAGCGAACGACACTACTTGTGTGTCAATCATTGGACAACCTACGATTACATTGACCTATGTAACTACTTACGAAGATGAATTTGATGCAGGAAATATTGGATGGGCTCCTTATGTAGTTGGAAATGCGAATACCAAATGGGAATTAGGTATACCACTCTTTGGTTCAACAACTGGTGCATATACAGTTCCTAATTGTTGGGATGTTAATTTGATTTCTGCCCCGGGAATAAATGCCAATACGTATGTAACTACTCCTTACTTTAACTTCTCAAATGCGCAAGCTGCTGTATTACGATTCTATCAGAATCGCGATATCTATGCATTCGGCGATAAAATGTATATTGAATATACTACTAATAGCGGGGCTACTTGGAATTTATTAACACCAACTACACAAACCGTGACCAACTGGTATAACAATTTTGATAGTTGGGATGATATCAGTGGAGGTTGGATTCAATCTGAATTTAAAGATGTCACTTCTGCTATCGGAGGTTTACTTCCGGAAGTTCAATTCCGATTTGTTTACACGTCTAACGGATTTACAAATGGCGATGGAGTTTCAGTTGATAATTTTGAAATCTTTGTTCCGATTCCCCTTTCTGTAAAAACAGAAACGGTGAATACATCGGTTCCTTGTCAATTCATCTTCCCTGGCCAGCCGATCACTTTCGCTGCTCCAATTAAGAACAATGGTGTGAATACAGTATTTAATCACAACATCTCATTAGTGATTGATGGAATATTAATTTCTAATGACCCTGTTACTTATACTCCTGGTGGATTATTACCTGACAGTACACGTAGCCATAACTTCAACAACACTTGGATCGCAGTACCAGGCTTTCATGATGTTTGTGTTTACACGGATAGCCCGAACGGCTCATTGGACTTAAATCAATTTGATGACACTGCTTGTGTTACCGTATTTGTTTTTGACTCTATTTCAACTGCACAATTACCTTTCTGCACTAGTTTCGAAACTGGAAATAAATGGGTAACTTCTAATGCAATTACCTATTGTTCCGGTGGATTATGGGAGTTAGGTACGCCTACAAAACCAAATTTGAGTGGCGCGCACACAGGAAACAATGCATGGACAACTAACCTAACAGCTAACTATGCAAACAAGGATTCTTCCGGATTATTCTCTTCATTATTCAGAGTTCAAGCCAATCGTTGTTATAAGTTAAGCTTCTGGCATGAGTTCAGAATGGAATACGGTTCTGATGGTGGTGCACTCGATTATTCTGTTGACTATGGTCAAACATGGAATCGTATTGATATGTCAGGAACTCCGAACATTCAATTATTTGGTTTCAGTCCAAACTACACTTACGTTTCAGAACTAGATCCTACAGATCTTTCGAAGAAAGGATTTACAGGTGTAAGAAACAACTGGATCTACAATGAGAAAGTGTTCAGACCAAGTGTAGATGCTCAAATAGTTTTACGTTGGAGATTTGCTTCTGACTTCAGTGCTACTGACGAAGGTTGGTCTATTGATGATGTTTGTTTCGAAGATTTAGGTAACTGTGTTCCTCTTGGAATTGATGAGTTTGCTATCAACAATTTCGGATTGAGTCAGAACTACCCAAACCCATCAGATCAAAATACCACTTTTGAAATGGTGATACCGGAACCAGGCCAAGTACGCATTGTACTTAATGATGTGATCGGACAAGAAATTGCTATAATCAAAGATCAGAATATGGCAGCCGGTAAGCATACCATTCAATTCAATACGGCAGGAATTGCTGCAGGATTGTACACGTACACGATGGTATATGATAATCAACAAATCGCGAAGCGAATGATCATCACCCATTAAAATAAATTTGAAAATTTGTAGAAAGCCGGAAATTAATTTCCGGCTTTCTCGTTATATAGATATTTGTATTATGAAAAAGATCCTTTCTTTCCTCCTATTGTTCAGCTTTCATTTTGATGTGAATGCCGGATTTCTAAAATATTTAAACGAACTTAAAACTTGTGATCAGTTTGAAGAAGTACAATTCGTAAAATCAATTGATAGTTTAACTCCCGGTGGTGGTGGAGCATTTGTATGGATAGAAAAAGATTTGCAAGCCGAATTTTGGGGATGGAGAATAAAATCTGAACTCAATGGAAAACCCGGAACTTGGGTGCGTCAGGATGTATTTTCATTTTCTCCTGAATGGTTTGGAGCACTTCATTTAAAGATCTCTCCTTCTTTACTTCCTCCAACATTTAGAAATTTAGGGTATACTGAAACGGATGTGCGTCAACGTTACCTTCGTTTTATTCCGGATATTAGTTTAGATGATACTCCCGATTGGGCAGCATTACAAATGTCATTTCTCGCCATGGATAAAGGAATTTATGCAGTGACTTTTGGGAATGGCGATTATTACATCAACCGTAGTTTACGTTTACCGGAGACCACCCGATTTACTGATAATACCATCTACCTGATTGAAGGAAATGGAACAACAATTACAAGTATTAATGAAGATGGATTTGCATTTTTTGAATCCATTCCTAAAAATCAACGACAAGGATTGGATATTTTTACTGCACGTAGATTCACTATCAAAAATTTAATTCTAAGAGGAAAAGCGAAAGCAGGAAATGGATCGGTAGGAATAAGAATCGGTGCTACTTTTCACTCCATCTTTGAAAACATCCACTTCGCAAACCTCGATACAGGCATCGTTTTACGTCATGCCATGAGTTCGGAAATTGTTCGCTGTAATGCGGTAAATTGCTACTCAGTTTGTTATTATTTAGGAAGTGGAAAAGGTGCCTGGCCTGGGGCAAATGCACCCAATAGCGGAAGCAATCAGAGTAGAGTAATTGGCTCCAGAATGTTCGTTGCTGATGGACAATACGCCGGTGTGATGATTAGCAACAGCAGTGAATGCAGAGTAGATGATTTTACGGTAGATGGAGGAGCAGAACGTCATACTGCTTTTGTGATTCACATCAATACAGGAGGCACCACAACGGTCAAAGATGCATTTGTGAAAGGAGTACATGGCGAAGCTGCCGTAGATAGTGCGCTCATCAAATGCAGAGGCAATGGAAATGCTTTATTCGACATCAGCGATCTGTTTGTTCAAATGAAATGTACGCTTGTAGAATTAGAAACACCAAGCGGATATGCGCAGGTAAATTGCAGCAATTTCTCTTATTTCCCTCCAGGATCTACATTGGCCCATAAAGGCAATGGCGGAGCCTGGTCGATGGAAAATGTATTTGAAAAAAAAACGGAACCCATCTGGAAAAAAGGAAAAGGCTATTCTGAACCGATTCCTGAAAGATGGCGAAACATTAAAAAATTATTCTGACACAAATTTCCCATATTAAAAACTGAGATTCCAACTCATAATCCGTACTTTTATAACATGCAAAACATTTACAAAACACTATTTACTTTCATCATTATGTTCCTCTTTGATTACACTGCAGGATTTTCTCAATCACTACTTCAATTTCAAGCTCAGGAAACACCTTCTTTTAAAAGTATGCAAAGAGATTTTGCAAACTGGAAAGACACCATTCAATTAAAAGAGAGTAGGTACTGGAAATACATTAAACGTTGGGAAGCCGATATGCAATACCATACCGATGCACAAGGTGAACCTAGCAAGTTTTTTGAATACACCAATGTGCTGATAGAATCTGCCAAGCAAAAAAACCAGCAACAATCAAAAGTAGGATTTGCCAATAATTGGTATCCAGCAGGACCTTTTTCCCTTCCTACAAATCTGACAGGCTACATGGAGAATGGAATGGGTCGTGTGAATTGCATTACCTTCGATCCAATTGATCCCAGCACATTTTATGTTGGAGTTGCACAAGGCGGATTATGGAAAACAAGTAATAACGGCCAGACCTATACCCCACTTACCGATCAACTTCCGATCACACGCATTTCCGATATCGCCATTGATCCAACCAATACGAATATAATTTACATTTCAGTTTGTGATTTCGAATACATCGGCATCGGATTGTTTTTAGATGGAAGAAAAAGACATACACATTATGGCATCGGAGTTTATAAAAGTATTGATGGAGGGATGACTTGGAATCCTACTGGACTTTCCTTTCAGCTAACGCAAGGCGATGTTAGTTTAATTCGTAGTATCGTTATAAATCCAAATAACACAAACGAAGTTGTTGCCGCCGGTGTAAGTGGAATGTATAAATCCACGAACGCAGGAACCAACTGGACTTTGGTAAACGACTCCTTATTCTGGGATTTAATTCAAGATCCGGTCAACCCATCTACTTTATTTGCAGCAAGCGGCTGGGTAAAAAATTCTAACATCGGTTCAGCAGGAATTTATAAATCGACCGACTTTGGAAGTACATGGACTTTACTTAGTACAGGAATACCACCTCGTGGAGCCGTTCAACGTATTAAATTATCACAATCTGTTTCACAACCTAATATCGTATATGCATTAACGGTAGACTCTCTGAGAGGTATGTATGCCATTTACAAATCCACTAATTCAGGAGCAAGTTGGATATTAAAATACAACAGTTTGAATTTATTGGAATATGGAGATGGAAGCGGAAGTGGCGGACAAGGTACGTATGATGTGGGTTTTCTTGTTCACCCAACCAACCCGAATAAAATTTATGTAGGCGGCATTAATTTTTGGGCATCCGAAGACGGAGCGAACACATTTGATCCTGCAGGATATTGGACTACCTCGTATGGTCCTTCCATTCATGCCGATATTCATCAACTAAAATATCAATCGAGCACAGGACAGATTTATTTATGTTGTGATGGTGGTATTTATCGGACAAGTACTATCATTCCATCCACTTGGAATGATTTAAACAATGGTGCTTTGTTTCAAACAATTTGGTACAATGTAAGTGATGGAATGAATGTCACTTCATTTTATCGACTCAGTTCTTCAAAGTCTACAAGTAATGAAATTATTGCAGGGGCGCAAGACAATGCCAGTTTCTATTTTGATGGTTTATCGTGGTCTACTGTCAATGGTGGAGATGGTATGGACAATACAATGGATACTACTTCCATTGGTACATTTATTTGCAGCTCACAGTTTGGAAATTTCTCCAATTCCATTGATGGAGGTGTCAACATGGGATGGGTAATTCCAAATGTGAATGGAGAAAACGCCGAGTGGACTACACCCATTGTTGCCGATTACAATCAATATCCGAATCTTTATGCAGGATACGAGAATGTTGTGAAGAGTACCGACGGTGGAAATTCATGGAATGCCATTTCCAACTTCCCTCTACCTCCCAATTTTTATGGTAATGAATTATCGGCATTAGCAATAGCAAACAGCAACTCAAATGTAATAGTTGCGGCTAGGCGTGTACGTTATGAACACTCAAATCCCGGGCAAGTATTTCGCACTTCCAACGGAGGAAATACATGGAGCAATATCACCGCAGGATTACCGGATTCACTTTACTATACTTCGGTGGAAATCGATTTGAATAATTCCAGCATCCTCTACATCAGTATGGCGGGGCTTGAAAGTGGATTGAAAATATTTAAATCAATAAATGCAGGTTTAGCTTGGACCAACATCTCATACAATCTCCCCAACATTCCCATCAACTGCGTGAAACAAATTCCTGGAACAAATAATCTGATACTCGCCAGTGATATCGGAATTTATGTTTTATACAGTGGAAGTACAGTCTGGCAACAACAGAGTGCAGGATTACCCAATGTGATTGTGAGCGATATTGAATTTAACCCGGCGATGAATAAAATATACATCAGCACTTTTGGTAGAGGCATTTGGGCCACTGATTTAGATGTATTCACAGGAATTAATACTACGTATGTAAAGACTTCAATTTTTCAATTGCATCCTAGTTTAAACAGTGGAACATTCATTATTTCAAGCGATGCTAAACGAAATGCTGATTTAGAAATTTTTGATGTGAGCGGTAAAAATGTTTATCGCACTACCCTATCCAATCAAAAACAAGAATTCAATCTCGATTTACCCAATGGAATGTACTTTGCAAAAATAAGATCCGGAGAAAGTTTAGATGTAAAAAAATTCGTTGTTGAAAACAGAAAATAAAACGCACATGAAAATTACAGTTAGCACATCCATTTCATCCACTTTAGAAAAAGTTTGGCATGCTTGGAATGCACCGGAGCATATTGTGAATTGGTATTTCGCTTCTCCTGAATGGCATGCTCCTGAAGCAGAAAATGATTTACGAAAAGATGGAAAATTCAAAACAAAAATGGCGGCCAAAGATGGCAGCTTCAGTTTTGATTTTGAAGGTGTTTATTTAGAAGTTAGAAAGCATGAATTCATAGAATATATTTTGGCAAATAATCGAAGGGTGCAAATCACCTTTGAGGATGATGGAAATAAAGTTTTAATTACTGAGACCTTCGATGCCGAAAACGAAAACACACCGGAGCTACAACTTGGTGGATGGCAGGCGATATTGGATAGTTTTAAAAGTTATGTAGAACGCCTGGATTAAGTTAAAATTACCATTTGCAGTATCCTTACATTTGCAATCCTGTAATACATTAAGAGAAGGTGCTTTGAATTGCAATTCAAAAGCGATAAGGCTTACAAAATGATTGGACAATTAAATGTTATTTCCTAAACACTATTGGAGCAATACAAAAAACTTGTAAGGCCAGACCTCACGCTCGTTTTTGAAAATTTAACTGATGCTGAAATCTCAAGTGATACTTTTAGTTTTTATACTTCTGTTGCGTCGGTGTTTTCAAGTAAAATTGAAGGCGTAGAAATCGAATTAGACTCCTACATTAAGCACAAAAAATTCGGCATTGAGTTTTTGCCGGATTACACAAAAAAAACCGATGATCTGTATAGCGCTTACAGTTTCGCAAAAGCAAATACACTCAACAAAACAAATGTTGAACAAGCTCATGCATTACTCAGTAAAAATTTTGTAGCGAGACATCTTCTTGGCAAAATTAGAACGCAGAATATGTATGTTAGCTCATCCGATGGAAAAATAGAATACGTTGCTGCTTCACCGTTTGAAGTCGAAGATGAAATGACAAAATTTTATGCAGATTTGGAATTGTTGTTAATAGAACCACTAACAACAGAGGAAGTATTTTACTATGCTGCGATGATTCATTTGGTATTTGTAAAAATTCATCCCTGGAATGACGGAAATGGAAGAAGTGCAAGACTCCTTGAAAAATGGTTTTTAGCACAGAAACTGGGCGATAAAGCCTGGTTTATTCAAAGCGAAAAAAACTATTACGAACACCATCAATTATACTATTCGAACATTCGAAAAATAGGAATAGAATATCCTGAATTGGACTATTCTCGCTCCTTGAAATTTTTGCTAATGCTGCCGGAATCACTAATAATCCAATAAAAAAACTTAATTAGTTTATTTTCAAAATCCTCAAAAATAGACTAAGTTTGCAGTCCAAAATCGGGGATTATTTTTGAATTCACACCTTGATATGGGGCATTAGCTCAGCTGGCTAGAGCGTTTGCATGGCATGCAAGAGGTCATCGGTTCGACTCCGATATGCTCCACACTCAAAATCAATGATTTATAAGAAATAATTGAGAGACATTTTTTATTTAGTGAAAATTTTTTGAAACAATTCAATAGATCTAAATTTTAAAAAAATATTTTATTATCTGTTTTCCCGTATGGTCATTATATTTATCGCAACAAAATATACATACGCATTATGTCCCGTAGGGACATAATATTTATAGGAACAAAATAAACATATCCATAATGTCCCGTAGGGACAATATATTTATAGGAACAAAATAAACATATCCATAATGTCCCGTAGGGACAATATATTTATAGGAACAAAATAAACATATCCATAATGTCCCGTAGGGACATAATATTTATAGGAACAAAATAAACATATCCATAATGTCCCGTAGGGACATAATATTTATAGGAACAAAATAAGCAAATAAATAAAGTCCCTTGGGACAAAATACAAAATAAAATATGGCTAATACATATACCCAATTATATATTCAATTTGTGTTTGCAGTTCAAGACAGAGCATCACTGATAGATTCTTCATGGAAAGACGAACTATACAAATACATGACTGGAATAGTCCAAAATAATAAACATAAGCTAATCGCAATAAACGGAATGCCTAACCATATTCATATTTTCGTAGGTTATAAACCTCATCAGTTAATCCCCGATTTATTGCAGGATATAAAAGGAGATTCTTCCGGATGGATTAATAAAAAAGGATTTATTAATGGCAAATTCAAATGGCAAGAAGGTTATGGCGCGTTTTCATATTCTCATTCTCATATTGACAGGGTGGTACAATACATAATAAATCAGGAAAAGCACCACAAAAAAAAACACATTCAGGGAAGAATACATTTCATTGTTGAATAAATTTAGCATTGACTATGATGAGAGGTATATTCTAAAAGACATTCTATAACATTTTAACAATATATCGTCCCTAAAGGGACTTCTATGTTGTTGTGATTGCTTTTCTATAAATATATCGTCCCTAATGGGACTTCTATGTTGTTGTGATTGCTTTTCTATAAATATATCGTCCCTAAAGGGACTTCTATGTTGTTGTGATTGCTTTTCCTATAAATATATCGTCCCTAAAGGGACTTCTATGTTGTTGTGATTGCTTTTCCTATAAATATATCGTCCCTAATGGGACTTCTATGTTGTTGTGATTGCTTTTCCTATAAATATATCGTCCCTAAAGGGACTTCTATGTTGTTGTGATTGCTTTTCCTATAAATATATCGTCCCTAAAGGGACTTCTATGTTGTTGTGATTGCTTTTCCAATAAATATTTTTTTACGCAAAGATTTATTTTTTTATATAACCCTATTTTATTACCTGATGTTCCGCATAATGTCCCGTAGGGACAAAATATTTATAGGAACAAAATTATCTGATGTAAAGATTGATGTCCCGTAGGGACATTATATTTATCGCAACAAAATAAACATATCCATAATGTCCCGTAGGGACAAAATATTTATAGGAACAAAATTATCTGATGTAACGATTGATGTCCCGTAGGGACATTATATTTATCGCAACAAAATAAACATATCCATAATGTCCCGTAGGGACAAAATATTTATAGGAACAAAATAAACAAACAAAGGGACGCAATAAAAAAGATAACATGGCTAATAGCTATATCCACATGTATATTCAATTTGTGTTTGCAGTTCAAGGCAGGATATTCCTTATAAATTGATACCTTCATTTCGTTCCTAATTCGTCCCATGTCTTTGTTTTAAAGAGCCTCCCTATTGAAGAAAATAACTTAAACATAGTTATTACAAATAAAATGTTTTTCAGAAAACTAATTCAGTAAGTTACGCTGAAAAAATTTGCATTTAAAACACCATTCCATTATTCCCAACCATCAAAACTTTCCCTTTCATCTTCATTCCTAAAAAGGGAGAATTTGCTGATAGTGATTTTAAATCGGATTTTTCAAAAGTCCACTCTTTGGTTGGATGGTAGAGTGTGAAGTTGGCCAATTCGTTTTCCTTGATTTTTGGGACCGGAATATTTAATATTTCGCGGGGAGATTTTACCAGCAAATGGTACAATTTATCGTTTGTCAATTTTCCTTTGAAGGCGGAATTCAACACGCCGTAAAAACTTTCTAAACCGATGATTCCATAAGCAGCATAATCAAACTCTACATCTTTGGATTCCGGATCTTCCGGACAATGGTCGCTGCACACCACATCGATGGTTCCATCCAAAACGGCTTCTCGAAGGGCTATAACATCTTCGGCACTACGCAAAGGCGGTTTCACTTTATAGAGACTATCGAAAGTATCTAAAGAAGAATCATCAAGTGTTAAATGGTACACATACACTTCGGCCGTTATCGGCAACTTTTTGAGTTTAGCTTCCCGAATCATGGCTACCGCTTCCATGGTACTGATTCCACTTAAATGGATAGGATGTCCGGAGTATGCCACCAAACTAACATTTCTTTGAATCGAAATCGCCTCGGCGATGGAGGGCATTCCTTTAAATCCTAATAAAGTGGTAGCAGGACTTTCGTTGGCTTGCAATTTATTTGTCAATCCCGGATCATCTGAATAAGCAATTACACTTGATCCGATGTTGGCTGCATATTGGATGGCACGTAACATCACACCACTGTCATTGATGGAACGTTTGTCGTCAGTAAAAGCAACAGCTCCCGCCAATTTCATGTCGTACATCCCCGATAACTCCTTCCCTTCTCGTTTATCCGTTAAAACTCCTGCAGGAAATACATCTACCAAATGTGAAGCAGCTTGTCGTTTTACAAAAGAAATATCGGCATTGGTTTGTAAAGGAGGATGCGTGGACGGCATTAGCAAAACACCGGTAAATCCGCCGGCTGCAGCAGCATTCTGTCCGCTATGTATGGTTTCTTTTTGTTCTTCTCCGGGTTCTTTAAATGAAACGCGCATGTCGAACCATCCGGGAGATAAAACCGCATCGGTACCACCTACTATTGTAGCGTCAGCAGGAGCTTTCAAAGAATTCCCAATGGCGATGAATATTCCATCTTGAATAAGTACATCCACTTTCTTTCCATTGTGGGAAGAAGCGAGATCGTTTATCAATACATTTTTGATCAGTAAGTTCATGCTGTTTTCCAAAATCTAATGATTAGTATTTCCAATAACAAGCAAATAAGCGTAATGATAATGGCATATTTCCAGAGTGGAACCCCGGAATTAATATCAGACAATGATTTACGAAGATCAGGATTCTTTGAATTAAAATACGACCAATTTTTCAATCCTGCACTTGCAATTTTTTCTTTGATCACATCTTCCAGATAAAAACTCATCTCAGATTCTGCACGATCATAATTAAAAGCCAATACTGCCACCATTTGATTTCCCTTCTTTAAATCATAATGTCCGGCGAAGCGGATTTGATCAGCCAAGTCAAGCATCAATCCGGATGCTATGCCGCGAACCGAGGGAATAATATCCGTATTGTTGCTTGTATTTACTAAATGAAAAGTTTCATCGCCACCTAAAGTTGTTGCGTTTAAAACAACGGCTTCATTCTTTCCGATCACATTAGAAAATGCAAGTGGCTTTGAAGTTAAGATGGCCATCCTGTAAAGAATGGGTACAAATAAAGCATGCCTTGCCAAATTACTATAGCCGAATTGCAAGGGAACTGAGAAGACATACATCTGTCCTTTTCCAATCGGATAAAGAGAGAGAAAAGACGCACCGCCTTGCATCTTCATTAATACTTGTCGAACACTATTGGATTTTAATGCCTGATCAAAATGTTTTATAGCACTTGGATAATCGATGCGTTCGTTTTTTGTTTTCGTAGGATCAAAAACATCTTTAAAAAGTGGATGCTGCAAATCGATATCACTTACTTTATCTGCATTATCATTTAGACCTGTAAACGCATCTCCACCAAGCATTGATAAAAAGGAATTATAACTGCTTAAATCTGCCAATGAGTCAGGAAAAACACAAAGTGATCCACCCGACTCCACATATTTTTTTAGCTCCTCTGTAAGTCCGGATGAAATTTGTTTCAAGCCATCTATTACTATCAAGTCCTGATTTTTAAAGCTCGAATAATCAACTTTGTTCACCACAGCCTTTGCAAAATCAAAAACAGGATCCTTGCTAAAAAGTGCATCCATATAAGGCGAGCTTGTATTTTCAAAAACGTTCAATACGTGGAGTATTTCTTTTACTTCGAAAGAGAAATAATAATCATCATCGAAGTTCAAAGGATGATCTGTAATTTTAATTGTTGCTTTTTGCCATCCTGGTTCCAAAGCAGAATAACTAAATGTAGTTTGCACTTTTTGACCAGCCGGAATAGAAACACTTGTCACAGCTTTTTGTGCATTATTTAATAAGAAGCGAACAGGAACATTCTCTGCATCCTTTTCACTGCTATTTTGAATAGTTAAAGTAAATTCTACCGACTGGCCTAACATCACTACCGGCGAACTCAACCAGCAAGAATCTACGAATAAATTGGCTGTTGTTTGTAATGGCAACAAAACTAATTTCACATCCATGGTAGAATCCTGAACTACTTCATTAAAATCGGAAGTTGATTTTTGAAAATCACTAATCATAAAAGAACTCAATCCGGCTGCAGAATTGGCTGCCCTAACTTCCTTTTGACGCAATATGACATCTGAAATTAATCGGCTCTGCGGAGATAACTTAACTCGACTCAACTCGTCTATAAAATCCTCTCTACTGAGCAATCGCTGCCGGAAAGCATCAAAATCATTCGTCAGCAATTGGAATTTTGTTGTAGCAGGAAATGAATTTGCAATTTCCAAAGCTTTTTGCTTGGCCACTTCCAGTAATGCTCCTTGACTACTAATAGCATCCATACTGAAAGAATTATCAATATAAATACTCACAGGTTCACCTAGGTTCAATGCACTTTGAGTACCCACCGGAATTACAGGTTTTGCAAAAGCAAGTACCAACATAGTGATTGCAAGCAGTCGAGTGATCAACACCAAGAGATGCTTTAATTTACTGATTTTGGTGGTTTCTTCCTTTAGCTCTTGCAGGAAACGAACATTCGTAAAAAGAACTTTGCGATACCTGCGAAAATTAAATAAATGGATGATTACCGGGATGGCGAGGAGCGATAGTCCATAAAGATAAATCGGGGATAGGAACTGAATCACGTTTTTTTAGCTGTGCAAACTTAGTAAAAAGCACCTAAATGGGATTAATAAAAGAATTGAGAAATGGGAAATATTCAAAAAAAACAGGGAAATAGCCAAAAACCTCCGAAATGTTTCACTACTTCTAGTGAAAATCTTTCACTAGAAGTAGTGAAAATGCTTACTAAAAGTAGTGAAAATTCAAATTCTTGTCTTTTCTATCGAAACCCATGATACATTTGCTTGAAACAAAACACAGACTTTATGTCGCACCCTAATGAAATTCCACTTAGTGAAGCCATTGAATTAACACAGCGCTTTAAGCAAAATCAAACGGAAAGAACGAAAAGGGCCTTTTTAATTCCAAGAGATGCCCTTACAGAATTACTAGATCAAGAGAATGTAGAAAACATTCGCATTTATCTTGGAGAAAAAGCGGATAGAGAATTGACCATTGTTGTGTTAGCTACGGATAATGAAGGGACTGATTTCACTAATCTTACCATGGATGGTTTTGAGTCATGTCCTTCTAATTGCGATTACGACAGTCCACTTTAATAATTGACACCATGAAGATTCTAATGCTCATTGTTCAAGTTTTAACAGCTGCAATAGTTATTTATGGCTTTGCCAACTGGAAAAGAGTAAAACAAGCAAAGCTTGAGCTTTTAATATTTTTACAATTGATCAGTTTCTTAACAGAAGTAATTTCTGTGATCACCGTATCTATTTATAGAAATAACCTAATTGGGTACAACACTTTTGTACTCTTCGAAACCACTATAATGCTACTTTTGTTAGGCAGTTGGAACAGCCCTTCCTTATTTTCAAATATTCTTCGTTTGCTTTCCACTGCCTTTTTAATTTTCTGGAGTACTGAGAATTTATTTATTAATACAATTTGGTTAAAAGTTGGAACTTGGTCCCTGCTCATTGGTGGACTCATTATCGTATTTAGCTCTACAATATATCTATTTAAATTTAGCAACGAAAGCAAAACCAATATTACACACTCTCCAAAATTTTGGGTAGCTGTATCTTATTTAGTCATGTGTTCAGGTTCAAGTATACTCCGATCAATAAAAATACTCCTTGATACTTCTGAAGCAGCGCCCTATACACAAATAAATTTAATCCACATGTATTTTCATACATTTGCAACACTCATTCTATTTAAAGCACTCTCTTGCCTTCCCAAACAACAAACCTTATCCTCTTAATTGTAATTATAGCGTTTACTTTTTTAACGCTAGTATTATTTATTGTTTATTTAGTTTATAAAAACAATACGAACACAATGAACCGGAATTCAGAGTTATTAGAAGCCATGTTAAATGCTCAGGAAAAAGAGCGTGAAAGACTAGCGATGGAATTACATGATGGATTGGGAGCAAAAATTTCAGCATTGAGTTTGGAAACTGAAATCCTTACTTCAATGTTGTCTAAAGAACATCATAAAAAATCTATTTACATACATTCATTAATAGAAGAAGTAAGACAGGATGTACGTACCATCTCCAGAGATTTAGTTCCAAGAGATTTGCTTCGTTCAGGCTTAAGTTATGAGTTAGATAAACTACAGTTTACTATTGAAGATTTGTACAAAATGAAATTCCAACTTACCTTAACAGGGATGGAGCAAAAAATGCCCTACACCACAGAACTTAACATTTTCAGGATTGTTCAGGAACTCATCAACAATACCATCAAACATGCAAAGGCCGATTTAATTCAGTTGATTATCACTAAAAACAATGAACAGCTTTCCATCTCTTATAAAGATAATGGAAGCGGATTTGACGAGAATAAACATTCGGATGGAATAGGAATAAATAATATTAAAACTAGAGTAGCTCATTTACATTCAGAATCCCATATTCAGTTAAGTTCTCACAGTGGATTTGAAATTAGTATTTTTGTACCACTAAATCCAAATTAGAATGTCTTCCACTATCCGTTTGTTACTCGTTGACGACCATCCTCTTTTTAGACAAGGAATATTGAACGCTTTAAACACTTGTGATTTTAACAAAACGATTGTGGAAGTAGGCAGTGGCAAAGAAGCCTTACTTGCCACCGAGAGTCAAACTTTCGATGTGGTGTTGATGGATATAAATATGCCAGTGATGGACGGCATTGAGTGTTCGAAAAGATTAATCAAAAAAGTTCCGGAAATAAAAATCATTGCTCTCACCTCTTTTGAAGACAAGTGGACTATTGAACAAATGATAGAAATTGGAGCTAAAGGATATCTTTTAAAAAACATTTCTAAAAGTGAATTGGAAATATCAATTCAAAGTGTATACAATGGCAAAATGTTTTTTTCTTCTGACATTGTTGGAAAAATGCTGCAACGCTCTTCTGAATTCATGAGTAAAATGAATTCAATTTCTTTTGATGAACTCCATGAAAGAGAAAAAAGCATTCTAAAATTGATTTTTGAAGAATACAATTCTGTAGAAATTGCTGAAAAGCTTAATCTTTCTGAGCACACGATAAATACCTACCGTAAATCATTGATGGCAAAAACCGGAGCGAAGAACGTGGTGGGCTTAATCAAGTATGCTTTCAAAAACGGCTGGTTCTAATTTTCAATAATTTTATTACCCGCCTAATCTTTATTCAATCAGCCTTTTAGATTTTTTATCAAACGACAAAATCATTTTATTTATTAACAGCAGCTTGTAGATTACCCACCGAATCCGAATTCAAACCGGATGCATTCGCCTGTATATTCGATTAAACACAATCCTATATGCCAAGAGCGTCCTCCCCTAAAATATCAAGAGAAAGAAAAATCTTTGTTTTGGATACTTCCGCTATCCTATTTGATCATAACGCATTCTTTAATTTCAAACAGCATGATGTAGCTATTCCCATCACCGTACTCGAAGAAATAGATCGATTTAAAAAAGGTAATGATGTGATCAATTTCGAAGCAAGAGAATTTATTCGTTCCATCGATAAACTATCAGCTAGTTTTTCATTGCAAGATTGGATTCCATTGAATGGTCCGACAAAAGGAAAATTCAAAGTATTGATGCATCAGAAAAATATTTCCGTAGATGCGAATGTGGTTTTTGGAGAGAAAAAAGCGGATCATCAAATCATCAATGCTGCCTTAAGTTTACAGGAAGAACATCCAGATAGAAAAGTAACTTTAATTAGCAAGGACATCAATTTGCGACTAAAAGCACGTTCCTTGAATTTAGCAGCTGAAGATTATGAAACCGGAAAAGTAAAAGATGTTCAAGATCTGTATACCGGTAAATCAACCATTGAAAATGTAAATAAAAAAGTAATTGATAAATTATATCAAGATAGTTGGTGTGCTTGGAAAGATATTGTGAAGACGAAACCTGTAGCCAACCATTATTTCATCTTAAAAAGTAAAACTGAAACCGGATCAGCGCTCGCTTGGTACAATCCAACAACGGATCGCATTGAACGCATCCACAAAGAGCCAGCAGCGGGAATAAGACCACGTAATGCCGAACAAGCATTTGCGATTCACTCCATTTTAAATCCAAATGTTTTACTCTCTACGGTAATGGGTGTTGCAGGTACCGGAAAAACACTGTTGGCGCTAGCTTCGGCTTTAGAGCAAAAAAGTAAATATCGTCAAATATATTTAGCTCGCCCTATCGTACCACTTAGCAATAAAGACATCGGTTTTTTACCCGGCGATATTAAATCGAAAATCAATCCTTACATGGAACCACTTTGGGATAATTTGAAATTTATACAAAGCCTATACAAAGAAACAGACAAAGAATTTCACAAACTCAACGAAATGGTGGAGAATGAAAAATTACACATCACACCACTCGCTTATATTCGCGGTCGCAGCTTGAGCAATATTTGTTTTATCATCGATGAAGCACAGAATCTAACTCCTCACGAAGTAAAAACTATCATTACTCGTGCAGGCGAAGGAACTAAAATCATTTTCACTGGTGACATTTTTCAAATCGACACTCCCTACCTCGACTCGCACAGCAATGGGCTAAGTACACTCATTGATAAAATGCAAGATCAGGCCTTGTACAGTCATATTACGCTCGAAAAAGGAGAACGAAGTCCGCTCGCTAATTTGGCCGGACATATATTATAGATGAAAAGCGCAAAAAAATTATCTATCTTTGAAAATCTAATGATTGTGCATGTCAAAGTATAGAATACATATTTCTTCAAAGACAAAAATTCTTAATTCTTTCAGGTTACTTTTCAAAATTCCGATCTTTAATAGTCTATTGATTGGATTAACGCAACGCTCACAACACCTGTTTGTACAAAAGTTGGTGCCGCCGAATTATCTTTTTAAAAAAGGGAATTATAGAATAGTAAGCAGAAATGGCATTCGCTACAAATTAGATATTAGCAATGTAGTTGATCATTCTTTCTATTATAATTTAGAACTTCCCTCCTATCATTCTATCATTGATCACATCAAAAATGCAAAAGTAATTTTAGACATAGGAGGAAACATTGGCACTAGTGCACTTTATTATGCCAATCAAAATTCAGGTGCCCGCATTCTCTCATTTGAGCCTCATCCCGTTACTTTCATTCAGGCTAAGGAAAATATTTCATTAAATAAATTTTCTAATATCGAAATGATCAATGTAGGCTTAGGTCCGAAAAATGAAACTTTGAAACTTTACGAAGTCGATGAGAACAATCCGGGCATGAATAGAATACTTAATGAAGACATTGCGCTACCCTATAAACTAATTGAAGTTGTTATTCTCGATGAAATTTTAAAAAGTAAAAACATCTCCAAAGTAGATTTCATAAAAATCGATGTAGAAGGATTTGAGCATGCCGTACTTTTAGGAGCCGCTGAAACATTAAAACACAAACCGATTTTATTTATTGAAGTCAACAACAATCATCTAAAAGAAAATAACAGCAGCGCAAAAGCACTTGTACATTACTTGATGAAATTCAATTATAGTAATTTTTACAGAGCAGATAATCTGGAAAAAATTTCAGCGGAAAGTAATTTCGAGAATTGTCATTTTGACCTAATAGCTTTATAATAGATGCCGGATGCTCGATACTGGAAGATGATGATTTTATATGTGTTTTTTATTAATAGAATGATTTTTGCTTGCTGCAATAAGAATCGCAACTTTAAAGATTGATTTTGTTCAAGAGGGAAAATCGAGCATCGAGCATCCAGAATAAAAAAAGAGGCGAACATTGCTGTCGCCTCTTTTTATTTCAATGTATGTTTACTTTGTAATATCGACTGAACTTGTATCAGCCAACATCGTCGAATCCGACTTTGCAAGTATCATTGCCGCTTCTTCTGCAGCAATTTCTGCGGCATCTGCTGCATTGATTGAATCTTGAGTACGAACCTTTTCGGCTTCCCTTTCTTCTGCGCTTTGTCCGCAAGAAAGAAATAAACACAATCCGGTAAGTGATAAGACAAGTTTAAATTTAGACATCATCATCAATTTAAAGATATAGAATTAACCACGACCGCGAGTAGCGTCTTTCACTTCTTTAATTTCTTTTTCGATCTTCTTTTGCTCCGGTGTTTTCTTAGGTGCCGGCTTAGTAGTGTTTCCTTTTTTAGATGCGGCTGCAATAGAATCAGCTACAGCTAAATTAAGCAATGAATCAGCGGCAACTGTGGCTAAACTGTCCATACGTGCTGCTTCTACCATCATCAGGCTATCCTGAATCTGTGCTTCCACCGCTGCTGAGATTGAATCTGCTACGTGTTTTTCTGCTGCTGCCTTTTCTTCTGCGCTAGGACCGCAAGACACAACAAGGCTAATAGCCACTGTTCCTAATAGATAAGCGAACTTTTTCATGGTTTGTTTTTATGTTTGATAGCACAAATGTATTCATTTCTAATGTTTACAAACAAAATATTATGAAAATAGACCATCTTTTTCTTACTTTTGCATTTCATATTAAAGAAAACAATCAAAACATGAAAAAATCAATTGCATTAGCGGCACTTGTAGCTGTATCTTCAGTATTTATTACCGGTTGCAGCAAAGACGACTCTGAGGCTCCTATTATTACATTAATAGGCGACAATCCACTAGTATTAGGATTAACTGAAGTGTATACCGAAAATGGGGCAACTGCAGATGACAACGAAGACGGTAATATCTCTAGTTCAATCATTGTAGATGCTTCTGATATAAACAATATCCTTCCTAATACATATTTTGTATATTATTCAGTAAGTGATGCAGCAGGAAATCTTGGAGAAGCGACTCGTGAAGTAAAAGCAAATACAATTAGCTACGCAGTAAAAGACACTTGTTCTTCCGGAGGTCCAGATGTAGTTTATAATTATAACCAAGAAGTAAGTTCTACTAATGGAACTACACTTTCATTTAATAAATTTGGGGACTATTCAAATAATACTGGTATTACGGCTACCATCAATTCGAATAACACCATCACCTTAGCCACTCAAAATGGACTTGGTATTGGAGCAAGTCTAGAAAATCATGAGTTTTCTGGAAGTGGAAATACAACCGCCGGGGGTTTTATGATCACTTATATTGATAAGAACAATTCAGCAGTTCCTGTGGCTATTGCTACTTGCCGTGCCTGGTTTGCAAGAAACTAATTTTTAATTAATTATACAAAAAGCCATCGAATAAAATCGGTGGCTTTTTTCGTGTTCAATTTTTATACTTTGTAAGTACTTTGGCTTAATTAACTTTGCCGAATGCTGACTAACCGCTGGGTTCATTATTCTGCTCTTTTCAAAAGGCTTTTATTGTTGCTATTTTTATATCAAGCTAGTAGAATTGCATTTGGCGTAGCCAATCCTTCTACCCTATCTTCCAACTACCTTTCTCTACTTCTTGCTGGTTCACGCTACGACATTACCGCAATTTGCATTTTTAACGCACCTATTTTTTTACTTCATTTTTACCCATCAAAATTCTCATTTTCAAAGTCTTATCAAAAGTTTATATCTATTTATTTAATCCTCATTAATTCACTCGCTTTACTTTTTAATTATATTGATGCCGGATGGTTTCCTTTTATTCAAAAACGAAGTACCATCGATTTGTTCAGTTTAATAAGTACGGGAGATGATTTGAAAAACAATCTCGGACTGTACATTTTGGATTACTGGTATCTGGCGCTTTGCTGGATATTGAGTATATTCTTACTGATTTATTTCGAGAAAAAATTTCGTTCAACTATTTCAGAAGCAAAGTCGAAAATTGAATTTTTACAAACTCATTTGCGTTTTGGAATGGCCATTATTCTGCTGGGCTTAGGAATCATTGGATTTCGAGGTGGACTTCAATTAAAACCGCTCTCTATTCAAGCCGCGGCTAAAATGGCACCGTCTAATTCCATCCCTTTTGTTTTGAATACACCTTACACGATTTTTAAATCAAGAGATGATCAATTGTTAAAGGAACCTGTGCTGATGGACCTTCAGGAAGCGAAAAAGATTTTTAACATTCATCAAGTGATGAAAAGTGATAGCCTCTTTAATCAGAAGAATGTTGTTCTCATTATTATGGAAAGCTTCTCCTATGAATACATCTCTTATTACCATCGAGGAAAAAAAACCACACCTTTCTTCGATTCATTGATGAGGGTGAGCGATTCATGGCCGAATTGTTTTGCAAATGCGAAGCGGTCGATTGAAGGAATACCTGCCGTGCTTACTTCTTTTCCTTCTTTGATGGATCAATCTTTTATTAATTCCGCTTACAATGTTTCTAATTTAAATAGTTTGGCTTCGCTCTTAAAACCTTTCGGTTATACTTCCGCATTTTTCCATGGCGGAAATAATGGAACGATGGGCTTCGATAATTTTTGCAAACTCGCGGGTTATCCACTTTATTTTGGACGCAAAGAATACAAAGGTCCGGCAGCGGATTATGATGGACATTGGGGAATCTTCGACGATAAATATTTTTCATTTATGATTGATAAAATCAATGAATGGAAAACTCCTTTTCACTGTGCATTCTTCTCAGTTTCTTCGCATCATCCTTATACCATTCCTGCTGATTACAAAAATCAAATTCCTAAAAATTTTCTTCCTGTGGAGCAAGGAATGTGGTATGCAGATGCTTCGCTTCGTTCCTTTTTTGAAAAGGCAATGAAACAGTCCTGGTACGAGAATACAATTTTTGTGATCACCTCGGATCATAGCGGACCTGCTAGTACAAAATATACATCAAATCGTTTGGGTGCATATCATATCCCGCTCATTATTTTTGATCCAACTCAAACAAATGCTAGCATTCATTCGGAAACAGCGCAACAAGGTGATATTATTCCTTCCGTTTTAGATCGATTAAATTACAGTGGCAAATACGCTGCTTTCGGCAGAAATTTATTTAAAGATACCATGGGCTGGTCCATGAATTACAGTAATAATACTTGGGAGTTGATCAATGACAAAGTAGTACTTCAATTCGACGGGGTACAAGCTACTCATCTATATTCACGAACGGATTTAATGCTGCAAAATGATTTAATCTCTAAACCGAAACATCCATCTGACACCTCAACAAAGTTTATAAAAGCCATTCTCCAGCAATATCAATATGGGTTAATTCACAATCAAATTACGGCACCATGAAAAAAATTCGGATTATTTTAAATCCCATTGCAGGAAAAGGCGCTGCAAAAAACATTGTTAAATTGATTGAAGCATCTGATATAAAAGATCGCTTTGATGTACAGATTGAATTCACTAATAATGTCGGACATGCTTCAACGTTAGCAGCCGAAGCCGTTCAATTAAATTTTGATGTGGTGGTGGCGGCTGGTGGAGATGGTACGGTAAACGAAGTTGGTTCTCAACTCGTACATACAAATACGGCATTAGGAATTATTCCTCTTGGCTCAGGAAACGGATTAGCAAGGCATCTCGGATATTCTATGCAAGTAAAAAAATGCTTGGAGCAAATTGCCAATTCAAATATAAACTCCATCGATACTTTGACTATCAACAATCGTTTTGCAGTGAATGTATCCGGATTAGGTTTTGATGGTTACGTAGCCTGGTGTTTTAATCACGAAGGGAAACGCGGTTTAAGTAATTATACAAAAATTGCATTGAGAGAATATCCTAAATACCCTTCCATCAATTTTAAATTTATAGGATTGTCGGAGAAAGAATATTCGAAAGCACACATGCTTGTTATTGCCAATGCCACTCAATTTGGAAATGCTGCTATCATTGCCCCTACTGCTGAGTTGAACGATGGATTGTTAGATGTTGTTTTGGTACGAAAACCAAAATTGATACAATTACCAGGAATGTTTTATCGTTTGTTTTACGGGAAATTGAAAGACAATGATTATATCAAATCGTTTAAGTGTTCCGAATTCTCTGCCATTGCCGATCGCGAAGTACATCTTCACATCGATGGTGAAGCATTGGCTCCTGTGTCACGAATTGATGTAAAGTTGTATCCTGCTTCATTAAAAGTAATACATCCTAAAAAATAAATAGAATGGAAAAAAAACTCAATGATCAATATTGGGAATCACGTTATCTAAACGGCGAAACCGGTTGGGACATTGGAGAAATCTCTGCACCACTCTTAAATTTCTTTCTCCAGTTAAAGGATAAAAATATTCGAATACTTATTCCGGGATGTGGGAATGCGCACGAAGCAGCTTATCTACATCAACAAGGATTTAAAAATGTATTCCTTCTTGACTTTGCCATGAGTCCTTTAAACAATTTTAAAAAAGAACATCCCGATTTTCCTACTGATCATATTATTCATGATGATTTCTTTAAACATCAAAACAAATACGACCTCATCGTTGAACAAACCTTTTTTTGCGCTTTAAATCCGGAATTAAGAAAGCAATATGTTGACCATATGGCTGAATTGTTGGATTCCGGCGCGCATCTGAGCGGACTCCTCTTCCATTGTGAATTCGAAAATGAAGGTCCTCCTTTTGGGGGAAGCAAGGAGGAGTACATTCAACTGTTTGATGAGAAATTTTTTATTCAAAAAATGGAACCATGCCTCCATTCCATCTCCCCGAGAAGTGGAAATGAGCTATTTATTGACCTCATTCGAAAATAATAATGGATTGACTATTTTAGCGCATCTTGAAAAACTTAGCTATTCTTCTATGTTTCATCTGCTCCGGGGCTTTTGCTCAGGATAAAAAGGATATTCGCGATTCGGAAGAAAGCTTTATTGTTACTTATCATAAAGAATATTTAGCGCAAGAAATGGGAATTCGACTCCCTAAAAACGCTAATTTGATGCTTTTTGACACGATAGATACTTGGCTAGGAACCCCTTACCAATATGCGGGCAATTGCACAAAAGGAATAGATTGCTCTGGTTTTGTGACTATTTTATTCAACAGGGTATATGGAAAAAACATAGGAGCTCGAAATTCTGCTGACATATACCAACAACTCGAACCCATTAATAAAGATGAAATTAAAGAAGGAGATCTCGTGTTTTTTGGTAGTAGTAAAAGAAGAATTTCACATGTGGGATTGTATTTAGGAGATAGCAATTTTGTTCACGCAAGTAGCTCCAGAGGTGTAATAATCAGCAATTTAGACGAACCATATTATAAAAAACGCTTTGCTGGTGCTGGAAGATGGATGCGCGATATTGCTGACTCTAACGAAAACGACAAATAGAAATGGAGCGTAATTCGACTTTATTACTTAATAGTAAACAGATTCAGCAAAGAATTGAACGCTTGGCCTTTCAAATTTACGAGGACAATTTCAATCAGGAGAAATTATTAATTGCTGGAATTGCTAAAAGCGGTTTTTTATTCGCAGAACGTTTATGCGAGGCTTTAAAGAAAATTTGCCCTTTGCCCATAAAATTAATTAAAATAGAAGTCGATAAAGAGAATCCGATCATCATAAAAATGGAACCGAACATTCTTAAAGATGATTTGAAGGGCCAAACCGTCATTATTGTAGATGATGTATTGAATTCCGGAAAAACTTTGATGTATAGTTTGCGCCCGTTTTTAGAAGCGGACATGCGCAAAATAAGAACGGTATTATTGGTAAACAGAGATCATAAACGTTATCCGGTAGAAGCTGATTTTGTTGGAATCACACTCAGCACCACTTTACAGGAACATATTCGTGTTGATTTTACCACAGGAAAAGAAGCAGTTTACTTAGAGTAAAAAAATACGGTTAAGGTATTGTTAAATTCAACCAATGTTTATTCAAGAAGCGTTTAATTTGTACCGCATTCTGAATACCCCATAATTATGAATTCCCAATTCAATAAAAAAGTAAAATATCTTCTTTGCTTTGTAGGTGTACTGGTGCTTTCATTAAAGCCTGTATTTTCTCAAACACCATTTCTGGCGGCCACTGCGAATAAGTCTACCATCGGACTCAATGAGCAATTGCAAATTACCTTTACATTAAACGGAAATGGAAGATCCTTTCAGGGTCCGGATCTTCGCGATTTTAATATTTTGTCGGGACCTAATCAGAGTTCCAACATGCAATACATCAACGGTCAATTTTCACAATCGCTGAGCTTCACTTATTATTTACAGGCGAGAAACATTGGCAATTATAAAATTGGTCCTGCTAGTATTGAAGCAGAAGGAAAAAGAATTGCTTCCAATGTGGTGCAAGTAACAGTGGTAAAAGGAAGTGATGCGCCACAAAACAAGCAGAACGATGAATCGGGAGGTTTGAGTAGAAAAAATATTTTTGTGAAAGGAACTTTAAGTAAATCATCCATGATGAAAGGAGAAAGCGTTCTTTTAACTTTTAGGCTATACAGTAACGTTACACTTGTTGATTTTGCGATTCCGAAAATGCCTTCCTACGATGGGTTCTGGAATCAGGACATTCAATTGCCGCAAGCATTGGAGAGAACTACGGAAGTTATCGAGGGACAACGTTTCACAGTTTGGGAGATAAAAAAATTAGTATTGTTCCCACAACAAAGTGGTACATTAACCATTCAACCGATGGAAATCGAATGTTTGGCAAGAATAAAAGTAAATAGTCAGAGAAGCAATGATCCCTTTAGCGTTTTCAACGATCCTTTCTTTGGGATGGGTGGAGTAAAAGATGTGAAATACTCTTTTAAGAGTGATCCCATTAGGGTTAAAGTTGCAGAACTTCCCGGAACACCACCTCCGGGATTCAGTGGCGCCGTAGGTCAATTGAATTTTGAAGCCAAGCTGGATAAAAATAAAACCAAAGCGAATGAAGCGGTCAGTTTAAAAATTAAAATATCCGGCAACGGTAATTTAAAACTTGCCGACTTACCCGAGATTGAATTTCCGCAAGACTTAGAAAGTTACGATCCAAAAATTTCCGAAAATTTTAAAGCTTCAGAAGCCGGAGTGAATGGGACAAAAAGTATTGAATATTTAATTATTCCACGACACGAAGGAGAATATGAAATTCCGGCATTTACTTTTTCTTACTATGATTTAGCAAAAAAACGATACATCAGTAAAACCGCGGGACCCTACACTATTCAAGTTGGCAAAGGAAGCGGAAGCATGGCCAGTGCTTCCTCGGGTCAGAGTAAAAAAAGTGAATTCAGACTCATTGGAAATGACATTCGCTATATCAAAATTCAAGAACCGAATTTTAATCATGGTTTAAAAAATTTTTATGGTTCCACACTTTTTATAACGCTGAGCATTTGTCCCTTTTTGATTTTTGGAGGTGTTTTCTTTTGGAAGCATCAACAAAACAAACTAGCGGGTAACAGTACATTATTAAAACAAAAAAGAGCTACCACTGTTGCCACAAAACGATTGATGGCTGCAAGAAAATTGCTCGATAAAAATCAAGATGCTTTAGTGCTCGAAGAAATTCACAAGGCTTTAATGGGTTACATTGGTGATAAATTTTCATTGCCATTATCAGAGATGAGCAAAGAACGAGCAGCTCAATTATTGACCGAACAAAATATTTCAATAGAACTCATCCAACAATATCTTAAAAACATTGACGATTGTGAAATGGCCAGATATGGAGGATTAGCTGCAGGAATCAGTACGAGCAGTGTGTATGCGAGTTCAGAAAAAGTAATTTCAGATATTGAAGGAGGAATAAAATCATGAAACTTCAGTTTCGATACTTCGTACTTCTAATTCTAGTTATTGGACTTGCGCCGGTAAAAGCCATGAGTCCGGAGTTTCTTTTTAAAAAAGCCAACAAATTATATCGTGAAAAAGAATACCAAAAAGCGATTCATTTGTACGACTCCATTTTGGCAGACAACAAAAGCAATTTCCTCGTCTATTACAATCTTGGCAATAGCCATTTCAAATTAAATCATATTGCAAATGCTATTTTAAATTACGAGCGCGCCAAAACATTAAATCCGGAAGACGAAGACATCAATTACAATTTAAAAATTTCTTATTCCAATACGGTTGATAAAATTGAACCCATCCCCTTATTGTTTTATCAAAATTGGTGGCGAACTATTTTAAATATTTTCTCTAGTGATGTATGGAGTTTAATTGCGGTTTCATTTTTATGGCTAGCTTTTGCTGCTGGCGTTTTCTACCTCTTCGCAGGAACCATTTCTATGAAAAGAAATGCATTTTTGTTGAGTATAAATCTACTTGTAATAGCTGCATTGTTTTACTATTTCTCCATGGCATCCCATCGTTTAATCTATTCCAACCAAGGAGCTATCATCATGGAAGCAAGTGCTTATGTAAAAAGTTCACCCGACGATAAAAGCACCAATTTATTTATGCTGCATGAGGGAACCAAAGTGGAAATTACCGAAGAGTTGCAAGGATGGAAAAAAATAAAAATTGCGAATGGCAATGTAGGCTGGGTAGCTTCAGGAAAAATTGAAAAAATTTAATCATAGCAGGCATTTATTCTGCTTTGATACCATCTCCCCATGAAAAAAATTCTTTTACTTTCCGACACCCATAGTTTCATAGATGATTTCATCTTAAAACATGTAAAACTAGCAGACGAAGTTTGGCATGCAGGTGACATTGGAGCCATTCATGTTGCTGATCAAATCCAAAAATCAAAACCTTTCAAAGCTGTCTATGGAAATATTGACGATGCACAAGTGAGACTTGCATTTCCAGAACATCTCTCCTTTATTTGCGAAGGACTTCGTGTTTTAATTTTACACATCGCAGGAAAACCCGGGAGATATACTCCACAAGCAAAATCACTTATTCGAATTCATCAGCCCGATTTATTTATTTGCGGACACAGTCATATTTTAAATGTTTCGAGAAACACATCTCCCAAACATCTACATATGAATCCAGGAGCAGCAGGAACGCATGGATTTCATACCTCTCGAACGATGATACGACTAGAAGTACATCAAGGAAAAATCGGCAATGTAGAAGTAATCGAGATCAGCAGAAAACTTGTATCAACGTAAACGATCGGCAGAGCGCACTAAATTTTCATCATTCTTAATGGCCGAAGTGGCGAGTCGGGTAAATATAATTTGCAAAATCGGAAAGAGTGTAAAAACAGTAAACGATACCGAATGACCAACACCTGCCACATAACTTATTTTATTCACATCATATCCAATTAGAATTATTTGTCCGATCAAAAGCAATAACAATAAATGCGTAAAAACAATTTGAGTTTTACGCTTTTTATATTGCATTATAACGATGCAAGAAAAAGAAATAATTAGTGTATTTAACAAAACCATCGGCCAAGGAAGCATCAACACCGAAGAAATTCCATTGTTCAAAATTTCAACTTTCAAAGCCGATAAATGATAAATCGCAGGATCGGCGCTGCTTCCATCCGGAACCAGACTTACAAAAGGATAAATAAACATGAAGATTCCGGCAATAGCTACCAATAACAGGTAAATGGACTGAATTCTTTGAATCATAACAGGGTATTTTAAGATGCAAAGATGGGCAATCAGCTGTTTATAAAAAAAATAAAATAAATAGAACTATTTTTGCAGAATTAGCGTTTTAGTTATATCATTGCAGTGTAATTGCATCACAATGCAGTTTTTGTACATTTATAAGTCGACCGAACGGGTCACCTTCAAAAAAAATCCCCCACGAAAATTCTACAACACCTGATTCTTTCAGGTTTTACTGATTGTTATAATCTATTAAAATCTTACTAAATGTTTGACATCATTCAACTGAATGAAAAGCTCCTCCCGGAATTGAAAGATATTGCCAAGAAGATGAGCATTGACAGTTTTGAGCAATTAAAAAAGCAAGACTTGATCTATAAAATTTTGGACCACCAGGCACTCAATCCGGAAATCAATTTTGAAGATCTCGGAATTGATGCACCCGAGAAAATTGAATCTGCTAAAAAGACTCGAAGTTCTTCCAAGACGAAAGAGAAAGTTGCTGTTAAAAGCGAAGATGAGCCCGTGGTGAAAAAGGCCAAAGCGCCAGCCCCAGCGAAAGTTTCTTCCGATGACGAAAGCTCAAGCGGCGGACGTCCTAAAAGACAACGCGTTATCCCCGAACGCAGTGCCGAAGAAATTGAAGCCAGCGCGGTGACGTATCAAGCCCATTCAGTGAGTCCTGAAAAGCCATCGCGTCGAGTTTCCTATGAAAGCAAGGAAAGCGAAGTTGCAGAACTTGCATCACCCTCATCACTTTCCTCACCTACAGCACCTGCAGCAAATAATTTTCAGCAGGAAAGAAGTCCTGAACCTAAACCAATTCCTCAAAGAGAATCCTTTTCAAGTGGCGTACCACCCAGAGAATTTCCGGGAAGAGAACGTCGTTCCGGAGCCGTAAATTCGGAACCTGCATACGATTTTGGAAATAAAATAATCGCAGAAGGTGTTTTAGAAGTGATGCCCGAAGGAATGGGATTTTTACGTTCTTCAGATTACAATTACCTGCCTTCTCCTGATGATATTCAGGTTACTCAAGTTCAAATTAAACAATATGGCTTAAAGCCGGGCGATACGGTTTCTTGTGTGGTGAGAGCTCCAAAAGAAGGAGAAAAATATTTCCCATTGGTCCGTGTAGAGCAAATCAACGGACTCTCTCCTGAAATTGTTCGTGACCGTGTTCCTTTTGATTTCTTGACGCCACTTTTTGCGCATGAGAAATTTAATTTGATTAGTGGCATGTCCAACTATTCAACGCGTACAATGGATTTATTTACGCCCATTGGAAAAGGTCAGCGTGGATTGATAGTAGCACAGCCAAAAACCGGTAAAACCGTTTTATTAAAAGAGGTGGCCAATGCCATTGCGATGAATCACCCGGAAGTATATCTCATCATTCTTTTGATTGATGAGCGACCGGAAGAGGTTACTGATATGGCACGCAGCGTAAAAGCGGAAGTAGTATCTTCTACTTTCGATGAGCCGGCTGATCGTCACGTACGTATTGCCAACATCGTTTTAGAAAAAGCAAAACGTCTGGTAGAGTGCGGACATGATGTTTGTATTTTATTAGATTCTATTACACGTCTTGCACGTGCATACAATACTGTTGCTCCTGCTTCAGGAAAAGTATTATCGGGTGGTGTGGAAGCCAATGCGCTTCAAAAACCAAAACGATTCTTCGGTGCTGCACGTAAAATTGAAAACGGCGGATCACTTACCATTTTAGCCACTGCATTAACCGATACCGGTTCCAAGATGGACGAAGTTATTTTCGAAGAATTCAAAGGAACAGGAAACATGGAATTGCAATTGGATCGTAAATTATCCAACAAGCGAATTTATCCTGCCATCGATTTGGTAGCATCCAGCACTCGAAGAGATGATTTATTACTCGACAGAGAAACCTTACAAAAAATGTGGATCCTTCGTAACCACCTTGCCGATATGAACCCGCTCGAAGCCATGGAATTCATGCTCGATAGAATGCGCGGTACAAAATCGAATGAGGAGTTTTTAGTTTCGATGAATTCGTAGGACAGCTAGTAAGGGCGCATCGCAAGTAGGGGCTCATCTCAAGTAGGGGCGCCTCGCAAGTAAGGGCGCATCGCAAGTAGGGGTGCATCTCAATTAGGGGCGCATCGCAAGTAGGGGCGCATCGCGAAGGGCACATAATGGAATATCCTCCTTTTAACAGAAACACAGCAAATGACCAGTAGGGTCGCCTCGCGAAGGGCACATAATGGAATATCCTCCTTTTAACAGAAACACAGCAAATGACCAGTAGGGTCGCCTCGCGAAGGGCACATAATGGAATACTCTCCTTTTAACAGAAGCACAGCAAATGACCAGTAGGGTCGCCTCGCGAAGGGCACAATATGGAATATCCTCCTTTTAACAGAAACACAGCAAATGACCAGTAGGGTCGCCTCGCGAAGGGCACAATATGGAATATCCTCCTTTTAACAGAAACACAGCAAATGACCAGTAGGGTCGCCTCGCGAGGCGACCCTACTGGCAATACACCCTTAACCGTGGCCCGCTGAGAAAAAAGGAAATTTCCTTTTTTCTCAGCGGGCCACAACAAAAATTTATTTATTCATGATTTTGATAAAATCCATTTTTTGAATCCTAAATGCGCAATGATTTTATCTTGCTTTCGCTTCTTTTTTTGATTTTATCTGCAAGTAAAATCAATTCGCAAGCTCTTTTAAATCCATTCCATCAAAAGTTCCGGAGCTCATCATCAACAAAACATCGTTGTTGAAGGCTAAATTTTTAAAGTAATTTTTCAGTTCTGTCGAATCATCCATCACAATTAAATCATCACGATCAAAAGCAGATTTTACTTGTTCCTTAGAAATGGGTTCGAGTTTTTTGTGAGCGATGGTTTGTGGATTGTAATAAACGATAGCGATGTCGGCTTCGTTCATGGAACCTTTGTATTGATTGAGAAAAGCTGCGTTGAGAGAAGAGAAGGTGTGCAATTCCATGCAGGCAATGACGCGTCGATTTTGAAATTGTTGTTTCACGGCTGATGTAGTGGCCAAAAGTTTCGAGGGAGAATGTGCAAAATCTTTGTAGACTCTCACCTTCGCATTGTTTCCAATGAGCTCTAAACGTCGCGCAGCCCCGCTAAATGTAGATATGGAACGATAGAATAATTCATCGTTCACTCCAACCTGATTACACATGTACCTTGCGCCTTCCAAGTTCATGAGATTGTGATCACCGAAAATTTCTAATTCGATGGGGCCAAAGGAAGTTTCTAAAATTGTAATTCCATTTTCGATATGATGCTTTGGTATGGAATAAGGAATTTTGTGTTTTACATTTTTTGCCTTCTCTCCTACTCTACGCACTTCTTCATCTTCTTCGCAATAGATTAGGACGCCGTTTTCCGGAATTTGATCCACAAAAATTTGAAATTGATCGATATAATTTTCAAAGGTTGGAAATACATTGATGTGATCCCATGCGATGCCGCTTAGCAAGGCTATATCTGCTTTGTAAAGATGGAATTTAGGTCGGCGATCGATAGGTGAAGATAAATATTCATCACCTTCCAACACGATGATAGGCGCCGATTCGCTGAGACGGACCATGCGAACAAATCCTGCCAGTTGTGAGCCCACCATATAATCGAAATCGAGTTTTGCATCTTGCAGCACATGTAGAATCATAGCGGTGATGCTGGTCTTGCCATGACTCCCTCCGATTACTAAGCGCTTTTTATTTTTCGATTGCTCATACAAATACTCCGGATAAGAATATACTTTCAATCCGAGTTCATTCGCGCGAAGCAACTCCGGATTCTCCGCACGTGCATGCATTCCCAAAATCACAGCATCCAAGTCAGCAGTAATTTTATCGGGAAACCAACCCATCTCTCCGGGAAGCAAACCTGCATTCGTCAATCGCGATTTTGAAGGTTCGTTGATTTCATCGTCGGATCCGCTTACCTGATATCCTTTGAATTGTAAGGCAAGGGCTAAATTGTGCATGGCGGCGCCGCCGATGGCTATGAAGTGTACTCTCATGGGATTCAAATGTAGAAATATAATAATTCCATTGGGGCGATCGAAAAAGAAAATAATAACATTTTATCTAACAACACAAACCTAACATTCTTGCGCTCAATCATTCATTTCAATCACAATAATTTTAATTATATTCGTAGCAAGTCAAAATATACGATCATGAAATTACATACTATCAACACAGGCAATTTTAAACTCGACGGCGGCGCCATGTTTGGCGTGGTTCCGAAAACCTTATGGCAGAAATTAAATCCACCGGATGCGAACAACATGTGTACCTGGGCCATGCGTTGCCTTTTGATTGAAGATGGAAATAAATTAATTCTTATTGATAATGGTATCGGTAATAAGCAAGATGAAAAATTCTTTGGTCATTATTATTTGCATGGAGATGATTCACTCGATAAATCATTAAACGCTTTGGGCTTTGGTAAAGATGAAATCACCGATGTGTTTTTAACACACCTCCATTTCGATCATTGTGGCGGAAGTGTCAATCGCAAAAAAGATGGCAGCGGATTCGAAAGCAATTTTAAGAACGCGACGTATTGGTCGAATGAAAATCACTGGAAATGGGCCACCGAACCCAACGCACGCGAGAAAGCCAGCTTCTTGAAAGAAAATATTATGCCCATTCAGGAAAGCGGACAATTGAAATTTACCAGCGAAGGAGCCGAAATTTTCCCCCATGTAAAAGTCAAATACATGAACGGACATACTGATGGCATGATGCTTCCTCACATTCAATACAAAGGCAAAACAATTGTCTTCGTAGCGGATTTACTTCCCTCTGCCGCCCATCTCCCCATCCCTTTTGTGATGGCCTACGATACTCGACCTTTAATTACCCTAAAAGAAAAAGCGGAGTTCATTCAAACCGCACAAGAAAATGATTACACGCTTTTCTTCGAACATGATCCAGTGAATGAATGTTGCAATTTACAAATGACAGAAAAAGGCGTTCGAGTGAAAGATTATTTTAAGTTGAGTGAAATTGTTTAGTGCTATAGATTGTTCCGATTTTTTCATGCAAAGCCCGATAGCAAGTGGACGCAAAGTAGCTAATTACGCCAAGATATTAAAGGTGGTAAATTATGAAATATCACCAAATCCTTAAACTACTTTATGAGAATATAATTTGGTTTAATCTCTTTAGTTACCCTTCCGCCTTTTGAAAAAAACCTTTGCATCTTTTCAAGACCACATTGATTTAGAGGGTTAATTTTATTGCTATATTTTATTCAAAAAAAGGAAAAATAATTTGCGCCAGATTGCTATCGGGCTTTGCGGGATATTTTTCTCCAAGAGAAGGCGGAGTAAAAATAAATCTTGAAAAAACTTTTTCGTTTGAGTCTTTACCCAAACACAATCTCCCAGCCCGAATAAATCAACAAACAAAACAAAACCTGCAACACAAAATAAAATCGCTTCGTTTGAAACCATTGAATGATGGTGATGGTAATTAAATACAATAATATCGTCTCAACCAAACCCACTTCCCATTTACTTACTGCTCCCGGAACATTTTGTAAATGCATGACTACAAATCCTGAAAAGGACAAAAGTCCTTGATTAAAAGCTACAACAAATGGCAAAACAATTTGCAAAGGCGTCAATAGCACTTGTAAAATGCAAGAATAAATACAAAGCGTTGTAATCGGAATCACAATTAAATTCGCAATCAAAAAATAATTCGGAAATTGCCCGAAGTACATCAATGAAATTGGCATGGTCATGATTTGCGCCGCGATGGAAACGCTCGACAATTCCCAAATTTTAAACATCCATTTATTTTTCGGAATCCACACTTTTAAAATCGGACGCTGCAACCAAATGATGCCTAAGACAGCGAAAAAGGATAATTGTAATCCGGGTTCGTAGAGATTAAATGGATTTACCATCAAAATAAAAAATAAGGAAGCGCCCAATGCACCAATGCCTTCGTTCTTTTTATCCATCCATTTCGCTAACATGTGAAAAGTACACATTGTTGCAGCCCGTGTAATGGATGGCGCTGCTCCGGCAATCATGGCATAAGCCCACACCAATAAAATTACCAATGGATAGTAAAGATGCTTTCCGTGTTTCGTTTTCAAAAGCGGTTGTAATAAAAATCCGATGAGGAAATAAATCAATCCCACATGCATTCCCGATACTGCCAAGACATGCAAGGTTCCTGTAGCTGCATACGCCGTTGTTAATTCTTGATCTAGAGGAATTTCATCTCCTACTAATAAAGCTACAGCGATAGCAGCTTCCTTGGTCGCATGAAATTGCTGCATTAAAAGTGCGGCAATCCATTTACGACATGCGATGGCTCTACCGAACAAGGAAACGACAACATCTTTTTCAACAACTTTTGCATATTTATTTACAAAGATTCGATGAAAAACCTGTCGGTGGTGACTGAGCGATGTAAAAGGTTTATCCTTTTCTAAAATAATTTCCTCCGGATGATTCGAGAATAGAATATGTTCGCCATACAAAAGAGTATCCTTATAATTTTTCTTCGATAAATACATCGTGATTTTCCCACTTGCATGCTGCCATTTCCCTTCTGATAAAATTGCTTTTACTTCGCCCTGAAATTTTATTGATTTGGGTTTTTCCTGTCCTCCCGAAATAAGCTCCACTAAATATTTTTCGCGGTTCATACTATGTTCAAAATTCGAATTCCAGATCCGTTCCATCGATAAAGTACAAAGTGTAAATCCGGCCAGAAATAAAAAGAATTGCAAAAAAAATCCGAAATAATGCCGCTTGCTGAATTTGGTTTTTAAGGACAATAACATCAACCCAAAAACAACCATCGAAACAATAAAAATGAAAATCGGATTTACATTCGCCTTCAACACATCTGCAAAAATCATCGCCGGAACAAAGGGAATCAGGAATCGCAAAACGGGCATTTTTTTGAAAAGAGGCCAGCTATTTCCAAATACGTGAGCAGATTTCCGACCTTTCATTATAGGCAAAGTTCATCTATAGAAATCGCTTAGTCGTACATAAACGACTATAAACGTTTAACAACAGGAACATTTTGAATTCAGATACTTAGGCAATTGCTATATTTGTCGCATGAGTTTAACAATAATCTTTCTGGTGATTACGGTGATTGCCTCACTGCTGGCATTCAATAACGAAGAGTTAAAAAGGAAATGGATTTTGAACCCTTACTTAGTGCATCATCGCAATCAATGGTGGCGAATGCTGAGTTCTGGATTCATTCACGCGGATTTCATGCATTTATTTTTTAACCTTTTCGCATTTTATGGATTCGGTTTGGCAGTAGAAAATTATTATGATGCTATTTTCGAAGAAAAAGGTGCCCTCTATTTTGCAATATTATATTTAGGCGCCATCCTCGTAGCCAACGGACCAACGCTTGTTAAAAACAAAGACAATCATTATTACAATTCACTGGGTGCATCGGGTGGAGTTTCGGCCATCATTTTCGCAGCAATTCTCTTTCAACCTTGGAGTAAAATTTACTTCTTCGGCATCATTGGGGTTCCGGGAATTATTTTGGGTCCTGCCTATTTATTTTTAGAATATCGCTTAAGCAAACAAGATGGTACAGGCATCAACCACGATGCGCATTTCTGGGGAGCGATCTTCGGTATGCTCTTCACCATTGCATTAAAGCCTGATATTATCTTCTTCTTTTACGATCAATTGATGAAGGGATTCTAATGTCAAAAAACGCAAAAGTAATTTATAATGGCGAACTCTTGGATGCAGATTCAGGAAGTTCGCTATTATTCAATCGCGGTTTTCTTTATGGAGATGGTTTTTTTGAATCGATGCGTTTTGAGAGAAATAAAATTCTTCGCTTCGATTTACATTATAAACGTATATTGGAAAATATGCAATTGCTGAAGATGGAATCCGAAAATTTTCCGTATGCATCAGCGCTTGAGAAAATGATTCTTGATTTAACACAAGCAAATTCCATCGCAAACTATTCACGCGTTCGATTAAATATTTTCAGAGAAAGCAGCGGAGCGTACACGCCGGATGAAAATAAAGCATCCTATTTTATTTCATGCACAGCATTAGATTCTGCACTTGCATTTCCGGTGAATGGACTACACATTGGCATTTATGATCTTCAAAAAAAAGCGGCTGGACCTTTTTCCGGTGTAAAATCATTGAGTTCGCAGTTTTATGTAATGGCGGGAATTTATGCAAAAGAAAATGGATGGGAAGAAGTGCTAGTGATGAATACCGAAGGGAAATTCATCGAAGCTTTGAGTAGTAATATTTTTTATGTGAAAAATAATATGCTTTGTACGCCTCCTATTTCTGATGGATGTGTAAATGGAGTTTTTAGGAAATATATTCTTTCAGTACTTGATAAAAATGGTATTGAATGCAAAGAAGAAAGTTTTTATCCTGATGATATTTCTCAAGTTTCAGAAATTTTCATGTGCAATGCGATCAAAGGAATTCAATGGGTAGAGATTTTGGATGGAAAAAAATTCGGGAATGAGATGGCGAGAAGAGTTTTTGATTTAATCGTAAAATAAATTTCAGAAAAATATTTAATCATTTTTTTGAACACTGATTTAGCGGATTTAGCGGATTTTCGCTGAAATTTACCAAGTAAAAATAAACCAGCAAATTCCTCAGGGTATAGATGTAGACGCTGTGAGTTCTCCTCTCCAACAATTTACCAATCTTCAAAAAAAAAATCCAAGTAAAAAAAGCTTGCGGCTTGAAGCTTGCGGCTTGAAGCTATTTCTCCGATAGCTCCAACCACCGCATCGACTTATCATCCAACTTACTTTCTACATCCTGAAAATCGGTGGAGCATTTTTGACTTTCTTCAGGACTTAGTGCTGTGTTCATTTTCTCGATGAGCATTTCCTTTTTTTTCTCCAAGAATTTTATTTCTTGATCTAAGGCTTCGAGTTCTTTTTGCTCTTTGAAACTTAGCTTGACTTTCTTGGGCGCAGGTGCCGCTTCCACTTTTACAGGCTCGGGCTTTTTGTCGCCGCGCTTCAAGGGAGTTTCTTCAATGATGCTACGGTACTCGGTGTAGTTTCCGTGAATGTCTTTTATTTCGCCATCGCCATCAAAAACGAAAACATGATCCACCAAACGATCCATGAAGTAACGGTCGTGGGTTACCATTAATAAGCAACCTTTGTATCCATCTAAAAATTCCTCTAAAATATTTAAGGTGACTATATCCAAATCATTGGTAGGCTCATCGAGAATCAAGAAATTCGGATTTCTCAAAAGGATGGTCATTAAGTACAATCTCTTTTTCTCTCCCCCACTCAGCTTGGAAACGTAAACATGTTGCTTGGCTCCTGTAAATAGAAAATGATTTAAGAATTGAGAAACTCCAATCCAGTTTCCGTTTCCTGTTTCTACGTACTCGGCAATATCTTTTACTACATCAATTACGCGCTTGTCTTCAGGCAAGTTCATTCCTTGCTGAGAGTAATATCCAAAAACTACGGTTTCGCCCGTTTTTACTTTTCCTTTATCTGGCTTTACCAATTCCATAATCATATTGAGCAAAGTGGATTTTCCTGATCCGTTACGACCAATTATTCCAATTTTTTCACCTTTGATAAAAGTATAACTGAAATCTTTTAATAATACTTTCCCATCGTAACTCTTGCAAACGTTTTCTAACTCAAGAATTTTACTTCCGAGGCGATTCATCTGCATGGTAATTTGCATTTTCTCATCACTGCGTTTTGCTTTCGCATCTTTCTCCACCTCGTAAAATGAATCCTGTCTCGACTTCGATTTCGTAGTCCTCGCTTTTGGTTGGCGACGCATCCACTCCAATTCCTTTCGATAAGTATTTCTTGCCTTGTCTACACTTGAACGCTCCATGTCTTCGCGTTCGCCTTTCTTCTCGATGTAATAAGCATAACTGCCGGTGTACGTATATACGTTGCTGTTATCCATCTCCACAATCACATTGCAGACATTATCCAGAAAATATCGATCATGAGAAATTAAAATCAAGGATTTATTCAAACGCTTGATGTATAATTCCAACCATTCAATCATATCCAAATCGAGGTGGTTGGTTGGCTCATCCAGCAATAACACATCATGATCATCAATCAATAATCTTGCGAGGGCGATACGTTTCTTTTGTCCTCCCGACATCATTCCGGTTTTCTTATCGAGATCGTGAATTCCCAATTTCCCCAATACTTCCGCAGCACGCGCTTCGTAATCCCAACCGTTCAAAGAATCAATCGCATCCATCACAATTTGCAATTTACCGGGATCAATTTCACCACCACCATTAATCAGCTGTTCGTATTCGCCGATGGCGTGTAAAATAGGATGACCGGGTTCAAAAATGCAATCCATCACCGTGGCATTAGGCGGAAAATGCGGATCCTGCTCCAAATAGCCCACACGCAAATCCTTACGAAAAGATACAATGCCCTCATCCGCTGTTTCCTTGCCCGCAATAATTTTCATTAAAGTCGTTTTGCCGCTCCCATTAGCAGCAATCAATGCCATTTTTTGTCCCTCTTGAAGGGAGATATCAATTTTAGTAAATAATGGCTTTTCATGATAGGCTTTCGAGATTCCCTCAGCCGTAAATAGATTCATGGCGCGAAGATACGCTTTTGAGCCTTTCGTATTTATAGAAATTTTGGAATTAGCAGCTTGTTATAAATTAGTCGTTAGTTGTTAGTCCTTAGTCATTGGTTGTTAGTTTTTTTTGCAAAATTGACTTAAAACCGCAATGCTCAGAGCTCGAGAATCGAGAATCTAGCATCGAGCATCGAGCATCGAGCATCGGTTCAAAAGCTAGAATTAGATATCTCATTCAAATAATTCCAGAAGAAAAAACTTAATTTTACGCAATGATAACCCGTGAAGCGCTCCCATCCGAGATACCCATCATCCACTCCCTCGCTCGTAAAATATGGATAGATCATTATCCTGCCATTATCAGCATGGAGCAAATTGAATACATGCTGGAGATGATGTATAGCGAAGTTGCACTGCAAAAACAATTGTCGGAAGGTCATCGCTTTTTTATTCTTGAGGAAGAGAAAAAGGATGTGGGATATTTATCCTTTAGTCATCAAGGCGATGGGAATTATTTCTTGCATAAATTGTACATCGATACAAAACAGCATCGCAAAGGATTTGGTAATTTCTTTTTTGATGATGTGTTTAATCGATTGGAAAATTTGAAAACGATTCGCCTTACCGTAAACCGAAAGAATCTCAAAGCGATAAATTATTATTTCAAAAAAGAATTTACGATTGAAGAAGTGAAGGATTTCGATATCGGGAACGGATTTGTGATGAATGATTTTGTGATGTTGTACAAAAAATAATTTTGATCCTATAATTGTTTAATTTTGTACTATGGCTGGCAACTCATTCGGACAAATATTTCGTATAACCACATTCGGCGAATCGCATGGTGCCGGTATTGGTGTGGTGGTAGATGGTTGTCCGGCGGGATTAGAAATCGACATGGATTTTATTCAGTCAGAATTGAATCGCCGCCGGCCGGGACAAAGCGAAATCACATCTCCCCGCAACGAAGCCGATTTAGTTGAAATACTGAGTGGTGTTTTCGAAGGAAAAAGTACGGGCGCTCCCATTGCTTTGATCATTCGAAACAAAGATCAGCGTCCAGAGGATTATAATCAATTGAAGGAAACTTGGCGTCCGGGACACGCTGATTTTACTTACGATCAAAAATATGGTTTTCGTGATCATCGCGGTGGCGGACGTTCATCGGCACGTGAAACTGCCGCAAGAGTGATGGGAGGTGCGATAGCAAAAATGTTTTTAGCGCATTACGGAATTCAAATTTCGGGCTATGTGAGTAGCGTGGGTGATGTTCACGTTGCGCAATCCTATACCCAACTCGACTTAAGTACTAGCGAAGAAAATATCGTGCGTTGTCCGGAAAAAGATACAGCGGAAAAAATGTTGGCACTCATTGAAAAAACGCGCGATGCCGGCGATACGGTGGGCGGTGTGATTACTTGTGTTGCGACTAAAGTTCCATCCGGACTCGGCGAACCCGTCTTCAATAAATTGCAAGCAGATTTAGCAGCCGCCATGATGAGCATCAATGCCGCAAAAGGTTTTGAAATCGGGAGTGGATTCGAAGGCACCAAACTTTTAGGCAGCACCTTCAACGATGCTTTCACTGCGGAAATTGATCCCAAAGGTCACCCACGATTTAAAACCATCACCAACCACAGCGGTGGTGTACAAGGCGGCATCAGTAACGGAGCCGATATTGTTTTTAATGTGGCATTCAAAGCGGTTTCTACACTCATGAAAGCACAGCAAAGCATCGACAAAGAAGGAAATACTGTGACCCTCGATGGCAAAGGCCGCCACGATCCCTGCGTTTTACCCCGCGCCGTTCCCATCGTAGAAGCTATGTGCGCCTTAGTTTTAGCGGATCATTTTTTAAGAAATAAATTATCGAAAATGGAATAGCTTTTTTTTGATTTCAAGAATTCGAACAATATTATAATTCATTCATCGCATCAATTAAAAATTTTTTTTTCGCAAAGGCTGATAGCTATCGGCCGCAAAGAAGCTAAGGGTTAAAGGATTTAATTATTCAAACATAAAAATCTCAATCAGAAATAAGTTGCTATATTATTTTTGCATAATTCACACTTAAGAGATCTTTGCGAACTTTGCATCTTCGCTCCCGATAGCTCTTGGTACTTGTGTGAAACTTGAATCCCTATTTTGACAACTCCTTTTTTATCCATTTAAACACACATTGTAAAATATTGAAAATCACCCTGTCATACTCATTTAATCCACCTTTCATACCATCTCCACAAAAACTGTTAAAACTCAATTTCAAAACTTTTTTTCTTCGCTTAAAAAGGGGCACTTTTTCTTCCGACTTTTACGTTATTCTAAAAACCTCTATTCATGTTAAAGAAAATACTCATTGGCCTCGGCGCTTTTATCGTTCTCCTGTTGGCCGCAGGAATTATTCTTCCAATCGTTTACAAAGGAAAAATTGAAACGATGATGAAGGAAGAAATCAACAAAAAATTAAATGCGAAAGTTGATTTTACAGACTACGACCTCACCATTTTTAGCAGTTTCCCCAATCTCAGCATCGAGTTGAACGAACTCAGTGTTATTGGTAAAAATCCTTTTGAAGGCGATACCTTGGTTGCGATGAAACAATTGTCATTAACCATCGATATCATGTCGGTGATTGGCGGTGGACAAATCGATATTAAATCCATTCAACTCAACGAACCGAACATTCAATTGTTGGTTTTGAAAGATGGAAGAGCAAATTGGGACATTGCCAAATCGGATAGTTCCACTACAGAAACTTCCGGCGAAGCTTCTAAATTCAAAGTGGCACTTCGCTCTTACAGCATCACAAAGGGAAATATTTTATACGATGATGCGAGTATGGATTTTAAAATGAGTATGGAAGATTTAAACCATAAAGGAAAAGGAGATTTCACACAAGATTTATTTGTGCTGAGCACGAACACGCAAATTGCGAGTGCCGATTTATGGTTCGGTGGTGTGAAATATTTGCATCATGCGAAAACTACTTTGAAAGTAGATCTCGACATGGACATGCCCAACATGAAATTTACATTTAAAGAAAATGAATTGGCATTGAATGAACTTGTTTTGGGTATAGATGGATGGTTGGCCATGCCCACAAATGACATTACAATGGACATGAAATTTGATGCGCGTCAAAATAATTTCAAGAATTTCCTGTCGATGGTTCCCGGAGTGTATAGAGATGGTTTCAAAGATTTAAAATCGTCGGGAACATTGGCATTGAAAGCTTTTGTAAAAGGAACCTACAACGAAAAACAAATGCCCGGCTTTGGTCTCAATTTAAAAATACAAAATGGAAATTTCCAATACCCTTCGTTGCCGGTTGCTGTTTCCAATGTGCAATTGAATCTGAATGTGAACAATGCAGATGGTGTTCCCGATCATACCATCATCGACTTACAACAATTGCATTTGGAATTGGGACAACAACCCTTCGATGCCAAATTGAGTATACGCACACCCGTTAGTGACGCCGACATCAAAGGAAGTCTGAAAGGAAATATCGATTTCGCGAGTTTTAGTAAGATTGTTCCTCTCGAGCCGGGTACTACCATGAAAGGAACTTTAAAAGCGGATGTGAAAATGAATGGAAAAATGTCGGCGATTGATCAAGGAAGATACGAAGATTTTCAAGCCGATGGACTCATCCAATTGAATAACTTCAACTACTCGACCAAGGAGAATCAACAAGGTTATGATTTGAAAGAAGTAAAACTAACTTTCAATCCGCAATTTGTTGAGCTCAATAATTTGGTTGCGATGTTAGGAAAGAGCGATGTGCAGGCAACTGGAAGATTGGACAACCTCCTCGCTTATATGATCAAGAAAGAAACGCTGAAAGGAAATTTGAATGTCAACTCTCGTTTACTCGACTTAGTAGCACTCTCCGGAAATGGCTCTACCACATCAACGAAAACTGCCGATACATCTGCCATGACTTTGATTGAGGTACCGGCAAATTTAGATTTTACTGCGAACTTGAATGTCGGAAAATTACTGTATGCAAATTTGGTATTGGATCAACTCAACGGAAAAGTGGTGATACGCAATCAAGCCATCACCATGGAGAATTTAAGTTTCAATACACTTTCAGGATCGATGAAGATGAGTGGATCTTATGCTACTCCCGAGCGGAAGTCTGCCGACATGGCTTTGAACATGAACATCACAGGATTCGATATTCAACAAACCGTAAACACGTTTGAAACAGTAAAAAAGATGGCGGCTATTGCAGCAAATACCACCGGAAAATTCTCATCAGAATTGCGCATCACCACCAAGTTGAATGAGAAGATGGAGCCGAATTTACAAACTATGTCGGGCGCCGGAAAATTAAGTACTGATCAAGTGGTGATCAGCAGTTTTGGTCCGCTGTTGAAAGTAGCCGAAATACTCAAGTATGATCAATTCAAACAATTGCCATTAAAAAATGTCAACTTAAGTTTTACCATTGAAAACGGACGCGCCGTTGTGAAACCTTTTGATGTGAATTTAGTAGGAATACCCACCACCGTGCAGGGAAGCACCGGCTTCGATCAAAGCATCGATTATAATTTAGCGATGAACATTCCGACCTCTAAATTACCGGGTGCTGCAACGGGAGCCATCAGCGGACTCATTGCCGGCGCCAATGCCAAAGGAGCGAATTTGAGCATGGCAGAAAATGTAAAATTGAATTTGAAGATGGGCGGCACGGTAACTAAACCTACCGTCAGCACCGACTTAAAAGAAACCAGCGGCAACATCATCAATGCGGTGAAGGAAACTGTGAAAGAAGAAATCAACAAGAAAAAAGAAGAGCTCGAAAACAAAGCAAAAGAAGAAGCAGATCGCCTGAAGAAAGAAGCAACAGACAAAGTGAACCAGGAAAAAGAACGCTTGAGAAAAGAAGCCGAAGAAAAAGTGCGATTGGAAAAAGAGCGTTTGAAAAAAGAAGCAGAGAAAAAAGCGAAGGATGCATTGAAGGGAGTATTTGGTCCTAAATAATAAAAATGATGTATGCGTATAATTAAAATAGTGGCTTGTTTGTTTTTCGTTTTATTCAGCGCATGCAATGAAGATAAAGATGGGATTCCGGATGTACTCAGCGACAATTGTGAAATGCCCAACGGACATTTAAAATGGAATTTCGGAAGCAATACTTCCTGTGCAAATGCTAGTTTGTTTGGCGATCTTGCCATCGTTTTAACAGTCAATGGAATTTCTCTGAGCGGTGAAACATTGACTTTAGAGTTAGATGATGTGGCACCGGGCAACTATTCCATCAGCGGCGACACCAACCACCTATTACTCACCGATCAATTGGGCATGGCATGGGAAAGCAGCAATTCGAATCCGGGAACATTGACCATCCTCTCCAACAACACAAGTTCAAATAAGCTAGAGGCAACATTCAATGCCCAATTAAAAAACCCTCTGGGTTTGAGCAAAACACTTAGCAGCGGAATCTTAAAAATCACCTATACCGAATAAATCATTGACTCGTTTCATTAATTTTGTATATTGCCTTAGTAAAAAGAAATAGTATGTTAAAATGGATCATTGGCATCGGGATCATTGCACTTCTCGCTTGCTCCTCTTGCAATAGAAACTCACAAAACGCCACCGTTACTGTTGACACTGTAGAAACCGATTTTTTTGAAGGCTTAACACCCTCAGGTCCTCAATTCACTTTCGAAGGCGTATTGCCCTGCGCCGACTGTGCCGGCATCAACACTCAGCTCATCTTATACGACGACAGCTTGAGCTATTTCCTAACGGAGACCTATATGGGAAAATCAAGTCCCGACAGTGTTTACACCCGCTCCGGAATATTTACGCGCCTCACCGCCGCCGACAGCATCTCTACCATCCTCGAACTTTCTCCTGCCAAGGAAATCCCAAAAAACTATTTCCTCGTGCTCGGCGACTCCGCTCTTAAAAAGTTAGATAATAATGGGAAGGTGATCGTGAGTGAGTCAAATTATTTGTTAATGCGGAAGTAAAAAAAATTGAATAGCAGCCGCCGCAAAGAAAATCTGTAACATCATTTGAACCAATTTTTAACGCTAAAGACACTAAAGAACACAAAGTGTAAAGAGGTTTTAATTTTCTATTTCGTTATCTATTGATATTCTAGTTTCCTCTAGTGACCTCTAGTTTTCTCTAGTTTCCTCTAGTGATCTCTAGTGACCTCAAGTGTCTTTAGTGTTAAAAATGTAAATCCTAATGAAGCTAGTATTTTATTATTTTCCCTTGAGGCTTGCGGCTTGAGGCTTGCGGCTTGCGTCTCACTATTTCATAACTACCAACTTCCTCCCCACTCTCTCATACCCACTCCTAACAACACAGGTATAAACCCCGCTGCTCAACTCCGGCAGTTTAATTTGCTGCAAGGTACTCCATGGCGGTAAATTCATTTTGTACACCAGTTGCCCTGTCATATCATACACTTCAAACACTCCTGCTTTGTTTTGCGGGAGAAGGTAAATGATGTTGATGTAACCGTCTGCACTGGGGTTGGGCGAAATTCCAAATCGAAAATCATGTTCTTGCTCCGGTATGCCTACGCTAAGCGTATCACAAACACTACCCAGCACCGGACCTAAATTGTAATTGGGGTGGTTGGGGACTGCTCTTAGGTGTAAATAAGTTCCTAAATCGACTGCGTGTTGTTGCACATCGCATGCGAGACCTGCACTATCGGGAAAATTCATTTCATGCAAGTGCTGAACAGAACTTCCACTGGTGATATATATTTTTCCGTTTGCTGCTAAGTACATATTCCAAAAAGTAGTACCACAACATGTTTGACCCGGCGGGGAGATATAGCCATCATACGATGCCACTGTGTCTACTGTGAAACTATCCACACTAATTTGAAAAATATGGGTGCTGCTGCATGCATAAACAAACTTGCCTGAGTGGCTAAAACTATTTCCAAAAATATATTGATTTGTAGTTAATCCAAAAGTATCAATAAGTGAGAAATTTCCATTACATCGGTCAAAATCAAAAAGTAAAAGCGAACTATTTTTGGTGCCTAGTTGATAAGTAGAATATGCGAATTTATTACCATCCGATGAAAAAACGAGCTGCGTAACATTATAATTAGCAATTGGAGCAACCAAATTTTGTTGTGTTACAGAATAAATCCCTTGTGGCGTTATTAAAACTTTATATATAGTACTTGTATTGTGTCTTATCATTACTATCCACCAATCTCGTCCGTTGGCATGCTTACATGCTCCAATGCCCCAGTTTAATGTATCTGAAAAAACAATTTGATTTTTGCTAATCACAGAATCAATTGCATTGCTATGCTCTATTGTTGAAAAATATAATTCAGTAGCAGGCAAACCAGTTCCATCATCTGTCCCGGTATGATGAAATAATAAATACTTATTACTGTCACCTGGAAAAGGTAAAAAAATATTGGCATACGGAATAATCAAACCATAAGGCCAATTCGGAGTAATTCCATTCGGATTCAACCCACCCCCATTTAGCATCGTATCATTATTCGCATTGGCTATCCAAATACCGTTGCTACTCATTAAAAAATTTCCTTGTGCATCGCAGATTGTGGCCTGAGTACCTTTAAATGACATTTTTCTAAATTCGGGTGTATGCACGTAGCTTGTTGAGTCAAATTCAATTCTTCCATTTGGAAAATTTATAAATGGGTTATTTCCAGTTAACCAAATATGATTGTAAAAGCCCTGAGTTAAGGCAACGGAACACTTCGTACATATTAATAACAACAATAAATATTTTTTCATCGTGAAATAATTAGATTGGTCGAAACAGAAATCCCTTTTTCATCGCGAACTGTAACATTATATAATCCATTGAACAAGTGCATGTCATCCAAATATATTGAATTGCTTCTCGAAATAATTTCCTTCTTAATTAAGAGTTGCCCTAAATAATTTCTAAATTCAACAAGCATTTTATTCCCCGAAAATCCACTATAGAGCAACTGTACTGCACCTGAGCTTGGATTTGGAATACAACTCAAAAATGTCTTTTTCACAACTGATGATGAAAGATGAGTTAATCTGAATATTCCTTGCGCATTACAAATCCCTGCATCGTTGTATTCAATGCTATCATTTAAAAGTGCAACGAAAGAACGAGCTGTAAATACTGCAGACCCTCCTTGGTAAGGACAAAGTTGTGCGATGGCTAATGTTTGTGGAAAGTTCATTGATGAAGAAATTTAAACTAAAGTAAGGAAAAAACAGATGGGAGAGTCGGAGATTGGAAGAATGGGAGTTTTTTTTAAAATTGTTGAATTGCCATTTGGTGTTTCCTGAGCTTGTCCGATAGCTATCGGACGAAGGGCAGATTGTTCTTTGTTTGTGAACGATCAGCGTAAATCATTTGAGATTTTTTTAACACTAAAGACACTAAAGAACACAAATTGCAAAGAGGTTTTAATTTTCTATTTCGTTCTCTAGTACCACTCTAGTTTCCTCTAGTGAACTCTAGTTTCCTCTAGTGATCTCTAGTTTCCTCTAGTGATCTCTAGTGACCTCTAGTGTCTTTAGTGTTAAAAATGTAAATCCTAATGAAGCTAGTATTTAATTATTTTCCCATGCGGCTTGTAGCTTGAGGCTTGAGGCTCGTAGCTCGTAGCTCGCGGCTTGAGGCTTGAGGCTTGTAGCTCAAGACTCCTTCAGCTCCCCTTCCCACTTACAAACTACCGCCGTAGCTACTGCATTTCCTACAACATTCGTGGCGCTGCGACCCATGTCGAGTAACTGATCAATTCCAAGAAGTAATAATAATCCCGCTTCCGGAATGTTGAAGGCGCTGAGCATTCCTGCTATAACGACTAAACTTGCGCGAGGCACTCCTGCCATTCCTTTGCTGGTGATGAGTAACATGAGCATCATGGTTATTTCTTGTGAGATGGTCATGTTGATGCCGTAGGCTTGCGCAATGAAAACAGTGGCGAAGGTCATGTACATGATGGACCCATCTAAATTAAAGGAATATCCTAATGGCAATACAAAGGAGATGATGCGACTGCTGCAACCGTATTTCTCTAATGCCTCAACAGTTTTTGGAAATGCCGATTCTGAAGATGCCGTGGAGAAGGCTAATAAAATAGGTTCGCGAATTTCTTTGAGTAGTTTGAAGAATGGAATTTTTAAGAAGAAACAAATGCTTCCTAAAATGACGAAGGCGAAAAATAATAATCCAAAATAAAAACATGCGATGAGGTAAATATATCCTGCAATAATTCCTAATCCTTGTTTGGCAACTACGGCCGCAATGGCACCAAATACTCCGTAAGGTGCAAATAACATGACGTAATTGGTAACCTTAAACATAATATGTCCCAATGCATCCATCGCACTCACCACTTGCTTGGCTTTGTCGCCCATGGCCGCTGTGCCGATTCCAAAAAAGATGGAAAATACGACGATGGGTAAAATATCATTGTTAGCCATGGCTTCCACTACACTTTTCGGAATTACATGGGTGATGAATTCACGCAAGGAAGGTGCTCCTTTGCTGATTCCTTCCGACAATGCCTCGGTAGGTAATGGTAAATTCATTACGAGTCCGGGCTTGAAAATATTTACTAAGACCAAACCGAGCGTCAGTGCCAAAATGGTGGCTCCCTGAAAATAGAGTAAGGTCTTTATTCCAATGCGTCCTACGCTTTTAAAATCGCCCACTTTGGCAATGCCATACACAAGGGTAAAGAATACCAAGGGCGCAATAATCATCTTAATGAGCCTTAAAAATATATCACTGAGGATCTGAATATTATCGGCAAACTTGTTAAAATCATATTGATCGGGATACATCTCACGGTAAATGTAGCCGGTCAATATACCCAGTAACATTCCGATAAATATGCGTGCGGTGAGGTTTATTTTCATAGGAGGTGCTCCAAAAATAACCGAATTATTCGAATTAGAGTGCTTAGAGGGGGATTCAAGCCCATCTCTGTTTTATATCTTTGCAAAAATTAATTGAAGAGAATTTAGTGTATGGAAATTCCAAAGACATTTCAATCCGATATTGCTGAGAATAAATGGTACTCTTACTGGATGCAGAAGGGTTATTTCCGCTCTGTGCCCGATGAGCGTGAGCCTTATACAATTGTGATTCCGCCGCCTAACGTGACGGGTGTATTGCACATGGGTCATATGTTGAACAATACTTTGCAGGATGTGATGATTCGTCGCGCGCGTATGCTGGGCAAAAATGCCTGTTGGGTGCCCGGTACCGATCACGCTTCTATTGCTACGGAGGCGAAGGTGGTGCAGATGTTACGTGAGAAGGGAATTAAAAAAGCAGATTTGAGTCGTGAGGATTTTTTGAAGTATGCCTGGGAATGGAAGGAGAAGTATGGCGGAATTATTTTGGAGCAATTGAAAAAATTGGGTGCTTCTTGCGATTGGGATCGTACGCGTTTTACGATGGAAGATGATTTGAGTGAGGCGGTGATTGATGTGTTTATTGATCTCTACAAAAAAGGATATATCTATCGCGGCAAGCGCATGGTGAATTGGGATCCTGCCGGACTCACTGCCGTTAGCGACGAGGAAGTGATTCATAAGGAAGTGCAATCGAAACTGGTGTATGTGCAGTATGTGTTGGTGGATGCAGATGAGAAATTTGATGCGAATGATCGCGCAGCTGTACTAGAAAAAATTGAAAAAAAGGAAACGATTACTATTGCTACTGTGCGTCCCGAAACTATTTTGGGTGATACTGCTGTGTGTGTGCATCCCGATGATGCTCGCTATACACATCTGAAAGGAAAGTTTGCTATCATTCCTATGGTGAATCGCAGAGTGCCAATTATTTTTGATGATTATATTTTGATTGAATTTGGTACCGGTGCATTGAAGGTGACTCCGGCGCACGATATCAACGATTATAATCTTGGCTTAAAACATAAACTGGAAGTCATCGATACTTTGAATGCGAATGGAACGATGAGTGATGCCGCCGGATTTTATAAAGGGGAAGATCGTTTCGTAGTGCGTAAGAAAATTGTGAAGGACCTTACGGAGATGGGTTTGGTTTTGAAAGTGGAAGACTACAACAATAAAGTGGGTTACAGCGAGCGTACCGATGCGGTGATTGAACCACGTTTGAGTTTGCAATGGTTTGTGAAGATGAAAGAGTTTTCTAAACCTGCTCTCGACGCGGTGATGGATGGCGAGGTGAAATTGTATCCTGAAAAGTTTGTGAATACGTATCGTCACTGGATGGAAAACGTGCACGATTGGTGTATCTCGCGTCAGCTTTGGTGGGGACAACGGATTCCGGCTTGGTATGATAACCAAGGAAATTTTGCAGTGGCTAAAACTTTGGAAGAAGCATTAGTGATTTTCGGAAAGGATCAGCCCAATATAACGGCGACGGATATACGTCAGGATGAAGATGTGTTAGATACTTGGTTCAGTTCTTGGCTATGGCCTATTTCTGTTTTTGATGGATTTAAGGATCCGAACAATAAGGATATCAATTATTATTATCCCACCAACGATTTAGTTTCTGCTCCCGAGATTTTATTTTTCTGGATTGCAAGAATGATCATGGCAGGTTATGAATACCGTGGCAAAAAGCCTTTCAACAATGTATATCTTACGGGTATCGTTCGTGATAAACAAGGTAGGAAGATGAGTAAGTCGCTGGGCAATTCACCCGATCCTTTAGTTTTAATTGGGAAACATGGTGCCGATGGTGTGCGTGTGGGCATGTTGCTTTCCTCTCCGGCAGGAAATGATTTATTGTTTGATGAGGGCTTGTGTGAACAGGGAAGAAATTTCAGCAATAAAATTTGGAATGCTTTCCGTTTGGTGAAGGGATGGGAGGTAGATGCAAGCATTCCACAACCTGAATTAAATAAAACTTCTATTGTTTGGTTAAATTCTAGAATCAACGAAGCTCTTCTGGAAATCAACGATCACTACGAGAAGTTACGTATTTCAGATGCATTGATGAGCTCGTATAAATTGGTGTGGGACGATTTCTGCGCTTGGTATTTGGAGCTGATAAAACCTGCCTATCAACAGGCGATTGATCCGGTTACGCTGGAAGCAACATTGAAGTTTTTCGAAAAAATATTAATTGTATTGCATCCATTTATGCCTTTCATCACCGAAGAACTCTGGCATTTGTTGAGAGATCGTAAGGAGGGAGATGATATCATCATCGCATCTTGGCCAAAGATTGAAAGTAAAAATCAGGAAGTATTAAATGCATTTCCTATCGCTGCTGATTTGATTGGAGAAATTAGAAATTTCCGTCAAAGTAAAGGTTTGAGTCCTAAGGAAGCATTGGCATTGAGCGTTCGTTCGAAGGGTTCTCCTGCATTGAATATTTTTGGAGATGCGATTATGAAACTTGGAAATTTATCGGGCATAGATCAGGTCTCCGAGAAACCGGAAAATACTTTTTCGTTTATCGTACGCGACCTCGAGTGTTTTATTCCGATGAGTGAGAACATCGATAAAGAAGCAGAGAAAATTAAATTGAAAGAAGATTTGATTTACACGCAAGGATTTTTAAAATCGGTGATGGGAAAATTGAACAACGAAAAATTTGTGAATAATGCGAAGCCGGAAATTTTAGCTGTAGAGCAAAAGAAGAAAGCCGATGCGGAAGCGAAAATACTGGCTATCGAGGAAGCGTTAAGTTCTCTGTCATGACATCAGTAAGTCTACGTCAGGTTTTTCTTCGTCACCTTGCGCAAACGAGTCCGAGCCCATTGGCATTGGAAATTGAACGCGCAGAAGGAATTTATCTCTACGGCAGCAAGGGCGAAAAATGGATCGATCTCATCTCCGGAATTTCGGTGAGCAGTATCGGACATCGTCACCCAAAAGTAATTGCGGCAATTCATGATCAATTAGAAAAATACATGCATCTGATGGTGTATGGCGAGTACATTCAAAGTCCGCAAGTACGCCTAGCCGAAAAACTTTCCTGCCTCCTACCCGGCCTCGACAATGTTTATTTTGTGAACAGCGGTGCCGAAGCCATCGAAGCATCCATCAAACTAGCAAGAAGATATACGAGAAGAAAAAAAATATTTTCATTTAAAAATGCGTATCACGGTTCAACTACAGGTGCATTGAGTTTAATGAGTGCTGAATATTTCAGCGCTCCGTTTTTTCCATTGCTGCCGGAAATATATCATCTTGAATCGGGTGATTTTTCCGAACTGAATAAAATCGATGAACTTACTGCTGCAGTTTTTGTGGAGATTGTTCGCGGCGAAGCAGGTGCTGAAGTCGTCGATAAAAAATTTCTTCAAGACTTACGGTCACGCTGTACCGAAAAAGGTGCTTTGCTGGTGGTAGATGAAATTCAAACCGGATTCGGCAGGACAGGACCTTTCTTCGCCTCGCAAGGTGTCGACATCATCCCGGACATTATTGTGATGGCAAAAGGCATGGGTGGCGGAATGCCCATCGCTGCTTTTATGAGCAGTAAAAAAATAATGAATGCCTTGAGTGATGATCCGGTGTTGGGACACATCACCACATTCGGTGGACATCCAGTTTCTTGCGCTGCAGCGATTGCTAATTTTGATGTGATTCAATCTTTACAAACCGAAAGCATTGTTCCACTCTTAGAAAACATCGTAAGAAAAACATTGGTACATCCTGCCATTACATCCATCAGCGGGAAAGGACTTTTGCTTGCTATCGTTTTCGAAAGCGAAGAATTTGCTCAAAAAATAATCGCTCGTTGTATTCAGAAAGGCGTAATTACCGACTGGTTTCTTTTCGCCGCCAACCGACTTCGAATTTGTCCGCCGCTAGTCATCAGCCAAGAGGAATTAAAAGCAGCCTGCGAAACCATCCTCGAAGCCATCAATGAGCTCTACACTACTGATAATTAGCAGCCAAGAGCTCCTCCTCAAAACTTCATGAAGCTGTTTTACATTTGCCTTGCTTATCTTTGTGAGGCTCACGGAAGATAGAAATCCAAAAAACTCTCTTATGAACGTATTAATTGTAGAAGACGAACGCTCTTTATCGCATGAAATGGAAATTTACCTTTCCAGGCAAAACCTCAATTGCGATGTTGCCTTTAACGGAAAAAGTGCCTCCGATAAAATCCACGCCAACTCTTACGACTTCATCCTTCTCGACTTGGGTTTACCCGATATGGATGGATTGGATCTTTTAAAAGAATCAAAAAAAGCAGGCATCGAAAGTGCCTTCATCGTTTTAACGGCACGCAGTGAAGTAGAAGATAAAATTACCGGTCTCGATTTAGGTGCAGATGATTACATCGCAAAACCATTTTCATTAGCAGAATTACACAGTCGCATGCAAGCCATTTTACGTCGCAAACACGGATTAAAATCCAACGTAATGAGCGTTCATGATTTCGAAATCGATATTTCCAATCGAACGGTACATTGCAACGGCCAAAGCATCAACCTTACCAAGAAAGAATTTGATCTCTTGCATTATTTAGCATTGCATAAAAACAGAGTTTTAACACGCATACAATTAACGGAACATATTTGGGGTGATGTTTTGGAAGACGATTACGAGTCGAACTACATCGATGTGCACGTCAAAAATTTAAGAAAAAAATTATCTGCTCAATCGAGTGTAGATTGGTTTGAAACTGTTCGTGGCGTAGGCTATCGTGTAAACGCATAAAAATTTGTCAAACCTACCATCAGGCCGCAAACAATCCATGACCATCCAGGTCAAATTTGCGATTTACAATGCCGTTTCAAAAGCGATCATCATTTTTGCTTTTATGGCCTTGTTGCCCTTGCTGGTAGAAAAAATTGTTTACGAGCACATCGACAAAAGACTTATCGCAAGAAGTGAACGTGTTTTGCTTACTGTAAAAAAAGGAAGTATCGCCGACATCGTTCGTGAACAAGATTGCAGTTTTGAAAGTTATAATATTTTAAAGGAAGAGTTTGTTGCCATTTACCCCATCACCGACCCACAAAAAATGGGCGATGGGATGACCATCAAAGATGAGAGTTGGAGTATTGAAGGGGAGAAATTGCAGCATCGCATCATTCGCCTACCATTCCTCTACGACAATCAAATGTACGAGCTAAATATTGGTGAAGGCATCGGCACTATTGAAGAATTAAAATCCATTATTCAACGTTTTTTACTGGTGATGATGTTAGCGGTAATTCTCATTTCACTTTTTGTTGATTTAGCATTTGTACGATTGCTCTTTAGGCCCTTCAACAGTATAATTGGAAATAAATTATTGCCGGTACACTCTCCTACCTCCTTCAACTTTACTCCAATTCCCAGTACCACTACCGAATTCAATCAGCTAGATCATCGTTTAAATCAGTTGATGCATAAATTGAAAGATGCGTTTTTGATGGAAAAGGAATTCATCAGCAATGTTTCGCACGAATTACAAACACCCATCAGCATCATTCAAAACCGATTGGAGAATTTGATGAACGAAGGAAATTTGTCGGATGAAACACTCATCAAACTCAGCGATTCGCAGCGCACATTGAATCGCATGAGTCGCATCATCAAAGCTCTTCTATTGATTTCAAAAATTGAAAACGATCAATACATCAAACATGAAAAAGTAAATATGTTTGAATTGATGGATGAAGTGTTGGAAGAAATTGAAGATCGTTTGAGTCAGAAAAACATCACGCTCATTAAAAATTTTCAGGACGATTTCAACTACCAACCTTGCAACCGTGCTTTGTTATTCATCATGATCACGAACTTGATCAACAACGCTATCAAGTACAATAAAGACGGTGGCACCATTGAAATCAGCACGAAGAAAAGAGAGGCCTATTACCTTTTGGAAATAAAAGACAGTGGCATCGGCATGGAGAAATCAGAACTGCAAGGCATCTTCGATCGCTTCAAGCGACTTAACAAAGGAAAAGCTGATGGATATGGACTCGGATTACCAATAGTAAAAACCATAGCAAGCTTTCACCACATCGACGTAAAAGTGGATTCAACACCGAATGAAGGAACGACATTTACTTTGACCTTTTAGTATTTTTTCCTGCAAATAATTCAAAAGGATTTTTAAACACATCTCCAAACCATATTGAAAATTGGCCACTGATTTATTATGATCAAATTATGATTTATTATGATTTTATCCTCTTCGAATAAAATAATCATAAAAGAAAATAATTTAATTGAACGCTGATTTAACAGATTTAACGGGTCATTGCGGATTTACCAACAGCATGATATCTATAAATTTTCAGATCTGTATTCATTCATAGAACCAAACTAAATGGCTAGAGGATTCAAAAAAAAAGCTTGCAGCTTGAGGCTCCCTTCGTCCGATAGCTATCGGACAGGCTCAGGGCAAGTGCAGCTTGCAGCAGCTTGAGGCTTCTCAGAATTGCCCTGTACTCAACATCACCAAGGTACAAGCTTCCTCTACTTCAATACCTGCATCACGAAGTTTCTTTTCAAAAAAATCATCTTCCGTTCCCGGATTAAAAATTACTCGTTTAGGTTTTAAGTCGATTAAATATTGATGCAAATTTTCCTGATGCGCGGGTGAAACGTACAAGCTAACGGTATGCACATCCGCAAAGAGCTCCTGCTGTTTGGTGATGTTTACATCAGCAACTGTTCCTTCTCTCAATCCCACTGCATACACAGGATGATTATGATCACGTAAGCGGCGAATCGCCATGTTGGAATAACGCACAGGATTCGTTGAAGCGCCTATGACCAATGTAGTTTTACTCATGATATTTCTAAATAATCAAGATCTTTTGAAAACGTTTCTTTCAGACTAAGCATGGAGATAATAGCGAGTCCAATGCATATTCCACCCACTACCAATGCGGCATTCACAGCACCCATGCTAAACTCAAGTGATTTAAATCCTAGCGTGATGGGAATAACTGCTCCTCTCACAAAATTGGGAACGGTAGTAGTTACCGTTGCGCGAATATTGGTTCCGAATTGTTCCGATGCGATGGTGACAAACAATGCCCAGTAACCTGTTGCACATCCCACCAAGAAGCAAAGGAAATAAAAGGAATTCAACGGAAGTCCTTTCGCAAATAAGAATACAAAAACCAGAACAATGGTAAATACTAAATAAGCCATGACCACTTTTTTTCTACTCCTTAAAAGCTGACTTAATAATCCGGAAATTAAATCGCCTAGGGATAATCCAAGATACGCATACATAATAGCAAAACTTACTTTCACCTCCCCAACCACTCCTACAATTGTAGCGAATTTATCACTGAACTTAATGAGGATGCCGATGCAAAACCAAACGGGTAACCCAATCAATATGCACGCTAAATATTTTCGAAATCTTTTTTTATCGTTGAAGAGCATGAAGAAATTTCCTTTTTTCACCTGCTTTTTATTTTTCATAGCATCAAACATTCCCGATTCATACGTTCCCACGCGCAAAAACAAGAGAAGCAAGCCCAGTATACCTCCGATAATATAAGCTATTTGCCAGGGTTGCAATCCGAATAATTCAAAAGGATTATTACTGACCAGCGCCGCAGCTACAGCACCCAATCCACCCATCGTAACAATGAGCATCGTACCATAACCACGATTGTCCTTATGCATGATTTCAGAAACTAAAGTAATCGCTGCGCCTAACTCTCCGGCCAATCCTACTCCGGCAATGAATCGAACAATGCTGTACTGAGTTAAATCTACCACAAAAGCATTCGCCAAATTTGCCAAGGAATAAATCAAAATAGAACCAAACAACACTTTCATCCTTCCCTTCTGATCACCCAAAATTCCCCAGAGGAGACCACCGACTAACATGCCGCACATCTGCCAAAGAAATAAAATGTAATCATAGCGATCAACAATAGCAGGATCTGTAATTCCGATGCCGCGCAAACTTTCTTTGCTCACTACATTGAACAATTGCAAATCGTAGATATCGACAAAATAGCCGAGAGCTGCTACAAGCACAACGAGGTTGAATGGACTTTTTGTTCCTTGCTTCGCCATAGGACTAAATTACAGAATGCGGATGATATAAGCACTGTTTGGAATCAATTTAAGTTTTAATCCACTGTAGCGATTCTTTTCTTCGTACAATGCTTCAGCCGACATATTTCCCAATTCCTCTCCGCCTAAAACGCTTGTAAAAATCAGATTCTTTTTGGAAACAATTCCGGCACATTTCAACGCATCCTTCGGAATTCGAATATGCGTTTGATACGCTGTTTCCTTATTGAAGTTAACGACTACCAAAAGTTTTTCGTTTTTACTGTGCCTCATAAATGCAAAATGAAAACGTTCATCAAATCCTTCACTCTGATGATGGCGATTGGCGTATTGCAAATCATAAATTCCACCATCACGAATGGCTTCACTCGATGCTACAAAATTGAGTAAAGAAGAATATGTAGCACGCAATGTTTTCTGATCATCCGATAAAAATGCACCATCACATTTTCCTTGATTATACCATTTCTGCAATTCAGGAGCTGAACAATAATCGAAGATGGAAGTACGTCCGCGATCACCGGCAAAGCCTACATTTTGAGAGGCGGACTCACCTACTTCCTGTCCGAAATAAATCATGACCGGACCTTTTGAAATACAAGCAGAAATTAACATCGCCGGAAAACCGGCAAACGGATTCTTTGCAAAAAACTTGGAAGCGATTCTTTCCTCATCATGATTTTCCATGAAGGATAACATACGATCAGGAAATTTTTCTACCTGACGAATACAATCCGAAATATCATCGGCTGATTTATATCCGCGAATTATTCCGCCGAGTGTATCGTACAAACACACTTTATCATAGAGGAAATCGAAATATCCTTTTTCCAAATAATGTTCGTACAATTCGGGTCTGTAAATTTCTGCGATGAAAATCACTTCTGGAAATTTCGTTTTTACACAGGGTATAATCCACTCCCAAAATTCGGCAGGAACCATCTCCGCCATATCACAACGAAAACCATCCACACCTTTTTCACACCAATACAATAGAATATCTAAAAACTTAATCCAAGTGGAAGGCAATGGATCAATGTTACAACGATGCGGCGGATGAGGCTCCACACCAAAATTTAATTTGATGGTCTCAAACCAATCGGTCAAGCCTGGAGCTGCATTGTAAATATCATTTCCTGTCACCTTCGCCGGCGATTCTTCATGTTTGATATAATCTTTAGGAAGGGTTGCTCCATCCAAAGGAACATACTCTTTAGGTGTTTGAAATTTTGTGTTCTGCAGATACAAGAAATCATTTTTCACATCAAACAATTTTGTGGTATCATCATCCACACCAAAATCTTTTACACGACCCGGATTTTTATCAGAATGATAAGAACGCGCCACATGATTCGGAACAAAATCAATGATCGCTTTTAATCCGGATTTATGCGTGCGTTGAATTAATTTTTCAAATTCTTCGAGACGCTTATCTACTTTAACTGCTAAATCAGGATCTACATCATAGTAATCACGAATGGCATAAGGAGAACCTGCACGACCTTTCACAATGTATGGATCATCACAAGGAATATTAAACTTTGGATAAGCACTTAGCGATGAATGTTCCAAAATACCGGTGTACCAAATATGAGAAACGCCAAAATCTTTCAATGACTTTAGCACTTTCAAATTGATGTCTTTGAATTTACCTGATCCGTTTTCTTGCATTGTACCGTAAGGAATATTCTGAGAAACCGTATTGGAAAAAACACGCAATAACAATTGATAGACAATTAACTTACTCGACCCGTTTATGAAATGATATTTCTTCATAGCTCGGGGATGAAAATAAAGGATTCCTATATTCCTTTTTCAGAAGATGAATTGCTTTATAAACAAAAAAATGTAAGCTATCTTAATTGTGACATTCCGGAGAGAATAAGTCGAGTGGTAAAACGAATATCTTCTAAAAGTGGATCCTGATGGTGTGCGTTTTGCTCGAAAGTATGCTTTTCGTTACCATTTACTTTACTTACCGTCTCAATACTTGATACTTTTAAGAATACATCTGCTAATCGTCCCGGCTCCGAAGTTCTGACTTCATTTTTCTCCATGGCATCTTTCAATAAGCTAATGAGAAGATTTCTTTCTTCTTGAAAAATACTTTGTTGGAGTGTTAAGAAAATGGGTTCTATTTTTTTTCCATGCGAGAGGGTGATTTCCTGCAAATGACCCAACTGCTCATAAAATTTAACGCGCTCATAAAGCAGAAATACAATTTTTTCTTCGATCCCATTTCTCATTTTAGTACCAGTTCGAACCAATTCGCGGAATCGTTGTGCCTCAGAATAAATTACATCGCAAAACAAATCGTCCTTGCTATTGTAATAGTAATAGAGTGTGGCTTTGTTTAGTCTAACCTTTCCTCCAATATCGTCAAGCGTAGTTTTCTCATAGCCGTTTTGAGAAAAACATTCGGTCGCTGCATTCAATATCAATTGCTTTTTCTCTTCTCGTTTTTGCATGATCTGTTTGTTCTAAAACAAAGATATTCGCAGAAAGTTAGTTACCTAACGAAAGAACCTGAGCTAAGCTATAAAGATGCTGAACGGGAAGAATGAGGGTGCGAACAAGATTAGCCTTAATAATACAGACGTTTACCCACCATAAAAAGCTGTTCGCCAACAAACAACATGAATTTTCTTGAGGTTACAGACCCTTAAAACCAAGAGCTTTTCTTCCTTCCGCTGGTGCTTATACCAAGAACTCCCAAAAGTCCGCGGGTAACTTCGCGAGCCAAAGTGCGGGCTACTTGGCGTCCTACTGTGCTGTCGATGGCTTCGCCAATAACAGATTTTTCTTCTTTTTCGGCCTTTCCTGATTTCTTCACTTCCTTTTCCGGTTCCGACTTCTGCTCACCTGAAATTTTCTTCAAAAGCATTTCATAAGCGCTATCTCGATCCACAGGCTGATTGTATTTTTTAACCATTTTAGATGCGTTTAAAAGTTCATCCTGTTCCTCCGGCGATAAAATATCCATGCGCGAAGCGGGTGCTTCGAGATAGGTATGCACTAAAGGACTCGGTGTACCTTTCTCCGTCAAACAGGTAATCATGGCCTCGCCGATTCCCAATTCGGTGATGAGTGAATCGACTTTATAAAAATCAGTGAGTGGATAATTTTCAGAAACCAATTTGATGGCTTTGCGATCGTTGGCTGTAAATGCACGCAAGGCATGTTGGACTTTCAATCCTAACTGTCCTAAAATGGCAGATGGTACATCCACCGGACTCTGTGTACAAAATATAATTCCTACACCCTTCGAGCGAATTAATTTGATGATGCTTTCCAACTGATCCAACAATGCATTGCTGGCTTCTTTAAAGATGAGATGGGCTTCATCAATGAAGATAACGAGTTTGGGTTGCTCCATATCGCCTTCCTCAGGAAATTGCTGATATATTTCGGCGAGCAAACACAACATGAAAGTGCTGAACAATTTCGGGCGATCTTGAATATCAACCAAACGAACGATGTGCACATATCCCTTCCCGTTATCATCTATTCTTAACAAATCGTTGACATCAAAAGATGTTTCGCCAAAAAACATATCGGCGCCTTGCACTTCAATTTCGATAATTTTACGGAGGATGGTCGAAGCAGAAGCTGTACTGATAGCTCCATATTCTTTTTTAATTTCTTCCTTGCCTTCGTTGGTGGTGTATTGCAATACTTTTTTGAAATCTTTTAAATCCAACAATGGTAAAGCGCGGTCGTCGGCATATTTAAATACAAGGGAAACTACTCCCGATTGTGTATCGTTCAAACCTAAAATTTTCGAAAATAAAACGGGACCAAATTCCGAAACAGTCGCGCGCAAACGTACTCCCTTCTCATTCGATAAACTCATCAACTCACAGGGAAATGCCATGGCTTTCCACGGATTTCCTAATTTATCATGACGCTCTGTTATTTTTGGATGAGGATTTCCGGCTTTCGCTATTCCGCTTAAATCGCCTTTAATATCCATCATCATTACCGAGACACCATTCGATGATAATCCCTCGGCAATGCCTTGCAATGTTTTGGTCTTTCCGGTTCCTGTGGCTCCTGCAATGAGTCCGTGACGGTTTAAAGTAGCCAATGGAATTTTCACAACGGCTTCCTTAATTACCTCGCCTTCAAAAACTGCTGCACCAATGTTCAATGTATTTCCTTTAAAAGTATATCCTTTTTCTATGGATGCGATAAATTCTTCTTTTGTTGCCATCTAGTTTTAATTATTAATTGCAATCAAATAAATATAAAAAAAATTAATCTGCCAACACTGTCAATTTAAAATCGAAAGCCTCAAAGTTTTTTATCAACTCAACAATTAACTCTTTCCCATGAGATGAATAGAAACTTAAAAAATTCTCATAGCGTTCTTGCGGCATTTTATGCGGATTTACTTTTTCGATGAGTGAAGAAATCTGATTCAAGGCTACTTCATGTTTACGTTTCAACGCGGCATTGCCTTTTTTACCTAATTGACCCAAGCCGTTTACTGTCTTTTTCCACTCCGATTGCACACTAGCTGCCAAGGTAGAATCGGCAGCAATGAATACTTTTTCCAATTCATCAAAAATGTTTTGCAAACTTTCTTTCGCTTTTTCAATTTCAGGAGCTATGTCTTCTTGCGTGCCCAACCATTCACGCACTAAGTCATCGTAGTCGCGAAACATATCGGATGCTTTGAATCCAAGTTTAGTGAATTTATCCAATGCCTTACTCTGTAAAATCAGCGCATTGTTTCGTGGCACTAAGAGCGGATAAGCAATAGAATAATGATCAAACAAATCTTTCAACTGCAACCAGTAAGCTAACTCTCCAGGACCACCTATCGTCGCTAAATTCGGCAAAATACTTTCCTGGTACAAAGGACGCAAAACTACATTCGGACTAAATCGTTCTACTTGTTTATCTACAATGTCCAACATCAACTCACGCGAAAATTTTAAATCGGTATTGATGACTTTATAATGAGGCTGATCGTCCACGATAATTCGTTCACGCAATTGCTCATCTAAATAAAAAAGATTGATCTCTCTCGGGTTCACCTGAACCTTATAATTCTTCGCTAATAATTCGCTCGTTTTTTCTACAATGCTAGCAGAAGCTTGTTCATCGAGTTCATCACGCATGATAGATTTAAACAATGATTTTAACTCCTTGCTATTGGCATCCAAAACCACCAATCCATACTCGCCAAATAAATTCAATACAAAAGCACGCGTCGCTTCTGATAAATTTTGATGTTTGCTGTATGCATCCGTTAACAATTTCTGAATAACATCTGCCTGCGGCGAATTCGAAAATAAATCCATCAAGTCCTTTAAAAAAACAGGAAGGGAATCCAAACTTACTTTACCGCTTGGACCTTGTTCCTTGGTTTCCCATTTCAATGTATTTCCAAAAACATGAACATGATTTATTTCTTCAATGTCGTGATCTTCACTTGCCATCCAATATACCGGAACAAAATTATTTTCGGGATATTTTGATTGAAGCGATTGCGCCAGTTTAAGCGTAGAAATAATCTTATAAATAAAGTAAGATGGTCCACCTGCAATGCAAAGTTGATGACCTGTAGTTACTGTAAATGTTTTGGAATTTGAAATAGAATCAATATTCGATTTTAGCAATGGAAACTCCTGCAAATATTCGGCATTTTGCTTCAGCAATTGCGCTTTTAATACTTCACGATGCATGGGAAATTTCGAACGTTGCTCCATCACATCTGCAAAAGAATCGAGATGCGGAAGATATTTATAAAAAGGGCGAAGTTGCGGATGTCCTTCCATGTAATCCATCATCAACTTGCCGTTAAAGCCAATCTCGGATAATGGAAACTGAATTACATTCATGTTTTTCTATTTGATAATATCACCGTACAAATCAAAAGCTGATGAAGAAGTAATCTTCACTTGCGCAAAATCACCGACACGCACATAATTTTCTTTTGCATCCACCAACACTTCATTATCTACTTCCGGCGAATCGAATTCAGTGCGACCTACAAAATATTCACCTTCTTTTCTATCGAATAAAACCTTAAAGGTCTCTCCTACTTTCAAACTATTGATCTCTTCAGAAATGCCTTGCTGTACTGCCATCACCGCTTCCGAACGTTCTTGCTTGATTTCATCCGGAACATCATCTTCCAGTAAATAAGCATGCGTATTTTCCTCATGCGAATAATTAAAAATTCCGAGTCGATCGAATTTTGCCTTTTCCACAAAACGTAACATCGCCTCATGATCTTCCTGCGTTTCGCCGGGATAACCCGAAATTAAAGTAGTACGCAATGCAATACCCGGCACTTTCTCTCTGAACTGATCAATCAATGCATAGGTCTTCGCTTCGGTAGTTCCGCGACGCATCGACTTCAACATAGTATCGGAAATATGTTGCAAGGGAATATCGATGTACTTGCAGATGTTATTACGCTCACGCATTACATCCAAAACATCCAGAGGAAATCCGCTCGGGAAAGCATAATGCAATCGGATCCATTCAATGCCTTCCACATCACTTAAATTTTCGAGAAGGGCTGCGAGTTTACGATCCTTGTAAATATCCAATCCGTAATACGTCGAATCTTGTGCGATCAATAAAATTTCTTTGGTGCCTTTCTTCGCTAATTCTTTTGCTTCGGCTACCAAAGCTTCAATGGGTTTGGAGATGTGCTTGCCGCGCATCAAAGGAATCGCGCAAAACGAACAAGGACGATCACATCCCTCCGAAATTTTCATATAGGCAAAGTGACGCGGCGTGGTTAACATACGCTCGCCAATCAATTCATGTTTGTAATCGGCACCCAAAGTTTTTAAAAGCAAGGGAAGATCACGTGTACCGAAATAAGAATCTACATTGGTAATTTCCTTTTCCAAATCGGGTTTATATCTTTCGGATAGGCACCCCGTTACAATGAGCTTATCGATATTGCCTTTCTCCTTCTCGCGAGCATAATGCAAAATGGTTTCGATGGATTCCTGCTTGGCATTGTCAATGAATCCGCAGGTATTGATGATCACAATAGAAGCATCGTTCTTGGTGCTTTCGTGTGTCACATCAAAATCATTGGCACGCAACTGACCCATTAAGACTTCAGAGTCCACTAGGTTTTTAGAGCAACCCAGTGTTACTACATTGACTTTATTCTGCTTGAGGGTTTTCGTTTTCAAAATTAATAGAAGACGTTAAATTTAGATTTATCGAGAGTAATTTGCACTTCGGGTGGAAAAAGCGGATTGATCAAATCAAAAAACAAAACATGCAAACGCACCCAGGCATTGGTCGCGCGCGAAGAAATCTTTTTTCCATTGTGTTCAATCGACAACTCCATGGATCGAGGATAATTTTCATCATCAATTTGCGCAAAGTTCGCATAGCCATCAAAATATTCGGGCTTCAAACTATCCACCGGAAAAGCTTTTAAAATTCCTGTAATGTTTTTTTGTTCTTTCGGTGTTAAAGCACGCTGCAAATAATTTACATTCGAACGACCATAGTCGCCTTTGCCGGTAATGATCAAACTATCGTTCGTGATGCGATACACTTGCTCCATGTTCATCTTTGCCATATTATCCTTGATGATAATTTCCAAGGACTGTGCGCATCCGCATTGGATCATGAACAGAGCAATAATTACACTTCCAATTTTTTTCATCTTATCAGATTTTAGATTCAAACAATGAATTTATGAATTCTTTTCGATCGAACAACTGCAAATCTTCCATTTTTTCACCAACGCCGATGTATTTAACCGGAATATTGAATTGATCCGAAACGCCAATCACCACTCCGCCTTTCGCTGTACCATCCAGTTTTGTTAGCGCTAAAGCATTGACGTCTGTAGCGGCAACAAATTGCTTGGCTTGTTCAAAAGCATTTTGTCCGGTAGAAGCATCAAGAACGAGAAGAATTTCATGCGGCGCATCGGGAACCACCTTTTGCATCACCCGCTTAATTTTCGAAAGTTCGTTCATTAAATTGATTTTATTATGAAGTCGTCCTGCGGTATCAATAATACAAACATCGGCACCCTGCGCCAAAGCCGAGGAAACCGCATCGAAAGCTACCGAGGCCGGATCAGCGCCCATGCCCTGACTCACAATCGGCACATCCACTCGCTTCGCCCAAATCGTCAATTGATCAACAGCGGCTGCACGAAAAGTATCGGCAGCTCCTAAAACTACTTTCTTTCCTGCCTTCTTAAAAGCATGTGCTAATTTCCCGATCGTAGTTGTTTTGCCCACGCCATTCACTCCCACTACCATAATCACGTAAGGCTTTGCAGGCAATTCATCCATCAGGTTAAAATCATTCTTCGCTCCTGCCATATTCTCCGACATTAGCGCTACCATTTCCTCCTTCAAAAGGCGATTCAGCTCTGAGGTTCCCGAATATTTATCGCGTGCTACACGTTCTTGAATACGCTTTACAATTTTTAGCGTTGTTTCCACGCCCACGTCGCTCGTCACCAAAACTTCCTCTAAATTATCGAGTACTTCATCGTCTATGCTCGACTTCCCGATCAGCGTTTTCGTGATTTTAGAAAAAAAGCTCTCACGCGTTTTCTCGAGTCCTTTATCAAGCGACTCCTTTTTCTCTTTATTGAAGAATCCGAATAATCCCATTCTATTTTAAACTTTAGGCAAAATAAAAACAGCCTCTTTCGATGGAAAGAAGCTGCCTGATCTGGTTGATTGTCAGAATATTACTTTTCTTTCAAGAAATCCTTGATATGATCGTTGTGAACGATCTCTTCTTTAAATGAATAAGAACCTGTAACAGGTGACTTAATCATTTTGATAACTCTTGAGAATTCTTTGCCTTTACCGGTCTTTAGTGTCGCAACTACTTTCTTTGCCATGTTATTTTATATTGGGCTTGAGGCCGATTATTTAATTTCTTTGTGAACAGTCATTTTCTTAAGAACACGGTTGAACTTCTTCAACTCTAAACGCTCGGTTGTATTCTTCTTGTTCTTGGTAGTGATGTAACGACTGGTGCCCGGCATACCTGAGTTTTTATGCTCGGTACACTCCATAATCACCTGAACGCGGTTACCTTTCTTAGCCATGGTTTAAATATTTATTACCCGTAATTTGGGTCGGCAAAGATACTATCAATATTTACAAATAGCAAAGGTTTCTATAATATTTGTTTCATTGATATATTTATTAGTTGCTAAGTGCTGATAGGCAATATTTTATATGCACGTGATGCTCGATTCTCGATACTCGATACTCGATTCCTTCACCACAAAGCCGCAAGCTATTTTAGCTTCAAGCTTGCAGCTACTTGAGGCTTGAAGCTTGAGGCTTGTAGCTCACCTACCATTTCACAAATTTTCCCGTCAAAACTTCTTTGTCCGTTTGCAATCTCACAATATAAACTCCATCTGCTTGCGAAGAAAATAAATTGCTGGACGAATAATACCCACCATCAACAACCGCT